>Ga0222423_1000117_pt1 | contig 79398 bp, 73 predicted proteins | sample 3A0metagenome_FD_182472 | JGI IMG/M metagenome (GOLD analysis project Ga0222423, IMG submission 182472) | Enriched microbial communities from leaf-cutter ant dump, University of Wisconsin, Madison, United States - 3A0 (version 2) | ecosystem: Environmental > Terrestrial > Nest > Insects nest >...
CCGGTGCTCCCGTCCCCGAGCCCGGTGGTTCCGTCGCCGAGACCGGTGGTTCGGTCGCTGAGACCGGTGGTTTCCGTCGCCGGAACCGGTCGTTCTGGGCACGCGGGAGGGGCATTTCGGACGTCTCGCCGAGCCGTCGAGGAACTTCTTCGACCAACTTGCGCAATCGGTTGGCAGGGGTGCAGACTATTCCCCGACGGTACGCATCGCCTGCCCCCTGCGCGGTGCGTACCGTCTTTATTTTTGCCCTGACGCGGTGCCCTTCCCGACGGCTCGGGAGCCGCTCGGCGTGGCACCCCCCGAAGGCTCGCACCGGGCGCCTACCGTGCAGCTGTGAGCCTTTCCATGCGCGCGGACGGTCCCGAGGGCCCGCCCGGGACCGACCCCACCCGGGACGAGGCCGTCGTGGTCAGCGCACCGCACGTGAGCGAGCTGGTCGACGCGACCCTCGTGGACTGGCGCGGCGCGCTCGTGGCGCAGTCCGGCAGCTCCTCGCTCAGCGACATCGCGCTGCTGGGCGACGCGAGCCTCGACTTCTCCGCCGCCCACCCCTCGGGCATCGCGCAGCTCTTCGCCGGCCGCCCCACCCGGCTGTCCAACCTCGTGCGCGAGGGCGCTGCGCTCTCGACCGCGCGCCGCCGCGCCCGCAGCGTGTCCCAGCGCGCCGACGACTACGCCCAGCGCTTCGGCGTCGCCCCGACCTTCCTCGCGATCGGCGTCGCGACGTGGACGGAGCGGGTGCGCGACGAGCCGGAGGAGCCCGACGACGTCGCCGCGCTCGCCGCGGTCACGAGGGTGTCCGACGACGGCCCCCAGGGTACCGACGCACCGGACGCGGACGACGACGCCCGCCCGGCGACCGATCCCGAGGACGAGCCCGACGGGACAGCACCTCGCGGCGCCGCACCGGCCCGCACCTCGCCGTCGGACACCGCCGCGACCACCGCCGCGACCCCGCGGGACGCGGACCGCGGCCCCACCACCCGCACGCGCCGCGCCCCGGTCCTGCTGCGCCCCGTGACCCTGACCGCACGCGGCTCGGGCGGCGCGGACTACGAGCTCGTCCTGACCCCCACGCTCGAGGTCAACCCGGTGCTCGCGCGCGCGCTGCGCGCCCACGGCGGGCTCATCGACCCGGTCGCGCTCGCGCGCGGCGCGTTCACGGGGACCGGCTTCGACCCGCGTCCCGCGCTCGATCGGCTCGCCCAGCTGGGCCGCGCCGTCCTCGCCGACTTCGAGCTCACGGACGCGATCGTGCTCGGGGTGTTCGGGCACCCCGCCCAGGTGCTGGTCGAGGACCTCGACGAGCTCGCGCCCGGGCTGGCCCGCCACGAGGTGGTGGCCGCGCTCGCGGGGGACCCGCGGTCCCGCTCGGCACTCGCGCTGAACATGCCCGAACCGTTCGCCGGCGACCGCGACCCGGGCGACGAGCGCGGGGTGGGTGACCTCGACCCGGCCCAGCAGCACGCGCTCGACGTCGTCGCGACCGGCGCGCACCTGTTCCTCGACGCGCCGCCCGGGGCGGACGCGACCACCACGGTCGCCGCGCTCGTGGCCGACGCCGCCGCCTCGGGCCGGACGGTCCTGTACGTGCCCGGGCACCGGCGTGCCGCCGTCGCGCTCGGGGAGCGGCTCACCGCGCTCGGGCTCGACGACCTCGTGCTCGACGTCGCGCCCGAGGCGGGATGGCGCACGGACGTGTGCCGCCGCCTGCTCGGCGCGATGACCCTCGAGCAGCGCCCCCTCGACGTCACGACCATCACGCGCACGCGCGAGCAGCTCGTGGCGCGCCGCGAACAGCTGCGCGGCTACGTCGACGCCCTGCACGCCCCGCGCGAGCCGTGGGGCTGCTCGGCCTACGACGCGCTGCAGGGTCTCGCACGGCTCACCGCCCCGCGCCCCGCGCCGCAGACCACCGTGAGGCTCACCGCCGACGTCGCCAGGGCGCTCGCGGGCGGGCGTCGCCACGAGGTCGCCGGTGACCTCGTGCGGGCCGCCGAGCTGGGCGCGTTCGAGATCCAGCCCGCGTCGACGCCCTGGTACGGGGCGGACCTCGCGAGCGACGAGGCCGCCGCGGACGCCCTCGATCGGCTCGAGCGCCTCGTCGAGACGGGCATCCCCACGTGGCAGCGGTGCGCCGCCGAGGTCGCGGCCCAGACCGGGCTGACCCCCGCCACGACGCTCGAGGCGTGGGGCGAGCAGCTCGACATGCTCGCGGGCGTGCGCGAGTCCCTCGACACGTTCCAGCCCCTCGTGTTCGAGCGCTCCGCCGCCGACCTCGTCGCGGCGACCGCGAGCAAGGAGTGGCGCGAGGAGCACGACCTCCAGCTCAGCGCGTCCACGCGCCGCCGGCTGCGCAAGCAGGCCAAGGACATGGTGCGCCCCGGGCGTCCCGTCGCGGACCTGCACGCCGCGCTCGCGCGGATCCACCGCCAGCGCGAGCTGTGGCAGGCGCACTGTCCCGCGGGCGGGTGGCCGCGGCTGCCCGAGGGCCTCGCGGACATCGAGGCGCAGCACGCCGCGGTGCGGGCCGACGTCGACGCCCTCGAGCCGGTGCTCTCCCCGACGCCCGGCGGCGGCGGCCTCGCCTCGCTCACCGCGGAGCAGCTCGCCGAGCGCGCGCGCCGGTTGCTCGCGGGCCGCGCGGCGCTCGACGTGCTCCCCGAGCGCAACCGCCTGGTGCGTTCCCTGCTCGACGCCGGGCTCGCCCCGCTGCTCACCGACCTGGTCCAGCGCCGCGTGCCCGCGACCCTCGTGGCCGCCGAGCTCGAGCTCGCGTGGTGGACGGGGGTGTTCGAGGAGATCATGCGCGCCGAGCCGTCGCTCGCGGGCTTCGACGGCGCACGCCTGACCCGGTTGGCCGCGGAGTACCGCGAGCTCGACCTCGAGCACGTCGCCCGCCTGCCCGAGCCGGTGCGGGCGGCCGTGGTGGGCCGCATCCAGGGGGTGCTGCGCACGCACCGTGAGCTCGCCGAGGCGCTGTTCGGCGAGCTGGTCGAGGAGCGGATGGTGTCGTTGCGGGACACCCTCGAACGGTTCGGGGAGGTCGCCCGGTACCTGCGCCCGGTGATCACGGCGGCGCCCATGCTCGTGCCGCACCTCGTGCCCGCGGCGCGGACCGTCGACCTGCTGGTCGTCGACGCGGCGGACCACCTCGCGCTCGAGGTCGCGCTGCCCGCGATCGGGCGCGCCCGCCAGGTGGTCGTCGTCGGCGACGCGAAGTCTGCGAGCGGGTCGGCCGTGCGCGCCCTCGCCGGGGTGCTGCCGCACGTGCCGCTGCGCGTGGGCGACACACGCCGCGACCCGCACCTCACAGCGTTCCTCGCCGCGCACGGGTACGCCGGCGTGCTCGAGCCCGTGCCGTTGCCGCGCGCCGAGCCGCTGGTCGGCTTCGCCGCCGTGGACGGCACGGGGATGCCCGACGCCGAGACCGGGGCGGTCGCCTCGACACGGGCCGAGGTGGAGCACGTGGTCGAGCTCGCCCTCGCGCACGCCGTGACCCGGCCCGAGGAGTCGCTCGCCGTGGTCACCGTGTCGCCCGTGCACGCCGATCGGGTGCGCGACGCGCTGCTGGCCGAGGTGCGCGACAACCCGGCCCTCGCCGCGTTCTTCGACACCGGCCGCGCGGAGCCCTTCGTGGTGACCGACCTGCACGGCGTGGCGGGTCTGCGACGCGACGCGATCATCCTGTCCGTCGGCTACGGCCGCACCCCGCACGGTCGCGTGCTGCACCAGCTCGCCCCGCTCACCGCGGCCGGCGGCGACGCGCTGCTGCTGTCCGCGCTCGCGGCGACCCGCCACCGGCTCGACGTCGTCAGTGCGTTCCGGGGCTCCGACCTCGACCCCGACCGCTTGCGCGGGCCCGGTTCGCGACTGCTCGCGGACCTGCTCGAGTTCGCCGAGGAGCGGGCCGACGGCGGACGCATCGAGGCCGATCCGCACCTCGAGATCGGTGACGACGTGGTGGACCGCCTCGTCATCGATCTCGCCGAGCGGCTCTGGCGTGCTGGCCTGCTCGTCGAGGTGGGGCACGGACTGCCCGGCGGGCTGCGGATCCCGCTCGTGGTGGGGCACCGCGACCTGCCCGACCGCTTCCTCGTGGCCGTCCTCACCGACGACGCCGAGTACGTGGGCGAGCCGAGCGTGCGCGTGCGCGACCGCCAGGTGGGCGGCCGTCTGGAGCGCCTGGGCTGGGTCGTGTCGCGCGTGTGGTCCGCCGCAGCGTTCCTCGACCCGCAGGCCGAGGCCGACGCGATCGCGCGGCTCGTGCACGAGGCCGCCGACCGCGCGCTCGCCGCGGCGCCGCGGCGTACGCCCACCGAGGCGGTGCCGCGCGTCGCCGACGACGACGCCCCGGGGGCCGATGCGCCCGTTGCGGCCGGTGCGTCCGGTGCGACCGCCGCGACCGGCGCTGTCGCTGCTGCCGACGCCGACGCCGCCGCCGACGCGGCCGAGCCGCAGCCGCGCAGCGCCGGCACCGCGAGCGTCCCTGACGTGTTCCGCGCGGACGAGCCGCCCGCGTTCGACGACATCCTCGCCGGGACCGAGGTCGCGCCGTCGGCGGCGTCGCCCGAGGTCCCGACGGTCTTCAGCCCGGTGAGCAGCGCCGCGGCGGGCGCTGGGTCGGTGGCGAGCTCTGGGTCGGTGGCAAGCTCTGGGTCGGTCGCGAGCTCGCCGTCGTCGAAGAGCCCTGCGTCTCCTGCCTCGCCGGGAACGGGGAGGGCCGTCGAGCAACCGGCGCTCGACCTAGGCCTGGCCGCCGACGTGCCGGGAGCGGCTCGGCGCGGTCCCCGCCCGCCGATCGCCCGGGGCCTGCCGATCGGTGCGTACGGCGACGACGAGCTCGACGCCCTCGCGGGCTGGATCGTCTCGGACGGCCGGCCGCGCGACGAGGAGTCGCTCGCGCTCGAGCTGCGCACCGAGCTCGGCATCGCGAAGCGTGGCGCGCGGGTCGACACTGTCCTCGCGGCGGTCGCCCGTCGCGCGCTGCCGTGACCGGCGCCCGTTGACCCACCGAGACCGACCCTGCGGCTCGCCCGCGCACGGTGGTCCGAGCACGGTGCGGGACAATGAGGGCGTGACCTCGTCCTCGACCCCCCGCCGCCGGCGCGTACCGCGCAGGGTGGTGCGCCCGGTCGGTGAACCTGGCGCGGCGGTCCCGTCGGCCGTCGCGGACCTCCCCGCGGGCGCGGACACCGCCGCAGACGCAGTCGCGGCACGCGCCCGGGCCACGCGTTCCCGCCCGAGCGCCGACCCCCTCGTGCCGCGCCGCGCGGCGGACGACACCGCCGTCGGCTGGCACGAGGCGGACGACTCGAACGACGAGCGCCTGCGCCGCGACGTCCCGCCCCACTGGGGCTGACGGCCTACTTCTTGGCGAGCAGGTCCCGGATCTCGGTGAGCAGCACGACGTCCTCGGCGGGCGCCTCCGGCTCGGGCTCCTCGCCCTTGGCGCGGCGCTCGGCGAGCTTGTTCATGGGCAGCACGATCACGAAGTACACGGCGAACGCGATGAGCAGGAACTGCAGGATCGCGTTGAGGATCCCGCCCACGGAGATGATCGCGTCGGGGACGTCCCCGGGGTTGTTGCGCAGCGTGATGTCCCAGATCCGCGAGAGGTCGGGAGCGCCGAAGATCGCCCCGATGAGCGGCGTGATCAGGTGGTCCACGACGGCGGTGACGACGGCCCCGAACGCCGCGCCGATCACGACGCCGACGGCGAGGTCGATCGCGTTTCCGCGCAGGACGAACTCCTTGAACCCTCCGAAGATGCCCTTCATGCCACTTCCCATCGTCGATCGCTCTCGGCGGACCTCCCGCCCGGGGCCGATCATTGCACCAGGACCGCGCTGAGCACACCCGAACCCGCGTGTCCTGCGAGAACGGCCGCTTCCGAGGAGCTCACGGCGAGCAGCACGAGTCCGCTCGCGGACGGTGCCGCGCCGCCGAGCAGTCCGCCCGCGGAGGACTCGGAGGTGGCGGGTCCGGCGAGCACGAGGGCCCTTCGCGCGACCCGCTCGGCCTCGCCGCCGTCGACGGCCGCGGCGTACACGTCCACCCGGTCGCCCACGCGCAGCAGCCCGGCGAGCTCGGGGTCGGACAGTCGCACGGCTGCGGCGACGGCGCCCGGCGGGGCGTCCTGCCACCACTCCTCGGCGGCGAGCACGCCGTCGGCGAGCGGCATCCCGGCGGGCACGGCCACGGCGAGCGTGCGTCCCGCGAGGTCCTCCGGGCGTTCCCGGCCGGGCGGGGACTCCGGGGCGAGCCGCTCGGGCCACCGCGCGGCGCGGACGTCGCCCGCGGTGAGCTCGGTCCCGGCGTCGAGGGCGCGGGCGGCCACGAGCACGGGCACGGTCGGTTCGGGTGCGGGGCGCACGGCGTCGACGACGACGACGGCGCCCACGAGGGCGATGAGCACGGTCAACGGGATGCGCGCGCGCCAGATCAGCAGGCGCAGCGGTGGTGGACGTCGAGACACCCCCGCAACGTACGCGCCCCCGGGGAACCCCCGCCGTCGCCCCCTCCCCACCTGTGGACAACCCCCTCCCGCCGAGACCGGTGGTTCCGCCGCCCAACCCGGTGCTCCCGCCCCCGAGCCCGGTGGTTCGGTTCGCGAACCCGGTGCTTCAGTCCCCGAACCCGGTGCCTCAGTCCGCGAGCCCGGTGCTTCAGTCCGCGAGACCGGTGGTTCGGTTCGCGAAGCCGGTGGTTTGGCGGATGGAACCACCGGTTTCGGGGACGGGACCACCGGTTTCGGGGATGGGACCACCGGTCTCGGCGAGGGAACCACCGGGTTTGGGGGCGGGACCACCGGGTTCGGTGGTGGGGGAGGAGCGGAAGGGGGGCCGTTAGGCCGGGGTGGGGGACTTGGCCGGGGTGCTCGTGGGGGACGAGGTCCCGTTCGACGGCGTGCTCGACGACGGCGTGCTCGACGAGGACGACTCGCTCGAGGAGGAAGAAGTGGACGTCCCCGTGCTCGCCGGCACGGACGCGTTGGCGCCCGAGCGCGAGTCGGTCCGGTAGAACCCGGAGCCCTTGAACACGACCCCGACGCCGGAGAAGAGCTTGCGCAGCGCGCCGGAGCACTCGGGGCACACGGTCAGCGAGTCCTCGGTGAAGGCCTGCTGGATCTCGAAGGAGTGCTCGCACTGGGTGCATCGGTAGGCGTACGTGGGCATCGTGAGGTCTCCTGGCGGGGCGGCTGCATGGCGCGAGGCGCGCCGCATATCGTAACGGCCACGCGCCTCGCCGTATGCCCGCGCCCATACTGCGGCCCCGCGGGAGACCGCCCCGGTAGCCTGTGCGGGTGGCCCGCCGTCGAGTTCTGCGCACCGTCCTGACCGTCACCGCCGTGGTGGTGGTGGTCGCTCTCGTGGCGACCACGCTCGGGGTCGCGGCCCTCGTGCGGCGTCCGCTCCCGCAGGTCAGCGGCGCGCTGCGGGTGCCCGGCCTCGACGCGGAGGTGACGGTCACGCGTGACGCGCGCGGCATCCCGGCGATCCGTGCCACGACCGCGCACGACCTGTTCATGGCGCAGGGTTTCACCCACGCGCAGGACCGCTTCTTCGAGATGGACTACCGCCGCCACGTGACGGCGGGCCGGATGTCGGAGCTCGTGGGCGCCAACGAGGCCGCGCTCGAGGCGGACCAGGTGATCCGGACGTTCGGCTGGCGCGACGTCGCGGAGCAGGAGCTGTCGATCGTCGCCCCGGAGACCCGCGCCTACCTCGAGGCGTACGCGGACGGGGTCAACGCCTACCTCGCGACGCGCAGCGCGCAGGGGCTCGGCATCGAGTACACGGTGCTCGGCCTGCAGGTGCACGTGGCCGAGCCCGAGCCGTGGGACCCGGTCGACTCCCTCGCGTGGCTCAAGGCGATGGCGTGGGACCTGCGCGGCAACTTCGACGAGGAGCTCTCGCGCGCCTCGCTCTACGCGGCGCTGCGGGACGTGGACCGCGTGGACGAGCTGTTCCCCGCCTACCCGGAGACGGTCAACACCCCGATCGTCACGCCCGCGCAGCTCGCCTCGACGCGGAAGGACGTGGCCGACGACGGCGCCCCCCGGCTCGACGGCACCGCACACGCGGGTGCGGTGCCGGGCGGCTCGCTCGAGGCGATCCTCGGCAGCTCGGCGCTGGACCGGGCGATGGCGGCCGCCCAGCGGGCGCTCGACGCCGTGCCCGAGCTGCTCGGCGAGGGCGAGGGCGTCGGGTCGAACTCGTGGGTGGTCGGCGGTGAGCACACGGCCTCGGGCCTCCCGCTCCTCGCGAACGACCCGCACCTGGGCATCTCCGCGCCGGGCATCTGGTCCCAGCAGACCCTGCGGTGCGCGGCCGTGGGCCCGCAGTGCCCGTTCGACGTCTCGGGCTTCACGTTCGCGGGGCTGCCGGGCGTGATCATCGGGCACAACGCGGACCTCGCGTGGGGCCTGACGAACCTGGGTGCGGACGTCACGGACTTCTACGTCGAGCGGGTCTCCGAGGACGGGCAGTACCTGTACGACGGCGAGCTGCGGCCGCTGGACTCGCGCGAGGAGACGATCCTCGTCAACGGGGGCGAGCCTCTCACGCTCGAGGTGCGTTCGACGGCGCACGGTCCCATCGTCTCGGACGTGTTCGGGCTCGGGGCGATCGAGCGGGTGCCGGTGGCCCCGACGCCGGCGGGCCAGGCGAGCGAGCTCGCCGTCTCGCTCGCGTGGACGGCCCTCGCGCCGGGGCACACGGCGGACGCGGTCTTCGCGTTCGCGACGGCGGCCACGCCCGCGGACATCGTGGACGCGGCGGCGCTGTTCGAGGTGCCCTCGCAGAACATCGTGTTCGCGACGGTGGACGGGCAGTTCGGCTACCAGGCGCCCGGGAAGATCCCGGTGCGCGCCAGGGTGAACGGTGCCGTCCTCCCCACGGACGGCACGTGGCCGCGGCCGGGTTGGGACCCCGCGTACGACTGGCAGGGCTACGTCCCGGCGCAGGACATGCCGTCCGTGCTCGACCCGGCCGAGGGCTTCGTGGTGGCCGCCAACCAGGCCGTGACGCCCGCAGGGACCGAGCCGTTCCTGACCGAGGACTGGGACTACGGCTACCGCTCGCAGCGCATCCGTGACCTGCTCGCCGAGCGCCTCGCGCAGGGGCCCCTCACGGGCGAGGACATGTCGCAGATCCAGCTCGACTCGCACTCGGCGTACGCGGACGTGCTCGTGCCGTGGCTGCTCGCGATCGAGATCGACAGCGAGTTCGACGCCGCGGGCCAAGAGCTGCTGCGCGAGTGGGACCGGTCCATGGACGCGGACTCCGCGGCGGCCGTGTACTTCGCGGCCGTGTGGCAGAACCTGCTCGAGCTCACGTTCCACGACGAGCTCCCGACGGACCAGCGCCCCGACGGCGGCTCCCGGTGGCTCGAGGTGGTCCGCACGATCCTGGAGGACCCGCGCTCCTCGTGGTGGGACGACCGCGCCACCGTGGGCGTCGAGGAGGGCCGCGACGAGGTGCTCTCCCGTGCTCTCGTGGGCGCCCGGGCGGAGCTCACGCAGCGCCTCGGCAAGGATCCCGCGGACTGGACGTGGGGCAAGGTGCACCTCGCGGCGCCGGAGCACGCGGTGCTCGGCGGTGCCTCGATCCCGGCCCCCGTGCGCGCGCTCGTCAACCCGCACCCGCTCGGGGTGTCGGGCGGCTCGTCGATCGTCAACGCCAACGGCTGGGACGCCGCGGACCCGGAGGGCTCGTTCCGCGTGAACTGGTCACCGTCGATGCGGATGGTGGTGGACCTCGCGGATCTGGACGCCTCGACGTGGGTGGTCCTCACGGGCGCCTCGGGGCACCCGGGCTCGCGCCACTACGCGGACCAGTTCACGGCGTGGGCCACGGGGCAGACGTTCGCCTGGCCCTTCAGCCCGACGGCCGTGACGAACGCCGCGCGCGAGACCCTTACGCTGCGGCCCGCATCCTGAGCCAGCGCCAGCCCTCGGGGGTCGCGACGGCGTCCACCCGGCGGTCGTGCGGCTCGACGGGCAGCGGGTACTCCTCGCCGTCGTAGATCTCCTCGGCGTGCACGAGCGCGATCACCGGGACGTCGTTGCGGGCGTGCTCGAGGGCGCGGTCGTACCAGCCCCCGCCGTTGCCGAGGCGGTTGCCGCTCGTGTCGACGGCGAGCGCCGGGGCGAGCACCACGTCCGCCGCCGCGAGCGCCTCGGCACCGAGGTCCTCGCCGCCCGGCTCGGGGGGACGCCCGGGCGCGCGCTCGAGGAGGTCGTCCGCGCCGGAGAACTCGGCCCAGCCGCGCTGCAGCGTGGGGCCGAGCACGGGGAGCAGGACGCGCTTGCCCTTGGACACGAGGAGCTCGATGAGCGGGAGCGTGCCGGGCTCGCCGGGGCGCGAGGCGTACAGCGCGACGCACGAGGCCTCGGCGACGTCGGGGATCGCGGCGACCACGTGCGCGAGGTGGGCCGCGGCGTCGGCCTGGACGCGGGGGGAGCGGATGGTGCGGCTCGCGCGGATGGCCGCGCGCAGCGTCTGTTTCGCGTCGACCACCTCGGCTCCTGCGGGCACGGAAGGGTGGGGCTGGGCGACGCTGCTCATGTCACAAGTTTGACACGAAATTCTCAGCACGCGGCAAAGTCCACCCCTTCACTAGGCTGCCCCCATGACCATCACCAAGGCCGTCATCCCCGCAGCCGGGCTCGGGACACGATTCCTCCCGGCCACGAAGTCCACCCCCAAGGAGATGCTCCCGGTGGTGGACAAGCCGGCCATCCAGTACGTGGTGGAGGAGGCCGTCGCGGCGGGCCTCGAGGACGTCCTGATGATCACGGGCCGCTCGAAGCACTCGCTCACCGACCACTTCGACGCGATGCCCGAGGTCGAGTCCGCGCTCGAGGCGAAGGGCGACACCGACCGCCTGGCCCGCGTCCGCAAGTCCTCGGCCCTCGCGGACATCCACTACGTGCGCCAGGGCGAGCCGCTGGGTCTCGGTCACGCCGTGCTGCGCGCGAAGCGGCACGTGGGCGACGAGCCGTTCGCCGTCCTCCTCGGTGACGACCTGATCGACGAGCGCGACCCGCTGCTGCCGCGCATGCTCGAGGTGGCCCAGGAGCGCGGCGGGTGCGTGCTCGCCCTCATGGAGGTCCCGCGCGAGCAGATCTCCCTGTACGGCTGCGCCGTGGTGGAGCAGACCGACGACGACGACGTCGTCCGGGTGACCGGCCTCGTCGAGAAGCCCTCTGTCGAGGAGGCCCCGAGCAACCTCGCCGTGATCGGCCGCTACGTGCTCGCCCCGGAGATCTTCGAGGTGCTCGAGCGCACCGAGCCGGGTCGCGGCGGGGAGATCCAGCTCACGGACGCGCTCGCCGCGCTCGCGGCCGAGGACGCGACGAAGGGCGGGGGCGTCCACGGCGTGGTGTTCCGGGGCCGACGCTACGACACGGGGGACCGCCTCGACTACATCAAGGCCGTGGTGCAGATCGCCGCCGCGCGCGAGGACCTCGGGCCGGACCTGCGCGCGTGGCTCGCCGAGCTCACGGCCGGTGGCATGGAGTGAGGTCGATCCAGGACCAGCTCCAGGCGGTGCTCGCCGCCGCCCGGCCCGTGCACCCGCTCGACGTGGTGCTCGCGGACGCCGCCGGCTGCGTCCTCGCGGAGGACCTGCGGGCCCCCGCATCCCTCCCGCCGCGCGCGCTCGCCGCGCACGACGGTTACGCCCTCGATCTCGACGCGATCTCCCAGGTGGGACCGGGGCGGCCCGTGGTGCTGCCCGTCGCGCACGACGTGGGACCGGACGCCACCGAGCCGTTGCGGCTCGCCCCGGCGCACGCCGTGCGGGTCGCGTCGGGGGCGCCGCTGCCCGTGGGGGCCGACGTCGTCGTCCCCGTCGCCTATACCGACCGCGGCACCGCGCGCGTCGAGGTGCACCGCACCGTGCCGCGCGGGTCCGGGGTGCGCGCGGCGGGCACGGACGCGCGCGAGGGCGAGACGGTCCTCGCGGCCGGTGTGCGGCTAGGGGCGGCGCAGATCGGGATCGCGTCGGCGCTCGGGCTGCGGCGGCTCCGCGTGCACCCTCGACCGCGCGTCGTGGTGCTGCCCGTGGGCGACGAGCTCGTGGAGGCCGGGGCGCCGCCGCACGCCGGGCGGGTGCACGACGCGAACGGGCCCATGCTCACCACGGCCGCGCAGGCCGTCGGGGCCGCGGCGCACCGGGCCGCGATCGCCCCGGACGACCGCACGGCGCTGCGCGAGGCGATCGAGGACCAGCTCGTGCGCGCGGACCTGCTGATCGTCACGGGCGGGCTCGGTGACGGCCCGGACGACACGGTGCGCGAGGTCCTGGCCCCGCTCGGCAGCGTGCGCTTCGACCACGTCGCGATGAGCCCGGGGCGGACCTTCGGCTTCGGGACCGTCGAGCGCGAGGGCCGCGGGGAGGCCGTGCCGGTGTTCGCGCTGCCCGGTCACCCGGTCGCGGCGATGGTGGCCTTCGAGGTGTTCGTGCGGCCCGCCCTGCGTGCGATGGCCGGGTACGCCGAGCTGTTCCGCACCACCGTGTCCGCGACGGCGAGCGCCGCGTGGAACGTCCCGAGCGGGTTGCGGCAATTCGTGCCCGCGACCCTCTCGGGTTCCCCGGGCGGTGGGTACCGCGTCGCTCCGCTCGGCGACCTGGAGCACGCCGACCTGGGATCGCTCGCGCGCGCCAACGCGTTCGCCGTCGTCGGCGAGCGGGCCACCCGGGTGGACGAGGGCGACACGGTGCACGCCCTCGTGCTGGACTCCCGTGGCTGAGGGGTGGCCCGTGAGCCTCGCCGACGGCGAGGTGCTGCTGCGACCCCTGCGTCTGCGCGACGAGCGGGCCTGGCACCAGCTGCGCAACGCGAACGCCCGCTGGCTCGACCCGTGGGAGGCGACCTCGCCCGTGCCGCTCACCGGGCAGCCGCCCACCTTCGGCCAGTACCTGCGGGCGTTGCGCTCCGAGGCGCGCCGGGGCCAGTCGCTGCCGTTCGCCGTGGAGTACCGCGGGCGGCTGGCCGGGCGGCTCACCGTCTCGCAGATCACCTACGGTGCGCTGCGCTCCGCGTCGATCGGGTACTGGGTGGGCGAGGAGTTCGCGGGGCGGGGGATCACGCCGACGGCGGTCGCGCTCGCGACCGACCACTGCTTCCGCGCGCTCGGGCTGCACCGCATCGAGATCAACATCCGCCCCGAGAACGCCCCGAGCCTGCGGGTGGTCGCGAAGCTCGGCTTCCGCGACGAGGGGCTGCGCGAGCGCTACCTGCACATCGCGGGGCGCTGGGCGGACCACCGGACGTTCGCCCTCACGGCCGAGGAGGTGCCCGGGGGGCTGCTCGCCCGGTGGCACGCCGTGCGGGCGCAGGGGGCGGGCCAGGATCCCGCCGTCGGCCCCGGAACTACACCGGTGTAGTTCGCGCGCCCGACACGCCGAGCCCCCTGCGCCGATCGGGTGAGCGCGCCGCCTACCGTCGTGGTGTGCACAGCCTCGCCGGACTAGCAGCACTCGGTGTGGTGGGACTGTGGCTCGCGTACCTCGTGCCGCACCGGTTGCGGCACCGTCAGCAGCTCCTCGAGTCGCGGACGGAAGACCGGTACTCGGGCTCGATGCGGGTCCTCGCGGTCACCGACCGCGCCGAGGTGAAGCGTCGGGCTCAGGCCGTGCGACCGCCCACCGTCTCGGGGACGGCGATCCTGACACCGGCGCGCGGGACGAGGATCGTCGCGGCTCCCACCGGGGGAGCCACGGGAGGCGGGAACATGGACAGGCCGCACGAGTCGACCGAGAAGCGCGTGGTGGACGCCCGGCGTCGCATCGCGCAGCGTCACGCCCAGCGGGCCGCCGTGCTCGCGCGCCGTGCCGCGGGTGCCCGCCGTCGGCTGGTGCTCGTCCTTGCCCTGCTCGCCCTGACGGCCGGCGCGTGGACCGCCGTCGGTTTCGGTGCGCTGGCCGTGCCGCTGCTCGCCGTCGTGCCCTCCGTGCTGCTCGTCGCCACCCTCGTGCTCGGCCGCGCCGCCGTGGTCTCGGGCCAGCGCGCCGACGCCGCGTGGGCCCGCGAGGAGGCCGCGCTCACCAAGGCCGTCCAGGTGGCCGCCCGCCGCTCCGGCCCCGTCGCGACCGGCCGCGCCGTGCGCGGGAACGACGACGACACGCTCGTGATCGAGAAGGTCCGCGACGAGGCCTCCGTCTCCGCGAAGACGGGGGTCGACGACGGCGCCTCCTGGCAGCCCGTCCCCGTGCCGCGACCCACCTACACGCTCAAGGCCCCCGCGCCGCGCATGGAGCCCGCACCGCTCGAGATCCCCGAGCGCGTCGTGGCCGGACCGGTCGCTGCGGCCGCCGACGCACCGGACGAGACCGCCGCCGAGCGCCCCGCCGCGGGCCTCGACCTCGACGCGATCCTGGCCCGCCGCCGGGCCGTCGGGGAGTAGCCGGGCCGGTTTGTGGAGCACCCCGGATGCGGTGCTAGTCTGGACCCCGCTTCAAGGGGCTGTGGCGCAGTTGGTAGCGCGTCTCGTTCGCAATGAGAAGGTCAGGGGTTCGAATCCCCTCAGCTCCACCCTGTGATGAGTCGAGACATCGTTCATAGATGAGTCGAGTCATCGTTCAGATGGAGAGCCTGGCCAGCGGCCGGGCTCTCTTTCGTTGTTGCGGCTCGAGATGAGCGCTACGACGGCCGCACTTGGTAGTATGTCCTACCAGCGGAGGTGGGCATGAGCACCATCGAGGATCTGAGAAGCCGCGTGCGCGCGGCAGACCACCTGCGCGCCACAGGGGCGCGCCAACTGCGGTCGGTGGCGGCTGATGCGGCACGTCTGGGGCTCGGGCTGCGGGAGAGCGCGCGTGCCCTGGGTCGTTCACATCCCGAGATCAAGCGACTGCGCACCTCAGTCGCGGCCCAGGATCACAGCGGTGCACCGCGCCGTTGGATGACGGCGCGCACCACGGTCGAGGCCGTGCAGGAAGAGCTCAGCGCGGGCGACGAGCTGATGGCGTTCAAGATGGTGGTGCAGGGGTGCGACCACCTCGCTCGTCTCGACAACCCCGATGACGTCGAGGAGTGGGCCGTGACACCCATGCCGATACCCGACGCACGCTACGACACGCTGCTCCGCGCACTGACGGCACGCACCATGCGCGCGAAGAAGCTGCCAGTGCCCACGTGGGCTCGGGACATCGCTCCGCTCACTCCGCCGTGGCTCGTGCTGGGGCTCGAGCACCGACGTGAACGCACGGTCGCTGCCACCCCGGAAGACCTGGCTGCTCTGGGCATCTGGGTCACGGAGAACGATCTGGTGACGTTGTGACCGAGCGGCGGGTGCTGGGCGCAGCGGAGTTCACCGAGCTCTTGCACGCTCTCGGTCGGCGCCTTGCGGCCAAGGGGATCGATGCCGCGCTGTACGTCGTCGGTGGTGCGGCGATCGCGCTGACCCACGACTCACGTCGCCTCACCGTCGACGTCGACTGCGTCGCACACCCGAAGGTCGACGTCGAGCGTGAGGCACAACTGCTCGCCATCGAGCGTGGCCTGCCCGACGACTGGCTGAACTGTCGCGCCGCCGGCTGGATCCCTGCGCTTCCTGTCGATTGGGAGACGACGGGAGCCGACTACAGCGGTCTGCGCATACACCTAGCCGATGCCCGAACCCTTGTCGCGATGAAGTTGATCTCCGACCGCACGCGTGACTTTGCTGACCTGGTCACACTCTTCCCTGCCGCGGGAATCACTCGCCCAGAGCACGCGGTCGAACTGGTTCACGCCGCTTACCCGGACGGTGCTGGCACCAAGATGCCGACCGACGCCAACATCCTCCTGGATGCCGAAGCTGCACTCGCGGCCATCGCTGCTCAAGACGCTTCGTCGCCCCCGACCCCACCGGTCCCGCCAGGCACGCCGCGGTATTAGGGCCTGTCTAGTCCCGAGACGACCGTCGGTCCTGCTTGTAGAACCCGCGCGACCTGCGCAAAGTTAGGGTCTTCAGGTGTGGGCAGGGGTTCTCAAACTCTCTACGGAGGTCCACCCCTGTGATGAGTCGAGTCATCGTTCAGATGGAGAGCCCGGCCAGCCGCCGGGGTCTCTTTCGTTGTTGCGCCAGTAGGTGCGGGTTGGTGCAGGTGCGGACACTCCCGCGTGTGGGCGGGGTCGCCGTACGATGGGAGCATGTCCCCGAAGCTGACCGAGTACATCGAGGCGGGCAAGCAGCTCACCGTCGATGAGCGCCTCGAGGCCGCCCACCAACTCCTGCTGAGCGTGCAGGACGACAGCGGCGAGCTGGAGCCGCTCGGCGCGGGGTGGGAAGCCGAGTTGCTTCAGCGAGCGAGTGACGCATTGGTTGGCACGGCGGTGCTGCACGACGCCGACGAGTCCCACGCGCAGATCCGCGCGGAGCTCGCCGCAATGCGTCGAAAGTGATCCGCCGCAAGCGTGAGCACGATGCGGCGCGGGAGGAGCTCCGCGAGGCGGCGCTGTTCTACGAGCGCAACCGGGAAGGCTGGGGCGACGTTTTCCTCGATGCCGTCGACGCTGCCGTCGCGAGCATCCTCGATGCCACGATCAGCTGGGGCTTCTACGACGACCGCGTGACCGTGCCTCAGCTGTACTCACGCAGCGTTCACGGTTTCCCCTACGACCTCATCTACGTGGCCACGGACAGCGACGTCGTTATCCTCGCCTACGCGCCCGAGCGCCGTCGTCCCGGCTACTGGAGTGACCGCCTCAGCGATCTTTGAACGCGTGCGGGACACCACGCGAAGAACAGGACACCCATTGCCTCACCTCACCATCCTTGGCGCCGGCGCTGCGGGCGCACTCACCGCGATCAACGTGCTACGGGAGGCTCGCCGCCGTGGCGCCGACCTCGACGTGAGCATCGTCGCGCCGGAGGAGTCGGTGGGACGCGGCACGGCCTTCGGCACGAGTGACCCGTTGCACCTGCTCAACGTTCCCTCCACGGGGATGAGCGCGCTGCCCGAGGAACCCGATCACTTCGACGCATGGCTCGCGGCCCAGGGCATCACCCACCCCGACGGCGAGAGCCTCTTCGCCTCGCGCCGCGACTACGGGCGCTACCTCGCAGAGCTCCTCGAGCAGGAGGAAGCCGCATCGGCCCACCTCGTGACGTTGCACCGGGTGCGCGCGCTCGCCACGGCAGTACGCCGCGACGGCGCCCGCGTCCGCGTCGAGACCGATCGTGCCGGGTCGCTCAGCGCGGACGCCGTCGTCGTCGCGACCGGCCTGCCCGCGGCGGGCGACACGTGGGCGCCCGAGGCCCTGCGCGCGCACGAGCGTTTCGTGCCGGACCCGTGGCGCGCGGGCGCCCTCGACGCGCTCGCGCAGGACACCGAGGACGTGCTCGTCGTCGGCGCCGGGCTCACCATGGTGGACGTCGTCCTGACCCTTCTCGCGACGCCCGGTGCGCCGGTGCGTCGCGTGCGCGCCGTCTCGCGCCGCGGGAAGCTCCCCGAGGTCCACCGCGCACGCGCCACGGCCCCCGAGATCCCGGACGTCGCCCACTGGGGCAGCACGCTCGCCGAGCTTCGCGAGCACGCCACGGCGCACCTCGCCCGCACCGAGGAGGCGACGGGCGACTGGCGTGCGGGCGTCGACGGGCTGCGCTACCGGATCATCGAGCTGTGGGAGCGCCTCGGCGATGCCGACCGCAACAGTTTCATCGCGCAGCACGCGGGCACGTGGAACGAGCTGCGCCACCGCATGCCACCGTCGAGCGCCACTTCCCTCGAGTCCTTCGAGGCAAAGGGCAGGCTCACGCGCGCGGCCGCCGAGGTCACCGACGTCGAGCACCTGGCGAGCGGCGGCCTGCGCGTCACGACGTCCGACGGCGCGACGCGGGAGGTCGGCTGGGTGGTGAACTGCACGGGCCCGCGCGCGGACGTCAGCACGCTCGGCAACCCGCTCCTCGACGACCTCCTGTCCCCGCACGACGGCCCCGCGCTCGCCACCCTCGCGACGGCGGGGATGGGGGTGCGCACGCGCCGCGGTCGCCTCGAGGACGCCGACGGCGGGATCCGGGCCCCCGTGTGGACGCTCGGGGCCCTGCGCCGCGGGGAGCTCTGGGAGTCCACCTCGGTCCCCGAGATCCGGGTCCAGGCCCGCGAGCTCGCCGACCACGTCCTCACCCACCTCGAACGCGCCGCGGGCTGAGCCGAATCTCGACGACTACGTCTCACGTGTCCGGGAGATGGTTCGCGCACAGTCCGACGCGAAGACTCTCCGGGCAATCGAGGCGCTGATCGCAGCGGATACAGGCGACTCCACGGAAGGTCACTCGCGGCTGGTCGGGATCTGCGTCGACCGGAGTTGTGTCGTACGCGTAGGCGAACCGGGTCGTTAGTTGTGGATGCCTACGGCCGAGTGCGCGGTGCAGTTCGGTCTCGGTACGTGCGGGACTCTTCTGCGTGCCGGCGATCAGCGAGAGCGCGTCGCGGTAGGCCCACTCGCTGAAGCGCAAGGCCATGAAGTAGTCCGCGTTCACGGCGCTCATCTCGTGCATGGCGAGATCGGCGAACGCGAAGTCGTCCACGTCCGTCGTGATCAAGTACCGCGCTCCGGCCGTGACGGCGTCGGCGATGACCTTGCGGTCCTTCCTGGTCGGTGTGACCAGTCCTCGGAGACTCTGCGCGGTCGGCGACAGGTTGACGCGCAGGTGCTTCCTCCGGACCACCGACGTCGGCATCGCACCGCGTGCATGCTTGTCGGCCTCAGTCTCGACGTGCTGGGACCACGTCCACCCGAGCCCATCGACGCTCGCCCCAGTGATCAGCAGGGTGCGGGTGAGCGGAGAAGCGAGGACGTTGGCGTCGAGGAAGAGGAGCGGTACGTCACTCACCGAACAGCTCGGCCTCGATGTCGGCCGCCGACGCGCGCGCCATGCGGAGCATCATCTCGTGGCTGAACCGTTCGAACTCGGCCAGCGTGATCCGATGGTGGGTGCCGACCTTGATCGCCTTCAGCTCGCCGCTCGCGATCCGGCGGCGGATCGTCGTGCGGGACATGCTCAACCGCCTGCCCACCTCGGCCGGGGAGAGCAGCTCGACCTCGGTCGAGAGGCGGACTACCTCGCCGCGCTGTCTGGCGGAGTCCAAGAACGCTCGCATGCGTTCCCAGTCCTCGTCCGACAGGTGCGCCGGGTTCACCGAGATCGTGTCACTCATGCACCGATCGTATCCCTGATGGCCACTTAGCGCTCAGTAACTGGCCGCGGGATGCGCGTCACGCGCTCTGGCGCGCCACCATCTCCGTGATCCAGATGGGTGCGAACGGCGAGACGCAGCCCGGCGCGGTGGGGTAGTCCTTGAGCACGCCGAGCAGCTCGCCGATCTCCAGGGCGCGCGCCCGGTGCTCGGGGTGCTCGATGCCGATCTGGGCGAGGCACGTGTTCATGGCCCACTGCAACCGTTCCGGCGCGGTGGCCATCTCGGCCTCGATCTGGTCGAGCAGCCCGACCAGGTCCAGGCCCGCGGGCTGCTTGGCGACCCGGGTGGCCGTGAGGGTCCATCCCGCGCTCGCGACCACGGGGTCGGGATCGGAGAACCACCGCGTGCGCAGCTCCTCGGTGTGCGGGCCCTTCGCCACGATGTAGGCGACCAGCCAGTCGTGCACCTTGGGCGTGCGCGCGTCCCGCAGCATCGCGTCGAGCTCGTCCGCCGTGAAGTCCTTGGGCCGCGCGGCGAGGAGCGCGACGAGCCGGGCCGCCGTGTCCCCGCTCGCCCAGAGCTCGCGCGCGAGCGCCTCGTCCCGGCCGGCCTGCTTCGCCACGGCCCGCAGCTTCGTGAGGTTCACCCCGTGGTCGTCCCCGTGGCGCTCGTTGACGGCGCGGATCTTCGGGTCCTCGAGCGCGGCGAGCTCCTCGCGCACCTGCGCCGCCGTCATGGTCGCCATGGCGTCATCCTAGGCACGCGCGTCAGGCGAGCGACAAGAACATCTTCTCGAGCCTGGCCGTGTCCGCCGCGGGCTCCTCGCCCGCGAGGCACTCGCGCAGCCCGCCGGCGATGATCGCGAAGCCGGCGCGGTCGAGCGCCTTCGACACCGCGGCGAGCTGCGTGACCACGTCCTCGCAGTCGCGCCCTTCCTCGAGCATGCGGATGATGCCCGCGAGCTGGCCGTGCGCGCGGCGCAAGCGGTTGGTGACGGGCTGGGTGGTCTCGACGGGAAGCTCCATGGCACGAGCATACCCCCGGGGGTGTTAGAGTTCCTCCGAACCGATACCCGGAGGGGTATGACGAGAGGAGCAGGACATGTGCAGCCCGGTGACATGCACGAGGTGCGGCAAGACGACGTGGAGCGGGTGCGGCCAGCACGTCGACCAGGTGATGAAGCGGGTCCCCGCGGCCCAGCGGTGCACGTGCGCGCCCGACACCGCCCCCGCCCCCCAGGGTTGGTTCGCGTCCCTCTTCCGGCGATGAGCGAGGCGAGCGCACGCCCGCGCACCGTCATCGTGGGCGGCGTCGCGGGCGGCATGTCCGCCGCGACCCGGCTGCGCCGCAACGACGAGCACCGCGACATCCTCGTGCTCGAGCGCGGCGAGCACGTCTCGTTCGCCAACTGCGGCCTGCCGTACCACGTGGGCGGCACGATCCCCGAGCGCGAGTCCCTGCTGCTGCAGTCGCCCGCGGCCCTGCGCGAGCGCTTCGCCCTCGACGTGCGCACGCACCACGAGGTCCTCGAGATCGACCGGGCGGCACGCGAGGTCCACGTCCTCGACCGGGCGACCGGGGAGCGGTCGACGGAGCGCTACGACGAGCTCGTCCTCGCGACCGGGGCCTCGCCGGTGCGCCCGCCGTTGCCCGGCGCCGAACGAGCCCGCACGCTGCGGGACGTGGCCGACCTCGACGCGATCATGGCGGCGCTCGCGGACGGGCCGAGCACGGCCGTCGTCGTCGGGGGTGGCTTCATCGGTCTCGAGCTCGCCGAGAACCTCCTCGTCGCGGGGCTGGGCGTCACCGTGGTCGAAGCGGCCGACCACGTCCTGCCCCCGCTCGACCCGGAGCTCGCCGTGCTCGTCGAGGACCACCTCGCCGCGAGCGGCATCGGCGTGCGGACCGGGACCGCGGTCACGAGCATCGGGTCCGACGACGTCCTCCTCGCGGCTGCTCGCGACGGGCATGCCGGCGAGGAGCGCGTGCCCGCAGACCTCGTCGTCCTCGCCGTCGGGGTGCGCCCCGAGTCGGGCCTCGCGCGCGCCGCGGGCCTCGAGCTCGACGCGCGCGGCGCCGTGCTCGTCGACGAGCACCAGCGCACGAGCGACCCGGCGATCTTCGCCGTCGGCGACGTCGCCGCCAAGCGCGATGCCGTAAGCGGCGAGGCCGTCATGGTCCCGCTCGCCCAGACGGCCAACCGGCACGGCCGGCTCGTCGCGGACGTCGTCACGGGTCGCGACGTGCGCGCGCTGCCCGTGCTCGGGACCGCCATCGTGGGCGTGCTGGGCCTGACCGTCGCGAGCGTGGGCTGGAACGAGAAGCGGCTGCGCGCCGCGGGGCGACCCGTCCGCGCCATCCACACCCACCCCGCGGACCACGCGGGCTACTACCCGGGCGCGGAGCAGATGACCCTCAAGCTCCTCGTCGACCCGGCCACGGACGCGATCCTCGGCGCGCAGGGCGTGGGGCGCGCGGGCGTCGACAAGCGGATCGACGTCATCGCCACCGCGATGCGCGGCGGGCTCACCGCGAGCGACCTCGCCGACCTCGAGCTCGCGTACGCCCCGCAGTTCGGCTCCGCGAAGGACCCCGTGAACATGCTCGGGATGATCGCGGACAACCTCGCGGCGGGCACCACGAGCACGATCCAGTGGCACGAGCTCGCCGCAGAGATCGACGGCGGTGCGGTCCTCGTCGACGTCCGGAGCGCGCAGGAGGTGGCCGACGGCGCACTGCCCCGGGCCCTCAACCTCGCCCTCGACGCGCTGCGCGCGCGCCACAACGAGATCCCGCCCGGCCGCGTGGTGGTCGCGTGCGCGGCGGGCCAGCGCGGGCACACGGCCGCCCGCCTGCTGCGCCAGCTCGGCTTCCCCGACGTCGTCAACCTCGACGGCGGCTACCGGACGTGGGAAGCGGGCAGCCGCGCCGTCGGTGCGTGACGTGCGCGCCGTGACCCCGCCCTCGACCCGCACCGACCCGCGCCAGGACTTGCCAGGTCAGGGGCGCGGGAGGATGGTGGAAAGGTGGGTGTCCGGATAGCGAGGGTCTACGGCGAGAGGTCCGACGACGACGGCCACCGGGTGCTCGTCGACCGGCTGTGGCCGCGCGGGGTGCGCAAGGACGCCGGCGCGTTCGACGAGTGGCTGCGCGACATCGCCCCCTCGGACGAGCTGCGGCACTGGTACGCCCACGAGCCGTCGAAGCACGAGGAGTTCGTCGCGAGGTACCTCGCCGAGCTCGAGTCGCCCGAGCGCGCCGCCGCCCTCGGCACGCTGCGCGCACGGGTCGCCGCCGGCCCGGTCACGCTCGTGACGGCCACCAAGGAACTCGACCTGAGCCAGGCCCAGGTGCTCGCCGAGCTCCTCGGCGGCGCGCAGGGGCGAGCGAGAACAGATCACGGAGGATGAGATGCCCCAGGAGATCGTCGTCGTCGGGGCGGGGCTCGCCGGAGCCCACGTCGTCACCACCCTGCGCGAGGAGGGGTATCCCGGTCCCGTGACCCTCCTCGGCGACGAACCGGAGCCACCGTACGAGCGACCGCCGCTGTCGAAGGGCTTCCTGCAGGGCGAGGCGCCCTTCGAGGACGCCCTCGTGCATCCCCAGGGCTGGTACGCCGAGCACGACGTCGACCTGCGCCTTGGCACCACGGTGACGCGCATCGACCGCGACGCCCACGAGGTCGAGCTCGACACGGGCGAGCGGCTCGCCTACGAGCGCCTCGTGCTGGCGACCGGTGCGGCCGCCCGCACCCTCGACGTGCCCGGGGCGGACCTCGCCGGGGTGCGCACGCTGCGCTCGGTCGCCGACTCGCGCGCCCTCAAGGACGCGCTCGGGCCCGGGGTGCGGCTCGTCGTGGTGGGCGGCGGCTGGATCGGTCTCGAGCTCGCGGCGTCGGCCCGAGGCCTCGGCGCCGAGGTGACCGTCCTCGAAGCGGGCCCGCTCCCGCTCGGGCGCGTGCTCGGGGCACGCATCGCCCAGCACTTCGTGGACCTGCACCGTGCGCACGGCGTCGACGTGCGCACCTCGGTCACGCTCGAGGGCTTCACGGGGGAGGGTGGCCGGGTCACGGGGGTGCTGGCCGACGGCGATCAGCTCGGTGCCGACCTCGTCGTGGTGGGTGTCGGGGCCGCGCCGCGCACCGAGCTCGCCGCCGCGGCCGGGCTCGAGCTCGACGGCGGCGGGGTGGTGGTGGACGAGTACCTGCGCTCGAGCGACGCCCACGTGCTCGCCGTCGGCGACATCGCCTACGCCCGCAACACCGTCCTGGGGCCGCTGCGCGTCGAGCACTGGGACAACGCGATCCGCCAGGGCGCGCTCGCGGCCCGCACCGTCATGGCGCGCGGGGACACCTACGACTGGCTGCCGTACTTCTTCACCGACCAGTTCGACCTCGGGATGGAGTACGTGGGCCGGTCCGGCCGGGACGACGACGTCGTGCTGCGCGGCGACCTCGCCTCCGGGGAGTTCTGCGCGTTCTGGCTCGCCGACGGTCGTGTCACGGCGGCCATGAACGTCAACGTGTGGGACGTCAGCGACACGTTGCGCGCGCTCGTGGGGCGCACCGTGGACCCCGCCCGGCTCGCGGACCCGGGCGTGGGGCTCGAGGAGATCTGAGCCCGGCCACCCTCGGGTAGCGTGCTCGCAGTCAGCCGAAGTCGCCTCGAGAGGTAGCACGTGTTCACGATCGTCCCGCAGCCCGTCGAGGTCACCTCGCTCGAGGGGGAGCCCACCCGCATCACGTCGGCGACCCGTCTCGTGACGGGCCCGAGCGGTGCCGAGCTCGAGCTGGGCGTGATGCTCGCCGGCATCCTCGGCACCCTCGTGGGGCAGGCGATCGCCGTCACCCAGTCCGACGGCCACGACGGCGCGCCCCAGACGGGCGACATCGTGCTGCGCGTCGACGGCGCGTCGGGCCCTGCGGGTTCGACGAGCGACGAGCGCTACACGCTCGAGAGCCGCGACGGGTCGGTGGTCGTCACGGCACCCACGCACGCGGGCGTGGTGCGCGGTGTCGCGACCCTCGGGCAGCTCCTCACCCTGACGCCGACCGGGGGCTTCGTGGTCCCGCCCGTGCGCGTGGTCGACGCCCCGAGGTATCCGTGGCGCGGGCTGAGCATCGACGTCGCGCGCCACTTCTTCGGGATCGACGACCTCAAGCGGGTCATCGCGCTCATGACGCGGTACAAGCTCAACGTGCTCCACCTGCACCTCTCTGACGACCAGGGCTGGCGGCTCGAGATCCCGTCCCGCCCCGAGCTGACCGAGCGCGCCTCGGGCTCGAGCGTCGGGGGCGGGCCGGGCGGCTTCTTCACGGTCGCCGAGTTCGACGAGATCCAGCGGTACGCGCGGGCCCGCGGCATCACCGTGATCCCCGAGATCGACGTGCCCGGCCACACGAACGCCGCACTGCAGGCGTACGCGGAGCTCAATCCGGACGGCGTGGCCAAGGACGCCTATACGGGCATCGAGGTGGGTTTCTCCACGCTCGACGCCTCGCTGCCCGCCACCGAGGAGTTCCTGCGGGACGTGTTCGGTGACGTCGCGGCGATGACGCAGGGGCCGTGGGTGCACCTGGGCGGTGACGAGGCGCACGGCACCGCGCGCGAGGACTACGAGAAGATCGTGTCCTTCGCCGCGGACGTGCTGCGCGACGGGGGCAAGGTGCCGGTGGGGTGGCAGGAGTTCGCCGCGAGCCCGTCGTCGGCGGGCGGGATCGTCCAGCTCTGGCACATGGAGCTCGAGCTCGAGCCCGTCGCGGCCGCGGCGCGCGCCGGGGCGCAGGTGGTGCTGAGCCCGGGCAACCGCGTCTACCTCGACATGAAGTACCACGAGGGCTACCCCCTCGGGCTCGACTGGGCGGGTCACGTCGAGCTGCGCGACTCCTACGACTGGGAGCCCACCGAGGCCGTGCCCGGGCTGGACCCCGAGGCGATCGTCGGGATCGAGGCGGCCGTGTGGACGGAGACCCTCACCACGCTCGAGGAGCTGTCCACGATGCTCCTGCCCCGGCTCACGGCCGTCGCGGAGGTCGCCTGGACCGCGCGCGAGCTGCGCGACTGGGACTCCTACGCGCGCCGCGTCGCGGGCCACCCGTGGCGCTGGGAGCGCAACGGCCTCTCCTGGCACCCCACCCCCCAAATCCCCTGGACCCCCTAACCCCCTCCCGCTGAGCCCGGCAGTTTGGCACCGAGACCGGCACTCCTGACTGCCGGTCTCAGCACCAAACTGCCGGTCTCAGCGGGTGGGGGAGGGGGTGGGGGTGGGGGTGGGGGGAGGGGGGTCTACGAGCTTGAGGCCCAGGGTGCATGCGACGAGGCCTGCGATGAACGCGAGCTGGCCCCAGTGCACGGGCTGCGCACCGGTCGCCATGGCCCAGAGCACCGTGAGCGCGGCGCCGATGCCGGTCCACGACGCGTACGCCGTCCCGATGGGGATGGCGCGCGTCGCCTGCCCGAGCCCGAGCATGCTCGCCGTGAGCGCCACGAGGAACACCGCGGTCGCGAGGGGACGAGCGGGGCCGACGCCGGACCCCAGGGCCGTGGCCCACACCGCCTCGAGCACGGCCGAGGCGAGCAGGATCGCCCACGCACGGTTCGCGCTCATGACAGCACCTTCAGCCCGACGACGCACGAGACGAGGCCCACGAGCAGCGCGATCCGCAGCCACGAGGCGCGCTCGCCGCCGCTGACGATCGCCCACACGGCGGTGAGCGCGGCACCGATCCCGACCCACACGGCGTACGCGGTGCCCGTCGGGATCGACTGCATGGCCCATCCGAGGCCGATCATCGAGACGACCATCGCGACGGCGAACACCGTGGTGGGCCACGGGCGCCTGAGCCCTTCCGAGCGGGCGAGCGCGGTGGCCCACACCGCCTCGAGGGTCCCGCTCACGATGAGGACGATCCATGCCATGACAGGCCTCCTTGGCCAGTCTTGTCATGTCCGGGTACTGATCCCTCGTCCGGGGCCGCGCGAGCCGCGCACGCCACGGATATGCCTATCACGTGCTCAGTCGGACTGCCAGGAGTGCCACAGGCGCGCGTAGTCGCCCTCGGCGTCGACCAGGTCGTCGTGCGGCCCGATCTCCGTGATGAGCCCGCCGTCCACCACGGCCACGCGGTCCGCGTCGTGCGCGGTGTGCAGCCGGTGGGCGATCGCGACGACGGTGCGCCCGGCGAGCACGGCGGACAGCGAGGCCTCGAGCTCGCGCGCGGCCCGCGGGTCGAGGAGCGAGGTCGCCTCGTCGAGCACGAGCGTGTGCGGGTCGAGCAGCACGAGCCGCGCGAGCGCGATCTGCTGCGCCTGCGCGGGCGTGAGGGTGACACCGCCGGAGCCCACGAGGGTCGCGAGCCCGTCGGTCAACGACTCGGCCCAGCGGCGCGCGGCCACGGCGTCGAGCGCGCGCCACAGGTCCTCGTCGCTCGCCCCGGGGTCCGCGAGCCGCAGGTTCTCCGCGAGCGTCCCCACGAACACGTGGTGCTCCTGGGTCACGAGCGCGACGTGGCCGCGCAGCTCGTCGAGCGGCAGGTCCACGAGGGGCACCTCGCCCACGGTCACCGACCCGCCGGTGGGCGGGTGGATCCCGGCGAGCATGCGCCCGAGCGTGGACTTCCCGGCGCCCGAGGGGCCGACGACGGCGAGCCGCTCGCCGGGTCGCAGCGCGAGGTCGATCCCGTGCAGCACGTTGTGGCCCTCGCGGTACGCGTACGTGACCTCGCGGGCGTCGACGCGCTCGTGCGCGGGGCGCGCGTCCTTCACGACGCGGTCCGCCTCGACGGCCGCGACACCGATGATGCGCGCGAGCGACGCCGAGCCCACCTGGATCTCGTCCATCCAGAAGATGAGCTCGCCGATCGGGTGGATGATCTGCGAGGCGTAGATCGCCACGGTGGTCACCGCGCCGATCGTGACGTTGCCCGTCGCCACGAGGTACGCGCCCCAGATCAGCACGGCGAGCACGGGCATGAGGAACGCCGTGTCGATGAGCGGGAACAGCACGGTGCGCAGGCGCAGCGTGTAGCGCTCGGCCTCGAAGGCCTCGCGCACGTCCTCGTTGAGTCGCCGACGACGGCGCGCCCCGAGACCGAGCGCGTCCACGGTCCGCGCGCCCTCGACCGTCTCGGTGATGGTCCCGAAGATCGTCGCGTACGCCGCGGACTCGCGCAGGTACCCCGCCGTCGCGCGCTTGAGGTACCAGCGCACGGCGGCGAGCAGGAGCGGGACGCCCGCGAGGAGTCCGATCGACACGAGCGGGCTCGTCAGCACGGCCGCGACGGCGGTCAGCACGATGGTCGCGCTCGTGACGAGCACGCGCGGCACGCCGAAGCGCACGGCGTGCTGCACGCGGTCGATGTCCGTGGTGGTGCGGGCCACGAGGTCGCCCGTCCCGGCGCGCTCGACCACGGACAGCGGCAGCCGCGTGACGCGCTCGAGGAACTCTTCGCGCAGCTGGGCGAACACGGTCTCGCCGAGCACCATCGCGGAGCGCTGGGCGTAGCGCACCAGGATGGTCTGGCCCAGCACGGCCACGAGCAGCACGAGCACCGTCTGGTCCACGATGCTCGCGCCCGTGCCGGCCACGACGGCGTCGATCATGCGCCCGAGCAGCCACGGCCCGGCGAGGCCGGCGGTCGCGGCGAGGGCGTGCAGGGTGACGACGACGGCGAGCGGGCCCTTGTACTGGCGCAGCAGGGTGACCACCTGGCCGCGCAGCATGGCCGAGTCGGCGACGGGGAGCTTCACGCGGCACCTCCGGCGTGGACGATCTCGCCCGGGGTCTCCGCGGGCGTCTCTGCCGCGGCGCGGGAGACGACGCGCCGGTAGGTGTCCCCGTGCTCGTCGTCGCGCCGCAGCAGCTCGCGGTGCGTCCCGGAGAAGGTCGCGACGCCGTGCTCGACGAAGACGACCTGGTCCACGCGGTCGAGCACGAGCGGGCTCGTCGTGACGATCACCGTGGACCGGCCCGCGCGCGCGGCGGCGAGCCTGTCGGCGATGCGCGCCTCGGTGTGGGCGTCGACGGCGCTCGTGGGCTCGACGAGCACGAGCACCTCGGCCTGCGTGAGGAGCGCGCGGGCGAGCGCGACGCGTTGGCGCTGCCCTCCGGACAGCGAGCGGCCCTTCTCCTCGACCCGGCCCTCGAGGCCACCGGGCACGGAGTCGAGCACGTCGCCCGCGTCCGCGACCCGCATCGCCTCGAGCATGTCCTCGCGCGAGGCGTGCCCGCGCACGTCGAGCTCGAAGTCGAGGGTGCCGGAGAACAGCGTGGGCGTGGGCTCGGCGACGACGATCCGGTCGCGCACCTCGACGAGGTCGAGCTCGTGCAGCAGGGTGCGCCCCCACCGGACGGTGGACAGCGGCGGGTCCGCGAAGAGGGTGGGTCGCGACCACGCGTCGTCGTCGTCGGACGTGCGCCGCAGGCGCGCGCGAAGGCGACCGAACGGGCCGAGGCGAGCCGGGGCGTCGTCGGCCCCGCCCTCGGGTGCGTCCGCGTCCTCGTGGGGGAGGGTCTCGGTGCTCACGAAGTGCCCGAGGCGCATCGCGATGCGTGCCGTCTCGTCCGGGTCCGCGCTGACGAGGGCGACGGTGCCCGACGGCGGGACGCGCACGCCGCTCGTCTCGTCGACGATCTCGGTGCCGCGCGCGGGGCCCGGCACGGTGGTGGGGAAGCCCTCCGGCCGCTTGCCGGCCAGGGGCACCGAGAGCACCTTGATGATGCGCTTCACGCCCACGGCGGCGCGCGCGACCACGCGCATCGTCTCCGACGCGGACCACAGGGGTTGCGTGAGGAACGCCGCGAAGCCGTAGAACATGACGAGCTGACCGGGCGTGATGTCGCCCGCGATCGCCATGCGCGCGCCCGCCCACACGAGGATCGTCAGGAACAGGCCCGGCAGGAGGGTCTGGGTCGCGTCGAGGAGCGACTGCGTCTGCGCGACGCGCACGCCGGCCGCGCGGACCTTCTGCGACTGCGTGGCGTAGCGGCCCGCGAAGATCTCCTCGCCGCCGATGCCGCGCAGGATGCGCAGCCCCGAGACGGTGTCCGCACCGAGCGTGGTGAGCCGGCCCTGCGCCTCGCGCTGCTCCGCCTGGCGCTTCTGGAGCGGCTTGACGAGGAGCGCGAGGACGCCGACGACGAGCGGCAGCCCGAGCAGCACGAGGAGGCCGAGCGGCACCGACATGCTCATCATCAGCACCGCCACCACCCCGTACGCCACGATCCCGCCCACGAAGCGCGCGGCGACCGCGAACACCTCGCCCACGCGGAACGTGTCCGAGGCGACCGTCGCGACGACCTCGCCCGTGGGCAGCTCGGCCGTGACCGAGTCGCCCGTGCGGGTCGCGTGGTAGCCCACGAGCTGCATCGAGTTGAACGTGGCGCGCAGCCAGTTCTCGACGTCGTACCGGTGCCCCCACACGTTCGCGAGGACCTGGGCCATGCCGATCGCGGCGAGGAGCGCGCAGCCCGTGAACAGCTCGCGCGACAGGCCGCTGTCGAGCCCCGAGTCGACCACGCGGCCGAGCGCCCACGGCATGAGCGCGCCGCCGACGTTGCTGACGATCCCGAACGCGAGCGAGGCGAACAGGATCGCCTTCTGGCGTCGCGCCTGCCACCACAGGTAGGCCCGTGGTGTGGTCAGGGGAGGGGTGCCGGGATCGGCGACGGGGAGGGGGAGCACGGGAGTCAACGCTAACCGGGGCTACTGACAAGTTCGAATCGTTTTTCCCCGCCCCGGGCGCCTCAGGGCGGCGGTGTAGGGTCCCGCTCGGGAGAACCCGCACAGATCGACCTGCGAGGAGAGCACGCACGTGACGGACAACACTCGCGCCCCGGCGGATCAGCCGCGCCCTCCGGCGGACGAGCTGGGCACGTCGTCGGACGCGCCCCGTGCTTCGGCGGGCCAGCCGCGCACGACGGCGGCCAAGACCGCGGCGTCCTTGCGGCGCTACCGCGTCATGGCGTGGGTCACCGGTGTGTTCCTGCTCATCCTGTGCGTCGAGATGCTCGTCAAGTACGCGATCCGACCGGGCGAGGACGTGCTGCGCTGGATCGAGTGGATCCCCTACGCCCACGGCTGGATCTACGTGCTGTACCTCGTCACCGTGGTGGACCTGTGGGGCAAGGTGCGCTGGGGCTTCGGCCGGCTCGCCGCACTCGTGTTCGCCGGTGTGGTGCCCGTGCTGTCCTTCGTGGTCGAGTCGAAGGTCCACCGCGAGGTGAGCGCCCGCCTCGCCCGGTGACCTCGCGCGCGCCACGGCTCGCCCGGGCTCGCACGCGTCGCGGTTCCGTCGTGCTCGCTCCCGCCATGGCTCACCTGAGGTGTCACGGGTCCCCGCGACCCGACTTCCGGAGCCGCGAGGCGGTCCGTGCACCGTCGAGGAGTCGCTCGCGCTTCGCAGCCTCGCGCGCTGCTCGTGTCCGAGCGCGCGGGACCGTCCGGTAGCGCGGTCGGTCGTCTGGTGGTCGGTCGTCTGGTGGTCCGTCGCCTGGTGGTCTGGCGCCGTCCGGGCCGTCCGGGCCGTCGCGATCCGGTCCCCCGGGCGGGATCTTCACGAGGTCGAGGCCGTGCCGGTGGAGCTCGTGGTGGTGGAAGACGCACAGCAGGACGCCCCGTGACACGTCGGTGTGCCCGTGGTCCTCGTCCCACCAGTCGAGGTGGTGGACCTCGCCGTACCGCGACGGTGTGGTGCAGCCCTCCCAGGCGCACCCGCCGTCGCGCGCGATGACGGCCCGGCGCTGCGCCGGGGTGAACAGGCGCTGGCTGCGACCCAGGTCGAGGGGCTCCGACTCGGCGTTGACGACGAGCCGCGCGATCTGCGAGTCGCACAGCGTGCGGCCGATCTCGGACAACGGGAGCAGCGGTCCGTCCTGGTAGCGCGCCGCGGGCGCCGGCCCCGTCGCGGACCCGCCCTCGCGCAGGTGCTCGCGCGCCGACCGGAACGTGTCCGCCGTCATCGTGATGAGCACGTGCGGCCGCGCGTGCCCGGTGCTCTTCTGCTCGCCCAGCATCGCCGAGGCGAGCGCGTGCAGTGCGTCGGCCTGGCGTTGGGCGCGGGTGCGCTCGTCGTCCGCGGCGGGCCGGGGGCTCACCGCGTCGAGTGCGACCTGCAGGGTGTGCCCCGCCACGGGGTCGAGCAGCCCCGTGATCCGGGTCATGCCGTCGGCGGTGGGGGAGAGCTCGAGGTGCCGACGCCGCCGCGCGTCCTGGAAGTCCTCCTCGACGCGCTGTGTCGACAGCTCTGCGGCGAGGTCCTCGACCTTGGAGGCGAACCGCCCCGCATCGAAGCGCTGCGCGAGCCGCTTGACGCGTGCCGCTCCCTCGCCCGAGAGGAGCGCCTGCTTGTGCGCCTCGGGAAGCCTGCCCGTGATCGCCCCGAGCCGCTCGGCGTGCACCGGGGTGAGTGCGCCGGAGGCGAGCGCGTCGAGCCCGCCGTCGAGCTCGTGGACGGCGCGGGCGGCATTGACCTCGCGACGGGCCGCGCCCCGGCCGGCGCGCGTGGCGGAAGCCCGGAAGTCCTCGAACGTCCGCACCCCAGCCTGACGCCAGGCACCCCGTGCTTCTTGCGCGGCGAGCACGGGTGACTTGGCGGCGACGGCGAGCCTGCCCACCTCGTCGAGCGCACCGACCACGGCCGTCTGGGTCTCGTGCGACCACGTGCTCGCGTCACGGGCGCCCGCGGCGAGCTGCTTCGCCGCCACGACGAGCACCCGCGCCCACGCCGCAGCGTCCGCCGCGGACTGCGGGACGGCCGGGAACCGGGCGGCCTCGCGCAGCTCCGACGGGACGCGGAGGCCGAGTCCCGTGCCCGCGGGCCCCGCGTCCACCCCGCGGCCCGAGGGCGCGGCGGAGGTGACCGGCGCGGTGTTCGTCGTCGTGCCGAGCATCGCCACCTCCTTGCCGTGCGTGTCGTGGGGAGCAAACCCCCGGTTTTCGGGACAAAACAACCTTCCCACGAGCCACTGACACTCCCCGGCGGCGGGCGCCAAGAGGCCGTCCACCGCCCACCGATCGCCCGCCCCACCGCCCACCGAGCGTCCGTTCCGCAGCCACCCGCGACCCGCCGTCGTCGTCCCTACTACCCTGGGCGCGTGACCTCAGCCCCAGCGCCCGCCGTCGGCCACCGCCCCGTCCTCGTCGTCGACTTCGGCGCGCAGTACGCCCAGCTCATCGCGCGGCGCGTGCGCGAGGCTGGCGTGTACTCCGAGATCGTGCCCCACACGTGGAGCGCCGAGCAGATCCTCGCGAAGGACCCGGCCGCGGTGATCCTCTCGGGCGGCCCCGCGAGCGTGTACGAGCCCGGAGCCCCCGCCGTCGACGCCGCGCTCTTCGAGGCGGGCGTGCCCGTGCTGGGCATCTGCTACGGCTTCCAGGCGATGGCCCACGCCCTCGGCGCGCAGGTCGACGCCGCCGCCCAGGGCGAGTACGGCCACACCGACGTCGCGCTCGCGGACGCCGGTGACCTCCTCGCCGGCTCGCCCGCGCAGCAGAGCGTCTGGATGAGCCACGGGGTCGCCGTCACGGCCCCGCCGCCCGGCTTCGAGGTGCTCGCGAGCTCGCCCGGCGCCCCCGTCGCCGCGTTCGAGGACCGCGCGCGGCGGCTCTACGGGGTGCAGTGGCACCCCGAGGTGCGCCACACGCCGCTCGGCCAGCGCGCGCTCGAGAACTTCCTCTACACCGGTGCCGGGCTCACGCCGGACTGGACGCCCGGCAACGTCGTGGCCGAGCAGGTCGCGGCGATCCGCGCCCAGGTCGGGGACGCGCGCGTGATCTGCGGCCTCTCGGGCGGCGTGGACTCATCCGTCGCGGCCGCGCTCGTGCAGCGCGCCGTGGGTGACCAGCTCACGTGCGTGTTCGTGGACCACGGCCTGCTGCGCTCCGGCGAGGCCGAGCAGGTGGAGCGGGACTTCGTCGCGGCGACCGGCGTGCAGCTCGTCGTCGTCGACGCCCGCGACCGCTTCCTCGACGCGCTCGCGGGCGTGAGCGACCCCGAGACCAAGCGCAAGATCATCGGCAGGGAGTTCATCCGCGTCTTCGAGCAGGCGGCCAGGGACGTGGTGGCCGACGCCGGGGCCCACGGGGAAGAGGTCCGCTTCCTGGTCCAGGGCACGCTCTACCCGGACGTGGTCGAGTCCGGCGGCGGCGAGGGTGCGGCCAACATCAAGTCCCACCACAACGTGGGCGGGCTGCCGGACGACCTGCAGTTCGAGCTCGTCGAGCCGCTGCGCACGCTGTTCAAGGACGAGGTGCGCGCCGTCGGCCTCGAGCTCGGGGTGCCCGAGGCGATCGTGTGGCGCCAGCCGTTCCCCGGCCCGGGGCTCGGCATCCGGATCGTGGGCGAGGTCACGCGCGAGCGCCTCGAGATCCTGCGGGCGGCCGACGCGATCGTGCGCGAGGAGCTCACCGCGGCGGGCCTGGACCGCGAGATCTGGCAGTGCCCCGTGGTGCTCCTCGCGGACGTCCGCTCGGTGGGTGTCCAGGGCGACGGGCGCACGTACGGCCACCCGATCGTGCTGCGCCCCGTGTCGAGCGAGGACGCCATGACGGCCGACTGGTCACGGCTGCCCTACGAGCTGCTCGCCAAGGTGTCCAACCGCATCACCAACGAGGTGCGCGACGTCAACCGCGTGGTCCTCGACGTCACGAGCAAGCCGCCGGGCACCATCGAGTGGGAGTAGCGGCGTCGACCGTGCATGCAGAAGGTCGAGTGGATCTTATGCAAAAGGTCGACTCAAACTTATGCAAAAGGTCGAGTCGAGCGCTACGAAGCAGGAGCGCCCATGGGCTGGGCCCCTGACCGTCGCGTCACCGCCCGTAGCGGCGCTGCGCGAGGTCGTACACCGCGTCGTGCGCGGCGACGACGGCGGGCCACGCGGTGACGGGTGGCACCGTGCGGTTGCGCGTGACGATGCGCGCGAGGAGGTCTGGCTCGCGCACGAGGCGGGCGAGCGCACCGGCCAGGGCTTCGTCGTCGTCGGCGAGCAGTCCTTCGACGCCGTCGGTGACGAGCTCGGCTGCGCCGGACTGGGAGCGCGTGACGATCGCGAGGCCCGCGGCCTGCGCCTCCTGGCTCGCGACGGAGAACGCGTCGAGCACGCCGGGGGCGAGGTAGACGTCGGCGCGCCGGTAGAGCTCGATGAGCTCGGCGCGGGTGAGCCGGCCCGGCAGCGCGACCCAGGACGTCATGCCGTGGGCGGCGCAGAACGCCCGTGCCCTCGCGAGCTCCTCGCCCTCGCCCGCGATGGTGACGTGCAGCGCGGCGCCGTCGGGCCCGAGGATCTCGCGCGTGCGCCGCAGCGACTCCAGGAGCGGCAGCACACGCTTGCGGGGGGCGAAGCGGGCCGCGTAGACGGCGTGCACGCCGGGGCGCTCCCGGGGCAGCGGCGCGCCGAGCCATTCGCCGACGTCGACGCCGTTGCGCAGCACGTGCACCGGCGCGCGGCCACCGGCGACGCGCCGCAAGGGGGCTGCCGCCATCTCGGAGACCGTCGCGATCTCGACGGGCAGCCGCGACCAGCGCACCACGCTGTCGAGCAGCCGCAGCGCGCGCTCCTGCGCGGGCCCCCACACACTGTGCACGGTCACGACGGCGGGCAGGCCGAGGCGGCGCACCACACGGAGGGACGCCTGCGCGGTGGGCGCAAGGATGCCCATGTGCAGGTGGACGACGTCGGGACGCTGGGACCGCAGCGCCGAGGCGACGTGCCGGGCCGCACGCGGGTGGATCGGGTAGCCCCCGGGGATGCGCGCCGCAATGCGGGAGACGTCGAGACCGTCCTCGACGGCGCGTGACAGGCCGTGGGCGCCGGGCGATCCGGGCGTCGTGGTGATGACGCTCACGGCGTTCCCGGCCGCCGCCTGCTCGCGCGCGAGGTACGCGATCTGCGTCTCGATGCCGCCGAGCCCGGGCAGATAGGAGTCAGAGACGTGCACGATGCGGCGGGCCATCCCGCGATCTTCCCACGGGATGCCGCAAAGCCCCTGGTCACGCTGTGACCGGCGTCACGAAGGGCTCGGCGACGCGCGGTGACCTAGGTCCCGCGCACAAACGGGTCAACCTCGGCAGGATGTGCTTCAGGGAACGGAAGAACCCCACCGGGCCAGCGGTCATCAAGGTCCGGACAAGTCGGAGAATCTGGAAGGAACCGCTGCCATGTCTACTGCTGTCACCACACAGCGCTCGAACGGGGTCCGCCTCGTCGGACTGCTCACCATCATCGCCGGTGCGATCCTCATCATCGCGGGCGGTGTCACCTGGGGCGCCGTCGCGACGCAGCTCGCGTCCGAGAACATCACCGTCCCCGACGACGCGGCGTTCGCCGCCGGGACCCGGGTCAACAACCCGATCTCGGCCTTCGCCCAGGCGGACATCATCAACACCCACGCGCTGCACAGCTCGGGTGGCCTGACCTACGCCGAGCTCGGTGACAAGGCCAACGAGCTCAAGGCGGCCGGTGCCTCGGAGGACGAGATCGCTGAGGTCGCCGCCCAGCGCGCGAGCGTCATGAACGGTTCCTTCCTGCGGGCCTCGCTCTTCACGTCGGTCGTCGCCTTCGGCATCGCGGCCCTCGTGATCGGTCTCGGCGTGCTCTTCATCCTCGTGGGCTGGGCGCTGCGCCGGCTGGTCCCCGTGACCGCCGCAGCCCCGGCCGTCGCCACGGAGTGAGGCGACGAGGGCAGGGCTAGCACCACGCCGAAACATCGAGGCCGGTATCACGACCCTCCGTCGTGATACCGGCCTCGAGCCGTTCCCGGGCCCGGTCAGGCCCGCTTCTTCGAGCGCGTCACGGCGCTCACCACGAGCAGGGCGCCGGCGGCGGCCAGCACGCCGATCGCCGCGAGCTGGACGTCGAAGCGCACGCCCTGTCCCCACGCGAGGACGGCCACGCCGGCCAGCGCGAGGACGAGTCCCCACACGACCGTCCCGACCCGCAGCCGCTCACGGGGGGCCCGGCCGGCCTCGCTCTCGAAGGGCCGCGTCTCGAAGGCTCGTGCCTCGAAGGCTCGCGTCTCGGCGGTGGGCTCGCCGCCCTCGGGCGACAGGGGTGCGGTGCTCTCGGTGCTCATGTCAGCTCTCCTGGGTGATGTCGATGTCGCCGAGGCCCACGTTGACGAGGATGTCGAACGTGGGGTCCTCGCCCGCGACGTAGTGCTCGTTGGTCACGGTGCGCCGGACGCCGAGCCCGGAGCTGTTGCCGTCCGCGCCGTCCACGTCCCACGTGGCCTCGCCCGCGCCGATGTTCAGGTCGAGACGCGCGGAGGCGTCCGCGGGCAGGACGAGCTCGACGGAGCCCGTGCCGGCCTGCACGGTCAGGTCCACGGTCTCGCCCGCGGGGATCTCGAGCTCGGTGAGGTCCAGCACGAGGTCACCCAGCCCCACGGCGAACCCACCGCGCGCTTCGTCGACCGTGAGCGGCGTGTGGGTCGCCGACCCCATGCCGTCCCACCGGCCCCGGTCGCGCCACGGGTGGAAGTCGGCGTCCGCCGCGGCCGCCGCGGGGAAGGACAGCAGGAGGGCCATCACGGCGAAGAAGCCCAGCACGCCCGAGGACCGTCCGCGCAGGCCCGCCACGACCACGCCGGTGCCGAAGACGACGGCCGTGACGCCGAGCGTGGTCAGGAACAGCGGTCCGGAGAAGTAGCCGGCGCGCTCCGCGAGCAGGAGCCCGGCGAACGCGATGAGGGTCAGTCCCGCGCACACCGCGAAGTAGCGCGCTCCGGCGCCGGGCACGGGCGGCGTGGCCGGGCGCGGCGGCACGGGTGGCACGGGCGGGACCGGCGGCTGCGGCGGGACGGTGGTGTACGAGGCGGGCGGGGGTGGGGTGACGGTACTCATGGGAGTCTCCGGGTTCAGGGGGGTTGCGGTGCGGTAGGCGGGGGCGGGGGGAGGCGGGGGGACGGGGGACGTGGGCCGGGGGCCGGACATGCGGGCGCCGGACACGACGATCGCGACGACGACGCCGACGACGGCGAGCCACAGCACCCCGTTGATCCAGCCGAGGCCCGCGGAGCTCCACCACCCCGCCGGCGTCCACCGCCGGTTGCCCGAGAGCAGGCCCGCCAGGACGAAGCCCGCCGCCCCGAGGAGGGCGACGTCGGCGTCGCCGCGGCCGAGCTCCTGGGCGTGGATGCGCCCGTCGGACTCCTCGGGCAGCAGCGCCCACGCGATGCCGTACACGACCAGGCCGACACCCGCGAAGAACACCGAGGCGACGAACAGGGCACGTACCACGAGCGGGTCGATGTCGAGCCGACGCGCGATCGCGCCGCTGACTCCGCCCACCCAGCGGTCCGCGGGGCGCGCGAGCCCGGTGCGACGGATCGAGGTGAAGAAGCCGTGCTCCGCGGGCTGCCCGGGGGCGCCCTGCGGCTCGGCCGCGGGGGAGGCCGGAGGGGGAGTGTGGTCAGGTGTCTCGCTCATGACTCGATCGTGCCCGCCGCCTGGGTGGCCGGGGTATCGGGCACCACCCTGAACCGACCCTGAAAGTCTCCGGGACGAAGGCGGTCCCGACCCTGATTCCGCCCCTCAGGGGTAGGAGACGGGCCCGCGAGCAGGGATGATCGACGCATGACCTCGCCACCCGGCACCACGCCACCCGGCACCGTCAGGGCGCCCGCACCGCGCCTGCCGCTGCTGCGCCCCGCGAAGGGCCGGTGGCTGGGCGGGGTGTGCGCGGGGCTCTCGGCGCACCTGCGCATCCCGCTGCCCCTCGTGCGGGCCCTGCTGCTCGTGCTCGCCGCCACGGGGGCCGGCGTCGTCGTCTACGTCTTCCTGTGGGTGACCGTCCCCCCGGGCGACCCCGCGCGCGCCGCCGCCGAGCAGCTCCCCGCCGAACGGCGCCGTCTCGCGGCGCGCCCCCGGCTCGACCCGCGTCAGGTGCCCGTCAAGGACATCGGGATCGGGCTCATCGCGCTCGCGGGGGCCGGCCTGCTGATCGCCGACCGGCTCGGTGCGCGGATCGAGGCCCGATGGGTGGTCCCCGTGCTCGTGGCCGGGGCCGGGCTCGCGCTCGCGTGGAGCCAGCTCGACCGCACCGCGCGCGCCCGGTGGGTCTCGGGCGGGCGGACCCCCGTGAGCGTGCTGCGCCTCGCGGGCGGGGTGGTGCTCGCCGCGGCGGGCGTGCTGCTCCTCGTCTCGCAGGGCACGAGCATGACCACCACCATCAACGCGGCGGTGGCCGCGATCGCCGTGCTGCTCGGCGTGGCCCTCGTGCTCGCCCCGTGGTGGCTGCGCCTCGTGCGCGAGCTCGGCGAGGAACGCGCCGCGCGGGCGCGGGAGGCCGAGCGCGCGGACATCGCCGCCCACCTGCACGACTCCGTGCTGCAGACCCTCGCGCTCATCCGCAAGCAGGCGGGGGACCCCGAGGAGGTCGCACGGATCGCCCGCGCCCAGGAGCGTGAGCTGCGCTCGTGGCTCTACGACGACCGCTCGGCGCCGGGCACGTCCCTCGTGGCGGACCTCGCGGCCGTGGTCGCGGAGGTCGAGGACCTGGAGGCGGTGGCCGTGGAGACCGTCGTCGTCGGCGACCGCGTCCCGGACGAGGGGACCGGCGCCCTCCTCCTCGCGACCCGCGAGGCCCTCCTCAACGCGACCCGGCACGGCAAGCCCCCCGTGACCGTGTACCTCGAGGTGACCGAGGACGCCGTCGAGGTGTTCGTGCGGGACCGCGGCGACGGCTTCGACCTCGACGAGGTCCCGGTGGACCGGTTCGGTGTGCGCGAGTCGATCCTCGGGCGCGTGCGGCGTCGCGGGGGCACCGCCGAGCTCGTGTCGAACCCCGGGCGCGGGACCGAGGTGCGCCTGCGCCTGCCGGTGCAGCCCGGCGATGAGGAAGGCTAGGACCATGAGCGATCCCGTCGACGTCGTCCTCGTGGACGATCACGACATGTTCCGCACCGGCGTGCGCGCGAGCCTCGACGCGCGCGTGCGCGTGGTGGGGGAGGCGGACTCGGTGGACACGGCGGTGGCCGTGGTGCGCGAGCTGCGCCCGCCCGTGGTGCTGCTCGACGTGCACTTGCCCGGCGGCGACGGCGGGGGCGGGGCGGAGGTGCTCGCCCGGTGCGCCGACCTCCAGGGCGAGGTGCGGTTCCTCGCGCTGTCCGTCTCCGACGCGGCCGAGGACGTCGTGGCCGTCATCCGGGCCGGCGCGCGCGGCTACGTGACCAAGGCGATCTCGGGGCCCGAGCTCGGGGACGCGGTGCTGCGCGTCGCGGGCGGGGACGCCGTGTTCTCCCCGCGGCTTGCGGGCTTCGTGCTCGACGCCTTCGGCACGGGGGCGGCGGACGTCGCGACGGGCGACGACGAGCTCGACCGGCTCTCCGCGCGCGAGCGCGAGGTCATGCGCCTCATCGCGCGCGGCTACACCTACCGCGAGGTGGCCGGGGAGCTGTTCATCTCCGTCAAGACCGTCGAGACCCACGTCTCGGCCGTGCTGCGCAAGCTCCAGCTCTCCAACCGCAACGAGCTCACGCGGTGGGCGGCGGCGCGCCGGCTGCTGTGAGGGCGGCCGTGCGCGGCGCGCGAAGGGATATGACGAGTGCGTCACATTCTCCCGGCGTCCCTTGGCTTCGCGCACGCCGCGGCCTAGCGTGACCTGCATGGACATCGCCATCAAGATCCTCGTCGTCATCCACATGATCGGCTGGGCCATGGTGCTCGGCGGCGCGCTCGGCACCATGAAGGCGCCGAAGGTCACGCCCGGCATGTTCCACGGCGTGCTCACCGCGCTCGTGGCGGGACTGCTCACCGTGGGGCTGGCCGAGATGGCCGGGGGCGACCCGAACGTCGTGAAGATCGGCATCAAGCTGCTCGTGACCCTCGTCATCACGGCGCTCGTGGTGGTCGGCAGGCGCAAGGAGTCCGTCAGCGCGGGCTACCTGGGCGGCATCGCGGGCCTCGTGGTCGCGAACATCGCCATCGCGGTGCTCTGGTAGCGCGCGCGCCGCTGCGATACTGACGCACCATGAGCGGTGGTGCGGAGCTCCTCGTCGGGCTCGTGATCCTTCTCGGGCTGTTCGGCGTCGTGGTGCAGGTGCTGCCCGGCTCGCTCCTCGTGCTCGGAGCCATCCTCGTGTGGGCGGCCGTCACCGGCGGAGCGGCGGCGTGGACCGTGCTCGCCGTCGCCGCGGTGGCCGTCGTCGGCGCGAACGTGGGCAAGTACTTCCTCGCCGCACGCCGGCTCACGGCCGCGGACGTGCCGAGCTCCACGTTGTGGTGGGGCGGGCTCGGCGGTGTGGTCGGGTTCTTCGTGATCCCCGTCGTCGGCCTGTTCGTGGGGTTCCTGCTCGCGGCCTACGTCGCGGAGCATGTCCGACGGCGGGAAGCACGGCCCGCGTGGCGCGCGACCGTGGTTGCCGTGAAGGCCACGGGGCTGACCATCCTCGTGGAGCTCGGCGGGGCGCTGATCGCCACGGGGGCGTGGATCGTCGGCCTGCTCGTCACGTGACGGCGCACCGCCCGCGCCCCACGAGGTGACTCTCGCGGGACACGGGCGGACCGAGGAGGTTCAGCGCTTCTTCTTGACCTTCGCCGTCTTGGGGGACTTCACGGTGACCTTGACGAAGTTCTTCTTGGTCGCCGTGACGCGCACCGAGATCTTCTTGCCGCGCAGCTTCTTGGTGAGCTTGAGCTTGGCCTTCGTGGCCTTCTTGATCTTCTTCTTGCCCGCATACCACTGGTAGGACAGCGTGACGCCCTTCTTCGGGGCGAACCTCGGCTTGACGACCTTGAGGGTCTTGCCCACGCGTGCCTTGCCCTTGATCGCCGGCGTGCGCTTCACGGTGAGCGTGCCCTTGACCACCTTCGCCCTCGTGGTGGTCGAGGCCACGGGAGCGCCGATCGAGCGGGCCGTGACGCGCAGGGAGACCTTCTTGCCGACCATGGCGTCCGTGAGCCACAGCCACCACGAGGTCTGGCCCGCGAGGGGCTTGCCGTCCAGCAGCCACTGGTAGGACTGCGCGTAGGGCTTGGCCGACCACGTGCCGAACGCACCGTCGAGTCGCTTGCCCGGCGCGTACGTGCCCTTCACCGTGGGCGCCTTCGTGACCTTGAGCGCGAGGTCGGGCTGGCTCTGGTCGATGACGAAGACCTTGCGGGCTCCCGTCGCGTACGGGCTGCCGGGCTCCTGGTGGAAGCGGGCCGTGTAGATCACCCGGGACCCGAGCCGACCCATGATGTGAGCCTCGGTCGAGCGAGCCTTGCCCACGGGGAACCCGCCCGTGGCGATCGGGAACGTGCCCGCGTCCGTGCCGTCGGTGCGCCAGATCGCGCGGCCCCAGTCCGGCAGGCCACCTTCGAGGTAGACCTTGCCACCGAGGACGTGCATGGCGAGGACAGCGGGGTAGAACTCACGCACGAGCGTCGTGCCCGCCGCCGTACCGTCAGTGACCCAGAGCTCGAAGTAGCCGCGCCTGTAGTAGACCTTCGAGCCCACCGCGGCGAGGAGCGAGACCTGCGTGCCGGCGACGCCCGGGTCGATGTCCTTGACGATCCGGGTGCCCGCGGGGGTGCCGTCGGTGCGCCACAGCTCGTGCCCGTACTGGCTGTCCTTCGGCACGTAGTACACGACGTCACCGACGGTGGTCGTGGCCTCGATGCTCGAGTGCTGCGTCCCTGCCATGTGGTCACGCACGAGGCGGGTGCCCGCACCGGTGCCGTCCGTGGACCACAGCTCGCGGCCGTGGAAGCCGTCGTCCGCCTCGAAGTAGACCCGGTTGCCCGTGGCCGTGACGAGCGTGGGGCTGCTCGACGCCGTGCCCGTGTTGATGTCCGCCACGAGCTGGGTGCCGGCGGGCGTCCCGTCGGTGCGCCACAGCTCGTAGCCCGTGGGGCTCGGGGACTCGCTCACGTCCATCGCCCGGAAGTACATGGACCCGCGCCACACCACGGTGGCACCGGGGTGCGGGGTCGTGTTGACGTCCGCACGGATCACGGCGGCCTGCGTGCCGCCCGCGCTCACGCGGAACCAGGTGTGGCGGTCGACAGCCGCGGTGTAGCCGATCCCGATGAGGGAGCTGCCCACGGACTGGAGATCGGTCAGCGCCGCGGAGTCGCCCGAGCCGGCGTAGGTGATCCGCTGCGGCTCGGCGCCCGGGCCGGAGAGCACCCACAGTTCGGCCGGTGCCGTGGTCCGCACGAACAGCCTGCTGCCCGCCACGGTGATCTCGTGCGGGTTGGAGTGCGTGTGCGCGTTGCCGACGTTGAAGTCCTTGACGAGCGTGGTGCCCGCGGGGGTGCCGTCGGTGCGCCACAGCTCGTTGCCGTGCACGCCGTCGTCGGCCGCGAAGTAGAGGTACCCGCCGAACTCGACTCCCGAGGTGGCGGTCGAGGTGAACACCGTCGCGCCCGGCGGGTCGATCGCGCGGTCCGCGAGGGCGGGCGGCGCGGCGAGCGAGGCGGCCGCGAGTGCGAGCACGGCGACGACGGCGGTACGGGCGCGAGGGAGCATGGTGGTGCCTTCCTGGTCAGATCGGACAGCACGCTACGGAGCGCCGCTAACAACCCACCAACGGGGGGCCCGATCAGGTGAACGCCCGCCCGCCTCCGCTCGGCGCTCTCAGCGGGGAGGTGGGAGCTCGCGCTCGAAGACGGGCGCGCCCAGCGATGCGCACAGGGCGCGCGCCCTGGCGGCGAGCGCCGGAGCCTGCGCGTCCCCGCGCGCCACCGCGAGGAGGGCGAGCGGCACGGCGACGGGCCCGTAGCTGCACGTGCCCTGCCAGCACACGAGGTCCGCGTGGGGGGCGAGGCGGGCAGTGAGCTCGTCGAGCACGTCCGGCCCCGCTCCGCCGACGACGGCCGCCCGGGCAGCCATGACGTGGCTCGCGAGCCACGTGAAGTCCTCGGTGGTGTGCGCGAGCGCGGCGCGCAGGTGATCCTCGAGCTCGGCCCGCGTGCCGTCCGGGCGGGCGGCTCCGCCGTCGTCGTCCCTAGGCGCACCCGAGGCGACCTCGTGCGCGAGGCTCAGCGCGAGCGCCGCGTGCCACGCCGGAATGGCCGGCTGCTCCGCGACGAGCGTGCGCAGGATGCCCGTGACCTCGCCGAGGCGCCCCTGGGCGAGCCGCAGCGCGAGCACCTGGGCGTGGAAGGCCGCCGCGGCGCGCGCCGGGGAGACGGGGGCAAGGAGCTGCAGGGCGCGCCACGCGAGGTCTTCGGCGCGGTCGAGATCCCCGTCGAGGTGCGCGATCGCCGCCGAGAGGTAGAGGAGCTGCCAGCGGCGCCCGACGTCGCCCACGAGGTCGATGAGCCCGTGCATCCGTTCGAGGGCGGCACGCGCCCCCGCCCCGTCCGCGAGCGCGACCCGCGTCGAGACCTGGAGCTGGAGCCCCTCGAAGAGCGCGACGGGATCGTCGGCGGCCTCGGCGAGGGTGACGAGCTCCTCGGCGAGCGCGGTACGACGCGGGACGTCCCCGGGGAGGCCGAGGCCCAGGTAGGCGAAGGGGAGCACGAGGCGGCGGACCTCGGGAGCCGTGGCGGCGCGCTCCGCGCTCAGGAACAGCTCGCGGGCGCGCTCGGGCTCGCCCGTCATCGACCACGCGAGGCTCGCGGCCGCGCGGATGCCGGCCGTGGCCGGGTCGTCACCGAGCACGTCGAGCGCGCGGCGGGTCACCCGGGCCACCCGTGCGTTGACGGCACCCACGTCGCTCGAGCCGCCCAGCTGGAGGAGGGCGAAGGTCGCGCGCGCGAGAAGGTCGACGTGCCCGGCGTCCGCCGCGCGCTCGGCGCAGTCGAGGAGCATGTCGAGATGGGCGGGGATGCCCGCGAGCCGCATCGCGTCACCGAGGGCCACCTGGACCTCGAGCAGCTCGCGCGCGCCGAGGGCTGCGGCGTGCTCGCTCGCGCGGACGAGCCAGTCCACGGCGTCGGCGTGCGCCCCGAGCTGTGTGGCCTCGCTCGCTGCGTCGAGGGCGGCCGCGACGGCGGCGCGCCGGTCGAGCGGCGCGGCGGCCAGGCGGTGGTGGGCGACCACGGCGGTGGGCAGGTGCAGGCGCTGCGCCGCCTCTCCGACGGCGTGGTGGAGCTCCGCGCGTCGCCCCGGGGAGATGTTCCGGTAGACCACGTCGCGCACTGCCGCATGCCGGAAGCGCACGGTGCGTTGGTCGGGGTCGAGCTCGAGGAGCGAGTCCGGGGCCGCGAGGTCGGTGCCCGTCAGTGCGGACAGCAGGCCCACGGGCACGGGACCGGTGATGACGGCCACCATCTCGAGCACGGCGTCCTGCGCGGGGGTCAGCCGGGCGCGCCACTGGTCCACGAGCGGGGTGAGGCGGTCGTCTCCCTCGCCCGTGGCGCCGGGCAGCGAGTCGGCAAGGAGCTCCGCGACGAGCGGGTTGCCGCCTGCGGCGCGCGTGAGCCGTGCGACGGTCGCGTCGTCGGTGACGGTCTTGCCCTCCAGCCGGTGACGGACGACGACGGCGAGCGCCTCGCTGCCCAGCCCCCCGAGGCGGAGCTCCACGCCGGCCGGTTCGCCCTCGCGAGCGGGGCGGTCACCGAGCACGACGGTGACCCCCGAGTGGCCCGCCGCCGCGAGGAGCGCCCTCGCCGTGGTGGGGCCGGCGAGGTGCGCGTCGTCGACGAGGATCACGAGGGGGGCGCGGTGCGTCGCGATGGCGGGCACGAAGTCCGCGAGCACGCCCGCATGACCGCGGGGTGCGTCGAGCTCGTCGAGGATCTCCTCGAGCACCGCGAGCGCGGTGTCCGAGTGGGAGGCGCAGCGCACGAGGACCACCTGGGTGCGCTCGTCCCTGCCGCGCGACCCCACCACGGCCCGGCGCAGCTCCGTGAGGAAGCGGCTCACCCCGACGCCCGGTTCCCCGTGGACACGCACCACCCCGCCGTCCCGCGTGGCCTCGAGGGCCGCCGCGAGCTCGGTGTCCCTCCCGGTGAACGGTGCGAGGCTCGCGTCCCGACCTACGGGGAGGGGCGTGAGGATCTGCTCCTCGAGGGCGACGAGCTCGGGGCCGGGCTCCGCGCCCCACCCCGTGCGGAGCGTGCGGCGCGTCGCTGCGATGACGGAGAGGGCCTCCCCGCGTCGACCGCTGCGGTGGAGCAGGTCTGCCAGGAGGGCCGCCCGTCGCTCGTCGTGCGGTGACGCAGCGGCGAGGAGCTGCGCCTCGGGGAGTGCCCACGCCGTCCGCCCGAGCTCCACCGCCGCGGCGAGGCGTGTGGTCAGCAGGGTGTAGCGGGTGGCCTCGAGGGACTGGCGGTGCACCGTGACGGCGGGCACGTGGTCGAGATCCACGTAGGGGGTGCCGCGCCACGAGGCGAGCGCGGTGTGGGCCGACGTGAACGCCTCGGCGGGGGACCCGGTGCGCAGCAGCTCGCTCGCCTCGTGCGCCGCCGCGGCGAAGCTTCGCGTGTCGAGGTGAGCCTCGAGCGCGTAGTCCGTGGCGAGCGTGCGGATGAAGGTGGTGCGGGCGGCCTTGCGGATGCGACTGACCTGGTTGTGCAGGGCGGCGCGGGCCGTCGCGGGGACGTCGTCGCCCCAGAGGGCCTCGGCCAGCGCGTCGCCGGATACCGCGGCGGGGGCGTCGAGGGCCAGCCGCGCGACGAGACGCCGCTGTGCGGAGGACAGCTCCACGGGGGCGCCGTCGTCGGCCCACGCCTGGCACACCCCGAGCACCTCGACCCGCACCATGCGTCGTTCCCTTCGTGCACCCGTGACCTCTCGGCCGCGACCTGGCCGCAACCTACCGTCCGGGTGCGCCCTCGCACGTGCGGTTCCGCCCACCTTCACCCGGGCGGACCCTGGGGTGCGGGAGCGTCGGTGGGGCGATCTAGGCTGGGCCGCGATGACCACGCTCTTCGACGACCTCCCCCTGTCCGGAACGCGCCACGACCCGACGGCGTCGCTCCCGAGCCTCGCGACGTCCGCGGCCGACGACGACTCCTGGATCCCCGCCGAGGCCCCCGAGGACCCGGACCTCTTCGCCCCCGAGGCCCCGGTGCGCGAGCCGCTCGACCCCGGGGTGCTCGTCGAGGGGCTCAACCCGCAGCAGCGCGAGGCGGTGCTGCACCACGGTGGGCCGCTGCTCATCGTCGCGGGTGCGGGCTCGGGCAAGACGCGCGTCCTGACGCACCGCATCGCCCACCTCATCGCGACCGGGCGCGCGCGCCCCGGGGAGATCCTCGCGATCACGTTCACCAACAAGGCGGCCGCGGAGATGCGCGAGCGCGTCGAGCAGCTCGTGGGGCCCGCCGCCCGGCACATGTGGGTCTCGACGTTCCACTCCGCGTGCGTGCGCATCCTGCGCCGCGAGGCGAAGACGCTCGGGCTGCGCTCGAGCTTCTCGATCTACGACGCCGCGGACTCGCTGCGGCTCGTCACGCTCGTGTCGCGCGAGCTCGACCTCGACCCCAAGCGGTACGGCGCGAAGGCGCTCGCCCACCGGATCGGGGCGCTCAAGGACGAGCTCGTGGACCCCGAGACCTTCGCCGCGCAGGCCGGGTCCTTCGAGCCCGGCGACCAGCCCGGGCGCGGGCCGGGCGACTTCGACAAGGTCGTCGCGCAGGTCTACACCCGCTACCAGGAGCGGCTGCGTCAGGCGCACGCCCTGGACTTCGACGACATCATCATGACGACGGTCAACCTGTTCCAGGCCTTCCCGGCCGTGGCCGAGCACTACCGGCGGCGCTTCCGGCACGTGCTCGTGGACGAGTACCAGGACACCAACCACGCCCAGTACCAGCTGGTGCGCGAGCTCGCCGGGGCCGCGGGGGACACCACCACGGGAGAGCTCACCGTGGTGGGCGACTCCGACCAGTCGATCTACGCGTTCCGCGGGGCGTCCATCCGCAACATCCTCGAGTTCGAGAAGGACTACCCCGAGGCGCGGACCATCCTGCTCGAGCAGAACTACCGCTCGACGCAGAACATCCTCACGGCCGCGAACGCCGTGATCTCGCGCAACGAGGGGCGGCGCGCGAAGCGGCTGTGGACCGACTCGGGCGCGGGGGAGAAGGTGGTGGGCTGGGTCGCGGACTCCGAGCACGCGGAGGCGCAGTACGTCGCGGACGAGATCGACCGGCTCGCCGCCGTCGGCGTGCGCCCCCGGGACGTCGCGATCTTCTACCGGACCAACGCGCAGTCCCGGGCCCTCGAAGAGGTGCTCATCCGCGTGGGTCTGCCCTACCGCGTGGTGGGCGGCACGAGGTTCTACGAGCGGCGCGAGATCAAGGACGCCGTCGCGTACCTGCGCGCGATCGCGAACCCCGACGACGACGTCAACACCCGCCGCATCCTCAACGTCCCCAAGCGCGGGCTCGGTGAGCGGGCCGAGGCGCAGCTGGCCGTCTTCGCCGAGCGCGAGCGCATCTCCTTCGGGGCGGCGATCGAGCGCGTCGACGAGGTGCCCGGGCTCGCGACGCGCTCTCTCAACGCCGTCGAGGGCTTCGCCGAGCTCATGCGGGGGCTGCGCGAGCTCGCCGAGTCCGGCGCGAGCCCTGCCGAGGTGCTCGGGGAGGTCCTCGACCGCACCGGCTACCTCGCCGAGCTGCGCGCGAGCGACGACCCGCAGGACGCCCAGCGCGTCGAGAACCTCGCCGAGCTGCACGCCGTGGCCACCGAGTTCGCGGAGGCCGAGCCGGAGGGGGACCTCGCGGACTTCCTCGAGCGCGTCTCGCTCGTGGCGGACTCCGACCAGATCCCCACGCCCGACGACGGGGCCGACGACGGCTCCGCGGCCCGCGCGGCCGCCGACGCCGGTGTCGTCACCCTCATGACCATCCACACCGCGAAGGGGCTCGAGTTCCCGGTCGTGTTCGTCACGGGGCTTGAGGACGGCACGTTCCCGCACCAGCGCTCGCTCGCGGACGCCGAGCAGCTCGCCGAGGAACGCCGCCTCGCCTACGTCTCGATGACGCGCGCCCGCGAGCGGCTCTACCTCACGCGGGCCGGGGTGCGCACCGCGTGGGGCGTGCCGAACGAGTTCCCCGCGAGCCGGTTCCTCGACGAGGTGCCCGGGGACGTCATGGACTGGCGCCGCAGCGAGTCGAGCACGCAGACCTTGCGCTCCGGGTGGGGGTCTCGCGCGGGCGGCGGGTGGTCCGGTTCGCGCGGGGGCGCCGGCGGCGGGCGTTCGCCCGTGCGCGACTCCGAGGTGCAGACCCGCAAGCTCCCTTCCACGGGAGCGACGTTCGGCTCCGCGACGCCGCGCCCCGCCGGGGCGGTCCCCGACCTCAGCGTGGGGGACCGGGTCACCCACGACTCCTACGGGCTCGGCACCGTCGTGGCCGTCGAGGGGGTGGGTCAGAACGCCGTGGCGAAGGTCGACTTCGGCTCGGAGGGCACCAAGCGGCTGTTGCTGCGGTACTCGCCCGTCACGAAGCTGTAGCGGTGCTTGACTTCAGGTGGACCTGAAGAGCCACGCTGGTGGCTCCGTCACCTGAGGAGGCCTCGTGGTCGTCGACCGCATCGTCCATCGCTTCATCCACCGCGTGCGCCGTGCGGACCGCGCGCACGAGCACCAGCACCAGCACGGCGACGGGCACGGTGGTCACGAGCACTCTCACGAGTCCGACGGTGGGCTGCACGAGGAGGGTCGCTTCGCCGGCGAGCACGCGGTGCGCTACGAGCGGCGGGCCCGGTCGCGCACCCGGTTCTACCGCGGTGTGGCGCGGGACGTGCTGGCGCTCGCTCCGGCCGACGGGCACGTGCTCGACGTCGGGACGGGGCCGGGCCAGCTCGTCTGCGAGCTCGCCCGCGCGCGGGCGGACGTGCGTGTGACGGGCGTGGACCTCGAGCCCTCGATGGTGGAGCTCGCCGAGCGTGCGGTGAGGGCTGCGTACCCCGAGCGTGCGGTGCATCCGGAAGGTTCCGACCGTGCCGCGCGCGGCGCCGTCGAGGTGCTCGTCGGTGACGTCGCCGCGCTCCCGCTCGAGGCGGCGAGCGTGGACGTCGCCGTCGCCTCGATGACGGCCCACCACTGGCCGGACGTGCCCGCCGCGGTGCGCGAGCTGGTGCGCGTGCTGCGTCCGGGCGGCGTGCTGGTCGTGGTGGACTTCCGGTCCGCCGTCGAGGAGCCTCTCGCCGAGGCGGTCGCGAGCGCGGTCCCGGGCGCACGAGTGACGCGCAGGGTGCGGTGGGCGTGGGGGCTCCCGGCGCTCAGCACGTGGCGGGTCCAGCTCCCGGACGCGACGTCCTGATCCCCGCAGGCCGCCCCGGTCGCGGTGTCCCGTCGTCGGCCACCCCCACCCCCACCCCCCACCCCCACCCCCCTCCTTCCCCCCCGCGAGTTCGGTGCTTCTGCGCGAGTTCGGACATCCAGATGTCCGAACTCGCGCAGAAGCACCGAACTCGGCGGACGTGGGGGTGGGGGTGGGGGGTGGGGTGGGGTCAGTGGGGGAGGGGGATGCCGGTGAGGGTGGCGAGGGCGGCGAGGAGGGCGTCCTGGGCCGCGGTGTCGCGGGCCACCGGGTGGGGCGTCTGGACCTCGAAGCGCTTGAGGTACTCGCCCGTGACGCGCGCACCGGGCTCGTCGGAGGTCGCGAGCCACACCTGCGTCGCGGCGCCGTCGTCCACCTCGTCCCACGCGTGCGGCCCGCCCAGCCGGGTCTTGATCCAGCCCGGGTCGACGGCGGTCGTGAGGGTGCCGGGCCACAGACGCGCGACGGCGAACGCGAGCATCACGTCGTGCAGCTTCGAGTCGGAGTAGGCCTGCATGCCGTCCCACTCACGCCGCTCCCACTGCAGGTCCTCGAGCGTGAGCTCGCCGTTCTCCTGGAGCCCCGACGTCAGGTACACGAGCCGCGCGGGCGCCGCCATGAGCGCGGTGAGCACGTACGGCGCCACGGTGTTGACCTGGAAGATCCGCTCGAGCCCGTCCGCCGTCGTCGTCCGCGGCGCACCCCCACCCACGCCCGCGTTGTGGATCACGGCGTCGAACGGCCCCGCGGCGTCGGCGGCCGCGGCGAGGGCCTTGGTCTCGGCGAGGGACGTCAGGTCGCCGACGACGACGTCCGCCACGCCCGGCGCACCCGCCCGCAGGTCCTCGGCGCGCGCCGCCGACCGCGCGTGCCCCACCACGCGGTGTCCCTGGGCGAGGAGCTGGCGCACCGACTCCAGGCCGATCCCGTCGCTCGAACCGGTCACGAACACGCTCGCCATGGGTCTCCCTCGTGCGGTGGTTGGGCGGGTGCGGCCCCGCCCGAGCAGGCTACGGGCTCTCGTGCGCGGTCCGTACCGGTGCCGAGGGCGGGCCCCACGCGAGCTCGTCCCACGCGTGGGCGAGGCGGGCGGCGGCCGCGGAGGCCCAGCGCGCCGGCTCGGCGAGCGCACGCTCGCTGCTCCCGGCGAGCTCGGTGAGGCTCACCGTGGGGAGGCCGGGGACGAGCAGCGGCACGGGTACGCGACCGGCCACCACGGCGGCCGCCGCCCCCGCGCGCCGGGTGCGGTCGAGGACCTCGCCCACGACCTTCCCCCCGAGCGACTGCGCATCGAACGACCCTTCGCCCGTGAGCACGAGGTCGGCATCCTCGAGCGCATCGTCGATGCCCGCGAGATCCGCGAGGTGCGCAGCCCCCGGCACGGTCCGGGCACCGAGCACGGCGGCGAGCCCGAAGGCCGTTCCGCCCGCGGCACCCGCACCGGGGGACGAGGCGATGTCCGACGGCGAGGCGCTCGGCCCGATCCGCCCGCTCGCCCCGGGGCCCGCCGCCCCGTGCGCATCGAGCACGTCGACGAACCGCGCGAGCGCACCGTCGAGCAGCGCGACATCGCTCGGTCGGGCACCCTTCTGCGGCCCGAACACGGCGGCCGCGCCGCGCGACCCGAGCAGCACCGCGTCGACGTCGACGAGGCTCGTCACCGGCGGAAGCGCCACCAGGCCGCGCGTGTCGACTCCCGCGAGCCGGGTCAGCGCCGCTCCGCCGAGCCCCAGCTCCTCGCCGTCGGCCCCGAGGAACCGCACGCCGAGCGCTCGGAGCGCCCCGGTGCCGCCGTCCGTGCTCGCGGAGCCGCCGAGAGCGACCACGAGACGTCGGGTCTCGGGGGCACGCGCGGCGGCGAGGAGCACCTCTCCGAGCCCGAGCGTGTGGGCACCGAGCGGGTCGAGGTCCGACATGAGCGGTAGCCCGCTCGACCGGGCGAGCTCGACCACGGCCGTCCCGTCGGGGCACGCGAGCCACGCGGCGTCCACCGCCCGCCCGTCGGGGCCCGTGACACCGGGCACAGGGACGAGGCGTGAGCCCGGTACCGCCGTGGCGAGCACGTCGAGCGAGCCCTCCCCCCCGTCGGCGAGCGGGAGGAACCGCACGTCGTCGTGCGGACGCACGGCGAGCCACCCGGAGGCCATCGCGCGAGCCGCGTCCGCGGCGTCGAGCGAGCCCTTGAACGAGTCAGGGGCGAGCAGGACGCGCGCGGACCGCTTCACTCGCCCAGCACGTGCTCGGCGTAGCGGCGGGCCATCGTCGCGACCACGTCGTCCGGGTCCGCCGCCCACACCTCGGCGTTGAAGATCTCGACCTCCACGGGACCGGTGTACCCGGCGGCCGTCACGGCGCGCAGCAGCGACGGGAAGTCGATGTGACCGTCGCCCATCATCCCGCGTGCGAGCAGCGAGTCCGCGGGCAGCGGGGTGATCCAGTCGCACACCTGGAAGGACGAGATCCGCTCCCCGGCGCGCGCGATCTGCGCCTCGACGTCGGGGTCCCACCACACGTGGAACGTGTCGACGGTGACGCCCACCTGGGCGGGCGTGAACCGCTCGGCGAGGTCGAGCGCCTGGCCCAGCGTCGAGACGACGCCGCGGTCCGCGCAGTAGATCGGGTGCATCGGCTCGAGGGAGAGCTGCACCCCCGAGCCGGCGGCGTGGTCCACGAGCTCGGCGATCGCGCTCGCGACGCGCTCGCGGGCGCCCCCCAGGTCACGGTCGTCCGGGGGCAGCCCGCCCACCACCATGACGAGGTAGGCGGTGCCGAGCGCGGCGGCCTCGTCGATCGCGCGCCGGTTGTCGTCGAGCGCACGCCGTCGGCCCTCGGCGTCCGACGCGGTGAGGAAGCCCCCGCGGCACAGCGTCGAGACGCGCAGCCCCGCGTCGGCCACGAGCCGCGCGGTGCGCTCGATGCCGAACTCCTGCGCGGGCTCGCGCCACAGCCCCACCCAGCCGAGCCCCGCGCGCACCGCGCCCTCGACGAGGCCGGGCACGTCCCACGACGGCGTCGTCTTCTGGTTGAGGGACAGCCGCGCGAGGACGGGGTCGCCGGGCGTGGGCGTCTCGCGCGTGGCGGGACGCCCCGAGGGGACGTCGACGGCGCTCACGCCTCGACCCCGTACGACGCTGCGAGCGCGGACCACCGGCGTGCCGCGAGCTCGGGGTCTGCCAGCAGCCCGGCGTCGTCCGCGAGCTCGAGGCATCGTGCCAGGTGCACGGCGCTGCGGGCGCTGTGCAGGCCGCCCACCATCGCGAATCCCGGTTGGGCGCCGTCGAGCCACGCGAGGAACGCGATCCCCGTCTTGTAGTAGTAGGTGGGCGCGGCGAAGAGGTGCCGTGCGAGCGGGAGGGTCGGGTCGAGCACCTCGTGGAACGCCTCGGTGTCGCCCGCGTCGAGGGCCTGGAGGCCGGCCGATGCGGCGGGCGCGATCGCGGCGAAGACCCCGAGCAGTGCGTCGGAGTGCGCGCCGTGGTCGCCCGCGATGAGCTCGGGGTAGTGGAAGTCGTCTCCCGTGTAGAGGCGCACGCCCGCGGGCAGGGCGGCCCGGATCGTGCGCTCGCGCTCCGCGTCGAGCAGGGAGACCTTGATGCCGTCGACGGCGGATGCATGGGCGTGGACGAGCTCGAGGACCGTCTCGGTGGCCACATCGAGGTCGCCCGAGCCCCAGTACCCGGCGAGCGCGGGGTCGAAGGCCTCACCCAGCCAGTGCAGGATCACGGGCTCGGCCGTGCGCTCGAGGACGTGGGAGTAGACGCGCAGGTAGTCCTGCGAGCCGCGCGCCGCGGCCGCGAGGTGCCGGCTCGCCATGACGATCACCTGGGCGCCCGCCTGCTCGACCACCTCGACCTGCTCGAGGTAGCCCGTGAGCACCTGCTCGACGCTTGCGCCGGGGGCGAGGTGGTCCGTTCCGGCGCCCGCCGCGATGCGTCCGCCCACCTCACGGGCCCGCGCCGCGCTCCGGGTGATCAGCTCGTGCGTCGCGGCCCAGTCGAGCCCCATGCCGCGCTGCGCGGTGTCCATCGCCTCCGCGACCCCGAGACCCCAGCCCCACAGGCGCTCGCGGAAGGCGAGCGTGGCGTCCCAGTCGAGATCGGCGGGCGCACCGGGCACGTTCTCCGCGCCGATCCGGGGCACCACGTGGGCCGCGGCGAACGCGACGCGCGAGCGGGACGGGCCGTCGGGGCGCTGCCACGCGCGCGGGCCGTTCAGGACTCGAGTGCCGACCGTGCCGTCCGCGCGGGGCAGCAGGACGCGGGTCACCGCGGTGCGCCCGTCGGCTCGGCGTCCGTGAGGGCGATGCGCCGCCCTTGCGCGGAGGACTCGAGCCCCGCCTCGGCGAGCCGGATGCCGCGCACGCCGGCCCACAGGTCGTACGGGTGCTCGGTGCCTGCGACGACGTGCCGCACGAACTGCTCCCACTGGACCTTGAACGCGTTGTCCGCCGGATCGTTCGCGGGCACCTCGCTCCACTGCGAGCGGAAGTCCGTGGCCTCGACGAGGTCCGGGTTCCACACGGGCTTGGGCGTCATCTCGCGTGGCTGGACGCGGCAGCCGTGCAGCCCCACCACCGCGGAGCCGTGCGTGCCGTCGACCTGGAACTCGACCAGCTCGTCGCGATCGACCCGCACGGTCCACGACGAGTTGATCTGCGCGATCACGCCGCCCGCGAGCTCGAAGATCGCGTACGCGGCGTCGTCGGCCGTCGCGGTGTAGGGCGCGCCGCGCTCGTCCCAGCGTTCGGGGATGTGCGTGACGGCGCGTGCCGTGACCGCCTCGACCGCCCCGAAGAGGTTCTCGAGCACATAGCTCCAGTGGCAGAACATGTCCACGACGATCCCGCCGCCGTCCTCCTTGCGGTAGTTCCACGAGGGCCGCTGGGCGCTCTGCCAGTCGCCCTCGAACACCCAGTACCCGAACTCGCCCCGCACGGACAGGATGCGGCCGAAGAAGCCGCCGTCGATGAGCCGTCGCAGCTTGAGCAGACCGGGCAGGAAGAGCTTGTCGTGCACGATGCCGTGCTTGACGCCCGCAGCGTCTGCCGCGCGAGCGATCTCTGCGGCCTCTGCGACGGACTCCGCCGAGGGCTTCTCGGTGTACACGTGGCGTCCCTGGGCGATCGCGGCGAGGAGGGCCTCGCGACGCACGGACGTGAGCTGGGCGTCGAAGTAGACGGGGAAGTCGTCGTCGCCGAGTGCCGCGTCGAGGTCGGTCGTCCACCGCTCGAGCCCGTGCCTCGCACCGAGCTCGGCGAGCTTGTCCGCGTTGCGACCGACGAGCAGCGGCTCGAGCTGGACCCGCGAGCCGTCGGGCAGGAGCACCCCGCCCTGCTCCCGGATGGCCAGGACCGAGCGCACGAGGTGCTGGCGGTAGCCCATGCGTCCCGTGACGCCGTTCATGACGATGCCGAGCGACTTCATTATCGACCTCCAGATGGAAAGCGCTTACCCGACGATAGTAGCGAAGTCGCACGAGGCGCAAGGGTGCGCCCGGTGAGCGCCCGCGGTCAGGAGCGCGCCGGCGTGCTCTCGCGGACGATGACCTCGCCGCGGACACGTCTCACGCGAGGCGACTCGTCGCCTCCGAGGAGCATCGTCATCGCCATTCGCCCGATCTCGACGAGGGGGAACCGCACGGTCGTGAGCGCCGGCGAGAGGTCGCGCAGCGTCGCGATGTCGTCGAAGCCCGCGACGGCGATGTCGTCGGCGGGGCGCAGCCCACGGTCGCGCAGCGCGGACATGGCACCGACGGCCATGACGTCGTTCGCGGCGACGACGCAGTCGACCTGGAGGCCCGTTTCGAGCAGCTCGTTCATCGCGTCGTACCCGCCGTCGCGGGTGAACTCGGCGACAGCCTCCACGACGACGGCGCCCGCTCCGGCAGACTCGAGCCCCGTGCGGAACCCGTCCAGCCGCTCCGTTGCCGTGATGAGCGCCGGCGGCGCCGTGAGGACTCCGAACCTGCGGTACCCGAGTCCGACGAGCCGGATCGCGAGAGCTCGCGCACCAGCGCGGTTCTCGAGGCGGACCGTACTGGCGTCGAGCGTGTCCTGACTGATCAGCGTCACTTTTCCGCCTGTCGATCGAAACGCCTCGATCTCGGCGGCGAACCGCGCGGCGAGCCCGTCGTCGGCGAACCGGGAGCCGGCGACGATGACTCCCTGGGCGCGTTGCGCCCGCAGTCCGGCGAGGTGGGCGATCTCGCGCTCGGGGGAGCGCTGGGTGCTCGCGAGCGTCACGAGGAGCCCATGGCGCTCCGCCTCGTCGCTCACGCCGGCCGCGATCGCGGCGAAGTACGGGTCGGCGATGTCGTGGACGAGGAGGCCGATGACCGAGGTGCGCCCGCGGGCGACCGCCTGGGCCTGGACGTTGGGCCGGTAGTCGAGTCGTGCCGCGGCCTCGAGGACGCGAAGGCGGAGCGGCTCCTGGACGCGTCGGGTCGACCCGTTGATCGCGCGCGAGGCGGTCGCGAGGGAGACGCCGGCGGCCTCCGCGACGTCCTGGAGGGTTGCGGGTCGGCCCGTGGTCTCGCTCATGGCAGCTCCATCAGCTCGAGGTGTTCGCCCCAACCTAGCCCCGTGGCGCGGCGTCTGGTGACACCCTTGACGCACGTACTCGGCGTCGCTACAGTCCACGGTAAGCGCTTTCCAGATCAATGGAGTTCTGGCGCCTCACCCGCCGACGACGGCGGACACCTGGAGGAACGATGAAGCGGACACGAATGGTGCTGGCGGCCGTGGCTGCCGTCGCGATGCTCGCGGCGTGTGGCGCGGGTTCCGGATCGGGCAAGGACGGCGGTGACCCGATCGTCTTCGGTGGCGCGTTGCCGCTCACCGGCTGGGGGAGCGATGCGGGCCAGCTCAACAACCGTGGCTACGAGCTGTGGGTCAAGCACGTGAACGAGGACGGTGGCATCCTCGGACGCCAGGTCGAGCTCAAGATCTACGACGACCAGTCCGACCCGACCACGACGGCGCGGCTGTACGAGCGGCTCATCACGCAGGACCAGGTCGACGTCCTCCTCGCCCCGTGGAGCGACGACATGACGATGCCCGCGACGACCGTCGCGGAGAAGTACAAGAAGCCGATGCTCACGGGCGGTGCCACGCTCACGGACATCTGGTCGCGCGGGTACCGGTACGTCTCCGGCCTGCTCCCGTCGAGCTACGACTACGTCGGCGTCGCGGTCCGCCTGCTCGAGGGCAAGGTCTCCACGGGAGCGGTGCTCAACAACGACGCCCTCTACACGACGGGCTTCGGCGATGCGGCCGTGGAGAACTTCGAGGACCTCGGCATCTCGCTCACGGGGCGCGAGGCCTACCCGGGAGACACGCAGAACTTCGCCCCGGCCATCGCGGCGGTCCAGGGCGGGGGCCCCGAGCTCCTCGTCGGAGCCTCGGGCGGCGCGGACGACGCGATCCAGATCGTGCGGGCCGCGAAGATCGCCGGACTGTCGCCCCAGGCGATGTACTTCACGATCGCCGTCGTCGAACCGGACTTCGTCGAGTCGCTCGGCGCCGACGCCGAGTACGCCCTGGGCACCACGGAGTGGGAACCCTCGCTCACCGAGCTGCCCGGCTTCGACCGGTTCGTCTCGGACTACGAGGAGGAGTACGGCGAGGCGCCCGTGGAGGACGTCGCGACGTCGTACGGCCTCGCCCAGGTCCTCCAGGCCTCCCTCGAGAAGGCCGGTGAGCTCGACGACGAGAAGATCAACGACGCGTTGCGCTCGATGGAGATGGTGACGGTGTTCGGCACCTACAAGGTCGACCCGGAGACGGGAATGCAGACGGGCAAGGAGATCTACGTCGTCCAGATCCAGGACGGTGAGCGGGAGATCGTGTGGCCCGAGTCGGACAAGACTGCCGACCTGAGGTTCCCGATGCCCGCCTGGTCGGACCGCTAGCGATGACGGTGAGCGGTGCGGCACGCACCTCGCGTGCCGCACCGCACGCTGCACCCCACGAGGACGGCACATGGAACTGACGATCCTGACCGCGATCCTGATCAGCGGTCTGGCCACCGGTGCGATCTACGCGCTCGCCGCCGAGGGTCTCAACCTCATCTGGGGCGTCATGCGCGTCGTGAACCTCGCGCACGGCGAGCTCATGATGATCGGCGTCTTCATCTCCTACGCGCTGTGGAGCGTGTGGGGCGTCAACCCCTTGCTCGCGGCGATCCCCGCGGCGGCCGGGCTCTTCGTCGTCGGCCTCGGCATCGAGCGGCTCTTCGTGCGGCGCGTCATCGGCTCTCCGGAGCTCATCTCGCTCCTGCTGACGTTCGGCATCTCGATCTTCATCACGAACATCGGGGTCCTGACCCTCGGAGCGGAGTTCAAGACGATCCGGTTCCTCGACGAACCCGTCTCGATCTTGGGCACGGCGCTCCCGCTCAACCAGCTCGTCATGGCGGCCGCCGCGATCGTGCTGTCGCTCGCGATGTACGTCGTCCTGCAGCGCACGCGGACCGGCACGGCAATCCGGGCCGTCGCGATCGATCGCGACATGGCGCAGCAGGTCGGCATCGACACGAAGAAGATCTTCGGTCGCACGTTCGCCCTCGGCGCCGCGCTCGCCGGCGTCGCCGGAGCCCTCGTGACGCCGCTCGTGGCCTTCAACCCGCTCATCGGGCAGACGTACATCCTCACGGCCTTCGCCGTCGTCGTGCTCGGTGGCATGGGCAACTTCCTCGGGGCCCTCATCGCGGGCCTGCTCATCGGCGTCGTCGAGGCGGGCGTCGCCTACACCGTGAGCGTCCAGGCGTCGTCGGGTGTCGTGTTCCTCGTCATCATCCTGACCTTGCTCTTCCGACCGACCGGAATCCTGGGGGCGCGCGAATGATCACGGACCTGAAGCTCGCGGCACGGAGCCTGGGCCGGTGGGGCTGGCTCGCGCTCGGTGCGTGCGTCGTCGTCGTCGCGGCCTTCCCCCACCTCGCCAACCCCTACATCGTGTCCTTCGCGCTCTCGATCGGCATGTACGCGGCGCTCGCGGGCAGCTGGAACCTCATCTCCGGGTACGCCGGCTACGTCTCGTTCGGGCACGTCGTCTTCTGGGGGATCGGAGCGTACGGTGCGGCGGTCGTCATGGCGCGCACGACCCTCCCGTGGCCGGTTGCGCTCGTCGCCGGAGGGCTCGCCGCGCTCGCGCTCGCACTCGTCGTCGCCCGACCCATCTTGCGGCTCTCGGGCGTCTACTTCGCGATCGCGACGCTCGCGATCGCCGAGGGGATGCGTGTCGTGATCTCGATGACGCCGCTGACGGGGGCGGGCAGCGGGCTCTCGCTGCGTCCCGTCCTGAGCCTCCACGGCTCGTACTACCTCATGTGGGGGGTCGTCCTCGCGTGCGTCGCGACGACGTACTCCTTGCGCTTCACGACCTTCGGCCGCTCGGTCGTGGCGATCCGGGAGAACGAGGTCGCGGCCCAGTCCCTCGGGATCGACGCGACCCGCCGCAAGGTCCAGGTCCTCGGGCTCTCGTCCGTCTTCGCGGGGCTCGCGGGGGCGATCTACGTCCTCAACGTCGCCTTCATCGACCCCGGGACGGGCTTCGACATCACGATCACGCTCACGACCATCATGGTCACGATGTTCGGCGGGATCGCGACGGTGCTCGGGCCCGTCGTCGGGGCGCTCGCGTTCCAGATCCCCTCGGAGCTGCTGTGGGCGCAGTTCCCGTTCGTGCACAAGGCCGCGCTCGGTGCGCTCATCGTGCTCATCGTGCTCGTGCTGCCCCGCGGGATCCTCCCGGCGCTCGCGCGCGCCCGCGCGTGGTTCGCGCGACGACGGCGCGGAGCGAGCGTGCCCGGAGCGAGCGTGCCCGGAGGTATCGAGGGAGGGGAGGGGCAGTGAACGATCTGATCCTGAGCGCGCGCGGTGTCACGAAGCGGTTCGGCGGTGTCCTCGCGAACGACGGCGTGGACCTCGATGTCCGTCGCGGTGAGATCGTCGGGCTCATCGGGCCCAACGGGGCGGGCAAGACGACGTTCTTCGACATGCTGTGCGGGGTCAAGCCCAAGGGCTTTCGGCTCGGCCCTGACGAGGGCACGGTCACGTTCGACGGCCACGACGTCACCCGGCGCCCGGCGCACGAGATCTGCCGTCTCGGCGTCGGGCGGGCCTTCCAGGTGGTGCGCATCTTCGACGGCGTCGACGTCCTGGGCAACGTCGCGGTCGGGGCGCTCGTGCGCTCGGCGAGCCTCGTCGAGGCGGAGCGCCGCGCGCTCGAGGTGATCGAGCTCGTCGGGCTCGGCGGGCGGGCGCACGTGCTCGCGAGCGAGCTGACCCTCGCCGAGCGCAAGAGGCTCGAGATGGCGCGGGCGCTCGCGACGCAGCCCCAGCTCCTCATGCTCGACGAGGTGATGGCGGGGCTCACGCCGCGTGAGCTGCAGGACGCGATCGAGATCATCCGTGGGATCTGCGCGCGCGGAGTCACCGTGGTGCTCGTCGAGCACGTGCTCGAGGCCGTCATGAGCCTGTGCAGCCGTGTCGTGGTGCTGCACCATGGCAGGAAGATCGCGGACGGGACGCCGGGCGAGGTCGTCGCGGACCCGGTCGTCGTCGATGCCTACCTGGGAGTGGACCATGGCTGACGCACCCCTGCTCGCGATCGAGCACCTGCGCGTCGAGTACGACGGCGTCCCGGCCGTCCACGACGTCTCCCTCGAGGTCCGTGCGGGCGAGATCGTGGCGCTCGTCGGCGCGAACGGTGCGGGCAAGTCCACGACGCTGCGGGCGGTCGCGGGCGCGGTGCGCAGCGCGGGCGGCCAGATCCGGCTCGACGGCGAGCGGACCGACCATCTCGGCGCGCACGAGATCGTCGCGCGCGGGATCGCCCATGTGCCCGAGGGGCGTCGGCTCTTCGGTCCCATGACGGTCGAGGAGAACCTGCGGCTGGGTGCCTCACAGGTCTCGAGCCGCGCCGAGGTCGCGCGCAGGCTCGAGCGGATGGCCGAGCTGTTCCCCGTGGTCGCGAGCCGGGCCGGGCAGCGGGCCGACACGCTCTCGGGGGGCGAGCAGCAGCTGGTCGCCGTCGCTCGCGGGCTCATGTCGCAGCCGAGGCTCATCCTCCTCGACGAGCCGTCGCTCGGCGTCATGCCGCTCGTGGTGAGCCAGCTCTACGGTCTGGTGCGCACGCTTGCCGACGACGGCGTCGCCGTCATCGTCGCCGACCAGAACCTCGAGCGTCTCCTGCGGCTCGCAGACCGCGCGTACGTCGTGCGCACCGGCGTCGTGCTCCTGCACGGTACGGGCGCCGAGCTGCTCGACTCGGCCGAGGTGCGTGAGGCGTTCCTCGGAATCTGACGAAGGAGGACACATGCCCTACCCCACCGACAAGGACGTCCCGTTCCGCCTCGACGCGGCGCGCACCGCGTTGCTCGTCGTCGACATGCAGAACGACTTCGTGCGCGAGGGCGCGCCGCTCGAGGTGCCCGACGCGCGCGCGACGATCCCCGCGACCCAGGCCCTCGTGCGCGCCGCGCGCGAGCACGATGTCCCCGTGATCTTCACGACCTTCCTCGCGGGTCCGCGATACTCGCTCGTCTGGGAGTGGTCGCCGATGCTCGGCCCCGAGGTGAAGTGCTGCTGGCCGGGCGTGCGCCGACGCTACGACGACGTCGACGGCGAGCTCCTGGGGGCCGCCGTGATCGACGAGCTCGCGCCGCAGGTGGGTGACCCGGTCATCGAGAAGTACGGCTACAACGCCTTCCACGAGACGAACCTGCGCGGCGTGCTCACCGCGTACGGCCGCGACATGATCATCGTCGCGGGCACGGTGACGCAGATCTGCGTCGAGGACACCGTGCGAGGCGGCTTCCACCTCGGTTACCGTGCGGTCGTCGCGAGCGACGCGGTCTCGTCCTACGTGCCCGAGCTGCACGCCGCGACGCTCGCCAACGTCGAGCGCAAGTACGGGCGGGTGCTGACCAACCAGCAGATCTTCGACGAGCTCGGGGCGGTCCGGACCCGCTGAGCCCTCGCGCCGGGCCGCCGGGACGTGGCGCGTTCCACATATCTCGATGTGAAGATACTTCCGGTTCACGGTTACCATCGCTCTAGGGCGTCCCGCGCGAGGCGAGACGGAGCTCAGTCCGACGAAGGGTGGAGCAGGGTGGACCTGTTCGAGTACCAGGCACGTGACGTCTTCGAGCAGTACGGGGTCCCCGTGCTCGGTGGCATCGTCGCGAGGAGTCCGCAGGAGGCCCGTGAGGCCGCCGAGAAGCTGGGCGGCGGCACCGTCGTCGTCAAGGCCCAGGTGAAGACGGGTGGCCGGGGCAAGGCAGGTGGCGTCAAGCTGGCCCACAGCCCCGAAGAGGCCGCGGCGCGCGCCGAGGAGATCCTCGGGCTCGACATCAAGGGCCACGTGGTGCGCACCCTCATGGTGGCGCAGGGCGCGAAGATCGCCCAGGAGTTCTACTTCTCCCTCCTGCTCGACCGCGCCAACCGCTCGCTGCTCGCGATGGCGAGCGTCGAGGGTGGCATGGAGATCGAGCAGCTCGCCGTCGAGCGCCCCGAGGCCCTCGCGAAGGTCCCGGTGGACGCGCGCACGGGCATCGACGCGGCCAAGGCCGCCGAGATCGTCGCCGCGGCGGGCTTCGACGCCGCGATCGCGGACGACGTCGCCGCGGTGCTCGTCAAGCTCTGGGACGTCTACCGAGGTGAGGACGCGACGCTCGTCGAGGTCAACCCGCTCGTGCTCACCGAGGACGGCGCGATCGTCGCGCTCGACGGCAAGGTCTCGCTCGACGAGAACGCCTCGTTCCGCCACGCCGAGCACGCAGCGCTCGAGGACTCCGCCTCGACCGACCCGCTCGAGGCGAAGGCCAAGGAGCACGACCTCAACTACGTCAAGCTCGACGGCTCCGTGGGCGTGATCGGCAACGGCGCGGGGCTCGTCATGAGCACGCTCGACGTCGTGGCCTACGCGGGCGAGCGGCACGGCGGCGTCAAGCCTGCCAACTTCCTCGACATCGGTGGCGGTGCCTCGGCGGCCGTGATGGCGGCCGGTCTCGACGTCATCCTCGGGGACTCGCAGGTCAGGTCCGTGTTCGTCAACGTGTTCGGTGGCATCACGGCGTGCGACGAGGTCGCCAACGGGATCGTCCAGGCGCTCGCCGCGCTCGGTGACGCCGCCAACAAGCCGCTCGTGGTGCGCCTCGACGGCAACAACGTCGAAGAGGGACGGCGCATCCTCGCGGAGGCGAACCACCCCCTCGTCACGCTCGCCGAGACGATGGACGGCGGTGCCGACAAGGCCGCCGAGCTCGCGAACGCCGCCGCCTGAGCCCGCCCGAGTCGAAGAGAGAACACGCAACCATGGCCATCTTCATCAACGCCGACTCCAAGGTCATCGTCCAGGGCATGACCGGCTCGGAGGGCACCAAGCACACCACGCGCATGCTCGCGAGCGGCACCACCGTCGTGGGCGGCGTCAACCCCCGCAAGGCGGGCACGTCGCAGTCCTTCCCCCTCGGTGAGGGCACCACGGACATCCCCGTGTTCGGGACGGTCGCCGAGGCCGTCGCGGCGACGGGGGCGGACGTCTCGGTCATCTTCGTCCCGCCGGCCTTCACGAAGGCCGCCGTCGTCGAGGCGATCGAGGCCGAGGTTCCCCTCGTCGTGATCATCACCGAGGGCGTGCCCGTCAAGGACACCGCCGAGTTCTACGCGCTCGCCGCGGAGAAGGGCGTGCGGCTCATCGGCCCCAACTGCCCCGGCATCATCAGCCCCGGGAAGTCCAACGTGGGCATCATCCCGGCGGACATCACGGGCCCGGGCAAGATCGGCCTCGTCTCGAAGTCCGGGACGCTGACCTACCAGATGATGTACGAGCTGCGGGACTTCGGCTTCTCCACCGCGATCGGCATCGGTGGCGACCCCGTCATCGGCACCACGCACATCGACGCGCTCGAGGCGTTCGAGGCGGACCCCGAGACCGAGGCGATCGTCATGATCGGCGAGATCGGTGGCGACGCCGAGGAGCGGGCCGCCGCGTACATCCAGGCGCACGTCACGAAGCCGGTGGTCGGGTACGTCGCGGGCTTCACGGCTCCCGAGGGCAAGACGATGGGCCACGCCGGCGCGATCGTCTCCGGCTCGTCCGGCACCGCGCAGGCCAAGAAGGAGGCCCTCGAGGCCGCGGGCGTGAAGGTCGGCAAGACGCCGTCCGAGACGGCCGCCCTCATGCGCGCCATCCTCTCCGCCTGATCCCCCTTCCCCCCCTTCAGCAGTCCCTCCACACCCCAGCCACCCCTGGAGAGTGGAGCGAACCTTTCCACCACCCAGCCACCTCCGGAGAGTGGAGCGAACCTCTCCACGGCCCAGCCACCTCCGGAAAGTGGAGCGAACCTCTCGGATTTCGCTCCACTGTGTGGTCTGACGCGAAGTTTCGCTCCACTCTCTGGGCTGGGTGGGAGTTTCGCTCCACTGTGGGGCTGTGGTGTGCGGGGAATGCTGAGGTGAGGTGAGGTGAGGTGAGGTGGGGTTGGGGCAGGGGCGGCGTGGCTCGGGAGCGTTCCGGGGCGCGCGGGTGACGATGGGGGAGTGACCCAGACACCCTCCCGTGAGCACGGCGCCCCGACCGCGGCGCGCGGCGCGGCGGCCGACGGCGACAGCACCGTCGAGCGGCGCACCGAGGGCGAGGTGTCCGACGGCGGGACGCCGGCTCGAGTCACCGTGCTCGTGACCGACCTGCGCTCCGAGCTGTCGAGCGCGATCGAGGGCGCCCCGCGGTGGCTCACGGGTGCGGGCGCTGGCCTGCAGGCCGTGCTGCTCTCGCTCGTGGTCGTGGTGGTGCCCGTGGTCGCGGTGTACGTGGCGGGCTCGGCCGCGGCGACGGGATCGGACGCCGGCTGGTTGGGCGCCGCCGCCCTCGGGGTCGACTTCTGGCTGCTCGCGCACGGGGTCCCGCTCACGACAGGCGTGGGCATCGTGTCCATCGTCCCTCTCGGGCTGAGCGCACTCGCGGGCTTCTGCGCGTTCGCCTCGGCGCGACGCTCGGGCACCCCCTCGCGTGCCGGGTTCGCGGGCGCGCTCGGGGCGTACGTGCTCGCCGTCGTCGGCGTGGCCGCGCTGACGCTGATCGGAGCCCCCGAAGCAGGGCCCTCGGCGGCCCGCGTGCTGCTCGGGTCCGCGCTGGGTGCGCTCGTGATCGGAGGCGCGGGACTTGGCGGCGGTCTCGCGGTGCGCGCCGACGCGCCGAGGATGAGCGCCGTGCTCGCCCCGGCGCGCCGCCGGGTGCCGCGCGCGGTATGGGTCGGCGCGGGTGGCGGGCTGGCCGTGCTCGCGGGGACGGTCGCCGTGGGGGGCGTCGTCGTCGTGACGTGGGTGCTCGCGGGGCAGGCGCAGATCGCGCAGATCGTGGCGAGCCTGCACCTCGACGCGCTCGGGGGCGTCGGGCTCGCCGTCGCGGAGCTCGCCTTCGTGCCCAACCTCGTGGCGTGGGCCGTCGCGTGGCTCGCGGGTCCGGGGTTCGCCGTCGGCGTCGGTTCGCACTTCGCCACCACGGGGGTGCTCGGCACCACCCTCCCGGCGATCCCCCTGCTCGGGGCGCTGCCGAGCCCGGAGTCCGTGACGCCGACGGCGGCCTGGTGGCCGGTCAGCCTCGTGATGCTCGGTGCCCTGGTGGGGCTCGTGCTTCGCCGCCGCCTGGGTGACGTCTCGCCCGCTGCGGCGCTCGGTGCCGCGGTGACGGCGGCCGTGACGGCGGGAGTCGCGATCATGTGCCTCGTGGGCGCGGCCGGGGGAGCGGCGGGCCCGGGCCGGATGGCGCAGGTCGGGGCGTCCGGGTTCGTCACGGGTGTCGCGGTGGCCTGCGCCGCCGGGGCGGGTGTGGTGCTCGTGCTGGTGGGTTCGAACGCTCGGCTCGTGGCGCGGGTGCGCGAGCTGGTCGGCGCGGGTGTCGCCCGCGTGCGGTCTCACTGACACTCCTCACTGGGCGCCGGCACTGAAGCTCGGCGCGGTGCGTCAGCCCGCGGAGCTCGACTCGGGCAACCGCAACAGCTCGCGCAGGTGCGCCTCGAGGTCGGCGCGCTGCTGGCGGTCGCACTGCTCGCGCGCCTCGACCGTGACGGCACCGGCGCGGCACTCCTGCCATGCGCGCTGCACGGGCCACACGAGTGCGACGGACCCTGTCGAGACTACGAGCATGAGCGCGCTGAAGATCCCCACCACGAGCAGCGGGACCACGATGCCGCGCTCCTTGCTGCGCAGCACGCGCCGCAGCGTCATGATGCCGATCACGAGCCCCCACGCCGCGAACACGACGGTGGACAGCGACCACGGGAGCGGCAGCCAGCTCGTCACGAAGCACGCGACGAGGAGCGTGGCGAAGAGCGACAGCCGACGGCGCACCACCGGGTCGTCCGCGGGTGCCAGGCCGGAGCGCACGCCGCGACCGGGCTTCTCGGGGGGCTGCGGCTCGCTCACGAGGGCCATTGTGCCGTGCGCGACTGTGGCAAGGTATCGGCGTGCACACTCCGAACGGTGAACCCGTGCCCGCTCGCGGCGGCCGGCGCGCCGTCGTCCTCGTCTCGGGGACCGGCTCGAACCTCGCGGCGCTCCTCGCGGCGCACGCGGACGAGGCCTACGGGGCGCGCGTGGTGGGCGTGGTGAGCGACCGACCCGGGATCCGCGGCCTGGACATCGCGCGCGACGCGGGCGTGCCCACCGCCGTGGTGCGGCTGGGCGACTTCGAGTCGCGCGACGCGTGGGACGCGGCCGTGACCCGGGCCGTGGCCGTGTTCGAGCCCGACCTCGTGGTGTGCGCGGGGTTCATGAAGCTCCTCGGCGCCGCGTTCCTCGCGCGGTTCGGGGGCCGGACCATCAACACCCACCCCGCGCTGCTGCCGTCCTTCCCGGGCGCGCACGGGGTCCGCGACGCCCTCGCGCACGGGGTCAAGGTGACCGGGTGCACGGTGATGTGCGTCGACGCGGGCGTCGACACGGGCCCGATCCTCGCCCAGGTCGCGGTCGACGTGCTCGACGACGACGACGAGCCCACGCTGCACGAGCGCATCAAGGCGGTCGAGGCCCCGCTCCTGGTCGAGACCGTGGGCCGCATCGCCCGCGGCGAGCTCACCCTCCCCTGACCCCGGCTCCCCTGCCCCTGCCCCCTGCCCCCTTCCCCCTGAGCCGCACCCCTCACGCCCCACAGTGGAGCCTTCCTCCCCACAGGGGAGCCTTCCTCCCCACAGTGGAGCGAACCTGCCCGGAATTCCCCCAAGTGGAGCGCAAATCAGCAGAATGGCTCCACTCTGCAGGGCCAGCAGTCGGCAATGTCACGACCCCGTGGGAGATGAGCCCCGGGCGGGCGCAGACTCGCGCCAGTGGGCGAGCGTTGCCGCGACGATCGTGGACCACGGTGTCGGTGACAGCCCGAGCACTCGCTCGGAGGCGCTCGAGTCCACGACGAAAGGCTCCGTGAACTGGTAGGAGATGCGTCGCACCTCGCGCATCATCGGCACGACGGCGGCCGCCAGGGAGAGCAGCACCCCCGGGATCGGCGCGAGGTGCGGCTCGCGGACCCCGGCGGCCTGCGCGAACCGCTGCGCGACCTCGCGGAACGTGGTCGCCTCGTGGTGCGGGGCGAGCCATGGGCGACCCCAGGCGGCCTCGGTGCTCCCCGCTGCGGCGAGTGCGCGGGCGAAGTCCGGGACGTAGACCACGGAGTGGGGCAGGTCGGGGTCGCCGACGGGTCGCAGCGTGCGCCCTGCCAGCAGTGGGCCGAGCATCCGGGCGCCGTAGTGCGCCGAGTCCACCGCGAGCGGCCCCAGGTAGTCGCTCGCCCGGACCTCGGTGACCCGGACGCGCCCCGCCTCGTGCCGTGCGAGTGCCTCGTGCCACATCGCGGCCCGCACCCGTCCCTTCGTCTCGGTGCTCGCGAGGGGTGTGTCCTCCCGCATGACGCCGCTGCCGGCGCCGTGGCCGTAGAGGTTCCCGGTGGTGACGAGGACCGCGTCGTTGGCCTCGGCCGCGTCGAGGAACGCCTCGTGCAGGGGCGGCCAGTCGGTGGCCCAGCGGTGGTAGGGCGGGTTGACGCAGTTGTAGAGGACGTCCGCGCCGCGCGTGAGCGCGCCGAGCGTGCCGGGGCGGGAGATGTCCGCGGCGCGGTGCTCGACGCGCCCCTCGCGCTGGGCCGGGGCCCCGGAGCGAGAGACGACGACGACGTCGTTCCCCTGGTCGGCGAGCAGGTTCGCGAGGGTGGTGCCGATCGGTCCCTTGCCGACCACGACGTGACGTGCCATGGGCTCCTCCTTGGTGCGGTCCGGTGCTGGTCCGGGAAAGAGTGAGCGGTGCTCTCTAATGTGACTGATGCTCGCATGGGTGCAGCCGGGCGGTCAAGAGCAGTGCTCTCATTCGTGACTCCTGCTCGCTCGTGGGGCATGATGGGCTCGTGACCAGCACCGATCCCGCGCCCGGCCCGAGCGCCCCGGGCGGCGTCCGCGCCCGGGCCCGCGCCCAGCTCATGGCGGACCTGCTCGCCGTCGCGCGCGCCCAGCTCGCCACCGAGGGGCCCGCGGGGCTGTCGCTGCGCGCCGTCGCACGCGAGCTCGGCGTCTCGAGCTCGGCGGTGTACCGGTACGTCGACTCGCGCGACGCGCTCCTGACCGCCCTCATCATCGAGGCCTACGACGAGGTCGGGGGAGTGTGCGAACGGGCGGCGAGCCAGGCGATGTCCGACGACGACGACCCCGGGCGGGCGTGGCTCGCCGTCGGACGGGCGTTCCGGGCGTGGGCGTTGGCGAACCGCGCGTCCTTCGAGCTCATCTACGGCACGCCGGTCCCGGGGTACGCGGCCCCGCGCGACACCGTCGCGGCCGCCACGCGCCTCTGGCTCGTGATCGAGAACGTGCTGTTGACCGCGAAGGCGCGCGGTGAGCTCGTCCCCACGGGCCCCGAGCTCGACGTGCACGGACTCATGGCCGACGAGGTCATGGCGTTCGCCCGTGCGCACGTCCGTGTCCCGGGCGGGACCCACCCCGCCTCCGCCGTCGGCCCCGCACCCGACTCGCTCCCTGCTCGCGGCTCGGACCCGGCCCCCGCCGTCGGCCCCGACGTGACCCCGACCGAGGGCGAGCTCGCTCGCTCGGTCACGCTCTGGGTGAGCCTCGTCGGTGGGGTCTCGGCCGAGGTGTTCGGCCACCTCCACCGTATGACGCACGACTATGCGCGCCTCTTCGAGATCACCCTGGCGACCGCCGCCGCCGGCGTGGGCCTCCGGGTCCCCCTCGTCCCCTGACCCCCGCGGAACACCACGTCCACCGCGCACCCGTTGCGGAACGTCACGTCACCCACCTGCCCGTTGCGGAACACCACGCGACTCTGCGGGACGTCACCGTCGCGAAGTGCCCCTTGCGGAACGCTGCGGACCAGCCACGTTCCGCAACGGGAACGGTAGGATGAGGCTCGGCCGCGACTGGCGAGGGTGGAGGACCACCGGGGAGCGGCCGAGAGCTCGTCCCGCAGCGCGCCGCCCGCCTGGGTGCCTGGGTCCGTCCCGACCGACCCGAACCAGGAGGCCCCGATGTCCGCCGCGCCCACCCTCCCCACCACCTCGATCGCCGACGACGCGCGCCGCCCCGTGCGCCGCGCCCTGCTGAGCGTCTACGACAAGTCCGGCCTGACCGAGCTCGCCATGGCCCTGCACGCCGCGGGCGTCGAGCTCGTCTCGACCGGCTCGACGGCCGCGACGGTCGCCGCCGCAGGGGTCCCCGTCACGCGCGTCGAGGACCTCACGGGCTTCCCGGAGTGCCTCGAGGGCCGCGTCAAGACCCTCCACCCGCGCGTGCACGCGGGGATCCTCGCGGACTCGCGCAAGCCCGAGCACCTCGCCCAGCTCGCCGAGCTCGGCGTCGAGACCTTCGAGCTCGTGGTCGTCAACCTGTACCCCTTCACGGCGACGGTCGCGTCGGGCGCGAGCCCGGACGAGTGCGTCGAGCAGATCGACATCGGCGGGCCGTCCATGGTCCGCGCGGCGGCGAAGAACCACCCGAGCGTCGCCGTCGTCGTCGACCCCGCACGCTACGGCGACGTGGTCGCGGCGGTGACCGCGGGCGGCTTCACGTACGCGCAGCGCAAGGCGCTCGCCGCCCAGGCCTTCGTCCACACCGCGAGCTACGACGTGGCCGTCGCGAGCTGGATGGGCAACGTCGTGGCCCCGAGCGACGAGGGCTCGGGCTTCCCCGCCTGGATCGGCGCCACGTGGGAGCGCGCGGACGTGCTGCGCTACGGCGAGAACCCCCACCAGCGCGCCGCCCTCTACACGAGCGGCCACGGCCAGCCGGGCCTCGCCCAGGCCACGCAGCTGCACGGCAAGGCCATGAGCTACAACAACTACGTCGACGCCGACGCCGCGTGGCGGGCCGCCCACGACCACGAAGGCCCGGCCGTCGCGATCATCAAGCACGCCAACCCGTGCGGGATCGCCGTGGGCACCGACATCGCCCAGGCGCACGCCCGTGCGCACGCGTGCGACCCGGTGAGCGCGTTCGGTGGCGTCATCGCCGCGAACGGGATCGTCACCAAGGAGGCCGCCGAGCAGATCGCACCGATCTTCACCGAGGTGGTCGTCGCGCCCGGCTTCGAGCCCGAGGCGCTCGAGATCCTCACCGCGAAGAAGAACATCCGCCTCCTGCAGGTCGACGGCGCACCCGCCGCGGGCGTCGAGACGCGTCCCGTGAGCGGTGGGCTGCTGGTCCAGGCGACGGACCGCATCGACGCCGACGGCGACCACCCGGACAGCTGGACCCTCGCGACCGGTGAGGCCGCCGACGCCGAGACCCTCGCGGACCTCGCGTTCGCGTGGCGGGCCGTGCGCGCCGTGAAGTCCAACGCGATCCTGCTCGCGGCCGACGGCGCCTCGGTGGGGATCGGCATGGGCCAGGTCAACCGGGTCGACTCGTGCCGCCTTGCCGTCGAGCGCGCCAACACCGGCGGCGAGGAGCGCGCGCGGGGCGCGGTCGCGGCGTCGGACGCGTTCTTCCCGTTCGCCGACGGCCTCCAGGTGCTCCTCGACGCCGGCGTGCGCGCCGTGGTCCAGCCGGGCGGATCGGTGCGGGACGCCGAGGTGATCGAGGCGGCGCAGGCCGCGGGCGTCACGCTCTACCTCACGGGCACGCGGCACTTCGCGCACTGACCTCGCGCACCGACCCCGGCCCCGCACCGGGGCGGGTAGTGTGCCGGTCGTGACCGACCAGGCGGAGCAGCCCGACGAGCCGCGGACAGAGCCGAACGAGGCCTCCCCGTGGGGCCGGTCGGGGACGTCGTGGTTCGTGGTGCTCGGCGTCGTGGCCGCCGTCGTCGTGAACTTCACGGTGAGCGCGGTCGCGGCCGCCGGGGCCCTCGCCGTCCTGGCCGTGGCCGGTGGCGTGCTGCGCCTCACGCTGCCGCGGGCCGCGGGCCTGACGGTCCGGTCCCGCGCGTTCGACGTGACGCTCATGCTCACGTTCGGGGTCGCCATCGCGGTGCTCGCGGCGATCGTCCCGCAGTAGCCGGGCGCACGGCCTCACCAGACGTACGAGGGCCCCGCGTCCGTCCGACGACGGCGGACGCGGGGCCCTCGGCGCGTGCTCCCGGCTGTCAGGACTCGACGTCCGCGAGCTCCACGCGCTCGACGGCCAGGATCTCCACCTCGTCGTTCGCGGGGCGCAGCAGCGCGAAGAGCAGACCGGCGATCGCGGCACCGAGCAGCGGGGCGACCCAGAACACCCACACCTGGCCGAGCGCGTCGGAGCCGGCGAACACGGCGCTCGCGAGCGAGCGCGCGGGGTTCATCGAACCGTTCGAGACGGGCGTCAGGACGAGCAGCCCGAACGCGAGCGTGAACCCGATCGCGGGGGCGGCGAGGCCGACGACGGCGTCCCGGTCGGTGACCGCGAGGATGACGGCGACGAAGATCCCCGTGACGACGGCCTCGAGCACGAGGACCCCGACGAGCCCGAAGCCGGCGGGAGAGAGCGTCCCGAAGCTGTTGGAGCCCGCCTGGAAGAACGAGCCGACCGCCTCGCTCGTGAGCCCGGCGTTGCTCTTCGCGACCACGAACAGCACCGTCGTGGCGAGCACGCCGCCCACCACCTGGGCGAACCAGTAGGGCAGGACGTGGAGCCACGGCGTGCGGCCGGCGAGCGCGGCGCCGAGGGTGACCGCGGGGTTGAAGTGCCCCCCGGAGATCCGCCCGAACGCGGCGACGAGCGCGAAGAGCGCGAGGCCGAAGGCGAGGGCCGTGCCGAGCGGGCCGGTGCCGACGGCGCCGGCGTACATCCCCACGCCCACGCCCGCGAGGACGAGCACGAACGTGCCGAACAGCTCGACGCCCAGGGCGCCGGCGAGGTGCGAGCCGGTGCCGCTCGCCGGGGCCTCGACGTCGTCCTCGAGCAGCACGCCGGCGGGCTCGAGCTCGTCGGTCAGCACGGGGGCGTCGTCGTCGGCGGTGAGCGGAGCGAAGGGCTCCGGGGACTCGGGTGTCGTGCTCATGGTGCTGGTCTCCTCGGGCGGTGGCCACGCGGTCGCCGCGCGGATCGCCGGCTCGCGTCGGGGCGCAGGGGGCGTCCCGACGCACACCTTACGGCCACGGGCCCGCGGGTCGCCCTCGAACGGCCGGTGGGTGGAAGGGGAGAGGGCGCCCGAGCAGTCGGTCGCTCGGGCGCCCTCGCCCTCACCCCTCGGGCAGGTACGCCCACCCCTGGCCCTCGACGAGGGCGCCGTCGGGCATGAGCGCCGAGACGCCGATGAGGGCGCTCGTGGGGAAGGAGCCCCCGAAGAACTCCGCGCGGACCTTCGTGAACGCCGGACCGAGCCGGATGTCGGTGACGAAGACGGTCATCGACACGATGTGGGACCGGTCGCCCCCGGCGGCCGCCGTCGCCGCGGCGCCCGCGAGGCCGTAGTACCCGGGGACCTTGAGCACGAGCAGGTCGGCGGGCCTGCCCGGGGTGATGCTCCCGGTGACGTCGCCGAGCCCGATCGAGCGTGCTGCCTCGACCGAGGCGAGCTCGAGGGCGCGGTGCTCGGCGAGCAGGGCGAGCTCGGCGTCGGACGACGCCGTCGCGTGGACCCACTGCAGGTTGTCGCCGAGCGGCACTCACCGTCGGCGCCTGCGACGTCACGACCCTGGGTACCGGCAACGAGCTGCGCGCCGAGGGTGCAAGGTGCACCGTGGCCTCGACCGCCCCGCCGTCGGCCTCGACGACGCCGCGGCCGGGTGTGAGGCGCTCGTCACGCACCACGCCAAAGTCTCTTGATATCAAGTAATCTGGACCGTGAGCCCATCCTTCCGAGCGCAGGAGCGTCCCCGCATGTCCAAGATCAAGGTTGTCGGTCCGGTCGTCGAGCTCGACGGCGACGAGATGACGCGGATCATCTGGCAGTTCATCAAGGACCGCCTCATCCACCCCTACCTCGACATCGACCTGCGGTACTACGACCTGTCGATCGAGAACCGTGACGCGACGGACGACCAGGTCACGATCGACGCCGCGCACGCCATCAAGGAGCACGGCGTGGGCGTCAAGTGCGCCACCATCACGCCCGACGAGGCGCGCGTGGAGGAGTTCGGCCTCAAGAAGATGTGGGTCTCGCCCAACGGCACGATCCGCAACATCCTGGGCGGCGTCGTGTTCCGCGAGCCGATCATCATCTCGAACATCCCGCGCCTCGTGCCGGGCTGGAACAAGCCGATCATCATCGGCCGTCACGCGCACGGCGACCAGTACAAGGCCACGAACTTCAAGGTCCCCGGTGCCGGCACGCTGACCCTCACGTACACCCCGGCGGACGGCTCCGAGCCGATCCACCAGGAGGTCGTGACGTACCCCGAGGAGGGCGGCGTCGCGATGGGCATGTACAACTTCAACGAGTCGATCCGCGACTTCGCGCGCGCCTCGTTCGCCTACGGCCTGCAGCGCGGCTACCCTGTGTACCTCTCGACGAAGAACACGATCCTCAAGGCCTACGACGGCGCGTTCAAGGACATCTTCGCCGAGGTCTTCGAGACCGAGTTCGCCGAGCAGTTCGCCGCCGCCGGGCTCACCTACGAGCACCGCCTCATCGACGACATGGTCGCCGCGGCCATGAAGTGGGAGGGCGGCTACGTCTGGGCGTGCAAGAACTACGACGGCGACGTCCAGTCCGACACGGTCGCGCAGGGCTTCGGCTCGCTCGGGCTCATGACGTCCGTGCTCATGACGCCCGACGGCAAGACGGTCGAGGCGGAGGCCGCGCACGGCACCGTGACGCGTCACTACCGCCAGCACCAGCAGGGCAAGCCGACGTCGACCAACCCCATCGCGTCGATCTTCGCGTGGACCGGCGGCCTCAAGCACCGCGGCAAGCTCGACGCCACGCCGGAGGTCACGGCCTTCGCCGAGACGCTCGAGGACGTCGTCGTCAAGACCGTCGAGAGCGGCAAGATGACCAAGGACCTCGCGCTCCTCATCGGCCCGGACCAGCCGTGGCTGACCACCGAGGAGTTCCTCGCGGCCCTCGACGAGAACCTCGCCGCGCGCCTCGCCGCGTGACCCGGAACGGAGAAGGAACCATGACCACCCCCGTCAACGTCACCGTCACCGGCGCCGCCGGCCAGATCGGCTACGCCCTGCTCTTCCGCATCGCCTCGGGCCAGCTCCTCGGCGCCGACGTCCCCGTACGGCTGCGCCTGCTCGAGATCCCGCAGGCCGTCAAGGCCGCCGAGGGAGTGGCCCTCGAGCTCGACGACTGCGCCTTCCCGCTGCTCGCCGGCGTCGACATCTTCGACGACGCGCGCGCGGCGTTCGACGGCGTCAACGTCGCCCTCCTCGTGGGGGCGCGCCCCCGCACGGCGGGCATGGAGCGCGGCGACCTCCTCGAGGCCAACGGCGGCATCTTCAAGCCGCAGGGCGAGGCGATCAACGCGGGCGCCGCCGACGACGTGCGCGTGCTCGTGGTGGGCAACCCCGCCAACACGAACGCCCTCATCGCCGCGGCGCACGCGCCCGACGTCCCGGCCGCGCGCTTCACGGCCATGACGCGACTCGACCACAACCGCGCGCTCACGCAGCTCGCGCAGAAGACGGGCACGTCCGTCGCGGACATCGAGCGCCTCACCATCTGGGGCAACCACTCCGCCACCCAGTACCCGGACATCTTCCACGCGTCGATCGCGGGCCGCCCCGCGGCCGAGGTCGTGGACGACCAGGCGTGGCTCGAGGACACCTTCATCCCCACGGTCGCCAAGCGCGGCGCGCAGATCATCGAGGCCCGGGGTGCGTCGTCGGCGGCCTCCGCGGCGAACGCGGCGATCGACCACGTCTACTCGTGGGTCAACGGCACCCCCGAGGGCGACTGGACGAGCGCGGGCGTCGTGTCCGACGGCTCCTACGGCGTCCCCGAGGGTCTCATCTCGTCCTTCCCCGTCACGTCCGACGGCGGCGAGTGGCAGATCGTCCAGGGCCTCGAGATCGACGAGTTCTCCCGGGCGCGCATCGACGCCTCGGTGGCCGAGCTCGCCGAGGAGCGCGAGGCCGTCAAGGGCCTCGGGCTCGTCTGATCCGCACCTGACGCACGACGACGGCGCCGGCCCCTGGCATCGGGGAGCGGCGCCGTCGTCGTCGTGAGCGGGAGCCGTCCCGGGCACGACGGTCGCCCCGTGCGGCACGATGGGGGCGTGCGCATCCCGCTCCGCGTCCGCCCCGGTTCGTCACGGACCGCCGTCGGCGGACCCTACGGGGAAGGTGACGACGCACGGCTCGTCGTCGCCGTGACCGCTCGCGCGGTGGACGGCGCGGCGACGAAGGCGGTGCTGGCCGCCGTCGCGAAGGCGTTCGGGGTGCGCCCGCGCGCGGTCACGCTCGTGAGCGGTGCGACCTCGCGCGACAAGCTCGTCGAGATCGACCTGCCCGACGCCGAGGCCGCTGCGCGACTCGCCGAGCTGCTCGCGGCACGCGACGGCCGCGGCGCGGTCCACGAGGAGGGACCGGGCCGCGGCCGGGGCGTCGTCAGCCCTTGACGGAGCCGGACATCAGGCCACCGATGAAGTAGCGGCCCAGCAGGATGTAGACGAGCAGGGTGGGCAACGAGGCGAGCAGGGCGCCGGCCATCGAGATCCCGTAGTTCGTCAGCAGCGCGCCGTTCGCGAGGTTGTTCAGCGCGAGCGTCACGGGGCCGTTCTGGCTCGAGGAGAAGAACACGGCGAACAGGAAGTCGTTCCACGCCGTCGTGAACTGCCAGATGAGCACCACCACGAAGCTCGGGATCGAGATCGGCAGCACCACGGAGCCGAAGGTCCGCAGCATGCCCGCTCCGTCCACGCGCGCGGCCTCGATGAGCTCCTCGGGCACCGACATGTAGTAGTTGCGGAAGATCAGCGTCGTGATCGGGATGCCGTAGATCACGTGCAGGATGATCAGGGACGGCACACCGCTCGGGACCCCCGCTCCCAGCATGAGCTGCAGCAGCGGGATCATCACGGCCTGGTAGGGGATGAACATCCCGAAGAGGATGAGCGTGAAGACGAGGTCCGCGTACGGGAACCGCCAGCGTGCCAGGACGAAGCCGTTCATCGCCCCGAGGAACGAGGAGATGACGGCGGCCGGGACCACCATCTGCACGGTGCGCCAGATCGCGGGGGACAGCGCGTCCCACGCACCCTTCCAGTTGTCGAGGATCCACACCTCGGGCAGGTTCCACGCGCGCACGGCGGCGGCGTCGCCCGAGCCCTTGAAGCTTGTCACGAAGAGCACGTAGACGGGGATGAGCACGATCAGCAGGAAGAGCAGCAGCACGAGGTAGCGCGCGGTGCGCGCGACGCTGAAGCGCTGCTTCGACGTGCGGGCCGGGCTCGTGGAGGCCTTGGCCGGGACACCGAACGTGGTGTCGGACTTCACGGCGCTCACTTGGACTTCTCCGTCCGGGTGATGTGGATGAGGTACGGGATGATGAGCGCCGCCACGATCACGAGGAGGACCGAGCCCACCGCCGCCGAGTTCGCGTAGTCGAAGCTCGACTTGAACACGTACATGTCGATCGCGGGCACCTTGGTCTGGTAGTTCGCGGGCTTCGAGATCGCCATGATGAGGTCGAAGGCCTTGAGCGACATGTGGCCGATGATGATGACGGCGGACAGTGCCACCGGGCCGAGCTGGGGGAACAGCACGTGGCGGTAGAGCTGCCACTCCGTCGCGCCGTCGACCCGGGCGGCCTCGCGGTGCTCCTCGGGGATCCCGCGGAAGCCAGCGAGGAAGAGCGCCATGACGTAGCCGGAGAGCTGCCAGATGGCGGGGATCGCGATCGCGGCGATGCCGACGTCGACGTTGTTCCACCAGTTGTTCTGCAGGAAGTCCAGGCCAATGATCTGGAAGAGCCGGTTGAGGCCCGATGCCTGCTCGCCCTGGTTGGAGTTGAGCAGCCAGCGCCACACGACGCCCGAGGCGACGAAGGACACGGCCATCGGGAACAGGTAGATCGAGCGGAACACGCCCTCGAAGCGCACGGGCCGGTCGAGCAGCCACGCCCACAGGAACCCGAAGAACATGGTGCCCGCGAGGAACACGACGGTGTAGAGCACGAGGTTCTTGAGCGAGTGCTGGAAGGCCTCCGTGCCCAGGAGCGCGACGTAGTTGTCGAACCACACGAACGACGACGGCTCACGGCCGGTCGCCTGCGCTGAGGTGTGGATGTCCGTCATGGAGGTCTGCGCGTTCGCGGCGAGCAAGCCGTAGACGAACACGGCCATGAGGATGAGCGAGGGGGAGATGAGGAGCAGGGGAGGTCCCCAGCGGCGGAGCTGGCGAGGCACCGATGCCTCCTTGGGTCGGCGGGGTGTGCGGGGAAGGTGGGCGGAACGGGTGCGGTCCCGTCGAGGTTGTCGACGGGACCGCACCGCGTCAGGGGGGACTGACTAGCCCACCGCCGCCACGAGCTCGGACTGGAAGGTCGCGAGGTCGGAGCCACCGGTGGTGAACTTGCTGGTCGCGTCGGAGATCGCGTTCAGCACGGCGATCGGGCTGGCCGCACCGTGCGCGAGCGAGGACACGATCTGGTCGGAACCGAACGAGGCGATGGCCGTCTGCTGGTACTCGGAGAAGTCCTCCGGGTTCGCGTCCGTGCGGGCCGGGATGGAGCCCTTGGCCTTGTTGAACGCGACCTGGCCCTCGAGCGAGCCGACCGTCTCGAGCCACGCCTTCGCGCCGTCGGGGTGCGGGGCACCCACGGGGAGCGTGAAGGAGTCCGCGAGGAAGTCGAAGACACCGTCGGTCCCGGGGACCGGGAAGTAGGTGAAGTCGGTGCCGGCAGCCTTGCCGGCCTCCTCGAACGCGGCCACGGCCCAGTCGCCCATCACGTTGAAGGCGGCCTGGCCGTCCATGACCTGCTGGGTGGCGTCGGGCCAGTCCAGACCGTCACGGTCGGTGTTGGTGTAGCTCATGGCCTTCTCGAAGGCCTCGAGGGCTGCGGTCACGTCGGCACCGGCCCAGTCGGTCGTGCCGTCCCACAGGCCGTTGTAGGCCGAGACGCCGAGCTCGGAGAGCAGGACCGTCTCGAGCAGGTGCACCTGGGTCCACGTCGTCGCGACCGACAGCGGGGTGAAGCCCGCGGCCTTGATCGTGTCGAACGCTGCGAACCACTCGTCGAGCGAGGCGTACGTCGCCTCGGGGTCGAGGCCCGACTCGGTGATGACGGACGGGTTGGCCCACACGACGTTCGCGCGGTGGATGTTCGACGGGACCGAGTAGATCTTGCCGTCGACCGTGAGGCGGTCCACGAGGTCGGCCGGGAACGCGTTGCGCAGCCCGAACTCGTCGAACAGGTTCGCGATGTCCTCGATCTGGCCGGCGTTGATGTAGTCGGTCAGCTCGGCACCGGCGTGCGCCTGGAAGGTGTCCGGCGGGTCGTTCGCCTGGAGGCGCGACTGCAGGAGGTCCTTCGCGGCGGAGCCGGCGCCACCGGCGACGGCGCCGTTGATGAACTCCACGTTCGGGTGCTGGGTGTCGAACACCGAGACGAGGGCGTCGAGGCCCAGCTTCTCGGAGCCCGAGGCCCACCAGGTGAAGACCTCGACCTCGGTCTCCGCGGCGGCGTCGCCACCACCGGGTTCCGAGCTCGGGTCCTTCGTGCTGCCGCCGTTGCTGCAGGCGGCCAGTGCGAGGCTCGCGGCCACGAGGCCGGTCACCAGCGCCGGAGTGCGTCGAATGCGCATCTGTCTTCTCTCTCCTACGTCGTCATTGCCGTGGATCACGGTGAGACCGTGCACCCCGGAGTGTCGGGGGTGCGGTGCCGGCCGTGGTCACGGCCGGGTTGCTGCATGCCTCATCCAAGGGCATCGCGAGACTTGGCGTCAAGAAATGAACGCAAGAGTGGCCAAACTGTGATCTTGGCTTGATCAGATAAACGCAGGTCACAGGCGTGCCCACGCTCCCACGCGGCGAGGATCGGCACGGTTCGTCGCCTCTCACAGGCGCTCCGCTATGCTGCGCGCGTGGGAACGGACCGGGTGACGCCGGGCTCGCAGACTTCACTGCGTGAAGCCAACCGGGCCCGGATCGTGAACGCCGTCCAGCAGCGTGGCTCGCTCACGCAGGTCGAGCTGGCCGGCGTCACCGGCCTGTCACCGGCCACCGTCTCCAACATCGTCAAGGAGCTCGTGGCGAACGGCGTGCTGCACACGTCGCCCACGTCCCGCAGCGGACGCCGCGCCCTCCAGGTGACCCTCGCGCGCAACCTCGGCCTCGTGGCCGGCTTCCACTTCGACTCGCGGTCCTTACGCGTCGCGCTGTCCGACGTCGCGCACCGCATCGTCGCCGAGCAACGGATGCCGCTCGCACCCGACCACCGGGCCGACGCGGGGCTCGACCGCGCCGCCCTCATGCTCGGCGAGATGGTCGAGTCCGTCGACGCGGCGCTCGACGAGGTGCTCGCCGTCGGCGTCGGCGTCCCCGCTCCGGTGGACGTCGCCACCGGCACCGTGTCCTCGCTCGGGCTCTTGCGCGGCTGGGACGGCGCGGCCGTGCCCGAGATCCTCGGTGCCCGCCTGGGCGTGCCCGTGCAGGTCGACAACGAGGCCAACCTCGGCGCGCTCGCGGAGGCCCGCCTCGGCGCCGGCCGCGGGTGCCAGCACGTGCTCTACGTCCGGGTGTCCCACGGGGTCGGGGGC
>Ga0222423_1000118_pt1 | contig 79359 bp, 74 predicted proteins | sample 3A0metagenome_FD_182472 | JGI IMG/M metagenome (GOLD analysis project Ga0222423, IMG submission 182472) | Enriched microbial communities from leaf-cutter ant dump, University of Wisconsin, Madison, United States - 3A0 (version 2) | ecosystem: Environmental > Terrestrial > Nest > Insects nest >...
GGCAGCGCCACGGTGAGCGAGATCACCATGTTGATGGCCACGTAGATCAGGCTGTTGATGTAGCCCGAGTACCAGCTTTCGTCGGTGAAGATGGTCTTGTAGTTGTCCCAGGTGAAGTGCTGGGGCCAGAGCGAGAAGCTCGAGAGGATCTCCTCGTTGGTCTTGAAGCTCATGTTGACCATCCAGTAGATGGGCAGCACGGCGAAGATCAAATACGCGATGAGGAACAGCGTGCGTTTCTGGAAGCGGGGCTCATTCATGGCCAGCGCCCTCCTTGTCGGCAGTGCCCACGCGCTGCATCCAGTTGTAGAGGATGAAGCACAGCAGCAGGATGATGAGGAAGTAGATCAGCGAGAACGCCGCCGCCGGCCCCAGGTCGAACTGGCCCACGGCCTTCTGCGTGAGGTACTGGGAGAGGAACGTGGTCGCGTTGCCCGGCCCGCCGCCCGTGAGCACGAAGGGCTCGGTGTAGATCATGAAGCTGTCCATGAAGCGCAGCAGCACCGCGATCATCAGCACGCCGCGCATCTTGGGCAGCTGGATGTAGCGGAACACCGCGAGCTTGCTCGCGCCGTCGATGCGCGCGGCCTGGTAGTAGGCGTCGGGGATGCTGCGCAGCCCCGCGTAGCCCAGCAGCGCGACCAGCGGCGTCCAGTGCCACACGTCCATCACCAGCACGGTGAGCCAGGCCTGCGTGGCGTCGCCGGTGTAGCTGTAGTCGATGCCCAGCTTGTTGAGCGCCGCGCCCAGCAGGCCGATGTCGGCCCGGCCGTAGATCTGCCAGATGGTGCCCACCACGTTCCACGGGATCAGCAGCGACAGGGCCACCACCACGAGCACGGCCGACGACTTCCAGCCCTTGGCGGGCATGGCCAGCGCGAGCAGGATGCCCAGCGGAATCTCCACCGCCAGCACCGCGAGCGAGAAGCCGATCTGGCGCAGCAGCGCGCCGTGCAGCTCCTCGTCGCGCATCACGGAGGCGAACCACTCGGTGCCCACGAACACGCGGCGCTCAGGGCTGATGATGTCCTGCACCGAGTAGTTCACCACCGTCATCAGCGGCAGGATGGCCGAGAAGGCCACGCACACGATCACGGGCAGGATCAGGAACCAGGCTTTCTGGTTGACGGGTTTGGTTGTACCGCTCATGCCAGCAGCTCCTCGTTCTGGTAGAAGCAGGTGTGCTCGCCCAGCACCTGCAGCCACACGGTTTCGCCCACGGCGGGCAGGCGCTGCTCACTCGCGCAGCGCGCCTTGAGCGCGTGCGCGCCGATGGTGGCGGTCAGCATCTGGTAGGTGCCCACGTCCTGCACGCGCGCCACGGTGCAGGGCAGCGTGCCCGGCTGGCCCGCATCGGCCAGCGCGAGGTATTCGGGACGCACGCCCAGTTGCAGCGCGCCACCAGGCAGGCTGCGCTGCACGGGCAGGGCGTGGCCCGCGACGGTGATCTGGCCGCCCTGCGCATCGCATGGCAAAAAGTTCATTCCCGGCGAGCCGATGAAGTGGCCCACGAAGGCGTGGCGCGGACGCTCGAACAGCTCGCCCGGCGCGCCCACCTGCACGGCGCGGCCGCGCGTCATCACCACCACCTGGTCAGCGAAGGTCAGCGCCTCGACCTGGTCGTGCGTCACGTAGATCAGCGTCAGTTTCAGCTCGTGGTGGATCTGCTTGAGCTTGCGCCGCAGCTGCCACTTGAGGTGCGGGTCGATCACGGTGAGCGGCTCGTCGAACAGCACGGCCGCCACGTCCTCGCGCACCAGGCCGCGGCCCAGCGAGATCTTCTGCTTGGCGTCGGCCGAGAGGCCCGCCGCGCGCTGGTTGAGCTGGCCGCTCATCTCCAGCATCTCGGCGATCTGGCCCACGCGCTGGCGGATGCGCGCCTCGGGCACCTTGCGGTTCTTCAGCGGGAAGGCCAGGTTCTCGGCCACGGTCATGGTGTCGTAGATGACCGGGAACTGGAACACCTGGGCGATGTTGCGCTCCTGCGGCGTGGCGCGCGTCACATCGCGCCCGTCGAACAGCACCTTGCCCTGCGACGGCACCAGCAGGCCCGACATGATGTTGAGCATGGTGGACTTGCCGCAGCCCGAGGGGCCGAGCAGCGCGTAGGCGCCGCCGTCCTCGAAGGCCATGTCCAGCGGCAGCAGCGCGTAGTCGCTGTCCTGCTGCGGGTGGGGCTTGTACGAGTGCGCGAGTTGGAGTTCTATGCGGGCCATGTCATTGACCTCTCTGGGGGGCCACGGCCAGCGCACCGTCCGCGCCGAACACGTAGGCGTCGGCGGAGTTCACGTGCAGCGCCAGCGCGCTGCCCAGTTCCACGTAGTGCACGCCGGTGATCTGCGCCACCAGCTCGCCCCAGGGCGTGGCCGCGTGGATGAAGGTGTCGGAGCCCGAGATCTCGGCCAGCTCCACCACGCCCTGCACGGCCACGTCGCCGGGGCGCGCGTGCAGGCGCAGGGCGCTGGCGCGCAGGCCCAGCGTGAGCGCGCCTTCGAGCCCCGTGGGCAGCAGCACGTTCCACTCGCCGCCGCCCGGCAGGCGCAGGCCCGTGGCAATGGCCTCGGCGGGCAGCAGGTTCATGGGCGGGTCGCTGAACGCGCGCGCCACGCGCAGCGAGTTGGGCGCGTGGAAGACTTCGGCCGTGGGGCCGTATTGCAGCAGCCGGCCTTCGTGCAGCACGGCGGTGTAGCCGCCCAGCAGCAGCGCCTCGGCGGGCTCGGTGGTGGCGTAGACCACGGTGGAGTCGCCCGTGGCGAACAGCTGGGCGAGTTCCTCGCGCAGCTCCTCGCGCAGCTTGTAGTCGAGGTTGACCAGGGGCTCGTCGAGCAGCATCAGCGGCGCGCCCTTGGCCAGCGCGCGCGCCAGCGCCACGCGCTGCTGCTGGCCGCCCGAGAGCTCGGCGGGCAGGCGGTCGAGGAACATCTCGATGTGCAGCCGACCGGCCAGCTCGCGCACGCGCGCCGCCACGTTCTTCTCGCCGCGCAGCTTCAGGGGCGAGGCGATGTTGTCGGCCACCGTGAGCGAGGGGTAGTTGATGAACTGCTGGTACACCATGGCCACGTTGCGCTCGCGCACAGGGGTGCCGGTCACGTCCCGGCCGTCCACGCGCACGCGGCCCCCGGTGGGCGCGTCCAGCCCCGCCATCACGCGCATCAGGCTGGTCTTGCCCGCCTGCGTGGCGCCCAGCAGCACGGTCACGGCGCCGCTGTGCAGCGCCATGTCCATGGGGTGGAGCCAGGTCTCGCTGCCCACGCGCTTGCTGATTCCGTCCAGAACCAACTCCATCATTGCCTTTCGTTTTCGATTTGGTTCATTTTTGTTCGTTTCTGATTGAATAGTATCCAGGTTTACCCTTGGATTGTTCTTTTTGGTTCGCTTTAAAGTAGGCCACGTGAACACCAACCCCCGCCAACTGCTGCTGCTCGAAGAGGTGCGGCAGCGCAAATCCACCACCGTGGAGCAGCTCGCCGACACCCTGGGCGTCACCCTGCAGACCGTGCGCCGCGACGTGCAGCGCCTGGCCGAGCAGGGCCTGGTGATGCGCTTTCACGGCGGCGTGCGCATGCCCAGTTCCACCGTGGAGAACCTGGCCCACACCCAGCGCGAGACGCTGAACGCCGAGGGCAAGGCGCGCATCGCGCGCGCCGTGGCCGCGCAGGTGCCCAACGGCTGCTCGCTGATCCTCAACATCGGCACCACCACCGAGGCCGTCGCCAAGGCCCTGCTGCACCACCGGGGCCTGCGCGTGCTGACCAACAACCTCAACGTGGCCGCCCTGCTGAGCAGCAACCCCGAGTGCGAGGTGATCGTGGCCCCGGGCGTGGTACGCACGCGCGACCGGGGCATCGTGGGCGAGGCGGCGGTGGACTTCATCCGCCAGTTCCGCGTGGACATCGCGCTCATCGGCATCTCAGGGATAGAGCCCGACGGCACGCTGCGCGACTTCGACTACCGCGAGGTGAAGGTGGCGCAGACCATCATCGAGCACGCGCGCGAGGTCTGGCTCGCGGCCGACCACACCAAGTTCAACCGCCCGGCGATGGTGGAGCTGGCCACGCTCGCGCAGATCGACCGCCTGTTCACCGACGCCCCGCCGCCCGAGCCCTTCCCCGCGCTGCTCCAAGAGGCCGAAGTCCTCTGCACCGTAGCCTGAACCCGTGACCACACCATGACGACGACCTACCTGCTCGCCCTCGACCAAGGCACCTCCAGCTCCCGCAGCATCGTGTTCGACGCGCAAGGCCGCATCGTCGCGCAGGCGCAGCTCGAACTGCCGCAGATCTACCCGCGCCCCGGCTGGGTGGAGCACGACCCGCGCGAGATCTGGCGCACCCAGCTCGCCACCGCGCGCGAGGCGCTCGCGAAGGCGGGCATAGCCGCCGCCCAGGTCCGCGCCCTGGGCATCACCAACCAGCGCGAGACCACCGTGCTGTGGAACCGCCAGACCGGCCAGCCCGTGCACCACGCCATCGTGTGGCAGGACCGGCGCGCCGAGCCCGCCTGCGCCGCCCTGCGCGAGCAGGGCCACGCGGGGGCCATCCAGGCCAAGACCGGCCTGCTGATCGACGCCTACTTCTCGGGCACCAAGCTGCAGTGGCTGCTCGACAACGTGCCCGGCGCCCGCGCGGCGGCCGAACGCGGCGAGCTGGCCTTCGGCACCGTCGATAGCTGGCTCATCTGGCAGCTCACCGGCGGCAAGCGCCACGTGACCGACGTGAGCAACGCCAGCCGCACCATGCTCTTCAACGTGCGCACCAACCAGTGGGACGACGAACTGCTCGCGCTGCTGCGCATCCCGCGCTCGCTCATGCCCGAGGTGCTGCCGTCCAGCGGCGACTTCGGCCGCACGGACGCGCAGGCGCTGGGCGGCCCCATCGCCATCGGCGGCGTGGCGGGCGACCAGCAGAGCGCGCTGTTCGGGCAGGCGTGCTTCTCGGCGGGCATGGCCAAGAACACCTACGGCACCGGCTGCTTCATGCTGATGCACACGGGCGGCGCCTTCCAGACCAGCCACAACGGCCTGCTGACCACCAGCGCGGCGCAGGCCAGCGCCACGCCCGAGTACGCGATGGAAGGCAGCGTGTTCGTGGGCGGCGCTGTGGTGCAGTGGCTGCGCGACGGGCTGCACGCCATCCAGGCAAGCAGCGAGGTGCAGTCGCTCGCCGAAAGCGTCCCCGACTCGGGCGGCGTGATGATGGTGCCCGCCTTCACCGGCCTGGGCGCGCCCTACTGGAAGCCCGATGCGCGCGGCACCATCACAGGCCTGACGCGCGGCACCACGCTGGCCCACATCGCCCGCGCGGCGCTGGAGAGCATCGCCTACCAGAGCGCCGCCCTGCTCCAGGCCATGAGCCGCGACGCCGTGGCCGCGGGGGGCGCGCCCGTCTCCGAGCTGCGCGTGGACGGCGGCGCCTGCGTGAACGACCTGCTCATGCAGTTCCAGGCCGACCTGCTGGGCATCCCCGTGGTGCGCCCCGCCGTGGTGGAAACCACGGCCCTGGGCGCCGCCTGCCTCGCGGGCCTGGCCAGCGGCGTGTACGCCGACACCGCCGAGCTGGCCCGGCTGTGGCGCGCCGAGCGCCGCTTCATGCCCACGCTGGAGCGCGCGCACGCGGCCGAGCGCATGGCGCGCTGGGAGCAGGCCGTGGCGCAGACCGTGCTGGCCTGAGGATTACGGTTTTGATAGCTGCTGGCGCTTGCTGGACAGGCGCTAGCGGCCAAAAACACCTCAAGCTTTACCGTGCCTCGGAGCGGAAGCCGCGAGCGGCCGCGCTTTTTTGGTAGCCTGCGCCGTCCGCATCCCCAACCTTCCAGGCGTCCATGAGCAACACCTCTTCCTCCTTCGCATCCCCCATCGCCTTCATCGGCGGCGGCAACATGGCCAGCGCCATCATCGGCGGCCTGATCCGGCAAGGCCTGCCCGCCAGCCAGATCGAGGTGGTCGAGCCCTTCGAGCCCGCGCGCGATGCGCTGCGGCAGAACTTCGGCCTGGCCGCCCAGCCCGCGCCCACGGCGGCGCTCGCGCGCGCGGGCCTGGTGGTGTGGGCCGTCAAGCCCCAGACCTTCAAGGACGCCGCGCAGCAGGCCGCCCCGCACACCCGGGGCGCGCTGCACCTGAGCGTGGCCGCGGGCATCCGCTCCGGCAGCATCGCCCAGTGGCTGGGCACCGAGCGCATCGTGCGCGCCATGCCCAACACACCCGCGCTGGTGGGCCTGGGCATGACGGGTCTGTTCGCCCGCCCGGGCGTGGCCGCGCCCGAGCGCGCGCAGGTGGAGCAGGTGGTGGCCACCACGGGCGCGCACCTGTGGGTGGAGGAGGAATCGCAGCTCGACGCGGTGACGGCGCTCTCGGGCTCGGGCCCGGCCTACGTCTTCTACTTCCTCGAGGCGATGACGCAGGCGGGCATGGACATGGGCCTGTCCCGCGAGCAGGCGCACCAGCTCTCGGTGGGCACCTTCGTGGGCGCCTCGGAGCTCGCCCGCCGCTCCGACGAGCCGCCCGCCGTGCTGCGCCAGCGCGTGACCAGCAAGGGCGGCACCACGCATGCGGCCATCACCCACCTGCAGGCCCAGCAGGTGCAGGAGCACTTCATCGCCGCGATGCGCGCCGCCGAAAAGCGCGCGCAGGAACTGGCTACCGAATTCGGGGGCTAGATTACTTCAGGGCGTAGCCCAGGGCCACGCCCGCGAACAGGCAGGCCCCGATCCAGTGGCTCTTGCTGAAGGCCACGAAGCAGCCTTCGCGCGTGCGGCGGCGGATGAGCGTGTAGTGCCACGCCACCTGCGCCGCCGCCGCGCCCAGGCCCAGCGCGAGGGGCCAGCCCCCGGCCAGCGGCCACAGCGCCCCGGCCGTGAGCGCCAGGCACAGCGCGAAGAAGGCCATGACGGCCGCCACGTCGAAGCGCCCGAGCGTGATGGCCGAGGTCTTCATGCCGATCTTCAGGTCGTCGTCGCGGTCCACCATGGCGTATTCGGTGTCGTAGGCGAGCACCAGGCACATGTTGGCCAGCCACAGCACCCAGGCCAGCGGCGGCACCGCGCCGCGCACGGCGGCGAAGGCGATGACGATGCCGAAGTTGAACGCGATGCCCAGGAACGCCTGCGGCATGGCGAAGAAGCGCTTGGTGAACGGGTAGAGGATGGTGAACAGCACCGCGGGCACGGACCACGCCACGGCCTCCCAGCGCGTGGTGAGCACCAGCGCGAGCGACACCAGCGCCAGCGCCGCGCCCAGCAGCGCCGCCTCCTTCACCGAGACCTTGCCGCTGGTGATGGGGCGCTGCGCGGTGCGCTTGACGTGGCGGTCGAAGCCGCGGTCGGCGATGTCGTTGATGCAGCAGCCCGCGCTCCTCATCAGCACCGTGCCCAGCACGAACACCGCCAACAGGTGCCAGCCCGGAAACCCGCCCGCCGCCGCCCACAGCGCGGCCAGCGTGGGCCACACGAGCACGAGCCAGCCCGCGGGGCGGTCGAAGCGGATCAGGTTCAGGTACAGCGCCAGGCGCTCACGCAGGGGCATGGAAACCAGCTTTCAAAGAAAAAAGGGCCGAAGCCCTTGTGCGGCGGGCGCGAGCAGCTATTAATCTTCTAGCAAAGAACGCAGCATCCACGCCGTCTGCTCGTGCACCGTGAGGCGCTGGGTGAGCAGGTCGGCCGTGGGCTCGTCGCTGGCCTTGTCGGCCAGGGGGAACAGGTCGCGCGCGGTGCGGGCCACGGCCTCGTGGCCTTCGACGAGGATGCGCACCATCTCCAGCGCCTTCGGGGGCTTTTGCGGCGCGTCGGCCACGCTGGCGAGCTTGCCGAATTGCGCGTACGAACCCGGCGCGGGGTGGCCCAGCGAACGGATGCGCTCGGCGATCGGGTCCACCGCGTTCCACAGCTCGGTGTACTGCGCCATGAACATGGTGTGCAGCGTGTTGAACATCGGGCCCGTCACGTTCCAGTGGAAGTTGTGGGTGGTGAGGTACAGCGTGTAGGTGTCGGCCAGCAGGCGCGAGAGCCCCTGGGCGATGGCGGCGCGGTCCTTCTCGCTGATGCCGATGTTGATGCGGGGCGCTCCCGCCGTGGCGGGGGCGGCTTTGTTGGCAGACTTGGCCATGGGTTGACTCCTGCGGTGGAAAAAAGCGGGTCCCACTTTACGACAGCCGCTTCACGCCGGGCAATTCGCAGGCGTAGATGGCGTTGCGCAGCGCGGCGATGGCCTCGTAGCGCGTGAAGCTGCGGCGCCACGCCAGCACCACGCGGCGCATGGGCGGGCCGCCGCCGTCCTCGTCGCGGATGGGCAGGTAGCGCACGTGGGTGTCGTCGCTGCGGCGGCGGCGCGAGAGCGATATCAGCGCGTCGCGCGGCACCGACAGGCGCGGCACCAGCGTCACGCCCATGCCCGCGGCCACCATGTGCTTGATGGTTTCGAGCGACGAGCCCTCGAAGGTGCGGCGGATGCCCTCGGCGTTGCTCGCGTAGCGCGCGAATTCGGGGCAGACCTCCAGCACGTGGTCGCGAAAGCAGTGGCCCGAGCCCAGCAGCAGCATGGTCTCGTTCTTCAGGTCGGCCGTGGAGACGGTCCTGCGCTTGGCCAGCGGGTGGTTGATGGGCACGGCGGCCATGAAGGGCTCGTCGTACAGCGGCGCCAGGGCCAGGCCCGTGTCGGGGAAGGGCTCGGCCAGGATGGCGCAGTCGATCTCGCCCGTGCGCAGCATCTCCAGCAGCTTGATGGTGAAGTTCTCCTGCAGCATCAGCGGCATCTGCGGCGTGCGCGCGATGGCGTGGTGCACCAGCTCGGGCAGCAGGTAGGGGCCGATGGTGTAGATCACGCCCAGCGTGAGCGCACCGGCCAGCGGGTCCTTGCCGCGCTTGGCGATCTCCTTGATCGCGGCGGCCTGCTCCAGCACGCTCTGGGCCTGGCGCACGATCTCCTCGCCCAGCGGCGTGACCGACACCTCGCCCGCGCTGCGCTCGAAGAGCTTGACCTCGAGCTCGTCCTCAAGCTTCTTGATGGCCACCGACAGCGTGGGCTGCGAGACGTAGCAGGCATCCGCGGCGCGGCCAAAATGCTTCTCGCGCGCGACGGCGACGATGTACTTGAGTTCGGTGAGGGTCATAAAACGGTTCCAACACCGTCATTGTGCAATGCCACGCGGCGCGCCACCCAGGGCGTGGCCCCCGCCCGGTGCAGCACGAAGCCCGTGAGCAGGACGAACACGGCCGCCAGCGCCGCCGTTTCGGGCGCGGCGAAGCTGCTGTCCGCGAGCGCGTCGTCGAAGACCAGGCCGCGCAGCGCCTGCAGGGCCGCCAGCAGCAGCGCCCCCCAGGCCAGCGCCAGCCCGAGGTGCGGCAGGTGCGCGGGCAGGTCCCGCGCGGGCGCGCGGCGGTGCTGCCAGGCCGCGAGCAGCAGGTGCAGCCCCACCACCACGGCGGCGCATGGCAGCGCGGCCCACCAGAAGGTCTCCACGCCCGAGGCGAACAGCGCCGGCACGTGCCCCCAGCGCAGGTGGGGCAGCGCCGCCGCGATGGCGGCGTGCACCATGGTGAGCCCGACCAGCAGCGCCACGGCCAGCCCCGCGCCGAGCAGGCCCGCGCGGTCCCAGGCCGGCACGGTGCGCACCGGCAGGCCCGCGCCGCGCGCGAGCGCCGCCACGGCCTGCAGGGCGCGCGCGGCGTCCTGCCCGGGCTGTGCGAATCCGGTGGCGGGAATGAAGTACGACTCGGCCGCGCCGACGCGGTACAGGCGCAGCCCCGTGGCATCGGCACTCACGGCCTGGAACCAGCTCCACTGCGAGCGGGCCTCGTGGCGCGGCGTGCCATCGGGCGCCGTGGCGCGGTAGGCGAGGCCAGCGGCCGAGAACTCCCAGCGCGTCGTGTCGCCCACGAAGCCGTACCGGCGGGCAGTGGCCTTGCGCATCGCGTGGTAGGTCTGCGCCGCGCCCAGCGCGAGCAGCAGGGCCGCCAGCCCCAGGGCCGGCGCATGCGCCATGAGCGGCTCGTGGCCGTACAGGCTGCCCAGCAGCCCCCAGGGCGAGAACACCAGCACGATGGCCAGCCCCATCCACAGGGGCCCCATGAAGCGCACCCAGGCAGGCCGGTCGATGAGGGCCATGCGCACGGCGCGGTCGCGGTAGGCGCCGTCGCGCACCCAGGCGGCCACGATGGGTGCGGCGTGGGGCTCGGCCGGCGGGGCGGGGGGAAGGGGCTGCATGGGGTGGTTCAAGCCTTGAGGTAGTCGGATTTTCCACCGAGCCAGCGCTCCACGTGCTGCTGCGCCTGCCGCGGATGCCCGTCCAGCATCACCGGCGCCAGTTCCCGCGCCCAGTCCAGCAGCAGCGTGTCGGTGGCGAGGTCGGCGAAGCGCAGCAGGGGCGCGCCCGACTGGCGCGCGCCGAGGAATTCGCCGGGCCCGCGGATCTCGAGGTCGCGCCGCGCGATCTCGAAACCGTCGCTGGTCTCGGCCATGGCGCGCAACCGGTCGCGCGCGGTCTCGCCCAGGCGGCCGCTCTCGCCCGTGGAGTACAGCAGCACGCAAGCCGAGGCCGCCGCGCCGCGCCCCACGCGCCCGCGCAGCTGGTGCAGCTGCGACAGGCCGAAGCGCTCGGCATGCTCGATGACCATGAGCGAGGCGTTGGGCACGTCCACGCCCACCTCGATCACCGTGGTGGAGACGAGCACGCCCATCGTGCCGCGGGTGAACAGCTCCATCACCGCCTTCTTCTCGGCCGTGGGCATGCGCGAGTGCAGCAGGCCGACCAGGACCGGCGCGCGCCCGTGCGCCTGATCGCCCTGCAGGGCCTCGCTCAGGTCGGCGTGCGTGGCCGTGGCGTTGGAGAGGTCCAGCGCCTCGCTCTCCTCGATCAGCGGGCACACCCAGTACACCTGCCGCCCCGCCGCCACCTGGGCGCCGATGCGCGCGATCACCTCGTCCTTGCGGCTGTCGGCGACGAGCTTGGTGACGATGGGCGTGCGCCCGGGCGGCAACTCGTCGATGGTGGAAACGTCGAGGTCCGCGTAGTAGCTCATGGCCAGCGTGCGCGGGATGGGCGTGGCGCTCATCATGAGCATGTGCGGCTCCATGCCGGTGCTGGCGAGCTTTTGCCGCAGCGCCAGGCGCTGCGCCACGCCGAAGCGGTGCTGCTCGTCGATCACGGCCAGGCCCAGGCGGGCGAACTTCACCTGCTCCTGGATGACGGCATGCGTGCCCACGACGAGCGCGGCCTCGCCGCTCTCGGCGAGGGCCAGCATGGCGGCGCGCTCCTTCTTTTTTTGCGCGCCGGCCAGCCATGCCACGCGCTTACCCAGCGGCGCGAGCAGCGGCTCCAGCCAGCCCACGAGCTTGCCGAAGTGCTGCTCGGCCAGGATTTCGGTGGGCGCCATGAGCGCGCACTGCCAGCCCGCGCCGATGGCGATGACGGCCGAGAGCGCGGCCACCACGGTCTTGCCCGAGCCCACGTCGCCCTGCAGCAGCCGGTGCATGGGCACGGTGCGCGCCAGGTCGGCCGCGATCTCGCCGCACACGCGGCGCTGCGCCGCCGTGAGCGCAAAGGGCAGCGCGGCGAGCAGTTGCTCGTGCAGTGCCAGCGCCCCCGGCTCCGCACTGGCCTGCAATGGCGGCGCGCGCAGCCGCCCGCGCTCGCGCTTGGCCGTGAGCTGCGAGAGCTGCTGCGCGAGCAGCTCCTCGGCCTTGAGGCGCTGCCAGGCCGGGTGGCTGTGGTCTTCGAGCGTGGCCAACGCCACGTCGGGCGTGGGGTGGTGCAAAAAGAAGAGCGCCTCGCGCAGGTCCCATGCGCGCTGGAGGCCAATTTGGCTTGAAAGACCGGGCAGCGGCGGCAGCGCCACGCCCGGCGGCAGCGTCTCCGACAGGTCGGCGCGCTGCAGCGCGCCCGCCACGGCGCGGCGCAGGTAGGGCTGGGGCAGGCCCGCCACCGTGGGGTACACGGGCGTGAGCGCCTGCGGCAGCTCGCCGCCCGCCAGGCGGAAGGCCGGGTGCAGCATCTGCCGCCCCCAGAAGCCGCCCTTGACCTCACCGCGGATGCGCAGGCGCGCGCCCACGGCCATGGTCTTCTGGTGCGAGGGGTAGAAGCTGAAGAAGCGCAGCTCGCAGGTGCCGGTGCCGTCGTCCACCTCCACGCGCAGTTGGCGGCGCGGGCGCAGTTGCACCTCGCAGGCGGTCACGGTGGCCTCGATCTGCACCGTGTCGCCGTCGCGCGCGTTGCGCAGCGGCGTGATGCGCGTCTCGTCCTCGTAGCGCAGGGGCAGGTGCAGGGCGAGGTCGATGTCGCGCACCAGGCCCAGCTTGCGCAGGGCCGCCTGGGCGGGGCTGGGCTTGGACCGGGGGGGCGCCGCGGCGGCGGCGCGGTCGGTGGAAGGCATCGTCGGGCGGGGCACGCAAAAAGGCTACCATGACTCCCGCACCCGCCAGGAATACGATAGCCGCCACACCGATAGCCGGAACGACCATGCTCAAGCGCATCCAAGTGGAAGACCTGACCCTGGGCATGTACCTGCACGAGTTCGGCGGCTCGTGGATGGAGCACCCGTTCTGGCGCACCCGCTTCCTGCTCGAAGACCCCAAGGACCTCGAACGCATCCGCGCCACCTCGGTGCAGGAGGTCTGGATCGACGTCTCGCGCGGCAAGGACGTGGCCGTGGGCAAGCCCTCCCTGTCCCCCGAGGAGGTGGAGGCGCGCATCGCCACCGACTTCGGCGCCCTCGACGGCATGGCGCCGCTGCACGTGGTCTCGCCCGAGCTGCCGCCCCCGCCCGTGCGCGACCTCGACCCCGCCTGCACCCAGGTGGAGCTGCGCCGCGCCGCGCAGATCTGCAACAACGCCAAGCGGGCCGTGGTCTCGATGTTCAAGGAAGCCCGCATGGGCAAGGCCATGGACGTGGCCGCGGCCTCCAGCCTGGTGGAGGAGATTTCCGACTCGGTGCTGCGCAACCCCGGCGCGCTCATCAGCCTGGCGCGGCTCAAGACCGCCGACGACTACACCTACATGCACTCCGTGGCCGTGTGCGCGCTGATGGTGGCGCTGGGCCGCCAGCTCGGGCTGAACGAAGGCCAGGTGCGCACCGCCGGCCTGGCCGGGCTGCTGCACGACCTGGGCAAGGCCGCCATCCCGCTGGAAGTCCTCAACAAGCCGGGCAAGCTCACCGACGAGGAGTTCGAGCTGGTCAAGAGCCACCCGGTGGAAGGCTGGAAGATGCTGCGCCGCGGCAGCGGCGTGGAGCCCGCCGTGCTCGACGCCTGCCTGCACCACCACGAGAAGACCGACGGCACGGGCTACCCCGACCGCCTGGGCAACGACAAGCTCAGCACCATCGCGCGCATGGCGGCCATCTGCGACGTGTACGACGCCATCACCTCCAACCGCCCCTACAAGAACGGCTGGGACCCGGCCGAGTCCATCCGCCGCATGGCCGACTGGACGCGCGGGCACCTGGACTCGCGCCTGTTCCAGGCCTTCGTGAAGAGCCTGGGCATCTACCCCATCGGCTCGCTGGTGCGCCTGGAATCGGGGCGCCTGGGCGTGGTGGTGGAGCAAAACCCCGCCACCCTGGTGTCGCCGAAGGTGAAGGTGTTCTTCTCCACCAAGTCGGACCTGCGCATCCCGCCCGAGGTGGTGGACCTCGCCACCCCGGGCTGCACCGAGAAGATCGCCGCGCGCGAGAACCCGGAGCACTGGCGCTTTCCCGACCTCGCGGAGCTCTGGACGGGCCTGCCGCGCCAGCCCTGGTAGCGCCCCGATGGCCCGCGTGATCACCCTCACCCCCAACCCGGCGCTGGACCTGTCCACCAGCGTCGAGCGGCTCATCCCCACGCACAAGCTGCGCTGCGGCCCCGCGCTGCGCCACCCGGGCGGCGGCGGCGTCAACGTGGCGCGCGTGCTGCACCGCCTGGGCACGCCCGTGCAGGCCTGGCTGCTGGCGGGCGGCCCCACGGGCGCGGCGGTGCACGCGCTGCTCGAAGGCGAGGGCGTGCCCGCGCGGGCCCTGCCCATCGCGGGGGCCACGCGCGAGAACTTCGCGGTCATCGAGACCGGCACCGGCCGCGAGTACCGCTTCGTGCTGCCCGGCCCCGAGGTGGGCGAGCGCGAGTGGCAGGACTGCCTGGACCGCCTCACCGCGCCCGGCGAGGCGCCGCGCTGGCTGGTCCTGAGCGGCGGCCTCGCGCCCGGCATGCCGGACGATTTCTACGCGCGGCTGGCGCAAGCCCTGCGCCCGCGCGGCACACGCATCGCGCTCGACAGCACGGGCCCCGCGCTGGCCGCCGCGCTGCGGACCGGCGTGGACGTGGTCAAGCCCAGCCTCAGCGAGCTGTGCGCCTACACGGGCCAGCCCCTGGCCACGCTGGCCGAGCGCAGCGCCGCCGCCCATGCCCTGGTGCGCTCGGCCAGCGCGGCCTGGGTGGCCCTGTCGCTGGGCGAGCAGGGCGCGCTGCTGGCCCATGGCGCGGGCCTGTGGCACGCACCGGCCCTGCCCGTGCCCGCCGCGCTCGGCACCACGGGCGCGGGCGACAGCTTCCTCGCGGGCCTTCTCTGGGCCATCGAGCACGGCGCAGCGCCCCCCGAGGCGCTGCGCCAGGCCATGGCCGCCGGCGCGGCCGCGCTGCTCGGCGCGGGCACGGCCCTGGCGCGGCGCGAGGACGTCGAGCGCCTCGCGCCCGGCGTGCGGGTCGAGGCGGTGCCCGTGCCATGACCCGTTCCATGACTAGCGCAGCGGCCCGCGCAGCCGTGCGCACCTACGCGATGGTGGAGCGCTCGAACCACCTCGACTTCGACATCCGCGACCAGAGCCTGCGCGCGCCGCTCACGCAGCCGCACAAGCACGAGTACTTCCAGATCCAGGTGAACCTCGCGGGCGACACGCAGCACCATGTGGGCGGCACGGCGCGCCCGTTCACGGCGCGCACGCTGAGCTTCGTGCTGCCGCACCGCATGCACCTCGTGCCGCACCCGCCGGGCACGCAGTGGCTCGTGGTCAACTTCAGCCAGCGCTTCCTGCGGCCCGACCTGGACGTGGACCCGCTGGACCTGGAGGACGTGCCCCTGGCCCTGGCGCCCGAGCTCGCGCCGTTCCAGTTCCAGGAGCACCTCGACTTCACGTTCGACGAGGCGGGCTTCGCCGAGGTGCGCGCGCTGCTCGCCACCATGCAGCGCGAGAACGCCGCGCGGCGCCTGGCCTCGCTCGCGCGCATCCGCGGCTGCCTGCTGGAGCTGCTCGCGCTGACCTGCCAGCGCTGGGAGCGCGAGCTGCTCGCCCTGGCCGCCACCCAGGCCCAGCAGGGCAGCCGCCGCGCGGCCCTGGCGCGCGTGCTGCGCTACCTGCGCGACGAGCTCGCGGGCGAGCCCACGCTGGCCGACGCGGCCGAGGCCGCGAGCCTCTCGCCCAACTACCTCGCGCACCTCGTCAAGAAGGAAACCGGCAAGACCTTCACCGAGCTGCTCACCGAGCGGCGCCTGGCCCTGGCGCAGGAGCTGCTGCTGGCCACGGGCGAGCGCATCGGCGAGATCGCGCGGCGCTGCGGCTTCGCCGACGAGGCCTACTTCGCGCGGCGCTTCCGCCAGTGGCACGGCATGAGCCCGCGCGCGTGGCGCGCGCAGCAGCGGCAGGTGCTGGGGTAAATCCAAGTCTTGCGGAGAATCGTCCGCCTCGCGCCGCCCGCGCGCCGCTAAGCTCGCCGGGTTGAACCAGCGAGGCACCCCCATGACCAATCCCAGCACCCCCTTCACCGTGCGCCAGGCCCACGTCCCCATCGCGGGCAGCGCCGGCGTGTTCCCCGTGCGCCGCATCTACTGCATCGGCCGCAACTACGCCGCCCACGCGCGCGAGATGGGCTCGGACCCCACGCGCGAGCCGCCCTTCTTCTTCCAGAAGCCCAGCGACGCCGTGCAGTTCGTGCCGCCCGGCCAGACCGTGGACCACCCCTACCCCAGCCTCACCAGCAACTACCACTACGAGGTGGAGCTGGTGGTCGCGCTGCACAGCGGCGGCCGCGACATCCACGTCGATCAGGCGCTGCAGCACGTCTACGGCTACGCCGTGGGCCTGGACATGACGCGCCGCGACCTGCAAAGCCACATGAAGGACCAGAAGAAGCCCTGGGAGATCGGCAAGGCCTTCGACAACGCCGCCCCCATCGGCCCCATCCACCGCGTGGCGCAGACGGGCCACCCCGCCAAGGGCGCGATCACGCTATCGGTCAACGGCGCCGTGAAGCAGAGCGCCGACCTCGACCAGATGATCTGGAGCGTGGCCGAGCAGATCAGCAAGCTCTCCGAGGCCTTCGAGCTGCAGGCCGGCGACCTGATCTACGCGGGCACACCCGAGAACGTGGGCCCCGTGGTGCGCGGCGACGTGATGGTGGCGCACATCGACGGGCTGCCCGACCTGTCGCTCAAGGTGGTCTGAAGCGCCCCGGAGGGTGCGGGCGATTTGCGACAATCGCAGGCTTTTCTTGGAACGGGCCCGTCCGGCCCTCAAGCCTGTGTCCTCTGCCTCCCCCCGCACCTTCACGCTCGGCGATTTCGACTTCGACCTGCCCGAGCTGCTCATCGCCCAGCACCCCGCGCCCGAGCGCAGCGGCTCGCGCCTGCTCGACGGGCGCGCTTCGCCGCCCACCGACCGCATCTTCCGCGAGCTGCCCAGCCTGCTGCGCGCGGGCGACCTGCTCGTGTTCAACGACACGCGTGTGGTCAAGGCGCGCGTGTTCGGCGAGAAGGCCAGCGGTGGCAAGCTGGAGCTGCTGATCGAGCGCGTACTCACCGGCAACGAGGTCGTGGCCCACATGAAGGTCAGCAAGAAGCCCCTGCCCGGCGCCACGGTGCACATGGCGGGCGGCAAGGCGCAGGGCGGCTTCGACGCCACGCTCCTCGCGCGCTGGCCCGATGCTGACGGCCCGCTGTTCCGCTTCGCGCTGCACGGCCCGGCCCATGAGACGCCGTGGGAGCTGATGGAGCGCCACGGCCACCTGCCGCTGCCGCCCTACATCGAACGCCAGCAGAACGCCGACCACGACCCCGACGAGGCCGAGGACGCCGAGCGCTACCAGACCGTCTTCGCCCGCGCCCCCGGCGCCGTGGCCGCGCCCACGGCGGCGCTGCACTTCGACGGCACCGTGCTGGCCGAACTCGCCGCACGCGGCGTGGAGCGCGCCAGCGTCACCCTGCACGTGGGCGCGGGCACCTTCCAGCCCGTGAAGACCGAGAACCTGGCCGAGCACCGCATGCACAGCGAGTGGTACGAGGTGCCGCTGGCCACCCTGGCCGCACTGGAGCGCTGCCGCGCGCGCGGCGGCCGCGTGGTGGCCGTGGGCACGACCACGGTGCGCACGCTCGAATCCTGGGCGAAGAGCGGCCAGGCCACGGGCGAGACGGACATCTTCATCACGCCGGGCTTCGCCTTCCAGGTGGTGGACCTGCTCGTCACCAACTTCCACCTGCCCAAGAGCACGCTGATGATGCTGGTGAGCGCCTTCGCGGGCTACGAGCACGTGATGGCGCTGTACCGGCATGCGATCGCGCAGCGCTACCGGTTCTTCAGTTATGGAGATTCGATGCTGCTGGAGCGCAAGCAGTCCTGAAACAATAGCTGCTTGCGCCTGCTACACAAGGGCTAGAGGCCGATTTGGCTTAAAAAGCCACCGCCCCCCCATCCTTGCGCGGATCGGAGCCCGCGACGTACACATCCCCCTGCCGCAGCACGAGCTGCGCGCCGCCGAAGGCGAACACGCCGTTGCCCGCCTCCACCGTAACCTCGTGGCCGCGCGCGCGCAGTTGCTCCACCACGGCGGCGTCGAAGTGCGGCTCCACGGCCACGCCCTTGCCGCCCGTCACGCGCCAGCGCGGCGCATCGGCCGCGGCCTGGGGGTTCTGGCCGTAGCGCAGCACGCGCAGCGCCATCTGCGTGTGGCCCTGGCTCTGCATGGGGCCGCCCATCACGCCGAAGGCCATTTGCGGCGTGCCGTCGGCGTGCATCGCGAAGGCCGGGATGATGGTGTGCGAAGGCCGCTTGCGCGGGCCGACCTCGTTGGCGTGGCCCGGCACGGTGGTGAAGCCGCAGCCGCGGTTCTGCAGGCTGATGCCCGTGCCCGGCACGACCACGCCCGAGCCGAAGCCCATGTAGTTGGACTGAATGAACGAGACCATCATGCCCTGCGCATCCGCCGCCGCGAGGTACACCGTGCCGCCGGGGCGCGGGGCGCCGTAGGTGGGGTCGCCCGCGCGGGCCGGGTCGATCAGGGCGGCGCGCTCGCGCAGGTATTCGGGGCGCAGCAGGTCGGCGGGCGCCACGCGCATGTGGTCGCCGTCGGCGTTGTACTGGTGCAGGTCGGCGAAGGCGAGCTTCATGGCCTCGACCTGCAGGTGCACGCTGTCCACGCCGTCGAGCGGCTGATCGCCCACGCCCAGCGCGTCGAGCATGCCCAGCGCCATCAGCGCCGCGATGCCCTGGCCGTTGGGCGGGATTTCGTGGATGACGGAGTCACCGAAGCGCTGGCTCACCGTGCCCACCCAGTCGGCCTGGTGGGCCGCGAGGTCTTCCGCCGTCATCACGCCGCCATGGGCCTGCGCATGCGCGGCCATCTTCTCGGCCAGCTCGCCGCGGTAGAAGGCCTCGCCTTCGGTCTGCGCGATCAGCTCCAGCGTGCGCGCATGCGCCTCGCTGCGGAAGACCTCGCCGGCCTGCGGCGCGCGGCCGCCCGGCAGGAAGCATTCGGCAAAGCCCGGCTGGCCGCCCAGCTTGGCCGCACCCAGCGCCCACAGCTTGGCGATGGTGGGCGAGACGGGGAAGCCGTTGCGCGCATAGCCGATGGCCGGCTCGGCCAGTTGGGCGAAGGGCAGCTTACCCAGGCGCTTGGACAGGGCCACCCAGGCCGAGACGGCGCCGGGCACGGTGACGGCGTTCCAGCCCTTCTCGGGGATGCCGCCGAGCCGGGCAAAGTACTCGGGCGTCCACGCCGCGGGCGAGCGGCCCGAGGCGTTGAGGCCGTGCAGTTCCTTGCCATCCCACACGATGGCAAAGCCGTCGCTGCCGATGCCGCAGCCCGTGGGCTCCACCACGGTGAGCACCATGGCGGCGGCGATGGCCGCGTCCACCGCGTTGCCGCCCGCGAGCAGCATGCGCAGGCCCGCTTGTGCGGCCAGCGGCTGCGAGGTGGAGACGATGTTGCGCCCCATCACCGCGCTGCGGTGGGATGCGTAGGGCAGGTTCCAGTCGAGGGTCGTCGCGTTGTGCATGGCATTCACTCCAGGGTGATCTTGTGCTGGCGGATGACGCTGGCCCAGCGCGCGCTGTCGGCCTGCACCATGGCGGCGAACTGCGCGCTGCTGCTGGGCGCGGCGGGTTCCACGCCGAGCTTGGCCAGGCTGGCGGCCACTTCGGGCGCCTGGATGGCCTTGGCGAAGGCCTTGTGCACGCGCTCGGCCAGCGCGGGCGGCGCGCCGGCCGGCAGGTACACGCCGAACCAGGTGACCGACGAGAAGCCGGGCAGGCCCGATTCGGCCAGCGTGGGCAGCTCGGGCGCGAGCGCGCTGCGCTGGGCGCTGGTGACGGCCAGGGCGCGCAGGCGCCCGCTCTTCACGTGCGGCATGCCGGTGGGCAGCGAGTCGAACAGCAGGTGCACCTGGCCCGTGACCAGGTCGGGAATGGCCAGCGCCGTGCCCTTGTACGGCACGTGCGTCAGCTCGATGCCGGCCTGCGCGGCGAAGGCCGCCGCGTTCAGGTGCACGATGGTGCCGTTGCCGCTGGTGGCGTAGTTGAGCTGGCCCGGGTGCGCCTTGGCATAGGCCACCAGCTCGGCCACCGATTTCACGGGCAGCGAGGGCGTGACCAGCAGCACGCTGGGCGCGTCGGCCACGTGGGCCACGGGCGTGAAGTCCTTGCGCGGGTCGTAGGCCAGGCGCGGCATGAGGTGCGGCGAGATGGCATGCGTGCTGCTCGTGGTGAGCAGCAGCGTGTAGCCGTCGGGCGCGGCCTTGGCGGCCTCGGCCGCGCCGATGGTGCCGCCCGCGCCGGGCTTGTTGTCCACCACGAACTGCTGGCCCAGGTCCTGCGCCACGCGCTGCGTGACCACGCGCGCCACGAGGTCGGTCGCGCCGCTCGCGGGGAACGGCACCACCACGCGCACGGGCTTGTCGGGCCAGGCCTGCGCCTGCGCCCCAGCTCCTGCCCATGCCATCCACAACGCCACGCCAAAGGCCCAGATACGCATCGCCATGCTCCTCGGATCGAATGTTTTGAAACGGCCATCTTAGAAAAGCGCCCGCGTTCTGACCAACACCGATTCTGGAAGCCTGCGTTGCCGAACCGGCAAAGCGCTGCATACTGGCGCCCATGCGCCCCCACCAGTTGCAGGACACCGCGCTGCGCTACTTCCTCGAAGTGGCGCAAAGCGGCTCGCTCACCGAGGCTTCGGCGCACCTGCACGTGGCCGCGTCGGCGCTGAGCCGGCAGATCGCCGGGCTGGAGGCCCAGCTCGGCACGCCGCTGTTCGAGCGGCACCCGCGCGGCATGGTGCTCACCGAGGCGGGCGAGATCCTCGCGCGCCACGCGCGGCGCGCGCAGCTCGACGCCGAGCACGCGCTGGGCGAGATCGGCGCGCTGCGCGGCCTGCGCGCGGGGCAGGTGCGGCTGGCCACGTCGGACGCCTTCGCCAACGAACTCGTGCCGCGCCTGTGCGCGCAGTTCCAGCGCACGCACCAGGGCATCCAGTTCAGCGTGCAGGTGCTGCCCACGGCCCAGGTGCCCGGCGCGGTGCGCGGCGGCGCGGCCGACATCGGCCTGTGCTTCAGCCGCGCGCCCGAGAAGGACATCGCCGTGGCCTACCGCCAGAGCGCGCCCGTGCTGGCCCTGCTGCCGCCGGGCCACGCGCTGGCCCGCGCGCGCAGCCTCACGCTCGCGCGCATGGCGCGCTACCCGCTGGCCCTGCCGCCGCCCGAGACCACGGTGCGCCAGATGATCGACATCGTCTGCAGCCGCCAGGGCCTGCGCCTGGAGCCGGTGCTGGTGAGCAACCACGCCAAGACCATGCTGCACTTCGCGGCGAGCGGCGGCGGGCTGTCGGTGGCCAGCGAGGTGGCCGCGCGCCACATGGTCGCCGAGGGCGCGCTGGTGGCCCGGCCCATCAGCGACCAGGGCATGGACCTGCGCGACCTGGAGGTGCAGACCCTCGCGGGCCGCAGCCTGCCCGTGGCGGCGCAGGCCTTCCTCGCACTGCTGTGCGAAAACCTGTAATCAGTTCTTCATGGCGCCGCGCATCGCCCGCAGCCCATGAAACCGGCGCAACCGATGCGAGGGCACCCGTGGAACTGGCTTTGCCAGGCCACCGGGTGCGTCCCCCTCCCGAAGGAGAGGGGGAAGGCGCCGAAGGCGACTCAGGGGGTGCTCACCTCAATACCCGTGCTGCTCGCGGAACGCGCGCGCCTGGCCGAAGTGCCCGCAGCCGATGAAGGGCACGGGCGGGCGCAGCGCCGACAGCGGCGAGGGGTGGTTGGCCGTGAGCACGAGGTGCCCCCGGTCGCGCGGGATGAAGGCGCGCTTGGACTGCGCGTGGCTGCCCCAGAGCATGAAGACCACGGGCCGCTCGCCCTCGGCGATGTGGCGGATGACCGCGTCGGTCAGCAGCTCCCAGCCCTTGCTGGAATGGCTGGCGGCCTGGCCCTCTTCCACCGTGAGGCAGGTGTTGAGCAGCAGCACGCCGTTCTTCGCCCACTTGGCGAGGCTGCCGCCGGGGTTCGGGAACGGCGGGAAGGGCACGCCCAGGTCGCGCTGCATCTCCTTGAAGATGTTCTGCAGCGAGGGCGGCAGGCGCACGCCCGGCGCGACGGAGAACGCCAGCCCCTCGGCCTGGCCCCGGCCGTGGTATGGGTCCTGCCCGAGGATGACCACGCGCGTGGCCTCGGGCGGCGTGAGCTCCAGCGCGCGCAGCGGGCGCGGCGGGAAGATGGTGGCGCCCGCCTCCAGCCGCGCGCGCAGGAAGGCGGTCAGCCGCTGGCCCGCGTCGCTGGCGAAGAAGTCGTCCACCAGCGGCTGCCAGCCTGGGGCCACGGGCCAATCGACGGGGTCGGCGGTGATGAGCTGGGTGTCTTCACTCATGGTCAAAATGGCCTCCAGCGCGCATGCAGCCTGCGCAGGCAGCTATCAAGAAAAGAGCTTGGCCAGTGCCAGGCCCGGCTCGGGCGCGCGCATGAAGGCCTCGCCCACGAGGAAGGCGTCGATGCCCGCGTCGCGCAGGGTCTTCACGTCGGCAGGCTGCAGGATGCCCGACTCGGTGACCAGCAGCCGGTCGGCCGGCACGTGCTTTCGCAGATCGAGGGTGGTCTGCAGCGACACCTCGAACGTGCGCAGGTTGCGGTTGTTGATGCCCACGAGCGGCGTCTTGAGCCGGAGCGCGCGGTCGAGCTCGGCGCCGTCGTGCACCTCGACGAGCACGGCCATGTCCAGGCCGCGCGCGATGGCCTCGAGGTCGGCCATCTGCGCATCGTCGAGGCAGGCCGCGATGAGCAGGATGCAGTCCGCGCCCATGGCCCGCGCTTCGTAGACCTGGTAGGCATCGACCATGAAGTCCTTGCGCAGCACGGGCAGGTTGCACGAGGCGCGCGCCTGCTTGAGGTAATCGACGCTGCCCTGAAAGAACTGCTTGTCGGTCAGCACCGAGAGGCAGGCGGCACTGACCGTGCCGTCGCCCTCGGCATAGCTTTGCGCGATGTCGGCGGGGATGAAGTCGGCGCGCAGCACGCCCTTGCTGGGGCTGGCCTTCTTGACCTCGGCGATCACGGCCGCCTGGCCCCGGGCGATCTTTGCGCGCAGCGCGCCCTCGAAGTCGCGCGTGAGCACGCGGCTCTCGGCGTCGGCGCGCATCGCGGCCAGGGGCATCTTCTTTTGCGCGGCGGCGATTTCCTCGCGCTTGACGGCCACGATCTTGTTCAGGATGTCACTCATCTTGCTCGGTCTTCCCGGGCTGCTCCGAGCCCTGCTTGAGTATCTTGACGAACACGCGGTGCATCACGGCGCCCGCCACGATGGACAGCAGCGAGACGCCCAGCGCGACCCACGTTCCACTGTCGCGCCACATGGCTTCAGGCCGCCGCGAGCGCGTGCGTGCGCGTGACCAGTTGGTCGAGCCTGGCCTTCGCCGTGCCGTTGTCGATGGCGGCGCGCGCCTGCGCGATGCCCTCGGCCATGCTGCCCGCCACGTTGGCCGCGTACAGCGCCACGCCCGCGTTCAGGCAGACGATCTCGCGCGCGGGCCCGGCCTCGCCGCGCAGCACGCCGAGCAGCATCTCGCGCGACTGCTCGGGCGTCTCCACCTTGAGGGCGCGGTTGCTCACCATCTGCAGGCCGAAGTCCTCGGGGTGGACCTCGTACTCGGTGATCTCGCCGTTCTTCAGCTCGCCCACCATGGTGGCCGCGCCCAGGCTCACCTCGTCCATGCCGTCGCGGCCGTAGACCACCACGGCGTGCTCGGCGCCCAGGCGCTGCAGCGCGCGCACCTGGATGCCCACGAGGTCGGGGTGGAACACGCCCATGAGGATGTTGGGCGCGCCCGCGGGGTTGGTCAGCGGCCCCAGGATATTGAAGATGGTGCGCACGCCGAGCTCCTTGCGCACCGGTGCCACGTTCTTCATGGCCGGGTGATGGTTGGGCGCGAACATGAAGCCGATGCCCACCTCGGCCACGCACTGCGCGATCTGCTCGGGCTTGAGGTTGATGTGCACGCCCAGCGCCTCCATCACGTCCGCGCTGCCCGACTTGCTCGACACGCCGCGCCCGCCGTGCTTGCTGACCTTGGCGCCCGCCGCGGCGGCCACGAACATGGAGCAGGTGGAGATGTTGAAGGTGTTGGCGCCGTCGCCGCCCGTGCCCACGATGTCCACGAGGTACTTCGCGTCCTGCACGTGCACCTTGGTGGAGAACTCGCGCATCACCTGCGCGGCGGCGGTGATCTCGCCGATGGTCTCCTTCTTCACGCGCAGGCCGGTGACGATGGCCGCCGTCATCACGGGCGAGAGCTCGCCGCGCATGATGAGGCGCATCAGGTGCAGCATCTCGTCGTGGAAGATCTCGCGGTGCTCGATGGTGCGCTGCAGCGCTTCTTGCGGGGTGATCATCAGGCTTGCTCCAGGAAGTTCTTCAGCATGGCATGGCCGTGCTCGGTCAGGATGCTCTCGGGGTGGAACTGCACGCCTTCGATGGCCAGCTCCTTGTGGCGCACGCCCATGATCTCGCCGTCATCGGTCCAGGCCGTGACTTCGAGCACCTCGGGGCAGGTGGCGCGCTCGATGGCCAGCGAGTGGTAGCGGTTCACCGTGAACCGCTCGGGCAGCCCCGCGAACACGCCCTGGCGCGTGGTGGTGATCACGCTGGTCTTGCCGTGCATCAGCTCCGCCGCCCGCACGATGGTGCCGCCGAAGGCCGCGCCGATGCTCTGGTGCCCCAGGCACACGCCCAGGATGGGCAGCTTGCCCGCGAAGTGCTCGATCGCCGCCACCGAGATACCGGCCTCGGCCGGCGAGCAGGGCCCGGGCGAGACCACGAGCCGGTCGGGCGCGCGCGCGGCGATGCCCTCCACGGTAATCTCGTCGTTGCGGAACACTTCCACCTGCGCGCCCAGTTCGCCGAAGTACTGGACGATGTTGTAGGTGAAACTGTCGTAGTTGTCGATCATGAGGAGCTTCATGGCGCTCATCCTTCCTGTGCGGTGCCGGGGGCGCCCGCGCGCAGGCGCGCGAACTCGCGGTGTTCGTAGGCGATGTAGGCCTCCATCATGCTGCGGTAGATGGCCTCGATCACGTCGGGCTGGCCGCCCTCCAGCGCGGCGCGCGGGCGCACGCGGTCCACGATGGCCTGGATGCGCGCCTCGTCGCGCACCTGGCTCTCGCTCTGCTTGATGCGCGCGGCCTGCGTCATGTAGCCGCCGCGCTGCACGAGCAGGGGCACGAGGATGTCGTCGAGCGCGTCGATGTGGCGGCGCACGTCCTCCAGGGTCGCGCAGTGCTGCACGTTGCCGATGGCCTGTGTCATTCCAGCCCCTCCTCGACCAGTTCGGCCGCGCGCAGCAGCGCGCGCGCCTTGTGTTCCGTTTCCCTCCACTCGAGCTCGGGCACCGAGTCGGCCACCACGCCGGCCGCGGCCTGCACGTAGAGCGTGCCGTCCTTGACGATGCCCGTGCGGATGGCGATGGCCACGTCCATGTCGCCCGCATAGCTGAGATACCCGCAGGCGCCGCCGTAGAGGCCGCGCTTGCTGGGCTCGAGCTGGTCGATGAGCTCCATCGCGTGCACCTTGGGCGCGCCCGTGAGCGTGCCGGCCGGGAACGTGGCGCGGAGCACGTCCATGCTCGTCATGCCGTCGTTGAGGATGCCCTCCACGTTGCTCACGATGTGCATCACGTGGCTGTAGCGCTCCACGGCGAAGGCCTCGGTCACCTTGACCGTGCCGGTCTTGGCGATGCGGCCGATGTCGTTACGCGCGAGGTCGATGAGCATCACGTGCTCGGCGCGCTCCTTGGGGTCGTTCACGAGCTCGACCTCGGTGGCCTTGTCCTTCTCGGGCGTGGCGCCGCGCGGGCGCGTGCCGGCCAGGGGGCGGATGGTGATCTTCTGGCCCTCGTCGGTGCGCTCCTGGCGCACGAGGATCTCGGGGCTCGCGCCCACCACGTGGAAGTCGCCGAAGTGGTAGTAGTACATGTAGGGCGACGGGTTCAGCGAGCGCAGCGCGCGGTACAGCGACAGCGGCGACTCGGTGTAGCGCTTGTGGATGCGCTGGCCCACCTGCACCTGCATGAAGTCGCCCGCGGCGATCAGCTCCTTGGCGCGGTCCACGGCCGCCAGGTAGTCGGCCTTGGCGAAGCTGCGCTGCGCGGGGTGGCTCTCGCTGGGCTTGACCACGGGCGCGCTCACCGAGTATTTGAGCTGCTCCTTCAACTCGCGCAGGCGCTTCTTGGCGCGCGCGTAGGCCTCGGGCTGGGCCGGGTCGGCGTAGACGATGAGGTAGAGCTTGCCCGAGAGGTTGTCGATGACGGCCAGCTCCTCGCACTGCAGCAGCAGGATGTCGGGGCAGCCCAGCGTGTCGGGCGGGCAGGTGGCTTCGAGCTTCTTCTCGATGTAGCGCACCGCGTCGTAGCCGAAGTAGCCCGCCAGGCCGCCGCAAAAGCGCGGCAGGCCCGGGCGCAGCGCGACCTTGAAGCGCTTCTGGTAGGCGGCGATGAAGTCCAGCGGGTTGCCCGCGGCGGTCTCGACGACCTGGCCGTCGGTCACCACCTCGGTCTTGGCGGCGTCGCCGAAGCCGCTGGCGCGCAGCAGCGTGCGCGCGGGCAGGCCGATGAAGCTGTAGCGCCCGAAGCGCTCGCCGCCCACCACGGATTCGAGCAGGAAGCTGTGCTTGCCGCCGCCCTGCGCGTGGGCCAGCTTGAGGTAGAGGGACAGGGGGGTTTCGAGGTCCGCGAAGGCCTCGGCCATGAGCGGAATGCGGTTGTAGCCTTCGGAGGCCAGGCTCTTGAATTCGAGTTCGGTGATCACGACGGGGAGACTCCCAGCAGGAGCGGCGCGCGCGAAAGCTCAGGAAAAGGGGCGCCGCAGTTCATTTGTCGGTTCCAGCCATGGAACCACGGGCGCACGCTGGGGTTGCCCCAGGTGCCATCAGGCGTTCAGTCGGGCAGGCTTGCGCCAGGGCCAGGCTCCCCGGTCTGCGCAACCTGTAATGAACACGCGGTGGATGAACATGGGCCGAAGTGTAGCCTAGATGCGCCTGCCTAAAAATGATGCAGCCACCGCTCGAAAACCCTGTTGCGGACGCCCGCCCGCTTTTGCAACAATTAGAAACGAACGATCGTTCTTTTTTAGAGGTTTACCCATGAAACTCCTTCAGCAATGCGTGGTCTGGGCCGGCGCCTGGTTGCTGGCGTGCAGCAGCGCGATGGCCCAGGTCACCCTGGCCGATGTGAAGTACGACGAGTCCGCCACCGTGCAGGGCACCACGCTGCACCTCAACGGCGCGGGCATCCGCTACAAGGCCGTGTTCAAGGTCTACACGGCGGGGCTGTACCTGGAGAAGAAGGCCGCCACGCCGCAGGACGTGCTGGCCCAGAAGGGCCCCAAGCGCATGCGCATCGTGATGCTGCGCGACATCGACTCCACCGAGCTGGGCAAGCTGTTTTCGCGCGGCATGGAGGACAACATGGACAAGGCCTCGTTCTCCAAGCTCATCCCGGGGGTGCTGCGCATGAGCCAGGTCTTCTCGGAATACAAGAAGCTGCAGGCGGGCGACCAGTTCACGGTGGACTGGGTTCCCGGCACGGGCACGGTGCTCACCGTCAAGGGCAAGGTGGAAGGCGAGCCGTTCAAGGAGCCCGAATTCTTCAACGCGCTGGTGAACATCTGGCTGGGCAACCAGCCCGCCGACTGGAAGCTCAAGGAGGCCCTGCTGGGCAAGTCCGCGGGCTGACCGCCGCCGCGCCGCGGGCAAACCCTCACCCCAACGCGCCCCGGCTTGTCACGCGCCCGACAGGCGCAGGCACCACCGGCGGCGTACCCTCAGCCGAGCCGTTTCACCGCCCTGAACAGCCCCTAGCATGCCCCTGCGCACCTTCGCACGCGGCGTGCCGCAGCCTCGCCCCCGCTACCCGCGCCCGGGGCGAGCCGCCTGCAACGCACCGGCCTTCTGTCCCGGGCATTTTTTTGTGCCAGACACCACCATGAAACTCCGCAAACTCTCCGTCGGCCTGCGCCTGGGCGCGTCCTTTGGCGCCATCCTGCTCATCACGGCCCTGATCGCCGCCACGGGCATGTGGCGCATCGCCAGCCTGCAAGGCGCGAGCGAGCGCGTGGCCACGCAGGAGATCGAGCAACGCCTGCTCGTGGAAGACTGGGCGGCCGACATCCGCCTGAACTGGGTGCGCACCGAGGCCTTCCTCAAGGCCATCGACCGCGACTACATGGACAAGCTCACGGCCGACACGCAGGCCACCGCCCAGGGCATGGACGCCAAGGTGCGGCGCGTCGAGGCGCTGGTGCAGGGCGAACAGGAGCGCGCGCTGCTGTCCGCCATCGCCGCCGCGCGCACGGCCTACGCCGGCAAGCTCGCCGAGATCCTCGAGCTGCACCGCGGCGGCGAGCCCAACGTGCCCGCCCTCGTGGACAAGGACCTGCGCCCCCTGGCCGACCAGTACCTGAAGTCGCTCGACGGCCTGCGCCAGGCCATGGCCGCGCAACTCGCCCGCAGCCAGGCCGACACCGGCGCCCTGGCCCGGGCCAGCCAGGCGCTGCTCGGCGTGGGCACGCTGGTGGCCGTGGCGCTGGGCGCCCTGCTCGCCCTGCTGGTGACGCGCTCCATCGTGCGGCCCGTGCAGCGGGGCCAGCGCGCCGCCGAAAGCATCGCCAACGGCGACCTGACGTACCCGGTCGAGGCCCGCAGCAGCGACGAGACCGGCCAGCTGCTGCACGCGCTGGCCACCATGCAGGCGCGCCTGGCCACCATCGTGGGCCACGTGCGGCACAACGCCGAGGGCGTGGCCACGGCCAGCGTGGAGATCGCCACGGGCAACAACGACCTCTCGGCCCGCACCGAGCAGCAGGCCGCGGCGCTGCAGCAGACCGCCGCCTCGATGGAGCAGCTCGGCTCCACCGTGCGCCAGAACGCCGACAGCGCGCGCCAGGCCAACCAGCTCGCCATGAGCGCGAGCACCGTGGCCGTGCAAGGCGGCGAGGTGGTGGCCGAGGTGGTGGACACCATGAAGGGCATCAACGACAGCAGCCGCAAGATCGCCGACATCATCGGCGTGATCGACGGCATCGCCTTCCAGACCAACATCCTGGCGCTCAACGCGGCCGTGGAAGCCGCGCGCGCGGGCGAGCAGGGCCGGGGCTTCGCCGTGGTGGCGGGCGAGGTGCGCAGCCTGGCCGGCCGCAGTGCCGAGGCAGCCAAGGAGATCAAGGGCCTGATCACCGACAGCGTGGAGCGCGTGGAGCGCGGCACGCAACTGGTGGACAAGGCCGGCGCCACGATGACCGAGGTGGTCGGCGCGATCCGCCGCGTGACCGACATCATGGGCGAGATCAGCGCGGCCAGCAGCGAGCAGAGCCAGGGCGTGTCCCAGGTGGGCGAGGCCATCGCGCGCATGGACCAGACCACGCAGCAGAACGCCGCGCTGGTGGAGCAAAGCGCCGCCGCGGCGGACAGCCTCAAGACGCAGGCCAGCCAGCTCGTGGAGGCGGTGGCCGTGTTCCGCCTGTCCCGCGCCCAAGGGGTTCCGGGGGCTCCAGAGGCCGTGGCGCCCGCTCCTGCGGCCCGCCTGCAGGGCGGCGGCGCGCCCCGCCTCACGGCGGCGTGATCAGGCGCCGAGCTGCGCGAGCGAATCCACGAAGCCGTCCGCGTCCACGGCCCGCACGGGCTGGCCGTGGTTGTAGCCGTAAGTGACGAGCACCACGGCGCAGCCCGCGGCGCGCGCGGCCTGGGCGTCGTTGCTGGAGTCGCCCACCATCAGCGTGCGCGCGGGCGGCGTGCCCAGCGCCTCGCAGGTCTTGAGCAGCGGCAGCGGGTCGGGCTTCTTCTTCTCGAAGGCGTCGCCGCCGAAGACCTGGTCGAAGAACCCGTCGAGCCCCTTGGCACGCAGCAGCGGCACGGCGAAGGCCGTGGGCTTGTTGGTCAGGCAGGCCAGGCGCAGGCCCGCGCCGCGCAGCGCGGCCAGCCCCTCGGGCACGCCCGGGTAGACCGTCGCGAACTGGCCGTTGATGTCCGGGTAGTGGCGGTGGTAGCTCTCCCATGCGGCGGGGTACAGCGCTTCCACATCCATAGCACCTTGCGCCCGCCCAGCCTGGGCTAGCACGTGTTTCAGCACGGAACGCAGCAGGTGCTCCGTGCCCTTGCCCACCATGTGCCCGATATGCCCGGCGCCGATGGCGGGCAGTTGCAGGTCACGCAGCATGCGGTTGACTGCCTCGGTGAAGTCGCCCAGCGTGTCCACCATCGTGCCGTCGAGGTCCACCATGGCCGCATCGAAGCGGCGCCCGCCACCCATGCCGCTCATGCGAGCGCCTTGCGCATGGCGTCGATCACGGCCTTGTAGTCGGGCTTGCCGAAGATGGCGCTGCCCGCCACGAAGGTGTCGGCGCCCGCATCGGCCACGCGGCGGATGTTGTCGGCCTTGATGCCGCCGTCCACCTCCAGGCGGATGTCCTTGCCCGTGGCGTCGATGCGGCGGCGCACGGCCTCGATCTTGCGCAGGGCCGAGTCGATGAAGCTTTGGCCGCCGAAGCCGGGGTTCACGCTCATGATGAGGATCAGATCGATGTCGTCGATCACCCAGTCCAGCACATCCAGCGGCTGCGCGGGGTTGAACACCAGGCCGGGCTTCACGCCCTTGGCGCGGATGGCCTGGATGCTGCGGTGCACGTGGGCCGAGGCGTCGGGGTGGAAGCTGATGTAGTCCGCGCCCGCGTCGGCGAACGCGGCGGCCAGGGCGTCCACCGGCTCGACCATCAGGTGCACGTCAATGGGCGTGGCCCCGGCATGCGGCTTGAGCGCCTGGCAGATCATCGGCCCGAAGGTGAGGTTGGGCACGTAATGGTTGTCCATCACGTCGAAGTGGATCCAGTCGGCGCCGGCGGCGATGACGTTCTTCACCTCGTCGCCCAGGCGGGCGAAATCAGCGGACAGGATCGAGGGGGCAATGCGGTAGGTGCGGCTCATGCGGGAATTGTCGCAGTTAACATCCCGGCCATGCCCAGTTACGAGTTCCAGGTCTCGGTACAGCCCCGGTACCTTCCCGGCGAGTCCACGCCCGATGCGGGCGTGTTCAGCTTCGCCTACACCATCACCATCACGAATACCGGGCGCGTCGCGGCCCAGCTCATCGCGCGCCACTGGATCATCAGCGACGCGCACGGCCACACCGAGGAGGTCAAGGGCTTGGGCGTGGTGGGCCACCAGCCGCTGCTCCAGCCGGGCGAGTCGTTCCAGTACACCAGCGGCTGCCGCCTGCGCACGGCCAGCGGCACCATGCACGGCAGCTACTTCTGCGTGGCGGAGGACGCCGCGCAGTTCACCTGCCCCATCCCCCTGTTCGTGCTGGAAGCCACCGATGCCGGCGGCCCCGGCGCGCCACCGGCCCACCGGGTGCTGCACTGATGCGGCGCGACACCCGCGACCTGCCCGGGCTGCTCGCCGCGCTCGACCCGCAGGCGGCGCTGGCCCAGCGCCACCTGTGGCTGATCCACCTGTTCGAGTGGGTGCGCGGCCCCGCCCCCTCGGCAGCTTCGGTGGAGGCCGCCCTTGGCCGCGTGCGGCTGTTCCTCGACGCCGTGGAGTCCGATGCCGGTGCGCGCGCGCGCCTGCAAGCCTGGTGGGCCGCGCTGGTGGGCACGGTGGACGTGACCACGCTGCTGGCCGACTTCGGCTTCGCGCCGCGCACGGCGTTCCTGAGCGAGCTGGGCGCGCGGCTGCGCCACAAGCTGCTGCCCGCCAGCCCCGAAACCCTCGACGCCTCGGAGCTGTTCTCGCTCGCCCTGCCCGCCGCCTTCGACGCGCAGTGGCTGGCCGCGCTCGACGAGGCCACGCTCGCGCGCCTGGTGGCGCTGCTCGCGCCCGGCGAGCGGCAGGGGGCATCGCAGTGGCAGCGCGTGCTGCTCGACGCCATCACCTACTGCGCGGGGCAGATCCTCTCCACGGGCTTCGCGCCCGAGATGCGGCTGCGCATGAGCGAATCGGCGCGCGAAGCCCAGCCCTTCCATGCGCTGATCCGCGACGTGGAGAGCCTGCGCGTGGAGGTGCTGCACGCGCTGCGCACCACCGACCGCCTGGACGAGGCAGTGCAGCGCCTGCGCGAGCGGCTCGAAGCCTGCCGCGCCGCCGCGGCCACGGTCTACACGCACTTCGAGGACAACGGCATTTCCGTGGGCCTAGTGTTCCGGCTGCGGCAGCTGCGCGAGCGCATCCTGCGCGTGCGCGAGCTGCTCGACTGCCTGCTCTCGCCCACGCCCGCCACGGCGGCGGCGCGCTTTTTCTCGCGCCTCGTGGTGGTGGGGCGCGAGCGGCACAGCCTGCGCGCGCTGGTGGCGGCCAACTCGTCGCTGCTCGCGGCCAAGGTGGCCGAGCGCAGCGCCGAGACGGGCGAGCACTACATCACGCGCGACGGCACCGAGTACCTGGCCATGGTGCGCAAGGCCGCGGGCGGCGGCGCGCTGATGGCCTTCACCACGCTGATCAAGTTCGGGCTCTATGCGTTCGCGCTGTCGGCCTTCTGGAGCGGCTTCTGGGCCGGGGTGAACTACGCGGTGAGCTTCGTGCTGATCCAGCTGCTGCACTTCACCGTGGCCACCAAGCAGCCCGCGATGACCGCGCCCGCCATGGCCGCCAAGCTCAAGGACCTGGGCACGGGCGAGGCGGTGCAGGAATTCGTCGATGAGATCACGCACCTGGTGCGCTCGCAGGTGGCGGCCGTGCTGGGCAACGTGCTCGTGGTCGCGCCCGTGGCGCTGGGCCTGTCGCTGCTGTTCGCGCAGGTGTTCGGCCGCCCCGCAATCAGCGCCGAGCAGGCGCACCACGTGCTGGAGTCGCTGCACCTGCTGGGGCCCTCGGCGCTGTTCGCGGCCTTCACGGGCGTACTGCTGTTCGCCAGCAGCATCATCGCGGGCTGGACGGAGAACTGGTTCGTGCTACACCGGCTCGACTCCGCGATCCGGTACAACCCGCGCATCACGCGCTGGCTGGGCGCGGCGCGCGCCGCGCGCTGGGCGCACTTCCTGCGCGGCAACCTCTCGGGCCTGACCGCCAACGTCTCGCTGGGCTTCATGCTGGGCCTGGTCCCGGCGTTTGCAGGGTTTTTCGGGTTGGGGCTGGACGTGCGCCATGTCACACTCTCCACGGGCCAGATGGGCGCGGCAAGCGCCGCGCTGGGCTGGGACGTGCTGCACCACGGCGCGTTCTGGTGGGCTGCGGCCTGCCTGCCCGTGCTGGGCGCGCTGAACGTGACGGTGAGCTTCTACCTCGCTTTCCGCCTCGCGCTGCGCGCCCACAACGTCAGCGGCGTGGACCGCGCACGCATCTACGCCGCCATCCGCGCCCGGCTGCGCACCGCGCCGCTGAGCTTCTTCCGGCCCGTTCGCCGGGCCGCCTGATCCCGGGCGGCCTGCCGGTTTTTTCCCGGGCGCAGGGGCGCCGCTGTCCTACAGGGGGCGGTGGCCATCTGCGGGTAAATTTTTCCGGTAACCCTCCACCACGGTTCCCGCCGCCCAGGCGGCGGCGCCGTTCGATGAGAAGGACACAAGACATGAACGAACTCCTGAGTTTCTGGGCGCAGTGGCTGCGGCCCTCGGCCGGGCTGCCCACGGTGCAGTGGTCCCTGCTGCTGGCCGTGGCCACCGTGGCGGGCTACCTGTGCCAGCGCCACACCGGCCTGCCCAAGGTGGTGGGCTACTCGCTCGTGGGCACCATCGCGGGCCTGGCGGGCTTCAGCGGCGCCGTGTGGCCGCTGCAGGGCATCGGCCTGTTCCTGCTCGAGCTGGGCGTCTCCATCGTGCTGTTCGAGGCGGGCGGGCGCATTCCGCTGCGCTGGTTCCGCCACAACCCGATGGTGCTGGTGCAAAGCCTGGCCGAATCGGCCCTGGCCTACTACGCGGTGTACACGGTGCTCGTGTGGATCGGCACGCCCGAGCGCGTGGCGGGGCCGCTCGCGCTGGTGGCCATGGCCGCGTCGCCCGCCGTGCTCACGCGCGTGGTGGCCGACACGCGCGCCGCCGGGCCGGTGACCGAGCGCGCCATCGTGCTCACCACGCTGTCCACGCTCTACGCGCTCACGCTGGGCAGCGCCAAGGCGGAGCTGATCAACCGCCCCTCGCACACCTGGATCGAGGCCGTGTACCCCGTGGTGGTGGTGCTGGGCGTGTCCATCATCGTGGCCGCCGCGCTCTCCATGGTGCTGCGCTGGGCACTGCGCATCATGAGCCCCACGAGCGAGAACACCTCCATCCTGCTGCTCGCGCTCATCGCCGCGGCCACGGCCGTGGCCGCGCACCTGGGCGGCTCGGCGCCGCTGGCGGCGCTGCTGGGCGGCATGCTGCTCAAGCAGCTCTACCCGCGCCCCTGGGCCTGGCCGCGCCAGCTGGGCACGGCCTCTTCGCTGATCACCATGCTGATGTTCGTGCTCGTCTCCACCGTGGCCGCGCAGGCCGACTGGAGCTTCCAGGTGGCGGGCCTGGTGCTGGCGCTGATCGCGGTGCGGCTGGTTGCCAAGGCGCTGGGCGTGGCGCTGGGCCACGCGGGCAGCGGCGCGAGCTGGCGCCAGGCGCTGTGGCTGGGCTGCGCGATGACGCCCATGTCCGCCATCGCGCTGCTGATCGCCTCGCAGTTCGTGGTGGCCTCGCCCGCCATGGGCCCGCTGATCGCGCGCGTGGCGCTGCCCGCCATCCTCGTCATGGAGGTGCTGGGCGCCGTGATCGCCACCGTGGCCATCTACCGCGCCGGAGAAAGCTCCAAGCCCTGGGCGCCGCTCGCGGCGCGCGACGCCGCCCCCCAAGAGACCGCAGGAGACCGCCGTGAGCCTTGAAGCCTTCCACCATTCCGAGCCGCTGACGCTGGGCGTCGAGCTGGAGTTGCAGCTCGTCAACACGCACGACTACGACCTGGCGCCCTATGCCGAGGACATGCTGCGCCTCATGCGCAAGATCCCGCTGCCGGGCAGCGTGGTGCCCGAGATGACGAACAGCATGATCGAGATCTCCACCGGCGTGTGCCACAGCAGCAGCGAGGTGCTGGGCCAGTTGAGCCAGATCCGCGACGCGCTCGTCAAGAGCGCCGACAAGCTCAACATCGCCGTGGCGGGCGGCGGCACGCACCCGTTCCAGATGTGGCACGAGCGGCGCATCTACGACAAGCCGCGCTTCCAGGAGCTGTCGCAGTTGTACGGCTACCTGTCCAAGCAGTTCACCATCTTCGGCCAGCACGTGCACATCGGCTGCCCCAGCGCCGACGCCGCGCTGCTCATGCTGCACCGCATGAGCCGCTACATCCCGCACTGCATCGCGCTGTCGGCATCGAGCCCCTACGTGCAGGGGCACGACACGGCGTTCGACTCGGCGCGGCTGAACTCGGTGTTCGCCTTCCCGCTCTCGGGCCGCGCGCCCTGCCTGCTCACCTGGGCCGAATTCGAGCAGTACTTCGAGAAGATGACGCGCACCGGCGTGGTCAAGAGCATGAAGGACTTCTACTGGGACATCCGCCCCAAGCCCGAGTTCGGCACCATCGAGATCCGCGTGTTCGACACGCCCCTGACCATCGAGCGCGCGGCCGCGCTCGCGGGCTTCGTGCAGTCGCTGGGCGCGTGGTTCCTGGCCGAGCAGCCCTTCACGCCGCAGGAGGACGACTACCTCGTCTACACCTACAACCGCTTCCAGGCCTGCCGCTTCGGCCTCGACGCGGTCTACGTGGACCCGGCCACGGGCGAGCACCTGCCGCTGCGCGACCACCTGCTGCACACGCTCGACCGCATCGCCCCGCACGGCGCGCCCTACGGCGCCGCGGGCGCGCTGCAACTGCTGCGCGACGAGGTGGAGGCCAACTGCAACGACGCCCGCTGGCTGCGCGAGCGCCAGCGCGACGAGCAGTTGCTGGGCGAGGTGAGCCGCCTGGCGGCGCTGCGGTTTCGCGGCGCTGGTGCAGCGTAGCGCCCATGGGTGAATTCGACCTCATCGCCCGCTACTTCACGCGCCCAGCGCGCCGCGCCGTGCTGGGCGTGGGCGACGACTGCGCGCTGCTCGCGCCCGCGCCGGGCATGCAGCTCGCCGTGTCGAGCGACATGCTCGTCGAAGGCCGTCACTTCTTCGCGGGCACCGACCCCGAGCGCCTGGGCCACAAGGCGCTGGCCGTCAACCTCTCCGACCTCGCCGCGTGCGGCGCGCGCCCGCTCGCGTTCACCCTCGCCCTCGCGCTGCCGCGCGCCGACGAACCCTGGCTCGCCGCCTTCGCGCGCGGCCTGCTCGCGCTGGCCGACGAGCACGGCTGCGAGCTGATCGGCGGCGACACCACGCAAGGCCCGCTGAACCTGTGCATCACCGTGTTTGGCGAAGTGCCCCCCGGCCAGGCCCTGCTGCGCAACGGCGCGCGCGCGGGCGACGATCTGTGGGTAAGCGGCACGCTGGGCGATGCGCGGCTGGCGCTCGAGGCGCTGCAGGGCCGCATCGCGCTCCCGGCCGGTGCGCTGGCCGCCGCGCGCGCGCGGCTCGAAGCCCCCACGCCGCGCGTGGCGCTGGGGCAGGCCCTGCGCGGCATCGCCACCAGCGCGCTGGACGTGAGCGACGGGCTGCTGGGCGACCTGGGCCACATCCTGCAGGCCAGCGGCGTGGGCGCCGAGGTCGATGCGGATGCCGCTTCCCATTTGATAGCTGCCCGCGCACTGTTCACGGGTGATATAGCCACTTTTGACGTTGAATTGCTGCGCCAGTGCACGCTGGCCGGCGGCGACGATTACGAGCTGGCCTTCACCGCCCCGCCTGCACGGCGCGAGGCCGTGGCCCAGGCCGCCCAGGCCGCCGCCACGCCCGTGGCGCGCATCGGCCGCATCCGCGCCGAGCCGGGGCTGCGCCTGGTGGATGCGCAGGGCTGCACGATACCGGGGCGCTACGCCTCATTCGATCACTTCGGCGGCTGATCCCCCGCTGCCCGTGCCCGGCGGCTGCATGCCGCCGTGCACCTTGGCGAACGTCAGGATCACCTCCCGCACTACCTTGCGCTGCGGCGCGGGCAACTGCAGGAATGCATCGAACGCCTCGCGCTCCAAGTGGCCCACGCCGTCGTCCCAGCGCTTGCGGCTCTCGCGCACCGACAGCCGGACCGCATCGCCAAAGCGCAGCACCTCGGGCTCGACATGGAGCCACTCGGCCAGCACCTGGATCTTGTCCTGCGCGGGGATCGCCTCGCCGCGCAGCCACCGGCGCGCGGCCTGCAGGGTGACGGAGCGCCCCCAGTAGCGGGTGTTGAACTCGCGCTCCAGCACCACCGGCCGCTGCGGATAGCCCGCACGGGCCATGGCCTCGCGCAAGCGGTTGCCGAACTCCAGCTTCTCGTTCATGAACCTAAAAGTAGGTGCAGGAGTAAACCTAGAGATACTTTTGGTTTATATTTAATTGAACTAGTAGTTCACATTTTCATTTCCTGCCCTGGTGGACGAGAGGGGTCAGCCGCATGAAACCCAGCCGTAGCCGCCGCACAAGCGGTTTCACACTCATCGAGGTGATGATCACCGTCGCCATCGTGGCCATCCTGGCTTCCGTGGCGCTGCCGTCCTACCGCGCCTACGTCCGGCGCGGGCAGTTGCAGGAGGGCTTCTCGCAGATGTCCGGCTTCCAGCTCAAGATGGAGCAGCACTACCAGGACAACCGCAGCTACAAGGACACGGCCGCCGACACCTGCCCCGCCACGCTGCTCGCCAGCCTGACCAGCAAATACTTCACCTTCACCTGCGCCAAGGGCGCCGACTGGCAGAGCTACACCGTCACCGCCACCGGCAAGGGCTCCACGCTGGGCTACGACTACAGCATCGACCAGGCCAACGCGCGCAAGACCACCCAGTTCGCGGGTACTGCCCAGAGCCCCGCCCTCGCCTGCTGGGCCGAGCGCTCGGCCGTCTGCTGATGCCGGGGCGCGCCATGGAACAACGCAGCCACGCACGCGGCTTCTCGCTGCTGGAGCTGATGGTGGTGCTCACCCTCATTGCCATCCTGGCGCTGCTGGCCGCGCCCAGCATGGCCGGGTGGATGCGCAACCAGCGCATCCGGGGCACGACCGAGGCCCTGCTCAGCGGCCTGCAAACGGCCCGCGAGGAAGCCATCCGCCGCAACCGGCCCGCCAGCTTCTGGCTGGTGACCAACCTGACGGACGGCTGCGCGCCCTCCAGCGCCAGCGGCACCTGGGTGGTCAGCCTGAACGCGCCCGACGGCGCCTGCAACGCCGCGCCATCGGCCACGGACGACCCCTTGCTCGTGGCCTCGCAGGCGGCCCAGGCCCAGGGCGGCGTGGACGTACAGGCGTTCGACAAGGACAACAGCGTCGCCAGCGAGGTGCGCTTCGACGGCTATGGCCGCATCGCCGCCACCGGCCTGGGCGGCGGCAGCCCCATCGCGCGCATCGAGGTGCGCGACCCCGCGGACGCCGCCAACGACGACGCCACCACCCACACCTACCGCAGCCTGCGTGTGCAGATCCAGGGCACCGGCGCCATTCGCCTGTGCGACCCGCGCATCACCACCACAGGGGATACGCGCGCCTGCTGACACGCGCCCCACCCGGAGCCCCTTCCCATGCCCCACCGCCTCCATCGCATCCATCACCCGCCCCGGCACACACGCGGCTTCGTGCTGCTCGAAGCCCTGATCGCCATCCTGCTGTTCGTGGTGGGGGTGCTGGGCATCCTGGGCCTGCAGGCCGGCATGACCCGCGCGCAGACTGAAAGCGGCATCCGCTCCGAAGCGGGCTACCTCGCGCAGGAGCTGCTGGGCCTGATGTGGGCCGACATTCCCCACCTCGCGGGCTTCGCCATCGGCGGCAGCGGCTGCACCGCCCCGGCCTGCCAGCGCTGGCTCGAAAAGGCCAAGGCCGCGCTGCCGGGCGGCGGGGCTGCCGTCACCGTGGCTGCCATCGCCGACGGCTCGGTGGGCGGCGACGTGGACATCACCCTCACCTGGACCATACCCGGCGGCGGGCAGCACACATACATGACCCGCTCCACCATCGCCCTGAGCTACACGGACGCGCCATGACCAGCCGCCACCCTCCTCATGCGGCCCGCGCCCAGCGCGGCGTCACCCTGCTGGAGCTGATGGTGGGCATCGTCATCAGCATGCTCACCGTGCTGGTCATCACCCAGGTGTTCCTGGCATCCGAACGGCAGCGGCGTATCCCCGCCACCGGGGCTGACGCACAGGTCAACGGCATCCTGGCGCTCGACGCCCTCCAGCGCGACGTGCGCCAGGCGGGCTACGGCCTCAGCGGCGGCCCCTGGGTGGGCGCCTGCACCACCGGTGACCTGGACGAGGCGAAGGCCGCAGGCCTGTCCAGCCTGCCCCTCGCGCCCGTCACCATCACGCCAGGCAGCGGCACCACGCCCTCGGACAGCATCGACGTGCTCTCCAGCGGCAAGGTGGACGCCGCCCTGCAGACCAAGCTGGCGGAAGACCACGCCGAGGGCAACGGGGCGCTCATCGTGCCCTCCACCCTGGGCATCGAAGCGGGGGACTGGCTCATCGTCTCCAACGCAGCGGGCACCCAGTGCAGCGCCTTCCAGGCTCAAACCCTCGCCACCGCCGAGCCCTGGGGCATCACCCCCAGCGGCAGCGTGCCCGCCTATGCCGCAGGCAGCCTGCTGTCCGACATGGGCGCCAAGCCCGTGCGGCGGCGCTGGAGCGTCTCCGACACCTTCCGCCTGCGCGCCACCGACCTGGCCAAGAGCGGCACGCCCACCCCTGCCGCCGACGACGACACCTACCCCGAAATCGTGCTGCTGCGCGCCTTCTACGCCAAGGACACCGACGCCGACGGCGCTGTAGACACCTACGACACCACCCCGCCCGCCAACCGCGCCGAATGGAGCCAGGTGATCGGCCTGCGCCTGGCCCTGGTGGTGCGCAGCCCGCAGTGGAACCAGGACGAAGTGACCGCCAGCGCGCCGCAATGGAACCTGGGCAGCTCCACCACCATGGCGGGCGCCACCGCCTGCACCAGCGACGCCAGCAGCAAGTGCATCACCCTCGGCCTCACCCACACCGGTGACGACTGGGCGCACTACCGCTACCGCACGTACGACTCCCTGATCCCCCTGAGGAACCTGCTATGGAACGCCGGCTGAGACCCCCATGCGCCCACCAGCGCGGCATGGCCATGATCATCGCCCTGCTGGTGCTCGCAGCCATGTCGCTGGCCGCCGTGGCACTGGTGCGCTCGGTGAGCACCGGCGCGCAGATCGCGGGCAACCTGGGCTTCCGCCAGGACGCCACCGCCAACGCCGACCGCGTGGCGCAGGAAGCCATCACCATGCTCTACGCCAAACTCACCGTAGACCCCGACAGCCTCAACAACGACCTGGCCGCCGACGGCTACTACGCCAGCCAGCCCGCCAAGCTGGACCCCACCGGCAACGCCCGCGCGGGCGACACCGGGCGCGCCCTCGTCGCCTGGGACGGCAGCTACTGCGGCACCTACCCCAGCAGCGGCTACGCCACCTGCAGCCACACGCCCAAGGCCAGCGCCGCCGCTCTGACGGCGGGCAACAGCGCCGCCTACATCGTGCTGCGCATGTGCGACGCGGCGGGTTCGGTGGACGTATCCACCACCCACTGCGCCACCACGGCCGCCTCCGTCGCCAACACCTGCCAGGGCGCCATCAACTACGAGAACGAAGGCAAGTGCCCCTCGGGCGCGAGCGTCACGCCGTACTACCGGGTGCTGGTGCGCACCCTGGGGCCGCGCAACACCGCGAGCTACACCGAAACCGTCGTGCACTTCTGACCCTGTTTCAGCATCAAAACCGGCTCCAACGCTTACCAGACAAGCGCCAGCAGCTCTCATTTTTGAGACAAACAAACAACCTACCGCCCGAGGCCCGCCATGCCCGCACACCGCCCGCTGCCCCGCCCCACCGCCCGCGCCCTGTGCCTGACGGCCCTGCTGGCCGTGGTGGCCACACCCATCGCCCAGGCGGCGCTGACCGGGCTGGCCGACGAGCCGCTGATCACGCAGTCGGAGTTCAAGCCCTCGCCGAACCTGATGGTGATCCTGGATGACTCGGGGAGCATGATCCGAAGCTACATGCCGGACGATCTGGGCGACCCCCAAGACACGAAGGACAACGGGGGCAAGACAAATTGGCTGGGCTTCAAGTCCACCCAATGCAACGGCGTGGCTTACGACCCTGGCTACACCTACACGCCGCCCGTGAACTCCACCGGGGGCGCCTATGCCGGCGCGAACTTCGCGGGCGTGTATGCCGATGGCTTTTCGACCAGCGGCAACCCCACCGATCTGGGCACGGCCAGCAACACCTTCCTGACCATCACCATTTCCGGCGGCACGATCGGCAGCGGGTCGAAAACCCTGACGATCAGCAGCGCGATGGCCGCCACGCTGGGTGCCAAATCCTTCGTGGTGGGGGATTCCATCACCTTGAAGAATGGCTCCAAGACGGCCACGGGCACGGTCACGGCCTGGAGTGCCGGCAATGGCAACCTGACCGTCAATTTCGCCAGCAACACCACGTCCACCGCCATCACCGGCACCTGGACCGTCACCTTCCCCGGGCAGGTCTACTACACCTACAACGGCAAGAACGGCGTCAAGCAGACGGCGATGGGGTGGACCTACTCGGCCACCACCAGCGCGGTGGTCACCACCACTGATTTCTACAAGCAGTGCGCAGTCACCAACACCACGGCCAGCAACAACGCCAGTGCCGGCGTGTTTGAGCTGAACGTGGTTTCCGCCAACTCCTCCGCGGCGGAAAAAACCAACTACGCCAACTGGTACGCCTACTACCGCCGCCGCATCCTGCTGATCCGCACGTCCATGGGGAAGGCGCTGGCGCCCTGGGGCAGCACCTACCGGGTCGGCTTCATGCAGATCAACAAAACTGACGACGTCAGCGGAACCGGCACGGCCAACTTCCGGCCGGTCAACGACTTCGACGCCTCCCAGAAGAGCCTTTTCTACAGCAGCCTTTATGCGGCTTCCGGCACCAGCACGACGCCCTTGCGTACGGCCCTGTCCACCGCTGGCCGGTACTTCGCCCACAACCTGAGCAACCAGAAAACCGACCCGATGCAATACGCCTGCCAAAGGAATTTTGCATTGCTGACCACCGACGGCTACTGGTATGAAACGTCCAACAAAGCCGGGGGGCTGGACGGTGCCACCATTGGGAATGCCGACGGCAGCGCGGCGGCGCCCTTCAAGGACGGCAATGGCGAAACCCTGGCCGACGTGGCCTACTATTACTACAACACCGACCTGCGTACCGGCACAGCGGGATCGGCGGCCTGCACCGGAGCCCCCGTCGGCGGCAACCAAGGCCAGGATGTCTGCGCCAACATCGTCAGTCCCGCAGGCAAGGACACCGCCACGCACCAGCACATGACCACCTTCACCATCGGCATGGGCGTCACCGGCACGCTGCCCTTCACCACCGATGACGCGACGCTCAAGACCATCACGTGGCCCAAGCCCGTCAGCAACCAAATCACCACCGTGGACGACCTGTGGCACGCCGCCGTCAACGGCCGGGGCGCGCACTATTCAGCGCAAAACGCCACCGAACTCAGCACGGCCATCCAGAACATCGTGACCGCCATCCAGGACGTGGCGGGCACCGGCTCGGCCACCTCCACCAGCACGCTCGACCTGGTGCAGGGCGACGGCAACATCGCGTTCGAGGCCAGCTACACCACGGGCTCGTGGTACGGCGACGTGCTGGCGCGCGAGCTGGACTCCAAAACGGCCGCAGTGAAGCCCGGCGACCCGGAATGGTCGGCGCGCGTGCAGCTGGACGCCAAGAGCGCGGGCAGCCGCAAGATCTATTTCAAGAAGGGCACGGCGCTCGCCGACTTCACCTGGGACAACCTGACCACGGCGCTCCAGGCGAACTTCAAGGACCTGTGCGCCAGCCCGGCCAAGCTCACGCAGTGCGCCACCCTGAGCACGGGCAACCAGACCACGGTGAACGGCGGCGCCGAGCTGGTGGCCTGGCTGCGCGGCGACCGCACCAAGGAGGCCACGGCCGCCAACACCACGGCGCCGCTGTTCCGCGAGCGCAAGTCGGTGCTGGGCGACGTCATCAACAGCAAGCCCATCCACGTGGGCCCGCCGCCGTTCGACTATGCCGACGCGGGCTATGCCGCTTTCAAGACCAGCAACGCCAGCCGCAAGAAGGTGGTCTACGTGGGCGCGAACGACGGCATGCTGCACGCGCTGGACGCCGCCACGGGCGACGAGCTGTGGGCCTACATCCCCGCGGCGGTGATGCCCAACCTCTACAAGCTGGCCGACTTGAAGTACGGCACCAGCGCCAGCCAGCCGCACACCTACTTCGTGGACGGCAAGACGGTGCAGGGCGACGTGAAGATCAACGGCACCTGGAAGACCATCCTGGTGGGCGGCCTCAACAAGGGCGGCCGGGCCTACTACGCGCTGGACATCACCGACCCGGACTCGCCCAAGGCGCTGTGGGAGTTCAACCACGACGACGCCACGGCCAACAACAACCTGGGCCTGACGTACAGCGACCCGGTGATCAGCAAGCTGGCCGACGGCACCTGGACGGTGGCCTTCGCCTCGGGCTACAACAACGTGTCGCCCGGCGACGGCAAGGGCCGCCTGTTCGTGGTGAACGCCGGCACGGGCGCCATCCTGCGCAACATCGCCACCACGGCGGGCGACACGACCACGCCGGCCGGGCTGGCCAAGATCAACGTCTGGGTGAAGGCCCTGAACGACAACACGGCGCAGCGCTTCTATGGCGGCGACCTGCTGGGCAACGTGTGGCGCTTCGACGTGGACGACCTGGTGCTGCCGCACCAGTCCGCGCTGCTGCTGGCGAAGATGCAGGACGCGAGCAACGCGCCCCAGCCCATCACCACCGAACTCAAGCTGCGCGAATACGACCAGCAGCCCATCATCGTGGTGGCCACGGGCCGCTACCTGGGGCGCGACGACATCGACGACACGCAGCAGCAGTCCATCGCCGCCATCCGCGACCCGCTGACGGCCAGCGGCTGGGGCGTGGTGCGTGGCAACGCCAGCTTCAAGAAGGTCACCATCACCAAGAGCGGCACCACCGCCACGGGCGCCGCCGTCTCGGTGGAATGGGCCACGGACGGCGGCTGGTGGGCCGACCTGCCCACGGCGGGCGAGCGCATGGCCATCCCGATGGAGTGGGACGGCACGCGGCTGATCGCGGCCACCACGCTGCCGGACGGCAACCAGTGCAAGTCGGGCGGCTCATCGTGGCTGTATTCCTTTGGCCTGGCGGGCGGCGCGACGAATGCCGAGCAGTACAGCGAGGACGCGCTGATCGTGGGCTTCAGCGTGGTGACCAATGACGAGGGCAAGCCCAAGATCATCATCCGCACCAGCGACAACAAGACCGACGTGAAGGACGGCACGGGCCTGGGCGGCGGTACGTCGATCAAGCGCGCGCGGCGCGTTTCGTGGCGGGAGCTGCACTAGGAACGCAGGGCGGGCCTGCTAGCATCGCCCGCATGTCCGTCGCTCCTCCCGCCCCCCTGCGGCGCGCCACGCGCGCCTTCCTGCTTTCGCACCCGGCCCACCTGGTGGCGCTGGGCTTTGGCAGCGGGCTGTCGCCCGTGGCGCCGGGCACCGTGGGCACGCTGTGGGCCTGGCTGGCCTTCCTGGTGCTGCAGATCTGGCTCACGCCGCAGGGCATGGGGCTGCTGATCGCGGTGTCCATCCCGGTGGGCTGGTGGGCCTGCACGCTGACCGCGCGCCACCTGGGTGTGGCAGACCCGGGCTGCGTCGTGTGGGACGAGGTGGCGGCTTTCTGGATCGTGCTGTGGCTCGCGATGCCCATGGGGCCGTGGGGGCAGGCCGTGGCCTTCGCGCTGTTCCGCTTTTTCGATGCCGCCAAGCCCGGGCCCGTGGGCTGGGCCGACCGGCTATTCAAGGGCTTTGGCTGGCGCGGCGGCTGGGGGATTCTGTTCGACGACTTCGTGGCCGCGTTCTGCACGCTGTTCGTGATCGCGGCCTGGAGGTTCTACCGGTGAGCCCTGAAACACTATCGAATCCAGAGCTGCTCGCGCAAGCTGGACGGGCGCTAGAGGCCGATTTGACCCAGATCGCCGCCACGCTGTCGCAGCGCGGCTGGATGCTGGCCACGGCCGAGAGCTGCACGGGCGGCCTGATCGCGGGGGCCTGCACCGGCCTCTCGGGGTCGAGCCTGTGGTTCGACCGCGGCTTCGTCACCTACTCCAATGCCGCCAAGACCGAGATGCTGGGCGTACCCGCCGCGCTCATCGGCGCGCACGGCGCGGTGAGCGAGCCCGTGGCGCGCGCCATGGCCGAGGGCGCGGCGCAGCGCAGCGGCGCGCAGGCGAGCGTGGCCGTGACCGGCGTGGCCGGCCCCACGGGCGGCACACCGGACAAGCCCGTGGGCCTGGTGTGGTTCGGCTGGAGCGTGGCGGGGAGCACGCACAGCGCGTCGCAGCACTTCACGGGCGACCGCGCCGCCGTACGCGCGGCCACCGTGCAGCATGCGCTCGCGCGCCTGCTGGCGCTGCTGAACGCCGCATAGGCTGTGCATTTGTTCACGCCGCGGGCCACGGCGGTGCCCTGCGTGCTTGTCTGCCCCGGGCGCGGGCCCCGAGAATCCGCCGCTTCGCCTTCCATGCCGCACCTCCGGCTCCAGCCGCCATGCCCCCGAACTACAGCGTCTACCAGAACGAACTGCTCGCGCAACACCTGCGCACCTTCCTGCAGGGCATCGAGCCCGAGGCGCTCGCGCTGCTGTGCAACCACCTCGAATGGGTGGAGGTGCCCGGCGGCAGCACGCTGATCAGCCAGGGCGAGCCCGGCGAGTCGATGTACATCACCGTGAGCGGCCGGCTGCGCGCCTACACGCGCGACGCCGACGGGCAGCAGCGCCGCGTGGCCGACATGGGGCGCGGCCAGATCATCGGCGAGATCAGCCTGTTCACCGATGCACCGCGCGCCGCCACCGTGGTGGCCGTGCGCGACTCGGTGCTGGTGCGCCTGACCAAGGACATGTTCAAGCACCTGCTGGCCAGCAGCGCGCAGGTGTCGATCGCGCTCACGCGCCAGATCATCCAGCGCCTGCAGGCCGGCCCCGCGCCCGCGGCCATGGAGCGCCCGGTGGCGCTGGGCCTGCTGCCCATCAGCGCGGGCGTGGAGCTGCGCACCTTCGGCGACGCGCTGGCCCGCCAGCTCGCGCGCATCGGCAGCGTGCGCGTGGTCGATTCGGCCACCGTGGACGGCGAGCTGCACGCACCCGGCATCTCGCACCGCGAGGGCGGCGATGCCACGGCCAACCGGCGCATCGCCATGCTGCTCGACGAGATCGAGGCGCGCCACGACTTCGTGCTGCTGCTGGCCGACCCCGAGCCCACGCCCTGGACGCGCCGCGTGAGCCGCCATTGCGACGAGCTGCTGCTGCTCGCCGACGCGCGCGCCGAGCCCGCCATCCACCCCATCGAGGCGCAATGCCTCATGCAGCGCTCGCCGCTGACCGAGGCCGCCGAGATCCTCGTGCTGCTGCACCCCGAGGACACGCAATGCCCCCGAGGCACGCCCCGGTGGCTCGCGCGCCGGCCCGTGGTCGACCACGTGCACGTGCGCCCGGCGCAGGAGCGCGACATGGCGCGCCTGGCGCGCATCCAGAGCCGCACGGCCGTGGGCCTGGTGCTCGCGGGCGGCGGCGCGCGCGGCTTCGCGCACCTGGGCGTGTACCGCGCGCTGCAGGAGCACGGGATGGAGATCGACTGCGTGGGAGGCACCAGCATCGGCTCGGTCATGGCGGCCTACGTGGCGTCCGACCAGCCGCTCGACGCGGTGATGGCCAACGCGCGCACGGCCTTCGCCACCAACCCCACGGGCGACTGGAGCCTGCTGCCGCTGCTTTCGCTCATCAAGGGGCGGCGGCTGCGGCACATCCTGGAGCAGGCCGTGCACCGGCTCGTGGGCTTTCCCGCGCAAATCGAGGACCTGTGGAAGAACTACTACTGCGTGGCCACCAACTACTCCAAGGCCAGCGAGCAGGTGGTGCGGCGCGGCAGTCTCGTAAAGTCGCTGCTCGCGAGCATCTCCATCCCTGGCGCGCTGCCGCCCGTGGTGCACGAGGGCGACTTGCTGTGCGACGGCGGCACGTTCAACAACTTTCCCGTGGACGTGATGCGCGGCATGCGCGGCGTGGGCACCGTGATCGGCGTGGACCTGAACTTCCGCAAGCCGCAGCGCGTGGACCTGGAGGACGTGCCCTCCAACTGGGCGCTGCTGCGCGACCGCCTGCGCCCGCGCGGCCAGCGCCGCTACAAGCTGCCTTCGATCGCGAGCTACCTCATGAACGTGACCATCCTGTACAGCATGTCGCGCCAGCGGCAGTCGCGGCAGCTCACCGACCTGTACTTCAACCCGCCGCTGGACCGCGTGGGCATGCTAGAGTGGAACCGCTTCGAGCAGATCGCGCAGCAGGGCTACGCGCACGGGGCCGAGGTGCTGGCGCGCACCATCAGCCCCTCAATCGCTCCTGAAACAGGAGCTGTCAGCGCTTGATGGGCGGTCACTGGAGGCGTTTTTACCTCGCGCTCAGGCGCCGTGGCACTTCTTGAACTTCTTGCCGCTGCCGCACCAGCACGGGTCGTTGCGGCCGGGTTCGGGGGGCTTGCGCAGGGTTTCCACGCGCGGGCCCAGGCTCTTCCAGAGCTGGCGCAGGTCGTAGACGGCCCAGATGGCCTCGCCGAAGGTTTCCACGCGCGCCTGGCTGGTGCTCGGCGGGCCGTCCTCGCTGTACATGCAGACCTCGGGCCGGCCGGTGTCGTCCTCGGTCAGGGCGACGATGCGGTCGAGCGCGTCGTCGAGCCACTGGGCGGCCTCCTTGTCGCGCGGGGCGGCCCATTCCTCGGGCCAGTTCTCCACCGCGAACATGAAGCCCAGCGCCCACACCTGGCCGAACGAGGGGATTTCCTGCCCGTCCATCTCGGCGCGCTCGTCCTCGGGCAGGCTCAGGATGGCGCCGCGCATGTCCATGGCCTCGGGCTGGAAGGTGCGCTCGTCCTCCAGCGTCTCCACGGGCTGGTCGAGCTGGTGCTCCACCTCGGCCCAGCGGCGCTGCCATAGTTCCATGAAGCGGGCCTGCTGCGCCGCGTCCTGGAAGGCGGGCAGCAGCGGCAGCGGCTCGCCCTCGGCCACGTCCAGCGCCTCGCCGTCGCCCAGCAACATGGGCAGGTACTCGGCGGCGGGAATGGGGCGGCGCGTGCAGACCAGGGCCGTGAGAAAGCCGTCGCAGAACTCCCATTGCGGGATTTCCTCGGCGCGCTGGCGCAGGTCGTCCAGCAGGTCGTCGAGTTCCTGGAGTTCGTCGGGCGTCAGGGCGATAGGTTCGGTCATGGGGGTGGGTTCTCGCGGTGCTGGGCCATTTATGATGCCCGGGGCGCGAAGTGTAGCCCCGCCTCTTCTTCATGGAACCCCACGAGCCCATCGACTACAGCGCCTTTTTGCGCCACCACCTGGCCCTGCAACAGGCCGGGGTGGCCAGCTACCGGCTGGGCGATGCACAGGTCTGGCTCAAGCGCGCGGGCCCGCGCCACGGCATGGCGCGCTACCGCGTGCTGGGCGCGCTGGCGGGCCTGCTGCGGCTCGAAGTGCTGCGTCCTGTGCCCAACCTGGGCGGGCGCCCCGCCATCGCCACCGAGGTGCGCCGCCTGCGCGAGCTGGCCGCGCTCGGGCTGCGCGTGCCGCAAGTGCTGGCGGCCGAGGAGGACGGCTTTCTCATGCGCCACCTGGGCGGCGCGGCGCAGCACACGCCCTCGCTGGCCGACGAGATGAACGAGGCCGTGAACGCCGGCCCCGCCGCCCTGCTCGCGCTGTGGCAGCAGGGCCTGGCCGCCCTGCGCCGCGTGCACGAGCGCGGCACCTGCCTGAGCCAGGCCTTCGCGCGCAACCTGGTGCGCTGCCCCGACGGGGTGGTGGGCTACATCGACTTCGAGGACGACCCCGCCGCCGCCCTGTCCCTGGCCCCCTGCCAGGCGCGCGACGCGCTGTGCCTCGCCCATTCGGCGGCGCTGTACCTGCGCATGGGCGGCGCGCTGGACGATGCGCGCCCGCTCTGGCAGGACTGGATGCAGGGCTGCCCGGCCCCGGTGCGCGAGGTGCTGGCGTACAGCATCGCGCGCATGGACTGGCTGCGGCACCTGCCCCAGAGCCGCCGCCTGGGCCGCGACCTGCAGCGGGCGCGGGCCGCGTACGACCTGCTTATCCGCTAAGCCGCCAGCGCCACCTGGTTGCCCACCAGCGCCCCCAGCAGCCCCACGCGCTTGCGCAGCTTGAGCACGGCCTTGTCCTTGCTCACCAGCACAGCGCGGTGCGCCACGGCGAGGTCCAGGAAGTGCTGGTCGTCGGGGTCGGTGCAGACGTAGCGGATGCGCGGCGCCGCGTCCACGGTGTGCACGGCCGCATCGAACGCGGCGAGCACGCCCTCGGCCGTGCGGCCGTAGTAGGCCACGCGCGGGGCGATCTGGCTGTAGTGCAGCACGCGCTCCAGCTCCACGCGCTGGGCGGCGTTGGCAATCCAGCGCAGCGCGCCCTGGGCCAGCAGCGCGCGGATCGGGGGGACCAGCGGGTCGTCGAAGATGAGCAGGTCCAGCACCACGTTGGTATCGAGCACCACGGGGCGCGGCGCGGGGCCTTCGTAGCCTGCGTTGCACTGCGGCCAGCGCAGCACGATCTTCATGGTTTAGGGGGCGCCTTGGGCGAGCCCTGCACCAGGTCGAAGCGGAACAGCCGGCATTCGATGGGGCCGTTCCACAGCGGCACGCGGCGCGATTCTTTCAGGCGCATCTTGCCCGGCAGCTTGAGGTCGGGCGTGAGCATCCAGGCCTGCCAGCCCGCGTAGTGCTTCTTCCAGTGCGCGGCGAGCTGGCTGAAGAATTCGCCGCCGTCCTCGGTTTGCGCGGTTTCCCGACCCGCGCGTTCCACCACGCCCATGCGGTCGCGAGCGTTGCGCCCAGCGCTACCCGCGGCGGCGATGCGTTCGCCGTAGGGCGGGTTGAGCAGCATCACGCCCGGCTGCTCGCAGGGCGGCATGCGCTGCAGGGCGTCGCCGCCGCGCAGTTGCACGGCCCCCGCCACGCCCGCGCGCTCGGCGTTGCGCTGGGCGAAGTCCACCATGCGGTGCGAAACGTCACTGCCAAAAATGGCCACAGCGCTTTGCTGGCGCGCGCTGGCAGCTTCCTCTTTGAGAGCAGACCAGACGTGCGGCTGGAACGGCAGCAGCTTCTCGAACCCGAAGCGCCGCTGCATGCCGGGCGGTATGCGGCAGGCGATCTGCGCGGCCTCGATGAGCACCGTGCCGCTGCCGCAGCAGGGGTCGTACAGCGGCACGCCGGCCTGCCAGCCGGTGGCGGCGATCATGGCGGCGGCCAGGGTTTCCTTGAGCGGGGCGTCGCCCTTGTCCTCGCGCCAGCCACGCTTGAACAGCGGCTCGCCGCTGGTGTCGATGTAGACCGTGGCCTCGTCGGTGGTCAGGTGCAGGTGGATGCGCGCGTCGGGCCACTGGGTGTTCACGTCGGGCCGCACGCCAGCCTTGGCGCGGAAGCGGTCGGCCACGGCGTCCTTCACGCGCAGCGCGGCGAAGTTCAGGCTCTTGAGCGGGCTGTGCTGGGCGGTGACTTCGATCTTGAAGCTCTGGCGCGGCGTGAACCAGATCTCCCACGCCACCTCGCTGGCCAGCGCGTAGAGGTCGTTCTCGCCGCGGTAGGGCCGCCGCGCGAGCTGCACCAGCACGCGCTGGGCCAGGCGGCTCTCCAGGTTCAGGCGCAGCGCGTCGCGCCACGACGCCCTGAGCAGCACGCCGCCGCGGCCGACCATCAGGTCCTGCCCGGTCAGGCCGGTCAGCGCATGGACCTCGTCGGCCAGGAAGCCCTCGACGCCGGCGGCGCAGGGCAAAAAGAGTTGCAGCTGGTTCATAAGGCTTTGCGCAGATTGGCGGGGGCGATCTTGAGCGCCTCGCGGTACTTGGCCACGGTGCGGCGCGCGCATTCGATGCCCTGCTCCTTGAGCATGTCGGCGATCTGGCTGTCCGACAGCGGCTTGGCCGCATTCTCCGCCGCGACGAACTGCTTGATGAGCGCGCGCACGGCCGTGCTCGATGCGTTGCCGCCCGTCTCGGTGCCCAGGCCCGAGCCGAAGAAGTATTTGAGCTCGTAGGTGCCCTGCGGCGTGACCATGTACTTGGCCGTAGTCACGCGGCTGATGGTGGATTCGTGCAGGCCCAGCTCGTCGGCGATGTCGCGCAGCACGAGCGGGCGCATGGCGAGTTCGCCGTGCACGAAGAAGTTCTTCTGCCGCTGCACGATGGCGTGCGACACGCGCAGGATGGTGTCGAAGCGCTGCTGGATGTTCTTGATGAACCAGCGCGCCTCCTGCAGGCGCTGCTGCAGCGCCTGGTGGCCTTCGCCCTTGCTGCCGCCGCGCAGCGCGCCCGCGTACACGTCGTGCACGCGCAGGCGCGGCATCACGTCGGGGTTGAGCTGCACGCTGAAGCCCTGCTGCGCGCCGCGCCCGGTCTTCTTGACGATTACGTCGGGCACGATGAGGTTGCGGTCCACGTCGGCGAAGCGGCGCCCCGGACGCGGCTCCAGCCGGGCAATCAGGGCCATGGCGGCGCGGGTGGCGTCCTCGGTGGCGCCGCTGGCCTGGGCGAGGCGGCGCACGTCGCGCTTGGCCAGCAGGTCCAGCGGCTGGCGGCAGATGGCCAGGGCAGTTTGCACGGTGGCGGGGTCGCCCTCCTCGTCCTGGTCCATCGCGCGCAGCTGCAACGCGAGGCATTCGGCCAGGTTGCGCGCGCCCACGCCCGCGGGCTCCAGGCTTTGCAGCAGGCGCAGCGCCACGGTGAAGTGGTGCACGAGCTGCCCGGTCTGCTCCGGGTCATCGCTGCCCGCCAGGCCCGCCGCGAGCGTTTCGAGCGGGTCTTCGAGGTAGCCGTCGTCGTTCAGCGATTCGATGAGAAAGCGCAGCGCGGCGCTGTCCACCTCGGACAGGCGCAGCGCGAGCGCCTGGCGGTGCAGGTGGTCGGTGAGCGATTCGTGGTGGCTGGCGAGGTCGGCGGCGCTGGCCTCGTCGTCCTCGTCGCGGTTGTGGGTGCGCGGCTGGGCCTCGCCGCCCCACTCGCCGTCGTCGGGGGCCATGTCCACGGTGCCGTCGCCCTCCCAGCTCTCGGGCTCGGGGGCGGGTTCGGGGTCGTTTTGGCCTTCGGCGCCCGCCGGTTCTGCGCTAGCAGCTCCCGGATAAATAGCATCCTCGTCCCCCTGGGCGGGCGTGTCGGACTGCTGCAGGCCGAATTCCTCGCGCGGGGCCTCCTCGGGGTTGCGTTCGAGGAAGGGGTTTTCATCGAGCATCTGCTCGATCTCCTGCGCCAGCTCCAGGGTGGAGAGCTGGAGCAGGCGGATGGATTGCTGGAGCTGCGGCGTGAGCGCAAGGTGCTGCGAGACGCGCAGCGAGAGCCCGGGCTTCATCACATGCGGAAATGTTCGCCCAGGTAGACCCGGCGCACCTCGGCGTTGTCCACGATCTCGGAGGGCGTGCCCTGGGCGAGCACGCGCCCGTCGCTGATGATGAAGGCGTGGTCGCAGATACCCAGCGTCTCGCGCACGTTGTGGTCGGTGATGAGCACGCCGATGCCGCGCGCCTTCAGGAAGCCGATGATGCGCTGGATCTCGATCACGGCGATGGGGTCGATCCCCGCGAACGGCTCGTCGAGCAGGATGAAGCGCGGCTGCGTGGCCAGCGCCCGCGCGATCTCCACGCGGCGGCGCTCGCCGCCCGAGAGCGCAAGCGCGGGCGAGGCGCGCAGGTGCTGCACGCGCAGCTCCTCGAGCAGCGCGGTGAGGCGCTCCTCGATCACCGCCTTCGGCAGGGGCTTGCCGTCGTCGCCGCGCTGCAGCTCGAGCACGGCGCGCACGTTGTCCTCCACGCTGAGCTTGCGGAAGATCGAGGCCTCCTGCGGCAGGTACGACAGGCCCAGGCGCGAGCGGCGGTGGATGGGCATGTTGGCGACCGAGTGGCCGTCGATGCGGATGTCGCCGCCGTCCGAGCGCACCAGCCCCACGATCATGTAGAACGAGGTGGTCTTGCCCGCGCCGTTGGGGCCGAGCAGGCCCACGACCTCGCCCTTGCGCACGGTGAGCGATACGTCCTTGACCACCTTGCGGCTGCCGTAGGACTTTTCGAGGTGCTGCGCCTCCAGGCGGCTTTCGGCGCCGGTTTCCAGGGCGGCGCTCACTGGCCGGACCCGCCGAGGGTGGTGCTGGGGCGCAGCTCGGGCGCCGGGCCTTGCGGGGCCGGGGCCGGCTGCGGCGCGGAGGCCGCCTCCTTGGGCGCCAGCGTAGCGCGCACGCGCCCGTCGCGCCCGCCCTGGCCCGCCGGGGCCGCGCCGCCGGGCGAGGCCTTCTGGCCGTCCACGGTGAACACGTCGGTGAGGTTGTTGTAGACGATCACGGCGCCGGTGATCTCGTCGCTGAGCGCGCCGCCCCGGTAGCGGCGCAGCTCGGCGCGGCGGATGAACTTCACGGTGTCGGCGCGGCCGTCGTATTCGATGGTCTCGCCCTCGCCCTCGACGAACTCCTCGGGCTGGCCCGGCTGGCTGTCGCGCCGTTGGCGGAAGAAGGCGCGCTGGCCGGGCTCGGCCGTCACGGTGCCGTACTGGTAGCCCTCGGCGTCCTGGCGCACGTCCAGCCGCGCGCCGCGCAGCACGATGGTGCCCTTGGTCAGCACCACGCGGCCGGTGAACACGCTGGTCTGCTTGAGCTCATCGTGGCGCAGCGCGTCGGCCTCGATGTTCATGGGCTTGTTGCGGTCGGCCTTCTCGGCATGGAGCGGGCCCGACGCACAGGCCAGGGCCGAGAGCAGGAGGATCGGAAGAAAGCTTTTTTTCATGAGAGGGCACGAATCTTGCAGGGCATTGTAGCCACGACGCCCATGGAAATGGCCCCACGCCATGTGATCGCTGCCCCCCGGCGATGAAAAAGCCCGCGCGCGGCGGGCTTGGAAGAGAGCGGAGGGAAGCTCAGGCGCCCTTGCGCACGGTGGCGGCGAGCTGCTCGACCACCTGCAGCACGTTCTGCATGCTGCCGGCCATGGTGCCGTCGGTGTAGTAGCGGCCGCCGATGCCCATCGAGGGCACGCCTTCGACGCCATAGGCGTCCTGCAACTGGGTGGCCTTGCGCACCTGGTTGGAGACGGTGAAGGAGTTGTACTGCTCCTTGAACTTGGCCACGTCCACGCCCTGCTTGCCCATCCAGGCGAAGATGTCGTCGTCCTTGACGAGCTTGGTGTGGTCCACGTGGATGGCGCGGAACACCTTGGCATGCATGTCGTCCACCTTGCCCATGCCTTCGAGCGCGTAGTAGATCTTCTGCTGGGACACGAAGCTGGCGTTGAACGCCACGGGCACGCGGCGGACGACCAGGTCCTTGGGCGCGGACTTGACCCAGGCCTCGAACGTGGGCTCGAAGGCGTTGCAGTGCGGGCAGCTGTACCAGAAGAACTCGACCACCTCGACCTTGCCGGCCGGCACCTCGGAGGCCACGGGCTTGCCGAGCTTGCGGTAGTCCTTGCCTTCGCGGGCCTGGGCCATGGCGGGCAGGGTGAAGGCGCCAGCGGCCAGGGCCGTGGCGGCGGTCAGGGAAAACTCGCGGCGTTTCATGATGAGAAAGACACTCCTTGTTCTGTCGGGGGGTGTGAGAAGCTGTGCGGGGAAAAGTTCAGCGTGCTTCAGTGCTTGACGCTGACCAGGACCGATTCGACCCCCGCCGCGGTGAGCTTTTCCTTGAGCTGCGAGGCGTCGTCGAGCTTGGAGAAGGGGCCTACGCGCACGCGAAAGACCGTGCGGCCGTTCTGCTCGCGCTCGCTCACGCGCGACTCCCAGCCCAGCATGGCGAGCTTGGCGCGCTGCGCGTCGGCGCTGGCCTGGGTGTTGAACGAGCCCGCCTGCACGAAGTAGTCGGCCCCCTCGGGCGAGGCCGCCGTGGCGGCCGCGAGCTTGGCCTTGGCCAGGTCGCCCAGCGGATCGGCCGAGGACTTGCCGGCCGTGGCGTCGGGCTTGCTCGCCGCGCCCTTGGGCGCGGACGCGGCAGCCACGGCGGCGCTGGCGGGCGCCGCTGCGGCCGCAGCGGCGGCACGCGCGGCGCTCTTGCCGTACAGCGGCTGGTTCGGGTCCCAGTTGCGGTTCTTCTCCGCCTCGGCGGCGTCCTGGTCGGCGCCGCGCGCGCCACCCTTGTTCAGGAAGGGCACGGGCACCTTGGTCACGTAGACCGCCACGGCCAGCGCCGCCCCCAGGCCGACGATCACGCCGAGGATGAAGCCGATGATGGTGCCGCCGCGTTGCTGTTTCTTCATGGTAGTAGCCACTTACATTCTCTCCGGTGCCGACACGCCCAGCACCGCCAGGCCATTGTGCAGCACCTGGGCCGTGGCCGCGACCAGGGCCAGGCGCGCGCGCTTGACGGTTTCGTCATCGACGAGGATGCGCTCGGCGTCGTAGTAGCTGTGGTAGCTCGCGGCCAGGTCGCGCAGGTAGAAGGTCACGTCGTGCGGGGCCTCGCCCTCGGCGGCGGCGGTGAGCATCTCGGGGTACTTGGCGAGCTGCAGCATCAGCGCCTGGGCCTGCGGGCCTTCGAGCGGGGACAGGTCCGCGCCCTGCAGGGAGGCGGCGTCGCCGCCCTGCTCCTGCCACGCCCGCAGCACCGAGCAGATGCGCGCGTGCGCGTACTGCACGTAGTACACGGGGTTGTCGTTGTTCTGCGCCACGGCCAAGTCCACGTCGAAGGTGTACTCGGTGTCGGGCTTGCGGCTGAGCAGGAAGAAGCGCACCGCGTCCTTGCTGGTCCACTCGATCAGGTCGCGCAGCGTGACGTAGCTGCCCGCGCGCTTGCTGATCTTCACTTCCTGGCCGCCGCGCACCACGCGCACCATGGTGTGCAGCACGTAGTCGGGGTAGCCCTGGGGAATGCCCACGCCGGCCGCCTGCAGCCCGGCGCGCACGCGCGCGATGGTGCCGTGGTGGTCCGTGCCCTGGATGTTCACGACCTTGGCGAAGCCGCGCTCCCACTTGGCGATGTGGTAGGCCACGTCGGGCACGAAGTAGGTGTAGGTGCCGTCCTGCTTGCGCATGACGCGGTCCTTGTCGTCGCCGTACTCGGTGCTCTTGAGCCACAGCGCGCCGTCCTGCTCGTAGGTCTTGCCATTGACGACGAGCCGGTTCACCGTGGCTTCGACGCGGCCGCTGGTGTACAGGCTCGATTCGAGGTAGTACTGGTCGAAGCGCAGGTTGAACGCCTGCAGATCCTTGTCCTGCTCGTTGCGCAGGTAGGCCACGGCGAACTGGCGCACGTTGTCGTAGTCGTCGGGGTCGCCGTTGGCGGTGAACGCGCGGTCGTCGGCCCGCACCGTTTCCCGGGCCAGGAAGGCCTGGGCGATGTCGGCGATGTAGTCGCCGTTGTAGAAGTTCTTGGCCAGCGGGTTGTCGGCGCCGGTGGGCCAGCAATCGTCGCCGGGCTTGAAGCCCTTGGCGCGCAGCTGCGTGCTCTTGGTCAGCGTGTCGATCTGCACGCCCGCGTCGTTGTAGTAGAACTCGCGGTGCACGCCCCAGCCCTGGGTGGCGAACAGGTTGCAGATCGCGTCGCCCAGCGCGGCCTGGCGGCCATGGCCCACGTGCAGCGGGCCCGTGGGGTTGGCCGAGACGAACTCGACCAGCACGCGCCGGCCGTTGTCCGCGCGGTAGCCGAAGCGCGCGCCGGCGGCCAGCACCTCGCGCACCACTTCCTGCTTGGCGGCGGGCAGGAGGCGGATGTTGAGGAAGCCCGGCCCCGCGATCTCGATGGCCTGCACCCAGCGCTGGAAGGCGAGCGTGGCCTGCAGCGCGGCCTGGAGCTGCTCGCCCAGGGCGCGCGGGTTGAGCTTGAGGGGCTTGGCCAGCTGCATGGCCGCGGTGCAGGCGAAGTCGCCGTGCGCGGCCACCTTGGGCGATTCGAACGCCGCGCGGCTACCCGCGCCGGGCGACAACTTTTCCAGCTCGGCGGCCAGCGCCGCGAGCAATTCCTGTTTGACGGAGAGCATGCGCGGATTCTACGGGCGGGCGTCATCCGGCCCGGCGGTTCTGGCGTTATGCTGGGCAGCCCCTTCCCGGGCTATCCATCCACATCCATTGCAGGAGCACATTTCATGAACAAGCTGCTTACCGTGGTTGCCGCCGCCGGCCTCGCCTTTTCCTTCGCCACCGCCCACGCCGCGGACGCCGCCAAGCCCAAGACGGCCCAGCAGACCAAGATGGCCACGTGCAACACCGACGCCGGTGACAAGAAAGGCGACGAGCGCAAGGCCTTCATGAAGGAATGCCTCTCGGCCAAGAAGGCCACCCAACAGGACAAGATGAAGACCTGCAACGCCGACGCCAAGACCAAGGCGCTCAAGGGCGACGAGCGCAAGGCCTTCATGAAGGAGTGCCTGAGCAGCAAGCCCGCCTGAGGCCGGCCGCCCTCTCCCCCAGGCAATCGCCCCGCTCTGCGGGGCGATTTTCCTGGGGATGCTCTTCACGAATCGTCGCGCCGTGTGCATCTGCGGGCTCGGGCGGTCTGCTGCGTTAAAAATGCTCGCAATAGCTACGGCTATTGCTGCGCTTTTCGCCTTGCATCCCATCCCGATCCGCAGCGCACACTTTCCGCTCGATTCGTGAAAAGCATCCCTAGCGCGTGCCGATGCCCCGCGCGAGGAACACGGCCAGCAGCGGTATCAGCGCCACGAGGTGCGCCTCGATCATCACGATGCGGCGCGTGGAGCGGACCTCGCTCTCGGCGGGCAGCGCGCCCGTGGCGCGCAGCTGCCGGCGCCAGCGCAGGAAGCGCACCGTGGGCACGATGGACAGCAGCCCGATGACCACGAACAGCCCCACCTTGGCATGCAGCAGCGGCTGCGACCAGTACCACGCCGTGCCCTTGACGCCCCACCAGGTGCGCGCCAGCCCCGTGGCCAGCACCACCACGGCCGAGGCGCCGTAGATCGCGTCCACGCGCGCCAGGCGCTCGACCACGGCGGCGTTGAGCCATTCGGAGCGGCACAGCGCCGCCTCGCTGGCGAGGAAGGTGGCCAGGGTCAGGATGGCCAGGATGTGGGCATAGGCCAGCAGGGCTTCGGTCGTGGGCATGGTGCAGGGTCCGGTTGGGGGGCTATTGGGCGGCGGCGAGGTCGTGCTCGACCCAGCCGTCCACCAGGCGCTTTTCGTGCTGCAGCGGGTCGCCCGCGTGCGCACCGGGCGGCGTGGGCGGGCCGCCGCCGTGCAGGTGGCGGCGGCCTTCGCGCAGCACGCGGCCGTCGGCGGCGCGCAGCGTGTAGTCGAGCTCGATGCTCGGCGGGCCGGCGCGGCGCACGTCGGCGATGCGCACTTCGAGCCGCTGGCCGGGCGCGAGCGCATCGGCGGCGCGCTCCGACAGGTAGCCCGACAGCGCATCGACCCACGCGCGGCGCTCGCCTGCGGTCTCGCGCGGGTTGTCGCGCGCCTCGCTGAACTGCGCCGGGTCGGCGGTGGTGACGCTCACCACGCCGGGCTCGGCGGTTTTTGCGGGGCGCGGCGGGGCGCCCGCGCAGGCGGCGAGCAGGGCGCCCAGCGCCAAGGCGGCCCAGCGGCAGCGCAAGGAAGGGAGTGGCAACGGCATCGGGGCTCCTGTATCTTGGCTACTTGGCGCCGCGGGCGGGCACGCCCCGGCGCCAGAACTCGGGCTGGCCGTAGTGGCGCTTGAGGTATTCGATCCACAGCCGCACGCGCAGCGGCATGTGCTTGCGCTGCGGAAACACGACGTAGATGCCGTTGGGCGGCGCGGCGAAGTCTTCGAGCACGGCGACGAGGCGGCCCGCGGCGATCTCGGCCTCCACCTCCCAGGTGCTGCGCCAGGCGATGCCCCAGCCGCCCAGGCACCAGTCGTGCAGCACCTGGCCGTCGGAGCAGTCGAGCGGCCCGCCGGGCCTGAAGTGCACCACCTCGGCCGTGCCGTCGCCGTTCTCGGCGGGAATGCGAAATGCCCAGCCGCGCGTCTGCGAGGCATCGCTCGACAGCGTGAGGCAGTCGTGCTGCGCGAGCTCGCCCGGGTGGCGCGGCGTGCCGTGGCGCTGCAGGTACTGCGGGGTGGCCACGCACAGGCGGCGGTTGTCGGCGATGCGCACGCTCACCAGGGCCGAATCGGGCAGGTCGCCCACGCGCACGGCGCAGTCGAAGCCCTCGCCCGCCAGATCGACCACGCGGTCGGAGAGGTTCAGCGAGATCGACACCTCGGGGTGCAGCTCATGGAACAGCGGCACCAGCGGCGCCACGTGGCGGCGGCCGAAGCCCGCGGGCGCGGTCACGCGCAAATGCCCCGTGGCCTTGACGCCGCCGGCCGAGACGCTGGCCTCGGCGTTGGCGATGTCGGCCAGCAGGCGCTGGCAGTCCTCGAGGAAGGCGCTGCCCTCGTGCGTGAGCGTGATGCGGCGCGTGGTGCGCACGAGCAGCTTCACGCCCAGGCGCTCCTCCAGCGCGTCGAGCCGCCGCCCCATGATGGCGGGCGCCACGCCCTCCACCTTGGCCGCCGCCGTGAGGCTGCCGCGCGTCGCCACCGAGACGAATGACTCGAACGCCTTGAGTTTGTCCATGCGCGAAGACTAGGCGCTTGAAAGTCAAAGATCAAGCGTTTGCCAGCCCTCATTGAGCGATTTATTACGCCTAATACTCCTTAAACCATAGCTGCTTGCGCGCTCTGCACAAGGGCTGGAGGTCAATTTCATTCAACATGGCGCACCCGTGGCCTGCTGCCCGCACAGCGCCGCGATCTCGGCGTCGCCGTAGCCCACCTCGCGCAGCAGCGCCTGGGTGTGCTCGCCCAGGCGCGGCGGGTCCAGGCGCAGGCCGGGGCGCTCGCCGTCCAGGGTGAAGGGCAGCAGCGGCACGCGGGTGGCCCGGCCGTCGGGCAGCGTGGCGGGGGCCAGGCCGCCCGTGGCGTTGAGGTGCGGGTCGTCGAACAGCGCCTGCGGCTGCGTGATGGGCGCGAAGGGCAGGCCGTGCTTCTCGAACACGGCCGCGAGCTCGTCCGCGCCGTACGGCGCCAGGTGCGCGCGCAGCAGCGGCATCATCCAGTCGCGGGCGCGCACGCGGTCGTTGTTGGTGGCCAGGCGCGGGTCGGCGCGCAGTTCGGCCAGGCCGAAGGCCTCGCAGAACAGGGCCCATTGCGTGTCGCTGACCACGGCCAGGAAGATCTGCCCGCCGTCCTTCACGGTGAACACGTCGTATACCGCCCAGGCCGAGATGCGGCTGGGCATGGGCGCGGCGGGCTGGCCCGTGACGGCGAACTGCATCATGTGCTGCGCGACGAGGAACACGTTGTTCTCGAACAGCGCGCTCTGCACCTCCTGCCCGCGCCCGGTCTGCTCGCGCGCGCGCAGCGCGGCCATGGCGCCGATGGCGCCGAACATGCCGCCCATGATGTCGTTCACGCTCGTGCCCGCGCGCAGCGGGTCGCCGGGGCGGCCGGTCATGTAGGCCAGGCCGCCCATCATCTGCACCACCTCGTCGAGCGCCGTGCGGTGGTCGTAGGGGCCGGGCAGGAAGCCCTTGTGGCTCACGTAGACCAGGCGCGGGTGCAGCGCGGCGAGGCTCGCGTAGTCCAGCCCGAGCTTCTTCATGGTGCCGGGCTTGAAGTTCTCGCTGACCACGTCGGCCGTGGCGATCAGGCGCAGCGCGGCCTCCCGGCCCCCGGGCGTCTGCAGGTCGAGCGCCACGCTCTTCTTGTTGCGGTTGAACATGGGGAAGAAGCCTGCGCCCGAGCCCAGCAGGCGGCGCGTGTTGTCGCCCGCGAGGGGCTCGATCTTGATGACCTCGGCCCCCAGGTCGGCCAGCACCATGCCGCAGGTGGGGCCCATGACCATGTGGGTGAATTCGATGACGCGGATGCCCGCGTACGGCAAGGGGTTAGACATGGGTGAATCCTTTGGGAAGGCCCGCCTCGGGCGTCATGCCGTAGAGCGGTTCGCCGGGCAGCCCGGCCTGCAGCGGGCCGCGCGCCGCCACGAGCCGGCCCCAGTCGACGCCGGTGCGGATGCCCATGGCCTCGAACATGAACACGAGGTCCTCGGTGACCACGTTGCCCGAGGCGCCGGGCGCGTAGGGGCAGCCGCCCAGGCCGCCGAGCGAGCTGTCGAAGGTGCGCACGCCCGCGTCGTAGGCGGCCAGGCAGTTGGCCAGGCCCAGGCCGCGCGTGTTGTGCATGTGGGCCGCGCCCGTGCGCTCGCCGATCTCGGCGCGCACGCGGTTGAACAGGCGCCGCACCTGGGCCGGGTTGGCCATGCCGGTGGTGTCCGACAGGCCCACGTCGCGCGCGCCCGCCCCGGCCACGGCGGCGGCCAGGCGCACCACGTCGTCCTCGGGCACCGGGCCCTGCAGCGTGCAGCCGAAGGCGGTGGACAGGCCCGCCTCCACGTGCACGCCGCCGGCCGCCTGCACGATGCGGCGCAGCTCCTCGACCATCTCGTCGCGGGTCTTGCGCACGTTGGCCAGGGAATGCGCCTCGCTCGCGGAGATGGGCAGCGTGAGCTTGTGCACGCCCGCCGCCAGCGCCGCCTCGGCGCCGCGCAGGTTGGGCACCAGCGCCATCACCGTGAGCCCGGGCAGCGTGAGCGCGTGGCGCACGACGTCGGCCGCGTCGGCCATCTGGGGCAGCAGCCGGGCGGGCACGAACGAGGCCACCTCGATCTCGCGCAGGCCGCTGGCGTACAGCGCGTCGATCCAGCGCAGCTTGTCGGCCGTGGGCATGGCGGCCTTGACCGACTGCAGGCCGTCGCGCGGGCCGACCTCGCTGATGAGCACGTCCGCCGGCGCGACCGCGCCGGTGTCAATTTGAGTCGAATGATTGGGTTTTTGCATTTATTCCAACCTTTTTTGTCACAGATAACCGCTGCAAAGGCATCGGAATAACGCCAGGGGTATCCCCTACATTATGGAAACCTGATCGTGGCGGCAGGTCCGTCCGCGCGTTCTCCCCGTTTCCAAAGGCATCGACATGACCCAGCGTATCTCCGTACACGGCCTGCAAGTGGCCGAGAACCTGTACCGTTTCATCGAAGACCAGGTGCTGCCCGGCACCGGCGTGACCAGCGGCGACTTCTGGCGGGGTTTCGACGCCCTCGTGGCCGACCTGGCCCCGCGCAACGCGGCCCTGCTGACCGAGCGCGACCGCCTGCAGGCCGAGCTGGACACCTGGCACAAGGCCCACCCCGGCCCGATCCAGGACATGGCGGCCTACCGCAAGTTCCTCGAGACCATCGGCTACCTTGTGCCCCAGCCCGCCGACGCCAAGGCCACCACGGCCCACGTGGACGCCGAGCTGGCCGTGCAGGCCGGCCCGCAGCTCGTGGTGCCCATCCTCAACGCGCGCTACGCGCTCAACGCGGCCAACGCGCGCTGGGGCTCGCTGTACGACGCGCTGTACGGCACCGACGTGATCGGCGAGGAGGGCGGCGCCGAGAAGGGCAAGGGCTACAACCCCGTGCGCGGCGCCAAGGTGATCGCGTTCGCGCGCGACTTCCTCGACCAGGCCGTGCCGCTGGCGGCCGGCTCGCACAAGGACGCCGCCGGCTACGCCGTCGAGGGCGGCAAGCTGGTGGTGGCGCTCCAGGGCGGCGGCAAGACCGGCCTCAAGGACGAAGCCAAGTTCGTCGGCTACCAGGGCGGCGCGGCCGCACCCGGCTCCGTGCTGCTGGTGAACAACGGCCTGCACATCGACATCCGCATCGACCGCGCCACGCCCATCGGCCAGACCGACGCGGCCGGCGTGGCCGACGTGGTGGTCGAGGCGGCGCTGTCCACCATCCTCGACCTGGAGGACTCCGTGGCCGCCGTGGACGCCGACGACAAGGTGCTGGGCTACAGCAACTGGCTGGGCATCCTGAAGGGCACCCTGACCGAGTCGTTCGACAAGGGCGGCAAGACCGTCACGCGCGGCCTGAACCCCGACCGCGTGTACACCGGCGCCAACGGCCAGAGCGTGACGCTGCACGGCCGCTCGCTGATGTTCGTGCGCAACGTGGGCCACCTGATGACCAACCCCGCCGTTCTGTGGGGCGCGCACGCCAGGGAGATCCCCGAGGGCATCCTCGACGCGGTGGTGACGACCGCCATCGCCGTCCACGACCTCAAGGGCCGGGGCGCCAACGGCATCCGGAACTCGCGCACGGGCAGCGTCTACATCGTCAAGCCCAAGATGCACGGCCCCGCCGAAGTGGGCTTCGCCAACGAGCTGTTCAGCCGCGTGGAGCAGGTGCTGGGCCTGGCCCCGAACACCGTCAAGCTGGGCATCATGGACGAGGAGCGCCGCACCTCGATCAACCTCAAGGCCTGCATCGCCGCCGCGCCCGCGCGCGTGGCCTTCATCAACACCGGCTTCCTGGACCGCACGGGCGACGAGATGCACACCGCCATGCACGCCGGCCCCATGGTGCGCAAGGGCGACATGAAGACCAGCGCCTGGATCCAGTCCTACGAGCGCAACAACGTGCTCGTGGGCCTGTCGTGCGGCCTGCGCGGCAAGGCGCAGATCGGCAAGGGCATGTGGGCCATGCCCGACCTCATGAAGGCCATGCTGGAGCAGAAGATCGCCCACCCCAAGGCCGGCGCCAACACCGCCTGGGTGCCGAGCCCCACGGGCGCCACGCTGCACGCGCTGCACTACCACCGGGTGCTGGTGAGCGACATCCAGATCGAGCTGGAGAAGATCGACGCCGCCGCCGAGCGCGACAACCTGCTCACCGGCCTGCTCACCGTGCCCGTGAGCACGAACCCGAACTGGAGCGAGGCCGAGCGCCAGCAGGAGCTGGACAACAACATCCAGGGCATCCTGGGCTACGTGGTGCGCTGGGTGGACCAGGGCGTGGGCTGCTCCAAGGTGCCCGACATCCACGACGTGGGCCTGATGGAAGACCGCGCCACGCTGCGCATCAGCAGCCAGCACGTGGCCAACTGGCTGCTGCACGGCGTGGTGACCGAGGCGCAGGTGCGCGCCACGTTCGAGCGCATGGCCGCCGTGGTGGACCAGCAGAACGCGGGCGATGCCGCCTACACGCCCATGGTGGGCAACTTCGGCGGCGCCGCCTACCAGGCCGCCTGCGACCTGGTCTTCAAGGGCCTGGCCCAGCCCAGCGGCTACACCGAGCCGCTGCTGCACGCCTGGCGCCTGAAGGTGAAGGCCGGGACCGCCACCGCCTGAACTATCAAATCAATAGCTGCTGGCGCGCGCTGTGCAAGCGCCAGCAGCCGATTTGGTTCAAAATACGACGGCACCCTCGGGTGCCGTTCGTTTTGGCCATGCCCACCACCACCGACCCTCTGCGCTGCCCCCTGTGCGGCCAGGCCAACCAGTGCGCCGTCGCGGCAGGCCTGCCCGCGCAGGACTGCTGGTGCATGCACGCGCCGGTATCGCGCGCGGCCCTGGCGCGCCTGCCCGGCCAGGCGCGCGGCCGCGCCTGCATCTGCCCCCGCTGCGGCGCCGATATGATCGAAACTCCCCCGTCCACTCCACTCCAGGATTCCCCATGCCCACCTACCACATCGAACTGTTCGAAGGCCGCACCGTCGAGCAAAAGCGCAGGCTCGTCGAGGAAATCACGCGCGTGACCGTCGAGGTGCTGGGCAGCCCGGCGGAGTCGGTGGACATCCTCATCACCGACTACAAGCGCGAGAACTGGGCCACGGGCGGAAAACTCTGGTTAGACAAGAAATAAGCGGCATGACCGGCTCCGTCGCTGCACTGCGTGAGCGCTACGGCGAGCGCTACCGCTGGCTGCTGCTCCTGAGCGTGATGGTGGGCACGATGGCCTCCATCATGTCCTCCACCATCGTGAACGTGGCCGTCCCCGACATGAGCCACTACTTCGCGCTGGGCCAGGAGCGCGCGCAGTGGGTGAGCTCGGGCTTCATGGTGGCCACCACGGTGGCCATGCTGGTCACGCCGTGGCTGCTGGCGCGCTTCGGCTACCGCGCCACCTACGTGGGCGCCATCGCGCTGCTCCTGGCGGGCGGCGTCGGCGGCGGGGTGGCGGGCCAGTTCTGGCAGGTGCTGGCCGCGCGCGTGGCCGAGGGCCTGGCCGCGGGCGTGGTGCAGCCCATCCCCGCCGTCATCATCCTGCACGCCTTCCAGCCCCACGAGCAGGGGCGCGCCAGCGGCATCTTCGGCATGGGCGTGGTGCTGGCGCCCGCCGTCGGGCCCAGCATCGGCGGGCTGCTGGTCGATTGGTTCGGCTGGCGCTCCATCTTCTTCATGGTGGTGCCGTTCTGCGCGGCGTCGCTGTGGCTGGCCTACAAGTTCGTGCCGGTGACCGCGCCCGGCGGCGCCGAGGCCGGGCGCGACGGCGCGGGGCTCGACTGGGGCGGCCTGGCGCTGGGCGCGGGCGGCACGCTGTGCCTGCTCAACGGCCTGGTGGCGCTGCGCGGCGGCACCGCGGGCGAGTCGGCGGCGCTGCTGGCCGCCACGCTGGCCGCGCTGGTGCTGTTCATCGGGTGGCAGCGCCGGCTGCTGGCGCGCGGCGGCAAGCCGCTCATGGACCTGCGGCTGTTCCAGTACCGCCAGTTCGCCATGGGCAGCGTGGTGGCCTTCATCTACGGCACGGCGCTGTTCGGCTCCACCTACCTGCTGCCCGTGTTCATGCAGCTGGGGCTGCAGCTGTCGGCCTCGCTGGTGGGCACCATCATGCTGCCGGCGGGCATCGCGCTGGCCGCCACCATCCCGCTCGTGGGGCGCCTGGCGGACCGGCAGCCCACGCACCTGCTCGTGAGCATCGGGCTCGCGCTGCTCGCGGCCTCGTTCGCGCTCATGGTGTGCGTGGGGCTGGGCTCGGCGCTGTGGATGCTGGTGGTCTTCACCATCGTCGGGCGCATCGGCCTGGGCTTCATCCTGCCGTCGCTCAACCTGGGGGCGATGCGGCCGCTGGACAAGTCGCTGATCTCGCAAGGGTCGAGCGCGATCAGCTTCATCCGCATGCTCGGCGGCGCGGCGGGCGTGAGCCTGTGCGGCATCGTGCTCGAATGGCGCATGGCCGCGCACGGCGCCTCGCTGGCCGCCGCGGGCCACGGGCCGCAGCGCGTGGCGGCCTTCGCCGAGACCTTCCTCATGCTCACGGGCCTGTGCCTGCTGGCGCTGGCGGCGGCGTGGCAGTTGCGCGAAGCCCCATCCCCGAAGCCGGAGTAACCCCCATGTGCCAGCTGCTCGGCATGAACTGCAACACGCCCACCGACGTGCGCTTCAGCTTCTCCGGCTTCGCGCAGCGCGGCGGCAACACCGGGGACCACACGGACGGCTGGGGCATCGCGTTCTTCGAGGACAAGGGCCTGCGCCACTTCGTGGACCACGAGCGCGCCGTGGATTCGCCCGTGGCCGAGCTGATCCGCCGCTATCCCGTAAAGAGCCGCAACGTCATCGCCCACATCCGCAAGGCCACGCAGGGCGTGGTGAGCCTGGAGAACTGCCACCCCTTCGTGCGCGAGCTCTGGGGCCGCTACTGGGTGTTCGCGCACAACGGCGACCTGAAGGACTTCCGCCCGCGCCTGCATGCGCACTTCCACCCCGTGGGCAGCACGGACAGCGAGCACGCCTTCTGCTGGATCATGCAGGAGCTGTCGAAGTCGCACGCGGGCGTGCCCAGCGTGCACGAGCTGACGCTCACCCTGCGCGAGCTGGCCGCGCGCATCGCGCCGCACGGCACGTTCAACTTCCTGCTCTCGAACGGGCAGGCGCTGTGGGCGCACGCCACCACGCACCTGCACTACGTCGAGCGGCGCCACCCCTTCGCGTGCGCGCAGCTCAGCGACGAAGACCTGAGCATCGACTTCGCCACCTGCACCACGCCGCAGGACCGCGTGGCCGTGATCGCCACCGCGCCGCTCACGAACAACGAGGCCTGGACGGCGTTCGCCAACGGCGAGCTGCGGGTATTCGTGGACGGCGCGTGCGGCGTTACGCCAGCAGCGCGTTCACCCGCTTGACGTAGGCCGCCGGGTCGTCCGGCAGGCCGCCCTCGGCCAGCAGCGCCTGGTCGAACAGGATGTGCGCGAGGTCGTGGAAGTGCACGCTGCCGTCGAGCTTGCGGACCAGCGGGTGCCCGGGGTTCACCTCGAGCACGGGCTTGCTGTCGGGCGCCTTCTGGCCGGCCTGCTTGAGTATGCGCGCGAGCTGCGTGCTCATGCCGCCGTCCTGCACCACGATGCAGGCAGGCGAATCGACGAGACGCGTGGTGGCGCGCACGTCCTCGGCCTTGTCCTTGAGGGCTTCCTTGAGCTGGGCGAGCACGGGCTTGAAGGCCTCGGCGGCTTCCTCGGCGGCCTTCTTCTCGGCCTCGTCCTGGAGCTTGCCCAGGTCCACCGCGCCCTTGGCCACGCTTTGCAGCGGCGTGCCATCGAATTCGGTGAGGTAGTTCAGCGCCCACTCGTCCACGCGGTCGGTCATGAGCAGTACCTCGATGCCCTTCTTCTTGAAGACCTCGAGCTGCGGGCTGTTCTTGGCCGCCGCCAGGGTGTCGGCGGTGATGTAGTAGATGGCCTCCTGGCCTTCCTTCATGCGCGCCTTGTAGCCGGCGAAGGACACGCTGGGCGTGTCAGAACTGGTGGAGGCGAAGCGCAGCAGCTTGGCGATGCGCTCGCGGTTGGCGAAGTCCTCGCCCAGGCCTTCCTTGAGCACGGCGCCGAACTCGGCGTAGAACTGCGTGTACTTGCCTTCCTTGGCCTTGTCGTCGGCGTCCACCACGTCGGTGACGCCATCGGCTTGCGAGCCGGCCTCGTGCTTGTCGTGCTTGGCCAGGTCTTCGAGCATGGAGAGCACGCGCTTGACCGAGCCGTCGCGGATCAGCCGCACGTCGCGGCTTTCCTGCAGCAGCTCGCGGCTCACGTTGAGCGGCAGGTCGGCCGAGTCGATCACGCCGCGGGCGAAGCGCAGGTAGCCGGGCAGCAGCGCCTCGGCGTCGTCCATGATGAACACGCGCTTGACGTAGAGCTTCACGCCCGCGTGCTTGTCGCGCTGGTACAGGTCGAACGGCGCCTTGGCCGGGATGTACAGCAGCTGCGTGTACTCGGTGTTGCCCTCGACGCGGTTGTGGCTCCAGGTCAGCGGGTTCTCGAAGTCGTGGCTGATGGCCTTGTAGAACTCCTGGTACTGCTCGTCGGTGATGTCCTTCTTGGGCCGCGTCCACAGCGCGCTGGCCTTGTTGATGGTTTCCCACTCGCCGGTCTTGACCATGGCGCCGGGCTCGCCCTCCTTCTCGCTCTCTTTCCATTCCTCCTTTTCCATGAGGATGGGCAGGCTGATGTGGTCGGAGTACTTGCCGATGACCTGCTTGAGCTTCCAGGCGTTGAGGAACTCCTCCGCATCGTCGCGCAGGTGCAGGATGACGTTGGTGCCGCGCGCGGCGCGGGTGATGGGCTCGACCTCGAAGTCGCCCGTGCCGCCGCTGATCCAGCGCACGCCCTCGTCGGCCTTCATGCCCGCGCGGCGCGACTCGACGGTGATCCTGTCGGCCACGATGAAGCCCGAGTAGAAGCCCACGCCGAACTGGCCGATGAGCTGGGCGTCCTGCTTCTGGTCGCCCGAGAGCTTGCCCATGAAGTCGCGGGTGCCGCTCTTGGCGATGGTGCCCAGGTGGTCGATGGCCTCCTGCGTGCTCATGCCGATGCCGTTGTCGGCGATGGTCAGCGTCCTGGCGGCCTTGTCGAAGGACACGCGCACCTCGAGGTTCGGCGCATCCTCATAGAGCGCCGCGTCGTTCAGCGCCTCGAAGCGCAGCTTGTCGCAGGCGTCGGAGGCGTTGGAGACCAGCTCGCGCAGGAAGATCTCGGGGTTGGAGTACAGCGAGTGCGTGACGAGGTGCAGCAGCTGCGCCACTTCGGCCTGGAAGGAATGGGTTTGCTTGCTCATGGGGTGGCTGGAAAAAGAAAAAACATCGACGCCCGGCCAGATGGGGGCAGGCCGGGGCAAATCAAGAGTTTCCCATGAAATCCGGCCCCAGCGCTTACCCAGAGCGCGCAAGAAGCTATGCATTTGATAGTTGCAATGGTTCACATTCTGTTCAGGTTGGCCTAAGTTTCGCGGCCCAGCATGGGTTTCCCTTCCACCCATCCCTTCGAGGAACCCCAACCATGCGCTCCACCCTCTCCGCCCTGATCGCCGCCGCAGGCCTGCTCGGCGCCCTGGCCGCCCACGCCGCCGCGCCCGCCCTGCCCGCCGACGCGCCCGCGGGCTCCACCGTGCAGTGCAAGGACGGCAGCTACGCCTCGCCCGACGCCAAGAAGGGCGCCTGCAAGGGCCACAAGGGCATCAAGACCTGGTACGGCAAGGCCGCCGCTCCCGCCGCAGCGGCACCCGCCGCCCCGGGCGCGCCGCAGAGCACCGCCAAGGCCCCCGCCAGCATGCCCGCCCCAGCCAAGACGGCCGCCCCGGGCGGCGGCGCGGGCAAGGTGTGGGCCAACGACGACACCAAGGTCTACCACTGCATGGGCGACCGCTACTACGGCAAGACCAAGAAGGGCGAGTACATGACCGAGGCCGACGCCAAGGCCAAGGGCATGCACGCCGCGCGCAACAAGGCCTGCTCGTAACCTGCGCCGGGGGGATGGCCTGGCGATTTACAGTGGGCGCTTTCCACAGCGCTCCAGCCGCCCGCCATGACCCCTTCCAGCACCCAACGCACCCAGCAGGCCCTGGCCGCCATCGAGGCGGCCGGCGATGAGGGCCGCCGCATCTTCACCCGCGTGTACGCCAGCGCCGCGCTGCAGGCAGCGCAGGCGGCCGACGCGCGCGCCGCGCTGGGCATCACCCTGGGCCCGCTAGACGGACGCGTGGTCTCCATCAAGGACCTGTTCGACGTGGCGGGCGAGCCCACCACGGCGGGCTCCGCCCTGCTGCGCGGCGCGCCGCCCGCAGCGCAGGACGCGCCCATCGTGCGGCGGCTGCGCGCCGCGGGCGCGGTGATCGTCGGCAAAACCAACATGACCGAGTTCGCGTTCTCGGGCATCGGCATCAATCCGCACTACGGCACGCCGGGCAACGCGCACGACGGCACGCGCATTCCCGGCGGGTCGTCGTCCGGCGCGGGCGTGAGCGTGGCGCGCGGCATGGCCGAGATCGCCATCGGCTCGGACACGGGCGGCTCGATCCGCATCCCGGCGGCGTTCAACGGCGTCACGGGCTTCAAGCCCACGCAGGCGCGCGTGCCGCGCACGGGCGCCTATCCGCTGTCGTACACGCTGGACACCGTGGGCCCGCTGGCCGCCAGCGTGCCCGATTGCGCGCAGGCCGATGCCGTGCTCTCGGGCAGCGAGTGGGCGCCGCTGCCCGCGCGCGGCGTGGACGGGCTGCGCCTGGGCGTGCCGCGCGGGCTGCTGTTCACGCAGACCGAGGATGCGGTGCTGCAGGCCTTCGAGGCCGCGCTGTCCGCGCTGTCGGCCGCCGGAGCCCGCGTGCGGGACATGGCGCTGGACGAATGGCTGGGCGCGCCCCTGCGGCTGCAGGAGCAGGGCGGCATCTCCGCCGCCGAGGCCGCGCACATCCACCGCGATGTCCTGGCGCGCGCGCCCGAGGCGCTCGATGCGCGCGTGCTGGCGCGCATCCGCCGGGGCGAGTCCATCTCCGCAGCGCACTACGTGGGCATGCTGCAGGCCCGCGCGGTGCTGCTGCCCGCGCTGGACGCGCAGCTCGCGGACGTGGACGCCCTCGTGCTGCCCACCGTGCCCTGCGTGGCCCCGGCCATCGAGGCGCTGCGGCACGACGATGCCGCGTTCACCCAGGCCAACCTGCTGGCGCTGCGCAACCCCTCGGTATTCAACTTCTACGACCTGCCCGCGCTCTCGCTGCCCATCGCGCAGCCTGCCGGCGCACTGCCCGTGGGGCTGATGGTGGTGGGCCGGCGCGGGGGCGACCGCGCGCTGCTGGCCATCGGCGCGGCGCTGCAGGGGCTGGAGATCCTCACGCCCACGCAGGCGGCGCGCGCCGCTTGACCCGGGGCAACCCCCGCGCCGCGCCGCGCGCGGACAATGCGGCATGACCGACGCCCCCGCCCTCAACATCCACGGCGAGCCCGTGCGGCCCGCGCACGCGCAGGTGCCCGCCGGCATCGCCTGCGCACTCGACTACGAGCGCCATGCCGCGCACCACATCGAGGCCATGGCCTGGCGCCACATCCAGGGCGGCACGGACCAGAACCTGGCGCTGGCGCACAACCGCGCCGCGCTCGACGCCGTGCGCCTGCTGCCGCGCCCGCTGGCCAGCCTGCGCGGCGGGCACACGCGGCTCACGCTGCTGGGGCTGGCATTCGAGCACCCGCTGCTGCTCGCGCCCGTGGCCTACCAGGCGCTGGCCCACCCCGAGGGCGAGCTCGCCAGCGTGCGCGCCGCGATGGCGCTGCGCGCGGGCTACATCGCCAGCACGCTCTCCAGCCACACGCTCGAAGACATCGCGGCCGCCGCGCAGGCCGCCGTGCGCGAGCTGGGTTACGGCGCGCCGCTGTGGTTCCAGCTCTACGCGCAGCCCGCGCGCGAGCACACGCTGGCGCTGCTGCGCCGCGCCGAGGCCGCGGGCTACCAGGCCATCGTGTGGACGGTGGACGCCTCCATCAAGCGCTCGGGCTTCGCGCTGCCGCCCGGCGTGGAAGCCGCCAACCTGCGCGGCTACCCCGCCGTGCAGCACACGCCGCAGGCCCTCGGCGGCCCCGTGCTGCTGGGCACGCCGCTGGCCGATGCCGCGCCCACGCGCGAAGACCTGCAATGGCTGCGCGCGCAGACGCGCCTGCCGCTCATCGTGAAGGGCGTGCTCTCGCCGCGCGTGGCGGCCGAGGCCGTGGCGTGCGGGGCGGATGCGCTCGTCGTCTCCAACCACGGCGGGCGCGTGATGGACGGCGTGCCCGCGCCCATCGAGGTGCTGCCCGCCGTGCGCGCCGCCGTGCCGGGCACGCCGCTGCTGCTCGACAGCGGCATCCGCTGGGGCACCGACGCGGCCAAGGCCCTGGCCCTGGGCGCAAGCGCCGTGCTCATCGGCCGCCCGCAGCTGCACGCGCTGGCCGTGGCCGGGCTGCAGGGCGTGGCCCACCTGCTGCTCATGCTGCGCAGCGAGCTGGAGCTGGCCCTGGCGCAACTGGGCTGCGCGCAACTCGATCAGCTCACGGACGAGGCGGTCTGGCGCGGTTGATCAAAAAGGAGAGCTGCTTGCGCGCTCCTGCATTGGATTTCAGCATCATTTATATCTAAAAACCTTGTACAGAAGGCGCAAGCAGCTCCTGTTTCAGGAGCACCTCAGAACCGCTCGTCCGGCCCCAGGTAGCGCCACTGCCCCGCCGGCAGGTGGCCCAGGGTGACGCGGCCGATGCGGATGCGCTTCAAGCCCACCACCTTCAGGCCCACGAGCTCGCACATGCGGCGGATCTGGCGCTTCTTGCCCTCGCGCAGCACGAAGCGCAACTGCTCGGGGTTCTGCCACTCGACCTGCGCGGGCTTGAGCGCCTGCCCGTCGAGCGACAGGCCGTGGCGCAGCCGCGCGAGCCCCTCGCGCGGGAAGGCGGCCTGCACGTCGGCGGCCACGCCGCCATACTGCACGCGCACCAGGTATTCCTTGTCCACGCCGGAGTCCTCGCCGATGAGCTGGCGCGCCACGCGCCCGTCCTGCGTGAGCACGAGCAGGCCCACCGAGTCGATGTCCAGCCGCCCGCAGGGCGCCAGGCCCTTGAGCTGCGCGGGCGCAAAGCGCAGGCGGCTCGCGTCACCCTTCCAGTGCGTGCGCGGGCCGATGAGCGCCACGGCGGGCGTGTGGCCGTCCTCGGCCTGGCCGCTCACGTAGCCCATGGGCTTGTGCAGCAGGATGGTGACCTGCTGCTGTTGCTGCCCTTGCGCCTGGCGGTCCACCTCGATGCGGTCCGAGGGCCCCACCTGCAGCCCCATGGCCGCCACCTGGCCGTTGACGCGCACCCAGCCGCGCGCGATCCAGTCGTCGGCCTCGCGCCGCGAGCACAGGCCCAGGCCGGCCATGCGCTTGTTGAGGCGCTCCGTCTGCGCGGCGGCGGGCGCTGCGGCAGGCGCGGCCGGGGCGGGCGCCGCCTTCGGGGGCACGGCCGGGCGGCGCAGCGTGAGGCGGGTGGACGGCGGGGCGGGCGGTTTGGCGGAGGGCATGGCGGGCGGGCGCGGCAAAACGGCGATTGTCCCGCATGGGCCCGGGCGCCGGCGCTTCATGCCGTTCGGGCATGGGGCCATCGGCATTACTCATACCACGGCCATGGCGATCCTGCCTACACTGGGCCCGCCCCCGTCCCCCCTCCCGACCGCCGGAAAACCCATGGCCCTCACCGCATCCTCCCTCCGCTCGCTCTCGATCTCACGCCGCCTGGGGCTGGGCTTTGCCAGCATGGCCGTGCTGCTGCTGGCCATCGCCGGGGCGGGGCTCTACGCCGTGCACGCGGTCCGCGCGCAGATGCAGCAGGTCACCGGCACGGACGCGGACAAGACCCGGTTCGTCAACAGCATGCTCGAGAGCATGAGCGCCATCGGCCTAGCGAGCCGCTCGGCCACCATGCTCAACGACATCGACGCCAAGCGCTCGGCCGAGCAGGTCCAGCAGACCCAGCAGTCGGTGGCCAAGTACCAGCGCGAGGAAGAGCAGCTCGCGGCCCTGCTGCGGCAGAGCGCCTCCGGCGAGGAAACGCAGCTGCTCGCGGACATCCAGGCGCTGGCGAAGAAGACCCTGCCCCAGCTCGACGCGGCGCTCAAGTCCGCCGTGGACGGCGACACCGTGGACGCCACGCTCTCCCTCATGACCCGCGTGGCGCCCGACGAGGCGCGCTGGCGCGGCAAGCTGCTCGAGCTCGTGGCGCTGCAGGGCCGGCTGAACACCGAGGCCGCCGCCGCGGCCGACGCCACGCAGGACCGGCTGCGCACGGTCATGGGCGTGCTCGTCGCGCTCGGCGTGGCCCTGGGCGGGCTCGTCGCCTGGCGCACCACGCGCAGCATCACCGCGCCCATCGGCCGCGCCGTGGTGGTGGCCGAGCGCATCGCGCGCGGCGACCTCACCTCGCAGGTGGAGGTGCGCATCCACGACGAGACGGGCCGCCTGCTCGAGGCCATCGCCGCCATGCAGGGCCGCCTGCACACGCTGGTGGGCGGCATCGCCCAGGCCGCCGACTCCATCCTCGTGGCGAGCTCCGAGGTGGCCTCGGGCAACGTGGACCTGAGCCAGCGCACCGAGCACACCTCGCACAGCCTGCAGCAGGCGGCCGCCACGCTGGCCGAGCTCACGGGCACCGTGGGCCAGAGCGCCGAGGCGGCGCAGCAGGCCAACACGCTCGCGGCCGGCGCGTCGGACGCCGCCTCGCGTGGGGGCGAGGTGGTGGCGCGCGTGGTCAGCACCATGGAAGGCATCAGCGCGAGCTCGCGCAAGATCGCCGACATCATCGGCGTGATCGACGCCATCGCGTTCCAGACCAACATCCTCGCGCTCAACGCGGCCGTGGAGGCCGCGCGCGCGGGCGAGCAGGGCCGGGGCTTCGCCGTGGTGGCGGGCGAGGTGCGCAGCCTCGCGGGCCGCGCCGCACAGGCCGCGCACGAGATCAAGGCCCTCATCGGCGCGAGCGTCGAGCAGGTGCAGGGCGGCAGCACCCAGGTGCACGCCGCGGGGCAGGCCATCGAGGAGCTCGTGCACTCCGTGCAGAGCGTCTCCGGCATCATGGGCGAGATCACCACCGCGAGCCGCGCGCAGAGCCAGCGCATCACGCAGGTGAGCGAGGCGGTGGGCGCGCTCGACGACGTGACGCAACAGAACGCCGCGCTGGTCGAGCAGGGCGCCGCCGCGGCCGACAGCCTCAAGGAGCAGGCCAGCAAGCTCGCGCAGATGGTGCGCACCTTCCGCCTCACGCGCGAGGCCGGGGACGGCGCGCCCGGCCAGGAGCCGCCCGCCGCGCTGGAGCCGCCCGCGCCGCGGCCCGGCTCGCGGCCCGGCTCGCAATTGCGCCTGGGCTGAGCGCTCAGCCCTGCAGCGCGTCGAGCCGCAGCACGCGCACGCCGCCGTACTCGATCTGGATCACCCCCTGCGCCTGCAGGGCCGCCAGCGCCTCGTTCACACGCTGGCGCGACAGCCCCACGAGGTAGGCCAGCTCCTGCTGCGTGATGCGCAGCACCTGGCCCACGCCGGGGTAGAGCACGGGGTTGAACAGCGCCGCGAGGCTGCGCGCCACGCGCACGTCGGGGCTGCCCAGGCGGTCGATCTCGCGCGCCGCGATGAACTGGCCCAGGCGCTCGTTGAGCTGGTCCATCACGAAGCGGTTGAAGGCGATGGAGTGGCCCAGCAGCCAGTGGAAGGTGTCGATGGGCAGCCCCGCCACCACGCTCTTGCGCAGGGCCTGGATGTTGTAGCGGTAGGGCTCGCGCTTGACCGCCGTGCCCTCGCCGAACCAGCCGCCGGGCGGCACGCCGGTGAAGGTCGTGGTGAGGCCCTGGGCGTTGTCGGCGCTCATCTTGAGCAGGCCCTCGACCACGCCGAACCAGTAGGTGACGGGGCGGCCGATGCGGCACACGTAGTCGCCCGCCTTGGCGTCGCCCACCACCAGGGCCGCCATGGCGCGCTCGCGCGCCTCGGGCTGCAGCAGGCCCAGCCACGGGATGCCGTCGAGTTCGCCGGCCGTGGGCAGGCGGCGGCGCTGGTGCAGGGACAGGTCTTGGCTCATCGGTTCCAGGAAGAGAGGGAGGCCGCGCGCACGGCGGGCGGAGAGCCCGTTTTTACGGGAATACCACGAGCAAGATTGTCGTCACAAAGACAGATTATTGGCAATTGGCGTACCAACATCGGCGGCTTGCCGACGACCGAGGAGACCGTCCATGCCCCCCACCGCCCCCCGCCTGCGCCGCCGCGCCCTGCTCGCCGCCGCCGCCGCCCTGCCCTGGCTGTATTCCGGCGCGGCCCGCGCGCAGGACGCGGTGATCAAGCTCGCGCAGTCCACCGACCTCTCGGGGCCGCTCGCCGAGCTGGGCTCGGCCATGCACCAGGGCGCGCAGGCCGCCTTCGCGGCTGTGAACGCGCGCGGCGGCATCCACGGCCGCAGCATCGCGCTGCAGACGCTCGACGATGCCTACGACGTGCAGCGCTCCCTGACCAACGTCAAGCAGTTCCTGGCCGACCGCGACACCTTCGCGCTGTTCAACTGCATGGGCACGCCCAACATCGAGGCCATGCTGCCGCAGGTGCTGGCCTCGGGCATTCCGTTCTTCGCCCCGTTCACGGGCGCACTGCTCAGCCGCGTGCCGCAGCGCAGCGTGTTCAACATCCGCGCGAGCTACGCCGAGGAGGCCGAGAAGCTCGTGCAGCACTTGGCCACGATCGGCATCAAGCGCATCGGCATCGTCTACCAGGCCAACGCCTTCGGCAAGGAAGTCTTCACGGCCGCGCAGCGCTCCATGGCCAAACTGCAGCTCGCCGAGGGTACGTCGGTCACCGTGGAGAACAACGCGAGCGACGCGCAGGCCGCCGCCGAGAAGCTCGCGCAGGCCGAGCCCGAGGCCGTGCTCGTGGGCCTGGCGGGCAAGCCCACGCTGGCCTTCGTGAAGGCCTTCCGCGCGCTGCGGCGCGGCACCACGCTCTATGCGCTGTCGGTCATGGGCACGGCCGCCACCGTGAACGCGCTGGGCGCCGACGCCCGGGGCATGGCCATCACCCAGGTGGTGCCGCTGCCCACCAACGCCGTGGTGCCCGTGGTGCGCGACTTCCTGCAGGCCTGGAAGGCCAGCGGCGCCAAGGGCGAGCCCTCGCACCTGGCGCTGGAGGGCTACATCAACGCCCGCACCTGCTGCGAGGCGCTGCAGCGCGCGGGGCGCAACCCCACGCGCGCGGCCTTCATCGACGCGGTGTGGAGCCTCAAGGCCTTCGACCTCGGCGGCTTCGAGATCAACGCCACCGAGCCCGGCCGCAACGCATCGCGCTTCGTGGAGCTGACCCTGGTGGGGCGCGATGGCCGCTTCGTGCGGTAGCTGCGCGCTGCGCGGTGGTTAACCCGATCAGGAATTTCCCGCAAATTGTCATTGCAAAGACAAAACGGCGTCAAAGCCATTCCTAACATCCCTTCCGTCCCACCCGACCTTTGAACCACAGGAACCGCCCATGAGCACCACGTTCCCGCACCTGCTGCTCCAGCATGCCGCTGAGCGCCCCGGTGCGCCGGCGCTGCGCGAAAAAGAATATGGCATCTGGCAGACCTGGAGCTGGCAGGACGCCTGCCGCACCGTGCGCCACATGGCCTGCGGCCTGGCGGCGCTGGGCCTGGCGCGCGGCCAGAACCTGGCCCTCATCAGCGACAACCGCCCACACCTGTACATGGGCTTCCTGGCCGCGCAGGCACTGGGCGCCGTGCCCGTGCCGCTGTACCAGGACGCGGTGGCCGCCGAGATGGGCTTCGTGATGGAGGACGCCGAGATCGCCTTCGCGTTCGCCGAGAACCAGGAGCAGGTGGACAAGCTGCTCGAAGTGCGCGAGACCCTGCCCGGCAGCATCCAGCACATCGTCTACGACGACCCGCGCGGCCTGCGCAACTACGACCAGCCCGGCCTCATCAGCGTGGAGCAGCTCATGGCCCAGGGCGAGGCCTGGGACCGGGCCCACCCCGGCGCATGGGACGCCATGGTGGCCGCCGTGCAGCCCGGGGACGTGTCCGTCATCCTCTACACCTCGGGCACCACGGGCAAGCCCAAGGGCGTGTGCCAGACGCATGCGAGCTTCATCGGCTCGGCCCGGGGCGCCGCCGAGGTGGACCAGCTCGGCCCCAACGACAGCATCATCTCCTACCTGCCCCCGGCCTGGGTGGGCGACCACCTGTTCTCGCTCGCGCAGTGGATGGTGGCGGGCTACACCATCAACTGCCCCGAGTCGGCCAGCACGGTGGGCATCGACCTGCGCGAGATCGGCCCGAGCTACTACTTCGCGCCGCCGCGCGTGTTCGAGGGCATGCTCACCTCCATCTCCATCCGTATGGAAGACGCCGCGCCCATCAAGCGCTGGCTGTACGCCCGGTGCATGGACGTCGCGCGCCGCGTGGGCGCCGACATCCTCGACGGCAAGCCCGTGGGCCTGCTCGACCGGCTCAAGTACAAGGCGGGCGACTTCATGATCTACGGCCCGCTGCGCAACGCCATGGGGCTGTCGCGCATCCGCGTGGCGTACACGGCGGGCGCGGCCATCGGGCCGGACCTGTTCCGCTTCTTCCGCTCCATCGGCATCAACCTCAAGCAGTTCTACGGCCAGACCGAGACCTGCGCCTACGTGTGCCTGCAGCGCGACGGCCAGGTCAAGCTGCAGTGCGTGGGCCAGGCCGCGCCGGGCATCGAGCTCAAGATCGCCGACAGCGGCGAGGTGCTGGTCAAGGGCGTGTCGGTGCTCAAGGAGTACTACAAGCGCCCCGACGCCACGGCCGAGGTGATCGACGCCGAGGGCTGGTTCCACACGGGCGACGCGGGCGTGCTCGACGCCGACGGCCAACTGCGCATCATCGACCGCGCCAAGGACGTGGGCAAGACCAACCGGGGCGCCATGTTCGCGCCCAACTACATCGAGAACAAGCTCAAGTTCTTCCCGCACATCAAGGAGGCCGTGTGCTTCGGCCACGAGCGCGACCAGGTGTGCGCCTTCATCAACATCGACTTCGAGGCCGTGGGCAACTGGGCCGAGCGCCAGGGCCTGCCCTACGGTGGCTACGTGGACCTGGCCTCCAAGGCCAAGGTGCTGGAGCTCATCGCCCAATGCGTCGCGCAGGTCAACGCCGACCTGGCGGGCGAGGCCGGCATGGCCGGCACGCAGGTGGCGCGTTTCCTCGTGCTGCACAAGGAGCTCGACCCCGACGACGACGAGCTGACCCGCACGCGCAAGGTGCGGCGCGGCTTCATCGCGCAGAAGTACGGCGTGCTGGTGGATGCGCTGTACACGGGCAAGACCGAGCAGTACATCGAGACGCAGGTGAAGTTCGAGGACGGCCGCAGCGGCAGCGTGAGCGCCACGCTGCAGATCGTGGACGCGAAGCTCCACCCCGCGGCAGCCTGAGACAGAGGAAGCGACATGGCACAGAAGAAAATCGGCGGCGTCATCCTCGACATCCAGAACATCAGCCTGCGTTTCGGCGGCGTGAAGGCGCTCACGGACATCTCGTTCAACGTGCGCGAGCACGAGATCCGCTCCATCATCGGGCCCAACGGCGCGGGCAAAAGCTCGATGCTCAACTGCATCAACGGCGTGTACACGCCCACCGAGGGCTCGATCACCTTCCGCGGCAAGACCTTCAGCCACATGAACAGCCGCCAGGTGGCCGAGATGGGCGTGGCGCGCACCTTCCAGAACCTCGCGCTGTTCAAGGGCATGAGCGTGATCGACAACATCATGTCGGGCCGCAACCTGAAGATCAAGAGCAACATCCTCTTGCAGGCGCTGCGCATCGGCCCGGCAGAGAAGGAAGAAATCCGCCACCGCGAGTTCGTCGAGCACATCATCGACTTCCTCGAGATCCAGGCCTACCGCAAGACGCCCGTGGGCCAGCTGCCCTACGGCCTGCAAAAGCGCGTGGACCTGGGCCGGGCCCTGGCCATGGAGCCTCAGG
>Ga0222423_1000119_pt1 | contig 78896 bp, 70 predicted proteins | sample 3A0metagenome_FD_182472 | JGI IMG/M metagenome (GOLD analysis project Ga0222423, IMG submission 182472) | Enriched microbial communities from leaf-cutter ant dump, University of Wisconsin, Madison, United States - 3A0 (version 2) | ecosystem: Environmental > Terrestrial > Nest > Insects nest >...
CGCGCGGCTGTACCGCACCGGCGACCGTGGCCGCTGGCGCGCCGACGGCACGCTGGAGCACCTGGGCCGCATCGACTTCCAGGTCAAGCTGCGCGGCTACCGCATCGAGCTGGGCGAGATCGAGGCGGTGGCCAGCATGGAGCCGGCCGTGAAGGAGTGCGTGGCCGTCATCCACGCCTTCGACGCCAACGACAGCCGGCTGGTGCTGTACGCCGCCGCCGACGAGGCGGCCGAAACCCTGCTGCCACGACTGCGCGAGCAACTGGCGGCCCGGCTGCCCGGCTACATGCAGCCGCAGCACCTGGTCGTGCTGTCGGCCCTGCCGCAGACACCCAACGGCAAGATCGACCGCAAGGCCTTGCCGCCACCGCAACGCCCGGTACCGGCAGCCGCCGCCGAGCAGGCCGAGGCGGCGTTCACCGATCCGCGCCAGCGCTACCTGGCAGCGCTGTGGTGCGAGCTGGTGGGGGTGGACGAGGTGCTGGCGCGCGACAACTTCTTCGATGTCGGCGGCCATTCGCTGCTGGCCACCGAGATGGTGGCGCGGGTACGCCGCGAGACGGGCGTGCGCCTGAACCTGCTGGACGTGGCCACCGGCACGCTGGCCTCGCTGGCGGTGGAACTGCCCGACGCCGAGGCCCGGCAGGCCGCCCCGTCCTCACCCTCGCTCGGCGGGCGCCTGCGCCGCCTGTTCGGGTTGCGCTGAACCGGTCGCGGCGGAGGCGGAAAACGCGTGGGAAGCCCTCTCCCCGCCCACGGGCGCCACGCCCGTGGGCGGCGCCTTCATGGCCGGTTTGACCCCGATGTGTCACCATATCCGGTGGTCGTCAGTCCGAGAAAATCGTCACGTTTGTGGCGCTGAACGCCGCACCTTTCGCATGGCGCCCAGCGGTGGGTCGATGGGCTGCATCAGCGCGGGCGCTTTCGTTTGCTTGGAGTCGGTGGGGTCAACTTGGTGGCACTGCGGTCGATACCGCTGGATGGTGCCGCAGACAGGGGGAAAAAGATGAGCGTTGATGGCAAGGTCTTGGATTCCGTGGGCGATTTGCCGCTGCAGGTGCCGCTCAGTGCGGGGCAGATGGAAAAATGGTTTGCCAGCCAACTGAGCGAGGCGGCCTTGCTGACGTTCAACCAATCGTCTGTGCTGCAGCTCGATGGCGTGCTGGATGTGGCCGCGCTCAAGAAAGCCTTGGCGAGGGTATGGCAGCGCCATGAATCGTTGCGTTTCAGCTTCGCGGCGGACGGCGCCAGTCAGCATTTCCACGCGGACGTGTCGCTGCCGTTTGACGAGATCGATATCAGTGCCGGAGCACAGGACGCGGATGCGCGGCTGGCGGCGTTCTGCGACGGGCAGGTGCGCCGTCCGTTCGAGCTGACGACAGCGCCGCTGGTGCGGTTCACCCTGGTGCGTCTGGGCGGGAACCATCATGCATTGCACGTACTTGCGCACCAGTTGGTGATGGATGGCATATCGCTGGCACTTCTCGTTGGCGAGCTGGCCACCTGCTACAACGCTTTTGTCGCCGGTCGCGAGCCCGTCCTGCCGGAACCGTCGTCGTTCCGCCGGCATGTCCTCGACGCCCAAGCCCGGCATGCCGATGACGAGGCCGGCAGCCTGGCGTACTGGCGGCAGGTCTATCCCGAGCCGCCGGCGCGACTGCAGTTGCCGGCGGATCGACCGGCGCCGGCCACGCCCGACTATGCGTGTGCCACCGAGCGGCACGTGTTCTCGCCCGCGTTGACGGCCGCCCTTCGTGACGAGGCGCGGCGTCGCGACGTGAGCCTGTACAGCCTGTTGCTCAGTGGTTTCGGTGTGCTGATGGCGCGCCTGTCCGGTCAGGACGACTTTGCCGTGGCGGCGCCATGCGCAAGCCTGGCGCTGGCCGATGCCCAAGTGCTGACGGGCGATGCGGCGAACGCGCTGCCGCTGCATTTGCGGGTGGATGCGCAGCAGTCGTTCGGCGAACTGGTCAAGCAGACGCAGCTGGCGCTGCTGGGTGCCGCTGCCCATCAGGGCGCGACGCTCACCGCCATCCAGCGGATGCTTGGAGTACGGGCTGCCAACGGCGAGGCGCCATTGACGGGCGTGGAATTCAATCTGCTTCCGCGAGCGGCCAACGCGACGTTCGACGGGCTGCGGCATGCCTTGGAGGAGTGTCCGCGTGCGGGCCTGATATGGGATCTCTCGTTCAACATCAGCGACAGCGGCGACACGCTGGCGCTCAGCCTGCACTACGCCACCGCGCGTCGTGACGCGGCCACCGTGCGCCGCTGGATCCGGTTCTACGAAACCCTGCTGGGCAGCATCACCGGTACGGGCGATGCGGTGCCGGCTGTTGACGGCAAGGTGGGCGACATCGACCTGCTGGGTGCGGCCGGTCGCACCGAGATGCTGGAGACGTGGAACGCCACGGCCATGCCTTACGACCGTGAGCAGGGGGTGACGGCGCTGATCGAGGCGCAGATGCAGCGCGTACCGCAACACATCGCCGCCGAATGCGGTGGGGTGTCGATCGATTACGCCGCGCTGGATCGCGCCACCCGCGCGCTGGCGCTGGCGCTGGGACGTCGCGGTATCGGCCGTGGCGACCTGGTTGGCGTGTGCGTGCCGCGCAGCCTGCAAATGTTGATCGCCGTGGTAGGCGTGCTGCGCAGCGGCGCGGCCTACGTGCCGCTGGATCCGGAGTTTCCGGCTGAGCGCCTGCAGTACATGGCCGAGCATTCGGGCCTGCGCCACGTGCTGGTGACGCGTGCCGAATTGCTGACGCCGGCGGTGGCCGAGGGGCGCACCGTGCTGGATGTCAACGCCCTGGTCGACGAGCCCGAGGGCGACGCGTCGCTGCCGCTGGTGCGAGGCGACGACCTGGCCTACGTGCTCTATACCTCCGGCTCCACCGGCAAGCCCAAGGGCGTGGGCATCATGCACCGCAACCTGGTCAACTTCCTGCTGGGCATGAGTCGGGAGCCGGGCTTCAGCGCCGACGACGTGCTGTGCGCAGTCACCACGCTGTCGTTCGATATCGCGGGGCTGGAGCTTTACCTTCCGCTGATCGTGGGCGCCCGGCTGGTGATCGCCACCGAGGAGGAGCATCACGAGCCGCAACCGCTGTGGGATCTCATCGCGCGCAGTGGCTGCACCGTGCTGCAGACGACGCCGTCGCTGCTGCGACTGTTGATGGACACCGGCCGTGACGACGAGGTGCGCAACCTGCGCCTGATGGTGGGTGGCGAGGCGCTGCCGCTGGAGGTGGCCAATTCGCTGTCCGGGCGTTGCCGCGCATTCTGGAACATGTACGGCCCCACCGAGACCACCATCTGGTCGACGGTGGCGCGCATCCAGCCGGGGATCACCGCTGCGCCGCTGGGCAAGCCGATCGCCAACACCCGCATCTACGTGCTCGACCCGCAGGGCCAGCCGGTGCTGCCGGGCCTGATCGGCGAAATCTGGATTGGTGGCGATGGCGTGGCCTCCGGCTACCTGCACCAGCCGGAGCTGACTGCCGAGCGTTTCCTGCCTGACCCGTTTGCCGGCGGCGACGCCCGCATGTACCGCACCGGCGACCTGGGCCAGTGGCGTGACGGCGTGCTCTATTTCCAGGGGCGCGCGGACAACCAGATCAAGATCCGCGGCTACCGCATCGAGCCGGGCGACATCGAGGCGGCCGCGGACAACCATGGCGGCGTGCGCGAGTGCGTGGTGGTGGCGCACCGTTTCGGCGACAACGACCTGCGCCTGGTGCTGTACGCCGTCGTCGACGGCGACCGTGCACAGATGGCCCGCGCCTTGCGCGAACACCTGCGCACGCGACTGCCCGCCTACATGTTGCCGCAGCACATCGAGCTGCTGGACGCGCTGCCCAAGACGCCCAACGGCAAGATCGACCGCAAGGCGCTGCCCGCGCCGACGTCGGCTGTGGCCATGGCGTCCGCAGCCGTGGCAAGCATGCCGATGTCGTTCTCCGACGAGCGGGAGGCCTATCTGGCGGGCATCTGGCGTGACCTGATCGGCGCGAGCGACATCCGTTCGGGCGACAATTTTTTCGACGTCGGCGGCCATTCGCTGCTGGCGGTTGAGTTTGTCACCCGCGTGCAGCGGGAAACCGGCTCGCGCATCAACTTGCTTGACGTGGCGACCAGCACGCTCGCTTCATTGGCGGCCGGGTTGCCGTCCACGCGGACGCCGGAGGCTGTCCGCAAGTCTTCGCTGGGCGCCCGGTTGCGGCGGATGCTGGGCGGCGCCAAGCGCGAGCGCGACGACTGAGCGTCCTGTATCGCCGGCCGATACGCCCCCGGTTTTCGGGCGGGGCGCCGGTTCGCCGGTAGCGGGTTTTCAGGAGGTTGCCGCCATCGCTTCCCTGCAGGCCTGCAGGGTTTCTTGCGCTACGGTATCCCAGCCACGGGAGAACCGGCGCGACAGCGCGGCCTCATCCCACGGGCGTGCAAGTACGGCATCCAGTGCAGGCGCCAGGGCGGTGCCGTCATGCGGCGGAATCAGCACGCCGCAGGCATCGTCGACCACTTCCGGGATGCCGCCCACGGTGGTGGCGACCACGGGGCGGCCGCAGGCAAGCGCCTCCACGAGGACATTGGGGTGGCCCTCGGAGTAGCTCGGCAAGGTGACGAGGTCGGCGGCCACCATCCATTGCGCCACGGCGGTGGGTGGCAACGCGCCGGTCATCCGTATCGCCAGGTTGTTGTTGGCCAACTCCTGCAGTTCTCCCTGCATGGGGCCGCCGCCTACCAGCACGAGCTGCAGTCGTTTGCGACGGGCAGCCAGTTTCGTGGTGGCCGCCACCAGTTCGCGCAAGCCTTTTTCGGGCACCAGCCGGCCGACGTACAACACCACTTCGGCATCGTGCGCCACGCCCAGCGCGTCGCGTGCGGCATGCCGGTCGCCCAGGTGAAAGGTGGCCGCGTCGCAGCCGTTGGGGATGACCCTCACGTCGGATGGCCGTGCGCCGTATTGGCTGGCGGCAAGTCGCCCCAGATCCTCGCTGACGGTCAGTACGCGCGCTGCGTGTTGCACCACGCGGCGGGTAAGGCGCTTGCTGATGAAATCGCGCACCCGGATGTCCGAGCCGCGAGAACCCACCACCAGCGGCACGCCGGCATGGCGCGTGGCGATCATTGCGCCGTACGCGTCGGGGTACAGCCAGTACGACAACACCACGTCGGGCTTGAAACGCGTGAGCGGGGCGCTGATCGCGCGTGCGCACAGCGCGCCGTTGAACGGCCGGCTGAGCCCTGGCAGGGCGGCATACGAGACGTATTCGACGTCGCCACCGAGCCCCTCCACCGCACCTGGCGCAAGCGCCATGTAACTGCCGGGGCGCGCCCAGCGCGGATACACCGCCACCGGGCTGACGACCTTGACCGTAGCCAGCTTCGCCAATTGCTGCACCGTCTGCACGATGGGGCGGCCACGGGTGGGTTCGCCGGCAATCGGGAACTGCGACGTGACGATCAGCAGACGCATGGTTTCGATCCTGAAACGGATGGAGGAGGGACGGCAGGGAGCGACGCGGTTGTCACGGGCGGATGGACCGTATCGCGTCCGCGAAAGCATACAACGCCGAGGCGGGACGCCGGCGTGGCATGCGTTGGCGTCGCTTCACGCCGAATTCCGCGCCGCGAAAATGGACAATGTCGAAGACAGACATGCGATCATAAGCGGCACGGCACGGTGCGGCGCATGGCATGGGGCCGGTCGCACGGGAGTTGTCCGGGGCTGCGCGGTTGCCATCGTGCTCGCGGCCACGGACTTGGGGGATTCAACATGACGAGGAGCCATGCCCGTTCTTGGGGCTGTGTGTGCAATGCGGGTGGACCGCCGGTACGCGCCGTTGATGGTCCTTCCTCATTCGCCGTCGGCAAGGAGCACAGCCATGAGTGACACCCGTTCAAGCGATTCGACCCTGCGCGCCGCCTGGCGGCGCATCGCTTGGCGGCAGCGGCTGGCGACGCTGTGCGGCAAGCCGGGACTGTTGCCGGTGCTGGCCTCGTTGCGGCGGATGCTGGGCCGCGACTTGCGTATTCTTGCCTACCATCGGGTACGCGACGTCGATCCGGATACCTTCGATTTCGACCTCAATCTGATCAGCGCCTCCTCGGCCCAGTTTCGCGAGCAGATGCAACTGGTGCGCAAGTACTTCGACCCGGTCAGCTTTCGCGATGTCGTCAGCGCGCTCGACGGTGGTCCGGCGCTGCCGGCAAAGCCCCTGGTGGTGACGTTCGACGACGGCTACGACGACAACTACGCCGTGGCTTTTCCCATCCTGCGGGAGCAGGGCGTGCCGGCGACGTTCTTCGTGTCCACGGGGCACATCGACAGCGGCGCCCCGTACGAGTACGACTGGCTGGTGCACATGTTCTGCCGGGCGGGTGCCGGCGCACGATTGCACGTGCCGGAACTGGGCATCGACGAGGTGCTGCCCGACCAGATTGACGAGCGCCGGCGCATGGCCGGGGAATTGCTTTTCGGACTCAAGGGGCTCGATGCCGCGGTCCAGACGGCGGTGATCGCACGGCTTGAGGTGGACTGGGGCCTGCCGCGACCGGCCACGCATCCCGACTCGCGCCCGATGACTTGGGACCAGTTGCGCGAAATGCATGCGGCGGGCATGGAAATCGGTTCGCATGGTGTGGCACACCGCATCCTGGCCAAGTTGTCGAAAGAGGAGATGGCTGCCGAGGTACGCGAATCCAAGCGCGTGCTGGATCGCGAGCTTGGTGTTCCGGCCCTCTCGCTGTCGTATCCCGTGGGCGGCCTTGACGCCTACGATGACGAGGTGATCGCGACCGCCCGCGACGCCGGCTTCCGCGTCGCTTGCAACTACATCGCGGGCACAAACCGCTGGCCGTCCTCGCCGAGTCATGCCTTGCATCGGCTGTCGGTGGAGCGCGAGATGGACATGGGCTGGTTTGCCGCCATGACCTTGCTGCCCGAGGTATTCGCCTACCGCAAGCGGCTGCGTACGGCATGAGCTGATCGGGTACAGGTATTCCAATCCATGTTTTTCTTCATTCTCCTGTACCTGATGCTGGTACTCATCCGTCCGCAGGAATATCCGGCGGTGGAGGCGATGCACCTGCCGTTGCTGCCGGTGACGATGGCGTGCGCCTTGCTGGGCTGGCTGCTTTCGCCGCGCAAGAACTTCGACGCACCGCAATACCGGTTGTTGCCGCTGTTTCTGCTGGTGATGATGTTCTCGGTGGCGGTCAACGGATGGATGGGCGGTGTGCTTGCCCAGCTGGGCGGTTTTGCGCCGGCCTTGATCCTGTTTGTGCTGCTGGCGAACGCCTGCACGACCGCCGCCCGCATCCGCATGGTGATGATCACCATCGTGATATGCGCCACGGTGCTGGCCGTCCACGGCATGGAGCAGGCCAAGCTTGGCGTGGGCTGGACGGGGGTGTCGTTGATCGAGGACGGCCGCATCCAGTACGTCGGCATTTTCAACGACCCCAACGATCTGGGCATGCTGTTTGTGCTTACCCTGCCCATGGCGTTCTATCTGAGTGGTGGCGGTGGCCTGGCGGGATTGAAGCGGCTGTTCTGGCTGGGGTGTGCCGGCATGCTCCTGTACGGCGTCTACCTGACCAATTCGCGTGGCGCCCTGCTGGGCGTGGCCCTGGTGCTTGGCATCTACCTGTGGCGTCGCTGGGGCCTGGTGGTGGCCGGCTTGCTCGGCAGTATTGGCTTGGCCGGCCTGTTGTTGCTGCCCTCGCGACTGAAGGACCTGAGTCCCGAGGAGGCATCCGCCAACGGTCGCGTCCAGGCCTGGTACGAAGGTTTCCAGATGTTTTTTTCGCGGCCGCTTTTCGGCGTGGGCGCCGGCAATTTCACCGACCACAACGAGTTGACGGCGCACAATTCGTACATTCTCGTGCTGGCCGAAACCGGGTTTGTCGGCTTTACCTTGTGGATCGCCTTTGTGGGCTACTGCCTTTGGATGATGACCACCATCCTGCGCCATCGGCCGGAGTTGGCCGACGCCTCGGCGGTGTCGACATGGCGGCGTGAGCAGGTGCTGGCCACCACCATGCTGCTTTCCCTGAGCGGATGCCTGGCCACCGCGTTCTTCCTGAGCCGGAGCTATGCAGTGGTGCTGTACATGCTGGCCGCCCTGGTGGTTGGGGTGTACGTGCACGCACGCCAGCAGTTTCCGTCGTTGCCGCGTTTTTCCCTGGAGCGCGACGTGGTGCGCTGGCCAACCTTGGCCGGGATCGCGCTGGTCGTCCTGTACCTGGTCGTCAAAATACTGCTGGCTTTCGAATGAGCGTCCGTCCGAGTGCCGTTCGCAACACGATGTTTTCCACGGTGGGCATCTACACCGAGTACGCGCTCGGCATGCTCACGTCGATTCTTATTGCCAGGCACCTGGGGCCATCCCATTTCGGCGCATACAGCGTGATTCTTTGGGTGGTTTCCATCGGCGTCACCATGACCAACGCAGGCACCGCCAACGCGGCCATCAAATTTGTTGCGGAACTGCGTGGTGCCGGGCGCGAAGAACTGATCCAGCCCTTGCTGCGCTACCTGCGTCGCACCGAGCACCTGTGCCTGTTGCTGGTCGTCGTGGCCGCCGCGCTGCTGTGCGCGTTCGCAAGCCGTCGCCTCGCTCCGGATTTCGATCCCGCCGTGTTGTTTGCCCTGTTGGTGGTGGGCATTGCGTTGCGCGCGCCGTACATGTTCAACGTGTCGCTGGCCAAGGGTTTCGAGAACTTCCGCGTCACCGCGATCATTGCCCTGGTGGCCACACCGCTGAACCTTGCCATGGTGGTGGTGGCCTGGCTGCTGGACGCCTCGATCGGCGGCTTCCTGGTGGTGTTTGCGGTGTCGAGCGCTCTCTTTTACCTGGTCTCGCGCTGGCAGACCGCCCGACTGGTGCCGCCGTCGCCCGAGGGTATGCAGTTGCCATCCGATCTGCGTCGTCGGGTGTCGCGGCACATGCGCTTTGTGGCGATCACCATTTCGGTGAGCTTTGCCGCCGCCAGCGACATCGAGGTGCTTTTTCTCAATCTGTATTCCACCCCTGCGGCGGCGGGACAGTTCAAGGTGGCATTCCAGCTTGCCACTGGCGCCGCGCTGCTGCTGCCCGGTGTGGTCGGTGCGCTGTTGTTGCCGATGATGGCCAGCGCCTTGAGTCATGGCATGTCGATTGCCGGGCGGCGTTTCGTGGCGGCCACCAATTACCTGATGTTGCTGGCCGCTCCGCTGGTGGCGTTCGGGGCGGTATTTGCCGGCTCCGTCATCAGCTTGCTGTACGGCGTTTCGTATGCCGCCGCCGTGCCGGCGTTTGCCTTTTGCCTGTTTGGTGCGGCCTTGGCGACGGTGTCGCAAGGTGCGTCGAGCCTGCTGTGGAGCGCCGACAAGCAGCGCAATATCCTGATTCTGGTGGTAGCGAACGCCGCTGCCAAACTGCTGCTGGATATTCTTCTGACCTTTCATTACGGGCTGGAAGGCGCGGTGGCGGCCAGCACGATCGCCAATGTCATCTCCACCGTGGCACTGGTGGGCATGGCGATACGCGTCAGTGGCCTGCAACCGGATTGGGCTCGTCTGCTGCGCACCCTGCTGGCCGCGATGCTGGCGGCGGTCGCGGCTTTTCCGTTGCGCCATCTGGGGTTGCCGTTGCCCACCTTGCTGGTCGGCGGCGTAGTGCTGTCGCTGGTGTACGTGCTGCTGACTTTCGTGTTCGGTTGCTGGAGTCGTGGCGACATCGAACACATGCAAGGCATGCATCGCCGCCTGTCCGGCAGGCTGCCCCTGCTGGCGACCTGGTTGGCCTGGGCCGGTCGCCGTGCCTGCCGCGACATATAGGGGAGTCGAGTGAACATTACTCATGTGGTGGAAACGCTCAATCGGGGCGGGCTGGAGCGCGTGGTGATCGACCTGGTCCGGGCGCAGCAGGATGCGGGTGACCATTGCCAGGTGGTGTGCCTGTTCGAACCCGGCTCATTGGCCGGCGAGCTGGCCGATATGGGGGTGCCGGTAAGAAACTGCGGCAAGCGCCGTGGCCTGGACTTGCGCGCGATATGGCGCGCACGCCGATTCGTCAGAGAACACCGCACCGAGGTCCTGCATACCCACAACGCCATTTCGCACTACTACGCCGTGCTGGCCACGCTCGGCCTGCCGCTTCGGCACGTGATCAATACCCGTCATGGCATGGGGGCGACGCGGGCGGCGGCGCAGCGTGGTTCGCGGCACGCCGGTGGGCGTGGCGGCCGACTTGAATGGCTGTACGGCAAATCCATGCGACGCACCGATACGGTAGCCACTGTCTGCGACATGGCGCGCGAGGAGTTTGCACAGCGCCCGGATATTCCCCGCGGCAAGCTGGTGGCGGTACCCAATGGCATTCGCCTGGACAAGTTCGAGCCCGCCACCGAGGCTGCGCGCCGGCAACTGGCCACGACATTGGGTCTGCCGGCGGAAACACGGTTGCTGGGCCTGGTGGGAAGGCTGACCTGGGCCAAAGACCATGCCACCTTGATCCGCGCCTTTGCGCTGGTGCATCAACGCGAGCCGGATACGGCGCTCGTCCTCGTCGGCGATGGCCCGTTGAAGGCGTCACTGGCAGAGCAGGCCCAAGCGGCAGGCGTGGCCGGCCGCGTGCTTCTGCTCGGCGATCGCAGCGACATTCCGGCCTTGCTGGGCGCGCTGGACCTGTTCGTGATGTCCTCGGTCACGGAGGGGTATTCGGTCGCTTTGCTGGAAGCTTGCGCGGCTGGCCTGCCGATCGTGGCGACACGGGTGGGTGGCAATCCGGAAATCGTTCGGGAAGGGATCAATGGCCGGCTGGTACCCGCGCGTGACCCGCAGGCTATTGCCGCGGCGGTGATAGACCTTCTGGCCGATCCGGTACGGGCGCGTGCCATGGGCGAGGCAGGGCGCCGGTGGATTATCGAGCACGGTTCCTTTCGAGCCATGGCGAAGCGATATGCCGATATTTACGCGGGTTGAACGATATTCCACCTTGTATTGACGGGCCGTTTGGCGTCATGCCTATCGGTTAATATGCCGCTCGGGCAAAATACCTGATCCTGCTGTTTCTCCTTTTTCGGACCTCCTGCGAATGATCCGTCGGCCAACCAAGATGCAGTTGTTGCGATGGCTGCTGGGCGAGCGGGTGCTCACCCGTGTGCCGAGAGGTGGCAAGGCGATCTACCTGACGTTCGACGACGGTCCCGATGGTCGCCATACGCCGGCACTGCTTGAACTGCTTCGCCGTGAGAACGCCAAGGCGACGTTTTTCATGATTGGCAGCCAGGCCGAGCGTCATCCGGATCTCGCCGCGAGAGTGGTTGCCGAAGGACATCGGCTGGGCAACCACTCCTACAGCCATCCTGTTTTCAGTGACCTTTCGCTGGCCGAGCAGGTCGCCGAGATCGACCGCGCCGATGGTGTGCTGACCGGCTTCGACGGGATGGATCGCCATCCTTTCAGGCCGCCGCGCGGGGTGTTTTCCGTGCGCATGCTTTTGCATTCGCTGCGGCGTCACAGCCGTCTTGCCTACTGGTCTTACGATACCCTTGATTACCGGTACAAGGATCCGGCACGGCTGATCGCGTTGTTGCGCGCAAGGCCGCCACGCGACGGTGACGTGTTGCTGATGCACGATGACGACGATTGCTCGGCACGCGTGCTTGAGGTGATGCTGCCGGAGTGGCGCGGGCTTGGCTTCCACTTTCCGGTATTGCCAGCCTAGCGACGGGAGCCGGGGCGTGGATGCGCCGGCCCACGAAGGGGAAACCAATGATCAATGAGGAAGTGATGCCATGACCGGCCATCTCGGTGCCGTTGCGTTGCTGCTTGTGCTGGGGCTTGTCGTGCTGTTTGCGCTGGCGGTGCGCTGGGCAATCCGTGCGCGCAACATGCAGATATGGCTGGGAAGCTACCTGCGCCGCCGCCGGCCGCCGCCGGCAAAAGGCCCGGTGCATGTGATGTTCTGCTTTGTCGACCACTTCGAGCCGATGTGGGGCAAGGCCGAACCGCCGCTGCAGCGTCAGCGGATGGACCGGTGGTGCAGCGATTACCGGGCCATGGCCAGTCGTCACCGGGATGCGGATGGTCGCCCGCCGCAGCACAGCTTTTTCTACCCGGAAGAGGAGTACACCGAGGAGCATCTGGACAAGTTGGCGGCGCTCTGTGCCGACGGCTTCGGCGAAATCGAGATCCATCTGCACCACGACAACGATACCGAGGCCAATTTCCTTGCCACGATGAGCGGCTTTTGCAAGCGGCTGAACGAGCGGCATGGCGCGTTGTCGCGCGATCCGGTCAGCGGCGAACTCCGTTTTGCGTTCGTGCATGGCAACTGGAGCCTGGACAACTCGCGCGCGGACGGACGCTGGTGCGGCCTCAACAACGAGCTGATCCTCCTGCGCCAGTTGGGCTGTTATGCCGATTTCACGCTGCCCTCGGCGCCGAGCGACACGCAGACCAGCACGGTCAACGCGATCTACTACGCCACCGACGACCCGCTGCGGCCCAAATCGCACGACAAGGGCGTGATGGTTCGCACGGGTGGCAGCGCCAGCGGCGACCTGATGATCATCCAAGGTCCTCTGGGCCTGAACTGGCGCCAGCGCAAGTTTGGCCTGATCCCACGCATCGAGAATGCCGACGTGAGACGCTCGTGCCCGCCGACGCCGGAGCGGGTTGATGCCTGGGTCAAAACCGGCATCCACGTCGAGGGCCGGCCCGAATGGGTGTTCGTGAAGGTGCACACGCACGGCACGCAGGACCACGACATGGACACTTTGCTGGGTGCGCCGGTGCATGCGATGCATGACCATCTGGAAAGCCGCTACAACGACGGTGTGAATCACGTGCTGCATTACGTCACCTCGCGCGAGATGTACAACATCATCAAGGCCGCCGAGGCGGGGCGTACGGGCAACCCCGCCGACTATCGTGATTTTGTCCTGCCGCCGCCTCCGCACTCGCCTTACCAGTCCCGGCCGGTGGCGGAGGCGTCATCCGACACCGCGATGTCGCCGTCATGACCACGGCCGCCGCGCCGATCGGCGAGCCGGAGGCCGTCGGCGCCGATGCGTGCCTGGTCAGCGTGGTCATGCCGGTTTACAACGCCAGGGATTTCCTGCGTGCGTCGGTGGCGTCGGTGTTGGAGCAGACGCATCGCCGGTTGGAGCTTGTCGCAGTGGATGACGGCTCCAGCGACGGCTCGCTGGAGCTGCTGACAACCTTGGCGCAGGAGGATGCACGCATCCGCGTCATTCGCCAGCCTGTGAACGGCGGCGTTGCGGCGGCCCGCAACGCGGGGCTGGCTGCCGCGACCGGCAGCCACATCGCCTTTCTGGACAGCGATGACCGCTGGCATCCGCGCAAGCTGGAGTTGCAGCTTGCGTGGATGCTGCAAACCGGTGCGCGCGTCGCCTATGCGGCCTATGACCGGGTGGCGCCTTCCGGCAAGCTGCTTTCGCAGGTGCGTCCGCCGGCATCCGTGTCCTATGCCGACATGCTGAAAAGCAATTACATCTGCCTGTCCACCGGCATGTACGACCGTTCGCTCGGTGACGTCTCGTTCCGCAAGATCGGCCACGAGGACTACGTGTTCTGGCTGGATCTGGTTCGTCGCGCGGGGGCGGCGCTGTGCGTCGATGCGCCGGAGCCGTTGGCGTGGTACCTGGTGCGCGAAGGCTCGGTGTCGTCCAACAAGCTCAGGGCCGCGCGTTGGCAATGGCGGATCTACCGCGACGTGGAAAAGCTGGGCTGGGTTCGCGCCACGACCTGCATGGCGCACTACGTGTGGCACGCGCTGCGCAAGCGTCGTTGACAGGTTGCCCGCATGCGCCAGGCATTTTTGAATCGATCCCCCTCAACCCGCACGATGTGGAAATGACCCGATATGGCAGCGAGGGTGTTGCGGGCAGGTGTCTGGTTGCTGGCGAGTCTGGTTGCAGCTCCGCTACTTGCGGCGGTCAGGCTCGATCTGGGGTACGTGGATACCCATTCAGCGGAGTACCGCCGTTTTCAGCGGTTTGTGGATCAGGCGGCAGCCGGTGATCCGGGGTACGGGTTTTCGGCCACTGATGCGGCCTACATGTACCGCATCAGTGGGCAGAAGACCTACGGCAAGCTGGCCGTCGACATGGTCGAAAGCCAGGTTGCGGATGCCGAGGCGGCGATTGTGGCCGGAGGTACGCCGGATATCGCCGACGACTCGTACCTGGGTGCCGGCCCCATGCTGCGGGACCTGTCGTTGACCTATGACTGGTGTGGCGATCTTCTGACCGCGACGCAGAAGGCGCGATGGCGCGCCTACGCCGACCGGACCGTGGCCAACGTGTGGCATCCCTATCTGGCGCACTGGGGCGTTCGTCCGAGCCCGTGGACAGGCTGGGCGACCGACGATCCGGGCAACAACTATTTCTACAGTTTCGTGCAAGCCACCATGTACTGGGCCTTGGCGAGCGACAACGCGCAGCTCCTGGGCATGTTGCGCGATCACCAGTTGCCGATGCTGCAGGACTACTTTGCAGCGTTCCCTGGTGGCGGCAGCCGCGAGGGCACCAGTTACGGTGCCTCCCTGCGCACCTTGTTCGGCCTGTACCGGTTGTGGCGCGATGCCACCGGAGCCGACCTTGCCAATGCCAACAGCCACCTCACCGACACCATCGCGTACTGGGTGCACGCCACCGTGCCGACCTTCGATCAGTTTGCGCCCATCGGCGACCAACCTCGCGTGTCCATGCCGGTGTTGTACGACTACGAGCGCTGGCTGATGCTGGAGGCACATCACGCCACGCACGACGCCTCGGCGGCGGCGCTTGCCTCGTGGTGGCTCAACCGCATTTCGATCCAGCGCATGAGCAGCGGCTTCAACAGCCGGCATGATTTGCTGCCGGTGGGCGATGTGGAGCGGGCGCCGGATCGGCTGGTCTATCACGCGCGCGGAGCCGGGCAGCTGTTCGCACGCACCAGTTGGACGAAGGACGCCATGTGGCTGGATTTCACCGCCGGCACGTTCGACCAGAGCCATGGGCACGAGGACCAGGGCGCGTTCACGCTTTTTCAGGGCGACTGGTTGGCGGCAACCGCCAACATATGGACCCATAGCGGCACCCAGCGCGGCACCGATGTCGCCAATGTCGTGCGCTTCGAGCGTGGCGGCAAGATCATTCCGCAGCGTGCGCCAAGCACATCCAGCATGACGGTGAACCTTGCCGCCAATGGCCGCGACGTGCGGGCGAGCGCCGATCTCACGCCGGCTTATCGCGGCAATCCGGCGGTGCGCTCGTGGCGGCGCGACATTGATTTTGCCGGGCACGTCCTGACCGTGCATGACACGTTTGCGCTTGCCGCCGACACCCAGGCGGTATTCCAGGTCAATGTACCCGAGCAGCCCCGGATCGACGGCCGCACCGTGGTGGCGGGGCATTTGCGGATGACCGTGCAGGCGCCGCTCGATGCACGCATCCGCACGCTGTCATGGCGTGCTGTCGATGACGATTACGGCGGCGGCTGGCGCATCGAGGTGCGCGGCGGCGGCGATCAGTTCGTGGTGAAGTTCGACACGGACTTGCCCGTGCGCGATTGACCTTGCCCGTGGCGGATCAACCCTGGGCGGCGGTTTCACCGATGCCCGGGCCTATGGCCACTGTGCACGCAACCAGGCGTCGATCATGTCGACCAGTCGCTGGCGATCCTCGACCAGGGTGTACGTATGGTCCACTTCGCGCAAAAAATGCACGCTGGCGCCGCCGTGGGTGGCAATGTGCCGGCCAAAGCATTCGCGAAACTGGCGCAGGTGATTGAAGTAGCTCACCCCGCCGCTGTAGATGAAGCAAAGGCGCAGGCCGCGTTGCAGCATGTCGGCCAGTTCGTCGCGTACCTGCGGCAGCGGCGGAAACTCCACACTGAACGACGGTTCGGCCGCACCGATGGAGGGTGATGCGGCTTTGCGCATGCGGCGCGCCAGGAAGCGCGCGATGCGCGCCGGTTGCAGCAATCGTGGCGCATAGTGGCGCAGGCGGAAGCCCAGCGTGCGGTAGGCGTAGCCGTCGAGAAAGACGGCGCCGGCGATGGACGGTTCGGTGCAGGCCGCCAGATGGGCGTTTTCCGCGCCGGAGCACAGGCCAATCAGCACGAACCGGGTACAGCCTGCCTGCGCGCGCAGAAGCGCCATGGCATCGGAAATGTCGGTCCGCACCTGTTGCTCACGCGACTGCAGCGCACCGCTGGCACCGCTGTCGCCCAGCGTGGACAGGTCCATGCGCAAGGTGGGATAGCCGCTGGCGTTGAGGCGGCGGGTCAGGTCCACGTGGAGGCGAAAAGGCCCCACGTGGTGCACCAAGCCCGCGTTGAGGACGATCACGCCAACCTCTCCGCGGCTGGACGCGGATGCCGGTGCACCCAGCAGCCCAACCAGGTGGTCGGCGCGGCCGAAACGAAATGCGGTCTCGTTCATCAGTGTGCTGTCCGCAGTGCCGCGCTCGCCTGTTCGACCAGCTCGCGCGAGAGAATCGCCACCTCGATGCGCTCGAGCTCGTCCCACGGCGTGGGCTGGCGCAGCGGCGTCACCGTGGCGCCGCCCGCAAGCAACAGCTCACGTTGCGGGATACCGGAGGGGGTGGAGTCAAGCAGGTGCAGCGGCGCTGCCGGTGCGGTGGCCTGCAGCTTGCCCAGTTGCTGCCGCAAGGCGGCGGGCACGGGAAAGCCGCACCACTGGTCGATCATGGAGCTGCGGGGTTGGGCAAACCGGTTCAGGTCGCCCAGCAGCGCCTGCTGCATGGCGTCCTGGCGCGCGACATGCGCCGCGCCATCAAGAACGGGGTCCCATGCCACAACCTTGGCGAAGCGCGCGCTGGCGCTGGCCTGCATCGCGAGACTGCCTCCCAGGCGCGCGCCAAATGCCATGATCGTGTCGCAGCCGCTGCGCGTGCGCAGCTCCGTGGCGGCGGTACCGATATCAGTCAGGCATCGGTGCCAATCGAGCTGGATATTCTCGCCGGCGGAGTCGCCGGTGCCGAAATAGTCGAAGCGCAATACCGGCACACCCTCGGCGGCAAGTCCCCGCGCCAACTGACGGTAGATGCGGTGGCTGCGGATCATGTCCTGGCCCAGCGGCGGGCAAAGCAGCACCGCATGCGCACCACGCCGCGAGGCGGGAAGGAACAGACCGAACAGGCTTCGGTCCCCGCCAAACTGGACAGGCGTTTCGACGTCCGTCGCCATCGTCATCGCGTGTAAACGACCGCGAAATAGATCTGGTTTTCGCGATAACTCTGGTCCGCGACGTTGCTGCTGCGGCGCTGATGCGTGAACGAGGAGCGCCAGCCCCAATGCGGCGTGAGCTGCTGGCTGAGGCTGATGTCGTAGGTGGTCGAACGGTCGCGTCGCGCCAGGGCGTCGTAGACCGTCTTCTCCGTGTTGGCGCCGGCGGACAGCAGCAGGGTCGAGTTGAGGCGATAGTCGAGGTTCAGCGTGCCGCCGCGGGTCGTGTCGTCATCGAGTGGCCCGATGACATAGCTGTACCAGCGGTAATACGGCGCCAGGGAGACGATCAGACGCTCGCCGGTAAACGTATACCTGCCCTCGACGCGGCGCTGGAAGTACACCTGCGAGTTGATCAACACGTTGCTGATGTTGACACCACGGCCGGTACCGGAAATGACCTGGTCGGGCGACTGCAGCATGTCGGTGGCGGCGTCTGAATACTCGCGCGCGGCCGCAAGCTCCAGGTTGCTGCGCTGGGTGGGGTTCCAGCTGATGCTGAGCCGTTGCAGGGGGCGGGTGGGCGAGGGCAGGCCGGCACCGTCGAAGTCGAGCTTGGACCAGCCGGCGGTGACGTCGAAGTCGATCGTGGCCAGCTTTCTGACATAACGCCCGTACAGCTCGCTGCGATTGAAGTCGGGATTGTTCGCGGCGCGATCGAGCTTGATGCGCTGGTATTCGGCGTTGGCGGACAGCCGGTCCGTCGGGCTCAGATCCTTCAGCAAGCGCAGTGCCGCCTGGCTGCGGTGGGAATTGAAGTCCTTGCTCTTTTCCGCGTAGCTGTTGATGTACTGCAGGTCGGCCTCGCCGTGCGCGGTCGCGCCCATGCGAAAGGACAGGGTGGGGCCCACGGCGAACACGTTGGTCTGTTGCTGGTTGTCCGGCCCGTTGCTGCTCAGGCGGTCAATGGGCTGGACACCGGCGTAGTCGCGCACGGTGAAATCCAGCCTGGAAGGGATGGCGCTCCAGTTGGCCTGGCCGGCCATCTGCACCTGGGTCTGGTCGCTGAATTGGTTGCCGAGGTAGTCGCGGTACTCCAGGTTGCCCGCCGCAGTAGCCTGCAGGTCGGCACCCTGCTGGTTCAGCGTGAAATTCAGACCGGGCATCAGCACATTCTGGTCGATGGGCTGCGTGTCGCTGAGGTTGATGTTGTCGCTGTGCTCGACACCGGTATAAATCGAGTATTCGAGCTCGGCGGCAGATGCGGCTCCCGAGCCCAGGGCGCAGGCCAGCGCAACCGCGCGAGCGATCTTGGTGGGTGCCAACATGTCCGTCCTCCTTGTAAGCGGCCCCTGTGAAGGCCGCGGGCGTTTTCATCTGTGAGCGGATTGGCGTTCTGGATGGCCACCGCGTCGGGCCGGCGTTGTCGCGAGAAGACAATCCCCGTGCCGCTTCCCCTGGTGCTTCTCTGGTTGCGCTACCGATGGTGCGTGTACTCAACGGCTGTGGTTGAGAACTACCCCTGCGAGCTTTTGTGGATCGAAATTGGCTACCGCCTGGTTGATGGCCTTGGGGGTGTCGCGACCGTAGCCGGCAACCACCACCACGAAATCCGCCAGTTCGGACAGGATGCGCGCATCCGGCGAGCCTTTGATCGTGGGGCCATCGAGAAAGATGTAACGATCGGGATAGCGACAGCGCAGCGAATCGACCATCCCGCGCATGCGGAACGAGGAGAAATACTCGGCGGTGTTCTCGCGCGCTTGTCCGGCCGGAATCAACCGCACGCGCGGAATGCCGGTGTGGTAAATCACCGGCTTGATGCTCGGTGACGTGTTCTCGAGAAAATCGATAAGTCCGCCCTGGTTCGCATCCACACCCAACGCCTTGTGCTGCTCCGGGTAGCGCAGGTTGCAGTCGATCAGCAGGCTGGTCTTGCTTTCATCGAACGCGAACGCCGCGGCAAGGTTGCGCGCGACAAAGCTGCTGCCCGAGCGCGGGCTCACGGACACCAGCAGCGTCACGAAATTGTGGTTTCCCGCCAGATCGAGCAGGCGCGTGCGGATTTCGCGGAACGCATCGGACTGTTTGCGTACGGACGCTTCGCGATGGATCAGCCGGCGCTCGCCGAGCTGCTGCGGCGCCAGCTGGCCCGGTTCGGCCATGAGGGCGATCGAGTGGCTGGCGTCTTTGCGCGGCGCAAGCGCACCCTTGGTGGTGTTGTGTCCGGTATTCAAAGAGTTCTTGTCGCCAGGGGTGGGAGGCAGTGAGCCGCCATTCTTGGTGTTCATGCCGCTCCCCGCAGTTTGAGCCAAAAAGTGATGGCATACGCAACAAACACCCCGACGACCGTCAGTGCAATCACGGAGTTTTCCATCCGGGCCCGCTTTTCATCCTGCGGCGTGGAATAAAAGGGAACCGTGGCGAGTGCGACCAGGCCCGTCAGCCGCTCCAGTTGTTCTGCCGAGCGGATGCGCGGGTCAAACCGCGCAATGCCGAAGACAAGGGCGCACGGCGCCGCCAACGCAAAGAGGATGCCGGCCAGCCCAAAATGCAGGAAACGCAGCCCCGACGGCTTGAGGGGCATTACGGCGGGGTCCTGCACCACGAAGTTCAGGCCACGCTGGCCGGCGTCCAGGTTCATGGAGACGCGGGCGTTCTCGCGGCGCTTGAGCAGGTCCTGGTAGACGTCGCGGTTGACGTCGTAGTCGCGGGTCAGCTCGGCGGTGGCGTTCTCCGAGCCGGCGATGCGCTGGCTGCGCGCCATTTCCGCGCTGAGCATGGACTGGCTGGCGGCCATGCGCGCGTTGGTGGCCGCGATGTCGCCGCGCAGTGCCGCCAGCTGGCTCTTCAGCTGCTGGTACAGCGGGTTGAACTGCGAGCTGCTTTCGATGGCGGTGGGCGTGCCGGCCTTCTGGGCGCTCTGCTTGCGCTGCTGGGACAGCGCCAGCTGCTGGCGCAGGTCCTGCATCTGGTGGCGCACGCGCACCACGTCGGGGTATTCGTCGGTGTAGGTCATCAGCAGCTTGTCGAGCTGGCCTTGCAGGTCGGCCAGTTGCGCGTGATAGACGCCTTCGGTGGTCTGCACCGCGGTGACTTCGGATTCGCCCGACAGCTGCGCCACCAGGGACGCTTCCTGCGAGCGCTTTTCCATCAGGTCCATGTGCGCGTTCTCCACCTGCGTGCGCAATTGGCTGATGCGCGAGGCGGTGTCCGCCTCGCTGCCGGGGCGCGCGTCGACGTTGGCCTCGCGGTATTCCTTGAGCTTGTCCTCGGCCGTGGTCAGCTTCTGGCGGTAGGTTTCCACCTGGCTGTTGATGAACTCGTACGCGTCACGGCTCTCACGCTGCTTGGATGCCAGGCTCTCGCTGATGAAAAGCTGGCCAAACTGCTGCGTGACGATGTAGGCCCGCTTGGGGTCCACGTCGTGGTAGTTGATGGTGATCAGGTTGTCGCGGGCGAACGTGATGACGGTGCGGCTCTTGATGCCGTCGATGATGCGGTCCTGCTCCACCGGCGAGGGGTTGGTGGCCATCCAGCCGCCGGCGATCAGGATTTCATGCATGACTTTGCCGCTGAAGATCACCGCACGGGCGATGCCGGCGCGGTTGGCCGTGCCGGTGGGCGTGGCCGCGCCCTCCATCAGCGGCGTGATGATGCTGCTTTCCTGGGCCAGGATGGTGACGGAGGCGTCGTACTTCTTCGGCCACAGCAACCCGACCACCAGGGCGGTGAGCGCGATGGTCGCGAAGATCACGCCCAGGGCCACCCGGTGGCGTCGCGCCTCGCTCAGCAGGACAGGCACCAGCGCCTGCAACGAGGTGGGTTGTTCGTTCATGTGATTCCCCCGTATCCCGGCCTGGCTCAGAACGAGCGCTGCGGCACGGTGACGACGTCGCCCGGCTGCACCGGGTAATTGGTGTCCAGCTTGCCCTTCTCGAGAATGTCGCCCAGGTGCACCGCATAGGCCTTGGTGCCCGCATCGCCATTCTTGCGGAACAGCGCGGTGCGGTCCGGCGCGGCGAACTCGGTGGCGCCGCCAGCGGCGAGCACCGCGTCCAGCACGGTCATGCCCTGGCGGTAGGGGACGGAGATGGGCGTGCGCACGGCGCCGGTCACGCGCACGCGCGACAGGTACTCGTGGCTGCGCAGCTCGGTGAGGATCACCGCCACCTGCGGGTCGCGCACGTAGGACTGCAGCTTGTCCTTGATGACGGCGGCCACTTCCTCCGGCGTATGGCCGCCGGCCTCGACGTCGCCGATCAGCGGCACGGTGATCCGGCCGTCGGGACGCACCGGCACGCTGACGCTCAGGTCGGGGTTGTGCCACACGGAAATCTGCAGCTGGTCGTCCACGCCGATGTGGTAGGCGCTGACCGCCTGGCTTTCGGGATTGATCTCCGGCGCCTGGCTCGAGCCGCGCGTGGTAGCGCACCCGGCAAGCAGCAGGACGAACGACAACGCGAGGAGACGGCGGAGACTCTTCATGGCGGCCATAATGGTGGTTTGAGAGGCGCGAACGTTAACATAAGCAAGCGAAATCCGTCACACTTTGGACGATCTATGCCCTTCGTCCGGCGAGCCGCGCAAGCGGGCCCCGGATGGCCTTGCGGCGCTGTTTCGGGCGACAATCGGTCGCTTTTCGGCGACGATGTGCTGATGCCTGCCTCTTCTTCCCCCCTGTCCGCCCCGCTGCAGGCCAGCGACTGGCGCGTGTGCGTGGCGCCGATGATGGACTGGACGGACCGTCATTGCCGTTTCTTCCACCGGCTGCTGTCGCCGCGTGCGCGCCTGTACACCGAGATGGTGACCAGTGCGGCGCTGGTGCGCGGGGGCCAGTTGCGCCTGCTCGAGCACAGCCAGCAGGAGCATCCGCTGGCCCTGCAACTGGGCGGCAGTGATCCGCGCGAGCTGGCCGAGGCGGCGCGGCTGGGCGCGGCGGCGGGCTATGACGAGATCAACCTCAACGTGGGTTGCCCGTCCGACCGGGTGCAGTCGGGGCGTTTCGGCGCCTGCCTGATGCGCGAGCCGGCGCTGGTGGGCGAGTGCGTGCGGGCGATGCGTTCGGCGGTGGGTATTCCCGTCACGGTGAAGTGCCGCATCGGCGTGGACGACCAGGACGACTACGCCGACCTGCAGCACTTCACCGAGACCATGCTGGAGGCCGGCGTGCAGGTGCTCACCGTGCATGCGCGCAAGGCCTGGCTCGACGGGCTGTCGCCGAAGGAGAACCGCGACATCCCGCCGCTGGATTACCAGCGCGTGTACCGGCTCAAGCGCGAGTTTCCCTCGCTGGTGATCGTCATCAACGGCGGCATCGTCACGCTGGAGCAGGTGCTGGCGCACCTCGGCGAGGTGGATGGCGTGATGCTGGGCCGTGCGGCGTATCACGATCCGTACCTGCTGGCGCGGGTGGAGTCGGCGTTGCATGGCGAGCCGTTGCCCTCGCGCGGCGACGTGCTCTCGCGCATGCGGCCGTACGTGGAGGCCGAGCTGGCGCGCGGCACCGCGCTCAAGCATGTCAGCCGCCACCTGCTCGGGCTGTACCAGGGCGAGCCGGGCGCGCGTGGTTTCCGGCGCGTCATCAGCGAGGGCGCGCACCGGCCCGGCGCGGACTGGTCGGTGCTGGAGCAGGCGCAGGCGCGGCTCGGTTGAGGCGGCCGGCCATTATTCAGGACGCATTGCCTACGCTGCACGTTCAGGTGGGCCAGGCGCGGAAGACACGATGACGACGGCAAGAAACATGGCGCTGGCGGCGCTGCTGGCGTGGGCGGGCGCCGTCATGGCGCAGGCGGCGCCGACGGTGTCGCTGGACCAGGCGGTCAACCAGGTGCAGCGCGACACCGGTGGCAAGGTGCTGTCGGCCGAACCGCACCGGTTTGGCCGCCGGCTGGAGTACCGCATCAAGGTGCTCACGCCGGAGGGACATGTGCGGGTGATCGCGGTATCGTCCGAGACGGGCAGAAGTTCCACGCGTACAACCAAGAGCTTTCCCGGCGCGGCCGGGGGCGGCAAGGAGAAACACTGATGCGCATCCTTCTGGTAGAGGACGAGGCGCCGTTGCGCGAGACGCTCGCGGCGCGCCTCAAACGGGACGGCTTCGCCGTGGACGCGGCGCAGGACGGCGAGGAGGGCATCTACCTGGGGCGGGAGGTGCCGTTCGACCTGGCCATCATCGACCTGGGCCTGCCCAAGATGTCGGGCATGGACCTGGTCAAGGCGCTGCGCGAGCACGGCCAGCGCTACCCCATCCTGATCCTCACCGCGCGCGGCAGCTGGCAGGACAAGGTCGAGGGCCTCAAGCACGGCGCCGACGACTACCTGGTCAAGCCTTTCCACGTGGAGGAGCTGCTGGCGCGCATCAATGCGCTGGTGCGCCGCGCCAGCGGCTGGTCCAAGCCGGTGCTGGCCTGCGGCGTGATCAAGCTCGACACCACGGCGCAGACCGTGTCGGTGGAAGGCAAGCTGGTGGACCTCACCAGCTATGAGTACAAGGTGCTGGAATACCTGATGCTGCACGCCGGCGAGCTGGTCTCCAAGGCCGACCTCACCGAGCACATCTACCAGCAGGATTTCGACCGCGACTCGAACGTGCTGGAGGTCTTCATCGGCCGGCTGCGTCGCAAGCTGGATCCGGAAGGCACCCTGAAACCCATCGAGACGGTTCGTGGACGCGGATATCGCTTTGCCATCCCGCGCACCGACGGCGACGACGAGTAACCCCGCGCCGCGCCGCCCGCTGTCGCTGGCGGCGCGTGCCGCGATCGCCACCGGCTTCGCGCTGGCGGCGTTCCTGGGCATCGTCGGTGTGACCATGTCGCAGGCGCAGTACCGCGCCGCGCGCAGCACGCTGCAGGGTCGGCTGCAGAATTTCGTGATCGCCTACCTGGCCGGCACCGAGGTGAACCGGTACGGCAAGGTGCTGCCGCCCGATTCGCCGCCCAACCCCAATTTCATGCGGCCCGGCTCGGGCCTGTATGCCATGGCGCTGGGCGAGGACGGCTACCACTGGGAGTCGTCCTCGGCGATCGGCCGCGATTTCCATTTCCTGCAGCCGCTGGAGCCGGGCCAGAGCCAGTTCGTGGGCCCGGTCGATACGCGCATGGGGCGGCTGTACTACTACGCCTACGGCGTGGCCTTCGACAGCCCGGACAACCGCTCGGTGAAGCTCACCTTCATGGTGGCGCAGACCGAGGACCAGTTCGAAGGCGAAAACGCCGTCTACCGCCGCACCTTGGTGATGTGGCTGTCCATCCTGGGCGTCATGCTGATCGTCCTGCAGATGCTGCTGCTGCGCTGGAGTCTCACCCCGCTGCGCAAGGTGGCCAGCGACATGAGCCGGGTCGAACGCGGCGACAGCGAGCACCTGGACAGCCAGTACCCGCTGGAGCTGACCGGCCTGACCCAGCGCATCAACGCCTTCATCGACAACGAGCGCGAGCAGCGCACGCGCTACCGCAACACGCTGGCCGACCTGGCGCACAGCCTGAAGACGCCGCTGGCGGTGATCCGCTCGCAGCTGGAAACCGCCGGCCACGAGCGCGAGCAGCGCGCCGCCGTGCTCGACCAGGTGCGTCGCATGGACGAGCTGGTGGCCTACCAGCTGGCGCGGGCGGCCACGTCCGGCCAGCAGACCTTCGCCAGCGCCGTGCCCATCGCCGGCCACGCCGAGGATCTGGTGCGCAGCCTGGAAAAGGTCTACGCCGCCAAGAACGTGCTGTGCGAGTTCGACATCGACGACGGTGCCGCCTTCTACGGCGAGCAGGGCGACCTGCTGGAGCTGCTGGGCAACCTGCTGGAAAACGCCTTCAAGTGGGCCGACCACCACGTGCTGCTGGTGGTGAAGTCCGAGCCGCGACCCGGTCGGCTGCGCCCTGGCCTGATGCTCAGCGTGGAGGACGACGGCCCCGGCATCGAGGAGGACAAGATCGACAAGGTGCTGCAGCGCGGCGTGCGTGGCGATGAGCGCGTGCAGGGTCACGGTATCGGCCTGTCCATCGTGCAGGACATCGTGCGCGCGTATCGCGGCGAGCTGGGCGTGGATCGCTCACCGGAGTTCGGTGGCGCACGCTTCTGCGTGAGGCTGATCCACGCCTGAGGGCAGCGTCGGCGCCCCCCGGGCGTTTACTGCATGGAACCGGGCAGCAGCGACTGCCAGCCCAGGTGCGGGCGCCGGTTGGCCGCCGGTGCCGGCGTGCCGCCGCCGGCATGGCTGGCATCGGCATCGGAGCGACGGGCGTCGCCGCCACCGTTGTCATCGATGGACGGGCACTCGTGGACGGGACAGGCGCCGTCGTTGTCCGAGGTGATGCGCACACCCCGGTCGGGCGACATGTGCGATGTCACCGCCAGATCAGGCTGGTCGGCCTGCGCCGCCATGGCGGCGAGGCTGCCGACAAGCCCCAGGGCACTGCCGATAAACCAACGTTTTACATTCATGGCGACTCAAATCCTTGATCCGCATGCGAAGGTTGGGGATCGTGGCAGAAATTCAGGTACAGTTCCAGTGCCTTCATAAACACATTTTTAACAATTGTCTCCACCGTTTGGCAGGCGCTGCCGCTACTATCGGCGGATGCCTGATCGCCACCTGTCGCCACCGCCCGTTTCTCCTTTCCCATCCACCCCGGACGGCGCGCCTTGATGCCGCCGGCATCGTTGCTGGCCATGCTGGCCAGCGGGGAGGCGACGTCCGGTGTGGCGCTGGCAGCCCAGGCCGGCTTGACCCGCGCCGCCATCTGGAAACATGTCGAGGCGCTGCGCGTGCTGGGCCTGCCGGTGACCTCGGGACCGCAGGGCTATGCGCTGCCCTGGCCCGTGCAGTGGCTGGACCCTGACCGCATCCGCGCCAGTCTCGCCCCGGCGCAGGCCAATACGCTGGGCGCGCTGGAGGTGCATTGGCAGCTCGACTCCACCTCCAGCGAGTTGCAGCGGCGCCTTGGCTCGGTCGCCGACCTCAGCATGGTGCTGGCCGAGACGCAGTGCGCCGGGCGTGGCCGGCGCGGGCGCGCGTGGCTGTCGCCGCCGGGGCTGAACATCTATCTGTCGTGCCTGAAGCGTTTCGATGTCGGCCTGGCCGCGCTGTCGGGTCTGTCGCTGGCGGTGGGCGTGATCGTGCTGCGCGCGCTGGAGCGGCTGGGCATCACCGGCGCCGGCCTGAAATGGCCGAACGACGTACTGGCCGCCGACGGCAAGCTGGCCGGTGTGCTGGTGGAGCTCAGCGGCGAATACCAGGGGCCGTGCGCGGCCGTGATCGGCATCGGCCTCAACCTGCGCCTTACCCCCGAGCTGCGCCAGCAGGCGGGACAACCGGTATGCGACCTGGCCACGCTGGCCGGCGGCACGCCACCGGACCGCAACCACGCGGCGGCCGTGCTTGTCGGTGCGCTGGTCGAGGGGCTGCAGGCGTTCGAGCGCGAGGGTTTTGCCGCGTTCGTCGACGACTACGCGCGGCACGACCTGCTGCGCGACCAGTCGCTGGTGATCAGCGGCGCGCGCGAGGCGTTCGACGCCGTGGGCGAGGGCGTGGACGCGCGCGGTGCGTTGCAGGTGCGCTTGCCCGATGGCGCACGGCGCACGGTGGACAGCGCCGACGTATCGGTGCGACGCGCATGAAGCTGCTGCTGGATATGGGCAATACCCGCCTGAAGTGGGCGCTGCACGAAGGCGGCCGCTGGCTGGCGCATGGCGCGGTGGGCTGGGACGACGATCTCGATGCGGCGCTGGCGGCGGCGTGGTCGGCCTGGCCACGCCCCGCCGCCGCCGTGGCCGCGTCCGTCGTCGACACCGGGCGCGAGGCGCGGGTGGCGGCGGCCGTGGCGCGTTGGTGCGATCACCCGATCGACTGGCGCCGCTCGCCGGCCGAGGCCTGCGGCGTGCGCAATGCCTATGCCGAGCCGCAGCGGCTCGGCGTGGACCGCTTTCTGGCCATGGTCGCGGCGCATGCGCACGGCGGCGGGCCGCATGTGCTGGTGGGCGTGGGCACCGCGTTGACGCTCGATGCGCTGGCGCTCGATGGCCGTCACCTCGGCGGGCTGATCGCGCCGGCGCCGCCGCTGATGCGCCAGTCGCTGCTCAACGCCACCGCGCGGGTGCGGCTGGATCATCCCGGCCACATCGTGGAGCTGGCCGACAACACCACCGACGCGGTGGCCTCCGGCTGCTGGCTGGCGGCGGTGGCGCTGATCGAGCGCTTTGCCCACCAGGCCGCCAGCGCACTGGGTGCGCCGGCGACGCTGTGCGTGGGCGGCGGTGACGCGGAGCAGTTGCTGCCGCTGCTGTCGCTGCCGGCGCGGCTGACCCACAATGCGGTCCTGCGCGGGCTGGCGGTATGGACGGATGCCGAATGAGCGGCCCGGGCGCGATCCGGATCACGGGGGCGGGATGTTTCTGCGTTTGATGTTCGTGCTGCTGGTGGCCCTGAATATCGCGGTGGGCGCATGGCTGCTGCTGGGCCAGCCGTATCCGCGTGGCGGCATGAGCGCTGACCCGGGCGTGCCCGAGTTGCGACTGCTGTCGGAGCTGCCCGAGCCGGCGCCGGTCGCGCCGCCGCCGCCGGCCGTCGATGCCACGGTGGCGGTGGCCGCCGCCGCCACGGCACCGGTGGTGGCGCCGCCCGCCGCGCCGCCGTCATGCGTGGCGCTGGGGCCGTTCGCCACGCCGCAGGACCTGCGGCGCGCCCGCGAGGCGCTGTCCGGCCAGGCCACCCGCATGCGCTCGCGGCAGGAGCAGGTCACCCAGTCGCACGGCTGGTGGGTCTACCTGCCGGCCATGGCCAGTCGCGCCAAGGCGCTGGAGGTGGCGCGCCAACTGGGCGACCGCCATGTCGGCGACTACTTCGTGGTCAGCTCGGGCGAGCAGGCCAACACCATCTCGCTGGGCCTGTTCCGCGACCAGGCCAACGCCCGCAAGCGCCACGCCGACGTGGTCGCCGCCGGCTTTCCGGCCAAGCTCACCGAGCGCAGCGAGACCGTGCCGCAATACTGGCTCGACCTGGTGCTGCCCGGTCGCCTCGGCAACGACTGGCGCCGCCGCGTGCCCGGCGTCGGTTCGCACAGCGCCAGCTGCTTCTGAGCGCCGCGCCTGGCCGCCCGGCCTGCTAGAATCCGCCGCCTGTGCGCCGGCATAGCTCAGTTGGTAGAGCAACTGATTTGTAATCAGTAGGTCCCCAGTTCGAACCCGGGTGCCGGCACCATTTCGCTGTCCCGCGCCGCGCTGCCGGCGTCGCCCCGTCATCAGCCTGTCCACATCGGGGCGGTAGACTCCCGTGATGTCAGTTATCCGGGAGGCTGCCGGCATGAACAGCAAAACCCTCGCCCTGGTCGGGGTGCCGACCGATATCGGTGCGGGACACCGTGGCGCGTCGATGGGGCCGGAGGCGCTGCGGGTGGCGCGGTTGGCGGAGAAGCTGGCGGCGCTGGGGTTGCCGGTGGTCGATCGCGGCAACCTGCACGGGCCGTTCAATCCGTGGCAGCCGCCGGTGGACGGCTATCGCCACCTCGATGAGGTGGTGGCCTGGAATACGGCCGTGCACGCGGCCATCCACGACGAACTTTCGCAAGGCCGCCTGCCGATCATGCTCGGCGGCGACCATTGCCTGGCGATCGGCTCGATCAGCGCGGTGGCGCGCCATTGCCGCACCGAGGGCAAGACGCTGCGCGTGCTGTGGCTGGATGCGCATACCGATTTCAACACCGCCCAGGCCACGCCCTCGGGCAACATCCACGGCATGCCGGTGGCCTGCCTGTGCGGTTACGGGCCGGACGTGCTCACCGGCATCGGTGGCGCCACGCCGGCGGTGACGCCGGACGTGTTTCGCCAGATCGGCATCCGCTCGGTGGATCCGGGCGAAAAAAAGCTGGTGCGCGAGGCGCGCGTGGCGATCCACGACATGCGCCAGATCGACGAGGTGGGCATGCGCCGCACGATGGAGGCGGCGCTGGCGGGCATGGACGCCAACACCCACCTGCATGTGAGTTTCGACGTGGATTTTCTCGACCCCAGCATTGCGCCGGGCGTGGGCACCACGGTGCGCGGCGGGCCCAACTACCGCGAGGCGCAGCTGTGCATGGAGATGATCGCCGACACCGGCCGGTTGGCCTCGCTGGACATCGTGGAGTTGAACCCCGCGTTCGACAAGCGCAACCAGACGGCGAAGATGGCGGTGGAGCTGGTGGAGTCGATGTTCGGCAAGTCCACCCTGCTGCGCGATTGAGGGGATAAACGTAAACTGGCGTTTTACCCGCGCGGCACCGCATGAACACACGAGTCCTCACCGGCATCACCACCACCGGCACCCCGCACCTGGGCAACTACGTGGGGGCGATCCGCCCGGCCATTGCGGCCAGTCGCGAGCCGGGCGTGGATGCGTTTTTCTTCATGGCCGACTACCACGCGCTGATCAAGAGCGGCGACGCGGCGCGCATCGAGCGCTCGCGGCTGGAGATCGCCGCCACCTGGCTGGCAGCGGGGCTGGACCCGGAAAAAGCCACGTTCTACCGGCAGTCGGACATCCCCGAGATCCCGGAGCTGACCTGGTTTCTCACCTGCATCACCAGCAAGGGCATGCTCAACCGCGCGCACGCGTACAAGGCGGCGGTGGACCGCAATGCGGAAACCGGCGAGGACGCTGACGCCGGCATCACCGCCGGGCTGTACATGTATCCGGTGCTGATGGCCGCCGACATCCTGGCGTTCGACGCCGAGCGGGTGCCGGTGGGGCGCGACCAGATCCAGCACATCGAGATGGCGCGCGACATCGCGCAGCGTTTCAACCACCTGCACGGCGGCGAGTTTTTCGTGCTGCCGCAGGTGCAGATCGACGAGCAGGTGGCCACCTTGCCCGGCCTGGACGGCCGCAAGATGTCCAAGAGCTACGACAACACCATCCCGCTGTTTGCCGGCGGCGCGCGGGCGATGCGCGAGGCGATCATGCGCATCGTCACCGACTCGCGCGCGCCCGGCGAGCCGAAAGACCCGGAAAGCAGCGCGCTGTACACCTTGTTTCGTGCGTTCGCCCGCGAGGACGAGGCGGCGGACTACCGCAAGGCGCTGGAGCAGGGACTGGGCTGGGGCGAGGCCAAGCAGGTGCTGTACGAGCGCATCGAGCGCGACGTGGCGCCGATGCGCGAGCGCTACGAGGCGCTGATGGCCGACCCGGCCGCCATCGAGACCATCCTGCGCCGTGGCGCCGAGCGCGCGCGCGCCATCGCCACGCCCAAGCTGGCCGCGCTGCGCCAGGCGCTGGGCCTGCGCTCGGCCTCGCCGGCACCGGTGGCCGTGGTTGCGCGCAAGGCCACGGCGGGCAAGTCGCCGCGTTTTGCCAGCTTCCGTGACGCGGATGGCCGCTTCCGCTTCCGCCTGTTCTCGGCCGAGGGCGAGGAGTTGCTGCTGTCGGTGCCGTTCGGCGACCCCAAGACCGCCGGCGTGCTGCAGAAGCGCATCGGCGGCCTGGGCGCCACCGGCGCCGTGGTACGGATCGGCGCGCAGGGCATGGCGCTGGACGTGGATGGCGAAGCCGTGGCGCAGACCCCGGACTATGCCGACGAGGCAGCCCGCGACGAGGCGCTGGCGCGCCTGCGCACCGCGCTCGACCAGTTGGCGGCCAAGGCATGAGCGCTCGTGCTCGCAACGGAGGACACGATTGATGCGTTACCTGGCCCTGATGCTGCTTGCGCCGCCGTTGCTGATCCTGTGCTGGGGCTACTGGCAGTTTCCCCGCAGCCTGCCGCGCTCCGCGCCGCGCCGCGCGTTCGACGTGCTGGGCCTGCTGCTGGCGCTGTTCGCCGCCGTGCGCTGTGCGCTGCTGGGCTTCGACACGGTGGTCGCACCCACCGTGGACGAGTTTGGTCGCGCCAGCGGCGCCATCTGGCAGCAGGTGCTGCCGGCGCTGTACGGCTACGGCGCCTTCGCCGCCGTGCTGGTGCTGGTGATGGTGGTGCGGCAACTGGCCTGGGGGCGTCGCCGCTGAGCGGTGTCGCGGGTTCCGCCCGGATGCACGAGGGGCCCCGGCTGAAGCCCCACAGGATGCAAGGGTGGGCGGCGTTGTTGTAGGAGCGACTTCAGTCGCGATGCTTTTACGGCGTGACGAGGAGCGATCGCGCACAGGGTGCGCTCCCGCAAGAACAAGGCGGCTTGCGGTCAGCAGCAGCGTCCGCCGCCGCCCTTGTAGCGCGCCTCCTGGCGCTCGCGGAAAAACTCGGCGTAGCTGGGCACGCGGCGGTCGGGGTGGTGCGTGCGCAGGTGCGCCACGTAGACGTCGTAGTCGGGTACGCCGCAGCACAGGCGGGCGGTCTGCACCGCCCGCTTGCGCAAGGCGCGCAGCGCGGCGCCGATCATGACGCCACGCTGCCCAGCGCCACGTAGGGCTCCTCGTGCGCGGTGGGGTGGCTGCTGCGCCAGGCGCGCAGCAGGGCGCGCAGGCAAAACAGCACCATCACCACGATCAGCGCCATGAACAGGCCGGTAAGCGCCATGTCCACGTAGTTGTTGGTGATGATCTGCCGCATCTCGGCCGCGTTCTTGGCCGGCGCCAGCAACTGCCCCTGCTCCATCGCCTGGGCGTACTTGTTGGCGGCGGCGGTGAAGCTGATCGGGCCGACCAGTTTCTCGTAGCCGGCGGTGAGCGTGCAGGTGATCAGCCACAGCGCCGGGACGCCCGGCACCAGCACGTAGCGCTCGCGCTTGAGCTTCACCACCACCACGGTGGCCAGCATCAGTGCGATCGCCGCCAGCATCTGGTTGGCGATGCCGAACAACGGCCACAAGGTGTTGATGCCGCCCAGCGGATCAACCGCACCCTGGTAGAGGAAATACCCCCACAGCGCCACGCAGATCGCGGTGGCCAGCAGGTTGCCGGCCCACGAGCTGGTCTCCTGCAGCGGCGTGTGGATGAGGCCGGCGATCTCCTGGATCATGAAGCGGCCCACGCGGGTGCCGGCGTCCACCGTGGTGAGGATGAACAGCGCCTCGAACAGGATCGCGTAGTGGTACCAGAACGCCATCATCGAGGCGCCGGGGATGACGTTGTGGAGCAGTTGCGCCATGCCCACCGCCAGCGTGGGCGCGCCGCCGGCGCGGCTGAGGATGCTGCCTTCGCCGATGTCGCGCGCCGTCCGGATCAGTTCGTCCGGCGTCACCACGAAGCCCCACTGGCTGATCGTGGTGGCCGCATCCTGCACCGTGGTGCCGATGATCGCGCCCGGCGCGTTCATGGCGAAATACACGCCGGGGTGCAGCGAGGCGGCGGCAATCAGCGCCATGATTGCCACGAACGCCTCCATCAGCATGCCGCCGTAGCCCACCAGCCGCGCCTGGCTCTCGTTGGCCAGCAGCTTGGGCGTGGTGCCCGAGGCGATGATGGAGTGCCAGCCGGACACCGCGCCGCAAGCGATGGTGATGAACAAGAACGGAAACAGGTTGCCGGCGAACACCGGCCCGGTGCCGTCGATGAACCGGGTCACCGCAGGCATCTGCAGCATCGGCGCGGCCAGAAAGATGGCCAGCGCCAGCAGCGCGATGGTGCCGATCTTGAGGAACGTGCTGAGGTAGTCGCGCGGCGCCAGCAGCAGCCACACCGGCAATACCGAGGCGCAAAAGCCGTAGCCGATCAGCCACCACGCCAGCGCCTTGGCGTCGAAATCGAACAGCGGCGCCAGCGTGGCCGAGTCGGCCACGTTCTTGCCCAGCGCGATCGAGGCCAGCAGCAGCACCAGGCCGATGATCGACACCTCGAGAATGCGGCCGGGACGCAACCAGCGCAGGTACACGCCCATCAGCAGCGCGATGGGGATGGTGCACGCCACCGTGAACGTGCCCCACGGACTGTGCGTGAGCGCCTTGACCACCACCAGCGCCAGCACCGCCAGCACGATCATCATCAGCACCAGCACGCCGATCATCGCCACGATGCCCGGCAACGGCCCCAGCTCCTCGCGCAGCATGTGGCCGAGCGAGCGGCCGTCGCGGCGCAGCGACAGGCCGAGGATCATGAAATCCTGCACCGCGCCGGCAAACACCACGCCAAACAGGATCCACAACGTGCCCGGCAGATAACCCATCTGCGCAGCCAGCACCGGGCCCACCAGCGGGCCGGCGCCGGCGATGGCGGCGAAATGGTGGCCAAACACCACCCACTTGTCGGTCGGCACGTAGTCCAGCCCGTCGTTGCGCAGCACCGAGGGCGGCGCACGGGTGGCGTCCAGCCGCAGCACCGAGTGCTCGATGAACTTGCCGTAGAAGCGGTAGCCGATCACGAAGATGGCGATGGACGCGGCCACCAGCCAGATCGCGTTGATCGGCTCGCCGCGCCTGAGCGCCACCACGCCCAGGCAGAACGCACCCACGATGGCGATGGCGACCCAAAGGATCTTGCTGGCCGGGCTGGGCTTGGGCATGACAGCTTGCATGGCGATTCTCCTCGGCACCCCCGCCAAGCCTCCCCCTGTCGACGGCGGGGGTCAATGCCGCGGCGGGGCGGGAGGTATTAGCCATTGGTCGTACAAGGCGCACCGGAGACCGGGCCGGCCGACGCGTTGCCGGCGCGCTACAGGCCCGGCTTTTTGTTCATTTGCCGCAGGTATTGCTTGCCGGCGGGCGAATCCCACCATGCCTGGTTCTTGCGGATGATTTCCGCCAGGCGCAGGTGTTCCTCGGCCATCAGACGTTTCTTCACCTTGGGGGGAAGCTTGCGCTCGTCCTCGTAGCGTTCCACCGCATCGATCAACCGATTGCGGAGTTGCCAACGCAGCTGGATGGGCGAAAGCACCTCGATGTCTTCACGGTATTGCTCCATGAACTCGACGAAGTTGTCGCCGTCGCCGCCCCATTCCGAAGGCGGCCAGTCGGGAACTGTCGCCTGGCATATCGTCCAGCCGTCCTTGTCGACACCCATGATTTCCATGCTCTTGCTGATCCACGTCCCCATCCACTGTTGCATCAGGTAAGGGCTGGCGCGGAAATCAAAGGTGCGCCAGTGGATGTTCGTCGTGTCATTCGGGTTCGGCAGCGCCGGCACATGCGGCGAAAAGCTTTGGGTCCACGCGTTGTCGTCCAGCAGTTCGGCCGAAAGGATGTGCTCCATCTTCACGTAGTAGCAGTTGGGCTGCTGGTATGGCCGCAGGGTTCCATTGTCATCGTCGCGCCACACCACCAGCGTGGCGCGGTCGGGCAGCTTGACCAGGCAATGGGAGATGGACACCTTTTCGGTGGCCTCCTCGCCTTTGGGCCAAGCGCCGAACTCGCCGTCGTCCACGGTGATCAACACCTTCTTTCCCAGCAGGATGGCCTGCTCGACGGTTCGGCGTATGTCCTCGTTGACCTGGGGCACGGTGAATACGTGGAGGGCGGGCACTATCCGCAGGCTCTTGAGCCAGCGCTCGTACTTCGACGTCCTGCTCAGCTTGTTCTTCAAAATGTCCAAGGCTTCGCGGACTTCGTGCTGCATGTCCAGCGGCACGGCCACATCCAGCACCTGCTCGAACATGTCGAAGGCCAGGATGGATACAAGGTCGCCTATCTCCGGGTCGGGCGAATAATCCTTGGCGATCTGCCATCCGTTGTCGTTCTTGGCGACGACGCCGCTTCCGCAAAGCGTCTTCATGTCGCGCTGCACCGTACGCAGGTCCACATGCCGAAACATTTTTTCGATGCGACCCGGCTCCAGGTAGGCGTACTCGTCCGCCCGCGCGTTCAGGTGCGCGAGGATGTCGCTGGACGCAACCGGCCCTCGCGCGTGCCGCTCCCGCAAAAACGCCTTGATGGCATCGTGGCGGTTCTTGACCTCCAGGCCCTTGCTCGGCGCCTTGTCCCTCAAGTCGTCGATATCTTCCTTTTTTGCCATGTTTTCCCCCTTTGGCGGTGCCTGTCGGCAGGATGCCACAGGCCCGCTCCGCGAAAAAAAGCCGCTGCTCCCGCGTCCGGCATGAAGCAGCGGCGCCGTGTTGACGAGCCGAAAAGGTGGTCGGCCCGTTTCCGGTACGTCGCTCCGGATGCGACCGTCAGTTGCGGCTGACGGAAGAGGCCCGGTATCCGGGGTATTGGTGCTCCGCGATGCGGCGTGCTTCGTCCGGGGTGGACGCATGTATGGCGATGATGAACACGCCGCTGCCGCCACCCGGACGGCACATCCTTACTTTCCACAAGGCCATGATTCGCCTCCTCTGTTGGTTGGCGCGGCCATGTTGCGGCGGCCCCGCGCCAAAACCTGTCGCGCTGGCGCCATGGTTGCGATATTTGGCGCAACGGGCGTCCGACAAGACCGCAAGCGGCCATGTGAGGATTGCCTCCCGGATGCAAAAAAACCGACCATCCGTGCAACCCCGGTGTTTCGGGGCACAAGGGGAGGCAACATGCGCAAGACGCCCGCCGGTCTCGTTCATTCGGCAACCGATATCGTCAATTTTCTCGAATGCGGCCATATCACCACGCTCGACCTTCGCAATCTCGAGGCGCCGCTGGAAAAGGCCGACGAGGACGATCAGGCGCGCTTGCTGCAGGAGCGGGGGCTCGCCCATGAACACGCGTATCTGGACCAGTTGGAGGCGGTGTCCCGGCGCGTGATCCGTCTGGCGGGGTCCCAGGGCGCCTTGGATGAGGCGATTGCGCAAACCGTGGCGGCGATGCGGTCGGGGCCGGATGTCATCTATCAGGGCGCCTTGTCGGACGCCCTGCTGGCCGGCTACCCGGACTTTCTTGTGCGGGTCGATCGCCCGTCGCTCCTGGGCAACTTCAGCTACGAGGTTGAGGACACCAAGCTGGCACGGTCGTCAAAAGCCAAGTTTCTGATCCAGTTGTGCTTTTACTCGGCGTTGCTGGGCAGGGCGCAGGGCGTGGTGCCGGAGCGGATGCACGTCGTGCTGGGGGACGGCACCCGCGTTTCCTATCGCGTGGCGGACTATCTTCGTTATTACGAGCATGCCAAGTCGCGCTACCTGGCACGCATCGCCGACAAGACCGTCCTGACCCGGCCGGAGCGCTGCGCAAAGTGCGCGGAGTGCCGCTGGTCGCATCTGTGCGACGCCCAATGGGTGCGTGACGATCATCTCAACCAGGTGGCCGGCATCCGCCAAACGCAGATCCGCAGGCTCAACGACGAAGGCATCCGGACTCTGGCCGATCTGGCGCAACTGCCTGCGGGGCGCCGTGTTGCACGCATGGCGCCTGAAACACTGGAAAACCTTCGCCATCAGGCCGAGTTGCAGTTTCGGGCACGGCAGGGAGGCGGGCGAATCGTCGAACTGCTGCCGCAGGGCGCGTCGGAGCGTCCACGGGGCTTGTCGCGTCTTCCCGAGCCCGACCAGGGCGACCTGTACTTTGACATGGAGGGTGATCCGCTGGAGGCGGGCGGGCTCGAGTACCTGTTCGGCGTGGCCACCATGGTGGATGGCGCGCTGCAGTTTCAGCCTTTCTGGGCCCACTCGCGCACGGAGGAAAAAAAAGCGTTCGAGAGTTTCATCGACTTTGTTTCCAAGCACCTGCGCCAGCATCCCCACGCCCACATCTACCACTATGCGGCCTACGAGGAGACCGCGCTGAAACGACTGATGTCGTTGCACGGCACGCGCGAGAAGGAGGTGGATCATCTTCTTCGACGACAAAAGCTGGTCGACCTCTACAAGGTCGTGCGTGAGGGCTTGCGTGTTTCGGAGCCGCGCTACTCCATCAAAAACATCGAACATTTCTACATGGACGCCCGAGCGGGCGACGTGCAGAACGCGGGCGCCAGCATTGTCTACTACGAACGATGGAGACAGACGCGCGACGACGCGCTGTTGCGCGACATCGAAAATTACAACCGCGACGACGTGTTCTCCACCGCCATGTTGCACCGATGGTTGTTGCAACAGCGGCCGGCCGGCATGGCGTGGCGTGCATCCGGGACGGCCGCCGACGATACGGCGACCGATACCCCCACGGACGACGAAACCGTGTTGGCGAAGTACCGCGACGCCTTGCTGAAAGGCGTGCCTGAGGATGCGGCCGATCTTGATCCCGACCAGGCCATGCGCGTGCTGACGCTGCAGCTGCTGGATTTCCATCGGCGTGAACAAAAGCCGCAATGGTGGGCGCTTTTCAACCGCATGGAGCTGAGCGAGGCTGAGCTGATCGACGACATCGAATGCCTTGGCGGGCTGGAGCGCGACCCGCAGCAGCCTCCCGAACCCGTCAAGCGGTCCCTCGTTTATACCTACCGGTATCCCGAGCAGGAAACCAAGCTGAAGGACGGTGATGCGTGCACGCGCACGGATACGGGGAGTTCTCTGGGCGAGGTGATGCTTGATGCCCAAGCGCGTATCGCCCGCATCAAGTTGGGGGGCAACAGGGAGGCTCCGCCGGACAAGTTGCAGTTGGGGCCGGGGCTGCCCGTCAACAACCACAAATTGCGCAACCGCATCCGGGACTTTGCCGACAGCGTGGTTGCGGGGGACGCGCGCTTTGCGGCGGTCAAGGGCATGTTGCGCAAGAGCCCACCCGTCATCGCGGGGTGTCAGCCCGGCGGTGCGGTGGTGGCGGACCCGTCGCGGGTGGACGAGGTGGTGCGGGCGGTGGCAAACCTTCAGCAATCGCACCTGTTCATCCAGGGGCCGCCAGGAGCCGGCAAAACCTGGACCGGCTCCCGCGTCATCGTCGAGCTGCTGCGTGCCGGCAAGTCCGTGGGCGTGTCCTCCAACAGCCACAAGGCCATCCACAACCTGCTGCATGGCGTCGTCAACGTTGCAAGGCAGGCGGGGGTGGGTTTTCGCGGCTTCAAGAAATGCTCCAAGGGGGCGGAAACCCGGTTTGAATGTCCCGACGTTTTTGACAACGGCACCGGCGTCAGCGCCTTCGATGCCGCCTCGCATGCCTTGTTTGCCGGCACGGCCTGGGCATTTGCCGATTTGCCCGAGGAGCAGGTGTTTGACTACCTGTTCGTGGACGAGGCGGGGCAGGTATCGCTGGCCAACCTCGTGGTCATGGGCATCCATGCGCGCAACGTGGTGTTGCTGGGCGACCAGATGCAGTTGGGGCAGCCGATACAAGGCGTACACCCCGGACGTTCGGGCGAGTCGGCGCTGGAGTACCTGCTCGACGGTCGCGCCACGATCGCGCCCGACGAGGGCATCTTTCTGCCGCTGAGCTGGCGCATGCATCCGTCGGTGTGCGGTTTCATCTCCGCGGCGGTGTACGACGGCAAGCTGAAGCCGGCGCCCGGGCTCGACAAACAAGCGCTCGTTCTCGACGACGGGGCGCATCCGGTGCTCGCTCCGGCCGGGGTACGGTATCTGCCCATGGCCCATGCGGACTGTGCGCAAAAAAGCGAGGAGGAGGCGGGCGCCACGAAAGAGATCTTCGCCAGCCTGCTGCATCAGCATTGCGTCGACAAGGACGGAAAAATCCGCCCCGTCACCATCGACGACATCCTCGTGGTCAGCCCGTACAACATGCAGGTGAACCTGTTGCGCGACGTCTTGCCGGAGGGCGCGCGCGTGGGCACGGTCGACAAGTTTCAAGGGCAAGAGGCGCAAGTGGTGCTGGTATCCATGGCCACATCGTCCGGCGACGACCTGCCGCGCGACATCGAATTTCTCTACAGCCGCAACCGCCTCAATGTCGCCATCTCCCGCGCCAAATGCCTGGCCGTCGTGATCGCGAACCCGCGCTTGATGGAGGTGCGCTGCTCGACGCCGGAGCAAATGGCGTTGATCAACACGCTGTGCTGGGTGAAAGACTGGTCGCAGCCGACGGCATCGTGCGCACGGGCGGCGGACGAGGACGCCGTCATGTAAACCCGATGGGGCGTTTCGGCGGGGATTTCATCCGGCATTCCGCCGCCAGGGCATCCACGAACGCCCCGGCATCCGGCAGCGGCTGAAAGGCGTGCCGTCGCGCCACGAGCGCGAAATCACCCGGCGTCAGGCCGTCCAGACGGGCCAGGCGCGACTCCAGGTCGCTCCCCGGCGTGCGCAGGCCCAACTGCTTGGCATGCCGCAGCAGCAGGCTCCACGCCTGCGTCGGCCGCAGATAGTCGAACCGGAGTTTCAGGTCGAAGCGCCGCAGCGCGGCGGAGTCGATGTTGTCCATCAGATTGGTCGACGCCACAAAAACCCCGGGAAAGGTTTCCATCTGGGTCAGCATTTCATTGACCAGGCTGGTTTCCCACGAGCGCTGCGCGCCGCGACGGTCCTGCAGAAAGCTGTCCACTTCGTCCAGCATCAGCACGGCGCCGTCCTCGCGTGCCTGTCGAAAGGCCTCCGCCACGCGCTTCTCGCTTTGGCCCACATACATGCCCAGCAGGTTCGAGGCGCGCCGGGTGTGCAGAGGCATGCCAAGCTCATCCGCCAGCCAGCGCCCCCACGCGGTTTTTCCCGTGCCCGGGGGGCCATAGAGGCAAAGGCGTCCCTCGCGCGTGCGTTGCAGGCCCTTGGCCAGCTCGGCCAGGTCGAGGTCGGTGTTCGCATACGCAGGGTCGTAGATCGCGCCGGAGCCCCGCGCGGATGACTGCCTGACGGTGGCGTGTCCCTGTGCCAGCAGGGTCTGGTTGACCAGCAGCTCCAAGGTCGATGCCGCGCTGTCGCGCCCGAGGGTTTCGCCAATGCTCGTCGCCACCCGCGAGGCGCGGGCCACCACGGCAGGCGCCAGGTGCTCGGACTCCGCCAGCCGGCTGATCGCCTCGGCGTCCAACAGGGGACCGCACAGGCTCTTGATGATGCGCTCACGCTGCCGCTTGGGTGGCACATTCAACGCAAGCACCATGTCGAAACGACGGATAATGGCCGGGTCCAATTCGTCGATGGCGTTGGACAGCCAAAACGTGGGCAGGCGGTTGGTTTCCAGCATCACGTTGATCCAGCCTTTGCACGGCTGGGGGCCACGGCGGCCACTGCCGCCGCCGTGGTTGAATGCGTCCTCCATTTCGTCAAACACCAGCAGCGCCCGGCGCGAGGAAAAAAAGCACTGCGCCGCCGCCAACGCGTTGAGGCGGGATTTGCCCGTGATCGGCACGCCGTCGGTGTCCTCCACGGCAACCTCGAACAGGTCGCTGTCCAGTACGCCGGCCAGTACTCGCGTCAGCTGGCTCTTGCCCGTGCCGGGCACGCCATGGATGAGAATGTTGACGCCCTCGCGCTTGGTTGCCAGCACATGGTCCAGGTAGGTCTTGAGCGCCGTGACCGGGGCATCGAGGTGGCGGTAATCATCCAGCGACAACTCGGCCGGCCCGGCCTTTGCCACGATGCCGCGCAGCAACTGCGAAGGGGTCATGCCCGGTCGGTGCATGTCGGCGGCAAAGTTTGACGACAACAGATCCAGCCGGCCGCCAAGATCCTGCCGCTGGCTTGTGCGGTCCACGCGCACCAGGCCCGTGCGGCTCAACGGGCCTTGCTCCGACAACGACTCCTGCACCACCTCCTCGGGCAATTTCAGCAAGGTGGACAGAAGGGTCATGGCGCGCGGCACATTCACGTTCGCCCCCAAAAGGCGCGTGCCCTTGGTCAGCGAGCTGTCGCTGTGGATGATCACGGCAAAGGTGAGCACCATGGCGTCGGCATCGGACAGGCCGAGCAATGCGGCCACGCGCGCCACGTTGTCCTGCAGCGCCTCCGGCGGCGCGGGCTGTCGGGCCTCGCACTCGGCCAGCAGCCGCTCGAGGCGGGGCGTCAGCGGCTGCGTGCTGGTGGCGTCGCCGCCCTGGTAGTCGGACCACAGCCTCAACCCGATGGAGGCAAAGATGTCGCACTTCGACGTGCGCGTGCCCAGAAAATCGAGGTGCTCCTCGCTCAGCGTGGCCAGCCCGCGCAAAATCCACAGCCGCACCAGCGGCTGTATGGGGCGCCCGGCGCTCTGCTCGAGAAATATCTCCCGGATGGATTCCGGGGAGTCTTCGTAAAATTCGCACTCCATGGACTGCCCTCGTCTGGCCTTGGTGGGGCGCAGTGTCGGCGTCGGGCGCGCCAAAAAGTGTCGTGTGTCGATTTCTTGCGGTGACGACAGGTTTTGTCGTGGCGACATCCCAAAGTGACCGGCAATCGCAGCCCGGCCACCTTTGGAGAACCCGCCGATGTCCATGACCGATCTTGAGCAAGCCCTGCTTGACGCCGTACCCGCCGACGGCAGCAGCATCACCAACCCCGAGCTGCAGCGGCAGCTGGGCTGGAGTGCCGACGACTACTGGGAGGTCAAGAATCGCCTCGTCGACAACGGCGTGTTGTCCGTCGCGCGGGGACGGGGCGGGCTGGTGTTGCGCGCCATGGCCGCCACCTGCGCCGCGCCGTCGCCAGCACTCGCGGACCCGGCTTGTCCGCAAGTGCGCGAGGACGAGTTGTACGAGCCCATTTCCGCCGTGCTCAACAAAGAGTGGGCGCTGGAGAAACGCCTTGACCGTCGAATCGTTCACCTGACGGCTCGCCAGGGTCGTCGTGACACCGGAGGCCGCTGGTCACGCCCCGACATGGTCGTTGCCACGCAATCCGTCTATCCCTACGTGCCGGGCCGGCACTTCGACGTGATCTCCTTCGAAGTCAAGCCATCCGATGCCATCGACGTGACGGCTGTCTACGAGGCATTGGCCCACCGCCGCGCTGCCACGATGTCGTACGTCGTGCTGCACGTGCCGGATGTGGATGCCGATCGCCTGAAGGACGCGCTGGATGAGGTGTATGCCGAGGCCAAGAAGCACGGCATAGGAGTGATCACCTTCAATCAGCCCGACGATTTCACCGGCTGGGAAGAAAAGGCCGAGCCGGTTCGCCATGAACCAGATCCCCGTCGCCTGAACGATTTTCTGGCGACGCAGTTTCCCCCGGCCCAGCTCACCGAGCTGGTGCGGTGGTTTCACGGGTGAGGCGGGACGGCGCATGGACAGGCACGCCGGCCACCGCCAAGGCGACACGATGAACGGCATCTCGACGGCACAGGATTTGGGCACACTTTCCGTTGCCTTTGATCCACGCCGCCAGCAGCCGCCCCGTCTTCGCCGCGTCCTGTCGGAGGGCGCACTCCCACACCACGGCAACCCGCCAGCCCATGCCGGCCAGCGCGCCCGCATTGGCCGCGTCGTCGATATCGGAAGCCGTCGGCCCATGGATGCTGGCGGACCAGCATTTCGGAAGGGGCTTTCGAACGGATCCGGGACATCTAAGGCGGAATGCAGCTTTTGGTCCATCTCCAGCAGATGGACCAGAGGTGGCTTCTTTGGTTTTCAATCGGGATTGGTCCCGCCGCTTCCACAATGCGTGTGACTAATGCAGAACCTTTGAGGATTGCGGGGCGATTGATTGTCCCTTGCTCAACCGCGCCGCCGCTACACTGCCCGTCCCGCATACCCTTTGATGAGGAGTCGCCATGCGCATTTCCTTTCGCCATGCCCGCCTTTGCGGCGTTGTTTTGGGGTTGGCTTTTGCGGTGCCGGCGGCGGCCGGCTCCAGCCAGTTCAAGGATCTGCTCAACAAGGTCAAGCAATCCGCGCAGGCGCCGGCTGCGACGTCGTCGGCCAGTGCGTTGCCCACCGGCGACATCACTGCCGGGTTGAAGGAGGCGCTGGCCAAGGGCGCCACCAGCGCCATCAACAGCCTGGGCCGCGAGGGCGGCTTTCTGGACAACGCCAAGGTGCGCATCCCGTTGCCCGGCAAGCTGGAGCAGGTGGGCCAGCTGGCGCGGCAGCTGGGGCAGGGGCAGAAGGTGGACGCGTTCGAGCAGAGCATGAACCGCGCGGCGGAGAAGGCGGTGCCGCAGGTGGCGCAGATCTTTGGCGACGCGATCCGCAAGATGACGATGGACGACGCGCGCGGCATCCTGGCCGGCGGCGACCATGCCGCCACCGATTTCTTTCGCCGCGTGGCCGGTGACGCGCTCACCGCACGCATCCACCCGATCGTGGCGCAGGCCACCGACAGCGTGGGTGTCACCCAGAAATACAAGGCGCTCACGGCCAGCGCCAGTGGCGGCGCGTTGGGCAATGCGCTGGGCGCGCTCGGCGGGCACGCCTCCACCTCGGGCGGCAACGCGCTGGACCTGGACGACTACGTGACCTCGAAAACGCTCGATGGCCTGTTCACCACCATCGGCGAGCAGGAGGCGTCGATCCGCCAGAATCCCGCCGCGCGCACCACCGACTTGCTGAAAAAGGTGTTTGGTCGCTGATCGCCCGCTTTGGTTTTGTGGGGTTGCGAATTCGGGTTTGCTTGAAGCCTTGCCGCCGCCAGGCTTCGATCAAGCTCGATCAGGGGGTTATGCCGGCGCCGTCGTTGCCGGGCATGCGGGCCGGCGGGTGGCCATGGTTGCCTGCCTTCAGGTGCGCAGGTTGCCTTGTACTTGCCGAATCTGTGCGTGCAAGTCCGGGAGATCGTTCTGGATCGTGTTCCAGACGATGTTCAGATTCACCTTGAAATAGCCGTGCGCCAAGGCATTGCGCATGTCATTGGCCAGTGCCAACGGAAGCTCGGGGTGCGCTGCGGCGAATTGCGGATGGGCGCGCTCAATGTTGCGAGCGGCTTCTCCGATGACTTCCAGGTTGCGAATCACGGCGTCCTGGATGAGCTTGCTGGCCAAGAAGCCGATTTCGTCAACATTGTCCACATAGGCGTGGATGCGCTCGATGGCCTCAATGATGTGCTCCAGGTAGTCGGGCAATCGCTGAGGGTCGCGGCTCATACGGGGGTGGCCTCCGCGAGCACGGCAGCGCGAAACTTGTCCGGCAATCCATTGGGCGTCAGCACATCCACCGGCACGCCGAGCAACTTGCGCAGCTCGATGCGAATGGCGCTGATGTCGAACAGCGTCGTATCCGGCGTGGGGTCGATCAGAAGGTCGAGGTCGCTGTTGTCGGTGTCCTGCCCGCGCAGCACGGAGCCGAACACCCGCGCGTTGCGTCCACGGTGCGACTCGACCACCTGCCGGATCGCGGCCCGGTTCGTGGCCAAGGCTTCTGAGGGCTTCATTCGATCTTCTCCCGCAGCGAAATCCCGCTTCACTGTAGATCAACGTGCGATGCGAGGGAGCACTATAGTCTGGTTTTGCACGGCCATGACAGCCAATGCCGGGTGCCGGATTTGTGGGGTCGGCGGCATGACACCGTTCCGGCTACAGTCGTCGGCAGTGCACCGACCACGAGGTTCCCGATGATCCGCGAGATCCTGAAGATGGGTGACCCCCGCCTGCTGCGCATCGCGCCGCCGGTGCCGGCCGCCATGGTGGGCAGCGCCGAGCTGGAGGCGTTGATCGCCGACATGTTTGACACCATGCATGCGGCCAACGGCGTGGGCCTGGCCGCGCCGCAGATCGGCGTGGACCTGCAACTGGTGATCTTCGGCTTTGACCGCAACGAGCGCTATCCCGACGCGCCCGCCGTGCCGCGCACGATCCTGCTCAACCCCGTCATCACGCCGCTGTCGCAGGACATGGAGGAGGGCTGGGAAGGCTGTCTCTCCGTGCCGGGCCTGCGTGGCGCGGTGAGCCGCTACAGCCTGATCCGCTACGAGGGCATCGACCCGCACGGCGAGCGCATCGACCGGCGCGCCGAGGGCTTTCATGCCCGCGTGGTGCAGCACGAGTGCGACCACCTGATCGGCCGGCTCTACCCCTCGCGCATCACCGACTTCAGCAAGTTCGGCTACACCGACGTGCTGTTTCCGGGGCAGGATCTTGCGGACGATTGAGCGGACGGGAGAAGGGCGTTGTCGTTGACGAACAGGGCCGGACGACAGGTGGCCATCTTGATGGTGTGGCTGCTGGTGTGCACGGTAGCGACATCGGCATGGGCGCAGCCCACGGTCCATCCCGAACATGCTGGCGCAGCAACAACCGGACTTGACCGCGTGATCCAGGCGGTCTGCTCGAAGCAGGTCGTGTTGCTTGGCGAGGATGGGCACCATGCGGGCGCCACAACCATCGCTGTGAAGGCGTCGCTGGTCAGGCGACTGGTCGTGGAATGTGGTTTCAGCGGTGTGATTTTCGAAAGCCAGTTCTACGACATGCTGGATTTTGAGCAAGCCATTGCCAGGGGTACGGCAACTCGTGCGCAATTCGCGGATGCCATCGGTGCATTGTGGTCGCGCTACGCTGCGTTCGCGCCGCTTGAGCGCTGGCTGTTCACCGAGGCGCAGGCAGGGCGTGTGCGGGTGGCAGGCATGGACCCTCAAGTTGGGGGTATCACTGCCCACTATTCGCAACAACAGTTACCGACGGATTTGTCGTCCGTACTGGCCGGCGACCGACGCAAGACGTGCAGCATCATCATCGGGCGCCACAACCGCTGGGAATACGACGATACCCATTCTTTTGATGCCAGCGCGCTGGAGCAGTTGCGCGACTGCCTGGGGGATATCCGGATGAAACTCGGTGCGAAAGACGCCAAGCCATCCCCTGCGCTGGTCGCGATGGCGGACTCGTATGCCCGCTACCTGGATTTTGCGGGGGTAGACCCCCTTGGTCTGCGCGATCGGGCGATGTATCAGAACTTCGTCTGGATCCGCGCGCATTGGCCGCCGAACACGCGCATTGTGGTGTGGTGCGCCAGCGTGCATGCAGCGAAAACACTTGAGGGCGTCAAACCGAGTGTCCGCCCGCTGGGAAGTTATCTGACCGAATCGCTGGGCGATCGCGCCGCCACGATCGGCTTCAGTGCACTCGGCGGCAGTTACGGTCAGGTGGGTGGGCATGGAACGCCGCGATCCCTTGCCGCGGCGGCACCGGACACCATGGAGTCACGAGCCTTTGCCACAGCGGGGCTGGTCGCATTGCGCTTCGTCGATCACGCTGAGCTCGCGTCGATGGGCGAGATACCTGCCCGCGCCCTGGACTACGGAAAGTTCCACGCGCTGGACTGGTCGCGGGTGCTGGACGGCGTGATCGTCCTGCGGGAAGAGACGGCCGCAAAGGCCATGCCGGTTAACTGAGCTCGTTGTCCCGCTCATGAGTGGCCGGATAACGCAACTACCTCCCGGAGACGACTGATGAAAGCCATCTGGAACGACACCGTGCTGGCCGAAAGCGACGACACCATCGTGGTTGAGGGCAACCATTACTTCCCAGTCGCCTCGTTGCGAGAGGAATATTTCCGCGAAAGCGATCACCACAGCGTGTGTCCGTGGAAGGGCACGGCCAGCTATTACGACGTGGTGGTTGGTGATGCAGTAAATGCGCAGGCCGCGTGGTATTACCCGCAACCGAAGGAGGCCGCGGCGCAGATTGCCGGTGGCGTGGCGTTCTGGAGAGGGGTGCGCGTCGTCGATTGATGCGGGTTTTGCCTCGGCTGCCACCCTCGATGCAGTAGCAACACGTAACGCTGACCGCTCCTCGACATCTGCCGGCGCAGGCTGGACGGCCCCTTTTATCCAGGGAGCCGCCATGCTTTCCGCCTTCGGCCTCAACTGCACCCTCAAGACCGGCAACGAGCCGTCGTCCACCCAGAAGCTGCTCGATCAGGTGCTGGAAGCGCTGCAGGGCTACGGTGTGACCACCGCCAGCGAGCGCGCCGTCAACCACGACATCAAGCCCGGCGTGAAGACCGATCAGGGGCCGGGCGATGCATGGCCCGCGCTTCGCAAGCGCATCGACGAGGCCAACATCTTCGTGCTGGCCACACCGATCTGGATGGGCCAGCCATGCAGCGTGGCCAAGCGGGTGTGCTAGCGCCTCGACGCGGTGTTCGGCGAGATCGACGAGCACGGCGTCTACCCCACCTTCGGCAAGGTCGCCATGGTCTGCGTGGTCGGTAACGAGGACGGCGCGCACCACGTCACCGCCGAGATGTACCAGGCGCTCGCCGACGTCGGTTTCAGCATCCCCGGCGGCAGCTCCAGCTACTGGGTCGGCGAGGCCATGTACAAGACGAACTACATCGACCTGAAGGAAACGCCCAAGGCGCTGGCCGGTGCGATCAAGACGCAGGCCTGCAACGCGGCGCATCTGGCGGGGCTGTTGCAGGGAAGTCCCTATCCGCCGACGAAGTAGTACCTGTCATGCCGTGGTCGGCTTCGGTCACCGTTCCTCGGAAGCGAAGCGCGCCTTGTACGCGCCAGGACTGACGCCCAGCTTGCGGCGGAAATGATGGCGCAGGGTGATGGCGCTGCCGAAGCCGCACTCGCCGGCGATGGTGTCGATGGACAGCGACGAGCCCTCCAGCAGCTCGCGTGCGCGATCCACCCGCGCCGCGATCAGCCAGTCCGCCGGGCTGGTGCCGGTGGCCCGCTTGAAGTGGCGCATGAAGCTGCGTTCGCTCATCGCCGCCATCGCGGCCAGCTCGGCGATCGGCTGATGGCTGGCCAGCCGCCGCTGCATGTGGTCGATCACCTTCGCCAAGGCGTTGGACTCGCGTTTCGCCACGGGACGCTCGACGAACTGTGCCTGACCCCCGTCGCGGTGTGGCGGAATCACCAGCCGTCGTGCCACCTGGTTGGCGATGTCCGGGCCGTGGTCGCGGCGCACCAGATGCAGGCACAGGTCCAGGCCCGCCGCGCTGCCGGCGGACGTGAGCAACTGGCCTTCGTCCACGTACAGCACCGCGGGATCGACCTCGATGCGCGGGTACCGGCGTTGCAGCGCCTCGGCATAACGCCAGTGTGTGGTGGCGCGGCGGCCGTCGAGCAGACCGGTGGCGGCCAGCACGAAGGCGCCAGAGCAGATCGTCAGCAACCGCGCGCCGCGCGCGTGGGCCGTGCGCAGGGCGTCGAGCACGCGCGACGGCACCGGCACGTCGATGCCTTTCCAGCCGGGGATGATGATGGTGCCGGCCTGCGCCAGCCGCTCCAGTCCGGCGTCCGCCACCACCCGCAGGCCGTGCGGCGCGCGCAGGGCGCCGCGCTCGGCCGCGCAGGTCTCGAAGCGGTACCAGCCCGGCTCCAGCTCCGGCCGTGGCAAGCCGAACACCTCGGCCGCGCAGGCAAACTCGAAGCCGCACAGGCCGTCGTAGACCAGCGCGGCCACCAGCGGATTGCGGGGTTTTGCGGGGCGGCGGGGCATTGGCGGTATCTGATCGAAAGTTGGCTTTTCCGCCAATTGTGCGTGCGTCGGGCGCGCCGAACAATGCGCCATCCCCAACCGCCAAGGAGCCGCCATGTCCAACGCCGTCACCCGGATTCCCGCCGCGCCGTCCGCGTTGGCGCTGGCGCATTTCGAGGCCATGTTCGCGTTCGAGACCGACTGCTGGGACACCCGCGACGCCCTGCAACAGGCCAGCCCCGGCTTCGTGCTGCTCGACGTGCGCAGCCCGGCGCACTACGCGCGCGACCACGTGCCCGGTGCGGTCAACATCCCGCACGCCAAGCTCGTCGCCTCGCGGCTGGCGGCGTATCCCGCATCGACCTTGTTCGTGGTCTATTGCGCCGGCCCGCATTGCAATGGCGCGGCCCGCGCGGCCGTGCGGCTGGCGCAACTGGGCCGGCCGGTGAAGCTGATGGCCGGCGGCATCACCGGCTGGGTCGACGAGGGGTTTGCGCTGGCTATCCCTGACGACGCCGCCTGAGCAACCAGCCCGTCGCCTCGCCGGGTAGGAGCCCGCTCGCGGGCGATGCTCTTGATGCCGGGATGACCAGACAGCCGAGAGTTGCAAAAAGCAAGATCAAGAGCATCGCCCGCGAGCGGGCTCCTACCTAGGGCGGCGTCAGGTGCTGGGCGTGTCCAGTGCGTCGTGCAGCTGGGCCAACAGCAGCACCGTGTCGGTGGCCGTGCCGGAACGGCTCAGGCGGGCGATGGTCGCTTCCTGGTCGTCGTTCCATGCGGGGCGGGACAAGGCGTATTGCAGCGCCAGCAGCAGGGCGGCGGTGTCGAGCGGCTGCAGCGAGGCCAGCCATGACCGCAGCGCGTCGGCGTCGACGCATGCGGATACGGCTTGCTCAAGGTCGAGGTGTCCTTGCGCCAGCTGGGCCAGCAGCGCGTCGTAAAGCGCGTGCAGCAGTGCGGGCGCCGGCGGGCGTGGTGTGCTGGCGGCTGACGGCGCGGCGATGACGTCGTCCGGGTCGGCCGAGCGACGCAGGAAGGCAGGGACGTCCAGGTAGGACGTGTCGCCAGCCGATTCGCTGAGGTAGTGGGCGGGGCGGCGGGGCGCGGGCTGGCAGGCCAGCGCAAACATGCCGGCCGGCAGCATCGGCGCCACGGCCACGGTGCGGGGCATGGTGTCGGGCCGCTCGTCATCGGCATGCGCATGCACCAGCACGGCGGCGGTGTCGCCGGTCAACAGGCCGTAGTGGAGTGCGAGCGCGGCCTGCGCCTCGCGCTCGGCGGCGTCGTGGCGACGCTGGCCCAGCAAGGCACGCAGTGCCGGCGCCTCGGTGGCCTCCGGCAAGGGCAGCGTGGTGGCGACGTCCAGCGCCGGCACCACCAGCGTCAGCTCGCCGCGCACGGTGGCCGGCAGCAGGGCGGCCACCGTGATGGCGTCGCCGGGGTAGGCCGGCTCGCCCGCCAGCGGTTGCGCGCCCTCGGGCCAGCGCGGCGCCAGCTCAAGCGCGTGCTGTTCGCGGGCGCGGCGCAACTGGCGCGCCACGCAAACATCGATGGGCTCGCCGGGGATGGCGCGCTCCAGCATGGCGCCGGTATCGGCGGCCAGCGGTGCCAGCACCTCGGTACCGGCCGCGCTGCCCACGGCCACGACAAACAGGCGTATGTCGTGTGCCTGCGCGGATCGCCGGGCCTGCGCGATCTCGGCCGGCTGCACCGCGCCATCGGTCACCAGGATGACGGCACGGGCACGCGCGGGGTCGGCCTGGCCCAGCTGTGCGATGGCCGCCTCCAGCGCCGCGCCCATCTCGGTGCCGCCGAGGTCGGCGGCCACGGTGTCGGCAAGTTCGCGCACGCTGGCGCGCACGGCTGGCGTCAGCGCCAGCGGGCGGCGAAACCAGGGGATGTGCTCGCTGCCAAAGCGCATCACCTGCAGGCGGTCGCCGTCGGCGAGCCCGTCCACCGCCACGGCCAGCGCGCGGCGCGATTGCGCGATGGCGTCACCGGCCATCGAGCCGGAGCCGTCGAGCAGCAGGCACAGGTCAAGCGGCAAGGGCGCGCCGGGGCGCGGCGGCAGGATCACGTTGGCCACGGCAAGCTGGTGCTCGCCGTCGCGCACCATGCGCACGGTGGGCGGCAGGTCGGCATCCAGCTGGAAACCCAACACCAGGTCGCGGTCCAGCATGGCCGCGTCGATGTCCAGTTGCAGCGAGTCCGCCGCCTGTTTGAAGCGGGCGTCGTGGCTGCTGCAGCGGGCGGCGGCGTGGGACAGCAGGCCATGCACCTCGATATGCGCGGTGAGCGGATGCTCGGCGGCGAAATCGGCCTGCGGTGTTTCCAGCGCTTGCAGCGCCCAGCGGCCGTAGCGCGGGCGGTGCACCAGCGGCAGGCTGTAGCGCGCCTGGACGCCGTCCACCCGCAACGCGGTGGCAAAGCGCAGCACGATCTGGCCGTGCTGGCCCGGCAGCAGATTGCCCAGGCTCACGCACAGCAGGCCGGGTTCGGGCGTGGTCAGCAGCACCGCGGCATGGCCGTCGGCGATAGCGTCGTCATAGCGTTGCTCGGCCTGGGCGCGGGCTTGGATGTCGGCGTGGTGGGTCTGTCCGGCGAGGGTCGCGGTCAGACCCATGAACGCCGCATCCAGCGGCATGGGAAAGCTGTAGACCACCTCCAGCGGGGCGTCGCTGCGGTTCTCGAAACGATGGGTGAGCGCGTGCTCGGCCACCAGGTCGAGGATGCGCACGTCGAGATGGCTGTGTGCCAGCGGCGAGGTGGTGGCGTGGCGTTTGCGCAGGGAAATGGACATGTCGACCTCTAGTCGTCGTGGGGTGCCGGCGCGTCGCGCAGCTCGGCACAGGTTTGCTGGATGACGTGGAGCAACTGGCGCAACTGCGCCTGGCTCAGGCCGGCGCGTTCGGGGGCCACCGACAACTCGATGCCGTCGGCGATCACCAGGTGCGTGCGCACCTCGATCGCGCCGGGCCTGGCCGGCGCCAGCGGTGGTTCGCGCCGCGCCTGCAGCAGCTCGCCGATGGCCTCCAGCGACAAGCCGCTCTGCTGCCACTGGCGGATGCGCAGCAGGCTGGCCAGATGCTGCTCGGAGTAGGTGGCGGCACGCGTCTCGCCCTGCGGCCGGGGCAGCAGGCCTTTCTGGATGTAGAAGCGGATCGAGCGCGCCGGGATGCCGGTCTGCTCGCTCAGTTGTTGCAGGCTCAGTTTCATATCGACACCATGAGTGTCGCAATAGATGACAATAAATGCGGCCGGCATGTCAAGTGCCAAAGCGAGCGACCCACCCACGCGCGAGCGGGCACCACGGACAGCACGTGAAATGCGTAGGAGCGCACCTTGTGCGCGATGCTTTTCCGCACAAGCATCGCGCACAAGGTGCGCTCCTACATGCGTCTATGGGAGCGACTTCAGTCGCGATGCTCTTCAAACAGCAGCGCGGCTGAAGCTTTCGCAGTCAGGGCGCGGGCCGCTGCGGAGCGCGTCGGCGGGCGCTGCTCTTGATGCCGGCATTCGATTCGCAAAAGCAAAAGGCATCGCCCGCGAGCGGGCTCCTACCGGTGTGTTGTGCGTGGATGCAGGGGCGGGTGCTGCCTGCGGCTGGAAGGTGCCGCTGCGCGGCGGGCCGGGCGACGCTCAGCGGTAGCGGTTGATCGTGTCGCGCAGTTCGAGCGCGGCGGCGCGGGCGGCCTGGGCGAAGTCCTCGCCGTGGCCGGCGTAGAGGATGCCGCGCGAGGAGTTGATCATCAGGCCGGTGCCGTCGGCGGTGCGGCCGGCGTGCATGACGGCCTCAATGTCGCCGCCCTGGGCGCCGATGCCGGGCACCAGCAGCGGCATGTCGCCGACGGTGGCGCGCACCTGGCGAATCTCGTCGGGCCAGGTGGCGCCGGTGACCAGGGCGCAGTTGCCGTGGGTGTTCCAGTCGCGGGCGATGGTTTCGGCCACGCGCAGGTACAGCGGCACGCCGTTGCAATCCAGCGCCTGGAAATCCGCGCCGCCGGGGTTGGAGGTGCGGCACAGCAGGATCACGCCCTTGTCGGCGCGGTCGAGAAACGGCTGGATGGAGTCGCGGCCCATGTACGGGTTGAGCGTGACCGCGTCGGCGCCGTAGCGGTCGAATGCCTCGGTGACGTAGTGCTGCGCGGTGCTGCCGATGTCGCCGCGCTTGGCGTCGAGGATGACCGGCACGCCGGGATGATGGTCGTGGATGTGGACGATCAGCCGCTCCAGCGCGCCCTCGGCGCGCAGCGCGGCGAAGTGGGCGATCTGCGGCTTGAATGCGCAGGCCAGGTCGGCGGTGGCGTCCACGATGGCCGCGCAGAACGCGAACACCGTGTCGGGCGTGCCGTCCAGGTGCGCGGGGAACTTGGCCGGGTCCGGATCGAGCCCGACGCAGACCAGGGTGTCGTGCTGGCGCCAGCGTTGTTGCAGGGCGTCGGAAAAGCGCATGGTGGATTCTCGAACGGCGGATCAGTCGTCCATTTTAGCGGCTGGCGGTTTTTTTCGTTTATGGTCGGTCCACGCTCCGCTGTCGCGCGAGGAACGACCCATGACCCACGACGTTTCCCCCGGCCGGCGCCGCTTTCTGCGCGCCACCGCCGCAGCCGCCAGCCTGGCGCTGGCCCATCCGCTGCTTGCGCGGCCCGGTGGCGGATCGGCTGGTGCGCGGCTGACACTGGGCGCGTCCGCCACCGGCCGCAGCGTGTCGCCGGGGCTGGTGAGCCTGAGCTTCGAGACGCTCCAGTTGCACGAGCCGGGCTATTTCTCCGCGTCGAACACGGCGCTCATCGGCCTGCTGCGTCGGCTGAACCCGCACGGCGTGCTGCGCATCGGCGGCAATTCCAGCGACTATTCGGCGTGGAGCGGCTATGCCGGCGCGCTGCCGCCGTTCGAGCAGTTGCCGCACGCGGTGTTCAAGCGGCCGTACATGGTCACGCCCGCGCAGTTGCGGGAGCTGGCCGGTTTTCTCGACGCCACCGGCTGGCGGCTGGTGTTTGGCGTCAACCTGCGTCGCGGCACGCCGGCGATGGCGGCCGAGCTGGCCGAGGCGGTGCGACAGGCGGTGGGTGAGCACCTGCTGGCGATCCAGATCGGCAACGAGCCCAGCCTGTACAAGCACGATGACGGCCGCGCCTTCAGCTACGACGAGTACCTGGCGCGCTGGCGCGAAACGGCCCGCGCGATCCGCCAGCGCGTGGCGGTGCCCATCGCCGGCCCCGACACCAGCAACGACGTGGGCTGGGTGCTGGATTTTGCGCGCGATGCCGACGACATCGTCGCGCTCACGCACCACTACTACCGTGGCGGCGCGCCGCAACCCACCACCACGGTGGCGCAGATGCTGGCCGGTGATCCGGCCTTCATCGGCCAGGTGCGCCAGGTGGCGGCGGTGGCGGCGGAGAAAAAGCTGCCGTTCCTGCTGACCGAGGCCAACTCCTACTGGGGCGGCGGCAAGCTGGGCGTCAGCAACACGTTCGCCTCGGCGTTGTGGGGCGGCGATTTCGCGCTGGCCTGCGCGCAGGCAGGCGTGGACGGCATCCACATCCATTCCGGCACCTTGTCGGTGCTGGAGGCCTCGCTGGACAAGAACGTGGCGGCGGTGCCGGCGGGCGCCAGCCGCGAGCAGCGGATCGACGCGATCAGCGGCCGCTACACCCCCATCGCCGGCAACGCCGCCGAGGGCTGCTATGCGCGGCCGCTGTATTACGGCCTGTTGCTGGCGCGGCAGTTCCAGGGCGCGCGCTTTGTCGAGGCCACGCTCGATGCGGCCGGCGCCAACCTCACCGCCTACGCGGCTGATCGCGACGGGCAGCGCCTGCTGGCGGTGTTCAACAAGGATCTGCAGCGCGACGTGACGTTGCCGGTGGATGTCGGTCGCGCGGCAGGTGCGGCCAAGGTGTGGCGATTGCAGGCGCCGGGCATCGACGACGTGCACCACGCCACCTTCGCCGGTGCGGCCGTGGGGCCTGCCGGCGAGTGGTCACCGGTGGTCGACGAAACCCTGCCGCTCACGGACGGGCAGGGCGTGCTGACGCTGCCGCGCGGCAGCGCCGCGCTGGTGATGATGGGCAGCTGAAAGCCGCTGTGGGGCTTCAGCGGCGTTCAAGAAGCCAAGGCAAAAAGCCCCTCTCTCCCCAGCCCTCTCTCCCGCAAGCGGGAGAGAGGGAGCCAAGAGCCGCGCTCCTACAGGCGTCTCGCATCATGTGGGAGCGGCTTCAGCGGCGATGCTCTTGGCTTTAAGAGGCCAAGGCAAAAAGCCCCTCTCTCCCCGGCCCTCTCTCCCGCAAGCGGGAGAGAGGGAGCCAAAAGCCGCGCTCCTACAGGCGTCTCGCATCATGTGGGAGCGGCTTCAGCCGCGATGCTCTTGGCTTTAAGAAGCCAAGGCAAAAAGCCCCTCTCTCCCCGGCCCTCTCTCCCGCAAGCGGGAGAGAGGGAGCCAGAAGCCGGCCGCGCTCCCCTGTAGGAGCGCACCTTGTGCGCGATGCTCTTGCCTTTGAAAAGCATCGCGCACAGGGTGCGCTCCTACGGGCGCCGCGCATCATGTGGGAGAGGCTTCGGCCGCGATGCTCTTGCCTTGTTGGAGTTGAGCTGGCTTACGCCAGTTTCTTGTACTTCACTCGCTGCGGTCGGGCGGCGTCGTCGCCCAGGCGGCGCTTCTTGTCGGCTTCGTATTCGTTGTAGTTGCCGGGGAAGAATTCCACATGCGAGTCGCCCTCGAAGGCGATGATGTGGGTGGCGATGCGGTCGAGGAACCAGCGGTCATGCGAGATGACCACGGCGCAGCCGGGGAACTCCAGCAGCGCGTCTTCCAGCGCGCGCAGGGTTTCCACGTCCAGGTCGTTGGACGGTTCGTCGAGCAGCAGCACGTTGCCGCCCTGCAGCAGGGTCTTGGCCAGGTGCAGGCGACCGCGTTCACCGCCGGACAGGTTGCCGACGATCTTCTGCTGGTCGGTGCCCTTGAAGTTGAAGCGGCCGATGTAGGCGCGCGACTGGATCTCGAAGTTGCCGATGGTCAGGATGTCCAGGCCGCCGGAAACCTCCTGCCACACGTTGTTCTTGTCGTCGAGCATGCCGCGCGACTGGTCGACGTAGGCCAGCTTGACGGTATGGCCGGTCTTCACCTCGCCGCTGTCCGGGGTCTCCTTGCCCATGATCATCTTCATCAGGGTGGATTTGCCGGCGCCGTTGGGGCCGATCACGCCGACGATGGCGCCCGGCGGGATCTTGAAGCTCAGGTCCTCGATCAGCACGCGGTCGCCGAACGCCTTGGTGACGTTCTTGAACTCGATCACTTCCTGGCCCAGGCGCTCGCCCGGCGGGATGAAGATCTCGTTGGTCTCGTTGCGCTGCTGGTATTCGACCGAGTTCAGCTCCTCGAAGCGGTTGAGGCGGGCCTTGCCCTTGGACTGGCGACCCTTGGCCGCCGAGCGCACCCACTCCAGCTCCTTGGCGATCGCCTTCTGGCGCGACTTCTCCTGTTGCGCTTCCTGCTTCAGGCGCTGGTCCTTCTGCTCCAGCCACTCGGTGTAGTTGCCCTTCCACGGAATGCCGCGGCCGCGGTCCAGCTCCAGGATCCACTCGGCGGCGTTGTCGAGGAAGTAGCGGTCATGGGTGACCGCCACCACGGTGCCGGGGTAGTCGTGCAGGAACTGCTCCAGCCAGTCCACCGACTCGGCGTCCAGATGGTTGGTGGGCTCGTCCAGCAGCAGCATGTCCGGCTTGGACAGCAGCAGGCGGCACAGCGCCACGCGGCGCTTCTCGCCGCCGGACAACGGCCCGATCTTGGCGTCCCACGGCGGCAGGCGCAGCGCGTCGGCGGCCACTTCCAACTGGCGCTCCAGCGCGTGCGCGTCGTTGGCGGCCAGCAGGTTTTCCAGTTGCTCCTGCTCCTTGGCCAGCGCGTCGAAATCGGCGCCCTCCTCGGCGTAGGCGGCATACACCTCCTCCAGCCGCTTCTGCGCGTCGAGTACCACGGAGACGCCTTCCTCCACCGCCTCGCGCACGGTCTTTTCCGGATCCAGCTGCGGCTCCTGCGCCAGGTAGCCCACCTTGATGCCCGGCTGCGGCCGCGCCTCGCCCTGGAAGTCGGTATCCACGCCGGCCATGATCTTCAGCACGGTGGACTTGCCCGCGCCGTTCAGGCCCAGCAGGCCGATCTTGGCGCCGGGGAAGAAGCTCAGCGAGATGTCCTTGATGATCTGGCGCTTCGGGGGAACGATCTTGCTGACCCCGTTCATGGTGTAGATGTATTGCATGTCGACTCCGGAGGATTTGGCGCGGGTGCCGCAGGGGCGCTGCACAAACATCCGATTATAGCGGCTGCCGGCCTGCGCCCGCAGGGCGCGCCGCGTGCCGGGGGAGGGCGCGCGGGCCGGCCACCGGGTGCGCCGCCGGTGGCCCGCAAACCGCGCCGCCGCTACACTTGCGGACTTGCCCGCCCGCCACTTCACGAGGTCAACATGTTCCCCAAGGACTGCACGATTGCCGGTTACGACGACGAACTGGCCCAGGCCATCGCCGCCGAAGGCCGCCGCCAGGAAGATCACGTGGAGCTGATCGCCTCGGAGAACTACGCCAGTCCGCGCGTGATGGAGGCCCAGGGCTCCAAGCTCACCAACAAGTACGCCGAGGGTTACCCGGGCAAGCGCTACTACGGTGGCTGCGAGCACGTGGACGTGGCCGAGAAGCTGGCGATCGAGCGCCTGAAGCAGTTGTTCGACTGCGACTACGCCAACGTGCAGCCGCACTCCGGCTCGCAGGCCAACCAGGCGGTGTACCTGGCGCTGCTGCAGCCGGGCGACACCATCCTGGGCATGAGCCTGGCGCACGGCGGCCACCTCACCCACGGCGCCAAGGTCAACGCCTCGGGCAAGCTGTTCAACGCGGTGCAGTACGGCGTCAACGAGAACGGCCTGATCGACTACGACGAAGTGCAGCGCCTGGCCAACGAGCACAAGCCGAAGATGCTGGTGGGCGGCTTCAGCGCCTACTCGCAAGTGGTGGACTGGGCGCGCATGCGCCAGATCGCCGACTCGGTGGGCGCGCTGCTGTTTGTGGACATGGCCCACGTCGCCGGCCTGGTAGCCGCCGGCGTGTACCCCAGCCCGCTGCCGCACGCGCACGTGGTCACCTCCACCACGCACAAGACCCTGCGCGGTCCGCGCGGCGGCCTGATCGTGGCCAAGGGCGCCGGTGAGGAGATCGAGAAGAAGCTGCAATCCATCGTGTTCCCCGGCATCCAGGGCGGCCCGCTGATGCACGTGATCGCGGCCAAGGCGGTGGCGTTCAAGGAGGCGCTGGAGCCCGAGTTCAAGGCGTACCAGGCCCAGGTGGTGGCCAACGCCAAGGCCATGGCCAAGACCTTCATCGCGCGCGGCTACAAGATCGTCTCCGGCGGCACCGAGAACCACCTGATGCTGGTGGACATGATCGGCAAGGATGTCACCGGCAAGGCCGCCGAGGAGGCGCTGGGCAAGGCCCACATCACCGTCAACAAGAACGCCGTGCCGAACGATCCGCGCAAGCCCTTCGTCACCTCCGGCCTGCGCGTGGGCACCCCCGCCGTCACCACCCGCGGCTACAAGGAAGCGGACGTGACCGAGCTGGCGAACTGGATCTGCGACGTGCTCGACGCGCCGGAAGACGAGGCGGTGATCGCCGCCGTGCGCGCCAAGGTCACCGAGCAGTGCCGCAAGTTTCCGGTCTACGGCTGAGCGAGAAGTGAGTGAAGAGGAGTGAGAAGCGAGAGGGATACGCCTGCGCTGTTCTCTCGCTCCTCACTTCTCTACTCTCACTCCTGACTTATGCACTGCCCCTTCTGCCAGCATGAAGACACCCGGGTGATCGACTCGCGGCTGACCGAGGACGGCAGCACGGTGCGTCGGCGGCGCGAGTGTCCGCAGTGCGGGGAGCGGTTCAACACCTACGAGACGGCCGAGCTGAAGTTGCCGGCGATCGTCAAGAGCGGCGAGCGGCGCGAGGCGTTCGACGAGCGCAAGCTGCGGGTGAGTTTCGAGCGTGCGTTGCAGAAGCGCCCGGTGCCCAGCGACGCGGTCGATATCGCCGTGCGCGCCATCGTCAACGACCTGCGCCGCAGCGGCGAGCGCGAGATCCCCTCGCGCCAGGTCGGCGAGCTGGTGATGCGCGAGCTGAAAAACCTCGACCAGGTGGCCTACGTGCGCTTCGCCTCGGTCTACCGCAAGTTCGAGGACGTGCACGCGTTTCGCGAGGAGATCGAGAAACTGGAGCGCGACCTGCCCGGCCTGTCCGACCTGCAATTGCCGCTGCTGGGCGGCGGCAAGCGTGAAGGCAAGTGATGTGCCCGTAGGAGCGCACCCTGTGCGCGAATGGTTTGCGGTACGGTCACGTGGTTCGCGCACACGGTGCGCTCCTGCAAGTGCCGGGCTGTGACCATTTCTTTCTCCCCCACCGACCACACCCACATGGCGCACGCGCTGCGCCTGGCCGCGCGCGGCCTGTACACCACGGCGCCCAACCCGCGCGTCGGTTGCGTGATCGCCGATGGCGACACCGTGCTCGGCACCGGTTTCCACCAGCGCGCCGGCGGGCCGCATGCCGAGGTGTTCGCGCTGCGCGAGGCCGGTGAACGCGCCCGCGGCGCCACCGCCTACGTGACGCTGGAGCCGTGCGCCCATCACGGCCGCACGCCGCCGTGTGCCGACGCCCTGGTGACTGCCGGCGTGGCGCGCGTGGTGGTGGCGGCGGAGGATCCGTTCGACCAGGTGGCCGGCCGTGGCGTGGCGCGCCTGCGCGCCGCCGGCATCACGGTCGAGACCGGCCTGATGCGCGAGGCCGCGCGCGAGTTGAACGTCGGCTTTTTCAGCCGCATCGAGCGCGGCCGCCCGTTTGTGCGGGTGAAGCTGGCGATGAGCCTGGACGGCCGCACCGCGCTGGCCAACGGCCAGTCCCAATGGATCACCGGCGACGCGGCCCGCGCCGACGTGCAGCACTGGCGCGCCCGCAGCTCGGCCATCCTCAGCGGCAGCGGCACCGTGCTGGCCGACAACCCCCGTCTTACCGTGCGCTTGAACTCCCTCTCTTCCGGCAATGCCGGGGAAGAGGGGCGGGGTGAGGGGAGCGCTTTCCACCCCACCCGCGTCATTCTCGACCGTCGCCTGCGCACACCCGCCGGCAGCCACGTGCTGGACGCCACCGCGCCCACGCTGCTGCTGCACGCGGCGAACGCGACGCCCGCGGCAACACATGGAGCGCATGTCGAACATGCCAGCGTGGCGGAGCGCGGCGATGCGCTGGACCTGCACGCCGTGCTGGCCCTGCTGGCCGCGCGCGACTGCAACGAGATCCACGTCGAGGCCGGCCCCACCTTGTGCGGCGCGCTGTTTGCCGCCGGCCTGGTGGACGAGCTGCTGCTGTATGTGGCGCCAGTGCTGCTGGGCAGCGACGCGGCGCCGCTGATGACGCTGCCGCCGCTGACCGACATGGCCGCGCGCTGGTCGCTGCGCCTGTTCGACCAGCGCATGCTGGGCGCGGACATGCGCCTGCGCCTGCGGCCGGCCTGACCGGCATCGCATCCGTTTTCCGCACAGGGAGTCCGTCGCGATGAGCCATCCTCCAAAAACCGTCCGCTGGGGCATCATCGGTTGCGGCAACGTGACCGAGGTGAAAAGCGGTCCCGCGTTCCAGCAGGTGGAGGGCTCCGCGCTGGTGGCGGTGATGCGCCGCGATGGCGCCAAGGCGCGCGACTACGCCCAGCGCCACGGCGTGCCGCGCTGGTACGACGACGCCCAGGCGCTGGTGGACGACGCCGAGGTGGACGCCGTCTACGTCGCCACGCCGCCGTCCACCCACAAGCACTACGCGCTGATGAGCATCGCGGCGGGCAAGCCGGTGTACGTGGAAAAGCCCATGGCGATGGATGCGGCCGAGTGCGAGGCCATCGTGGCCGCCGGCCGCGCCGCCAACGTGCCGGTGTTCGTAGCCTATTACCGGCGCATGCTGCCGCGCTTCCACAAAGTGCGCGAGCTGCTGTGGGACGAGCACGCCATCGGCACGCCGCGCACCGTGCATTGCGTGCACACGGCGCCGCACAACGCGCGCTACAGCGAACCGCAGTCGGCGCACTGGCATGTGCATCCGGCCATCTCCGGCGGCGGCCTGTTCGTGGACATCGGCTGCCACACGCTCAACATCCTGGACTGGCTGTTCGGCCCGATCACCCGCGTCAGCGGCCACGCCGGCAACCAGCGCGGCAGCTACCCGGCCGAGGACAGCGTGGCGATGGCGTTTGCGTTCGGCAACGGCATGCTTGGTACCGGCCTGTGGAATTTCGACGCGCTGCAACGGCACGACCTCACCGAGGTCACCGGCGACGCCGGCCGGCTCTCGTTTGCCACCTTCGGCGACGGCCCGATCCGGCTGGAAAACGCCTCCGGCGTGCGCGAGTTCCACATCGAAAACCCGCGCCACATCCAGCAACCACTGATCGGGACTCTCGTGGCCGAGCTCACCGGTCGCGGCCGCACCTGCCCCGACCTGGCCGAAAGCGGCATGCGCACCACGTGGGTGATGGATCAGGTGCTGCGCGATTACCGCCGCGCCACGGGGCAGCAGATCGGGCTGTAGGGCGTGGGGTGCAAGAGCGGCGGGGCTTGCCTGTCGAGGTGCTAGACTGTCGCTCGTAACGTCTTCAGGGCGGGGCGAAATTCCCCACCGGCGGTAGGCCTTTCGAGGCGAGCCCGCGAGCGCTTCCGCGATGTGGAAGGTCAGCAGATCCGGTCAGACGCCGGAGCCGACGGTTGGATGCGGGCAACCGCATCCTCACAGTCCGGATAAAGAGAAGACGGCACGGCACACGCTTTGCGGCGTGCGCCAGGCCTCATGCCTTGGGGCGTTTTTCGCTTTTTTCTTGCGGGAAACGTTTCATGAAAACTCGCCACACCTGGCAACGCCACGCCCTCCGGCCGGAGGTGCGTTGATGTTCACCGGCATCATCCAGAGCGTGGGCCGCGTCATTCGGCTCGAACCGCGTGGCGGCGACGTGCGCTTGCACGTGGATACCGCCGACCTTGATCTCACCGACGTGCAGCTGGGCGACTCCATCGCCGTCTCCGGCGTCTGCCTTACCGCCGTGGCGCTGGATGCGCGCGGTTTCGCGGCGGACGTCTCCAACGAAACGCTGTCGCTGACCTCGCTGGGCAAGCTCAAGGCCGGCGATCCGGTGAACCTGGAAAAAGCCCTGCGCCTGGCCGACCGCCTGGGCGGACACATGGTGTCCGGCCACGTGGACGGGTTGGGCAAGGTGGTGTCGGTCACCCCCGACGGGCGCTCGCAGCGCTGGGTGTTCGAGGTGCCGGCCAGCCTGTCGCGCTACATCGCGGCCAAGGGCTCGATCTGCATCGACGGCACCAGCCTCACCGTCAACGAGGTGTCCGGCCCGCGCTTCGGCGTCAACCTGATCCCGCACACGGTCGAGCACACCGCCTTTCACGCCCGCCGCGCCGGCGACGCGGTAAACATCGAGGTGGACGTGGTGGCGCGCTACATCGAGCGCCTGCTGTCCGGCGGCGACGCGCCGAAGCTGGACGAGGCGTTCCTGAAACAGCACGGCTTCGCCTGACAAGGCGAGGAGTGAGTGGAGAGGAGTGAGGAGTGAGAAAGAGCCTGGCGACGGCGATGCTTTCTCTCACTTCTCACTCCTCTCCACTCACTTCTCGTTCCTCACCCTTGCACGACCAAAGGCCAGACATATGGCATTCGACACCATCCCCGACATCCTCGACGACATTCGCGCCGGCCGCATGGTGGTCATCGTCGACGACGAAGACCGCGAGAACGAGGGCGACCTGATCATGGCCGCCGAAAAGGTGCGGCCCGAGGACATCAACTTCATGGTGCGCGAGGCGCGCGGCCTGGTCTGCGTCACGCTTACCGAGCAGCGCACGCGCCAGCTGGGGCTCAGGCCGATGGTCAGCGACAACACCTCGGCCTACCACACCAACTTCACCGTCTCGATCGAGGCGGCCGAGGGCGTCACCACCGGCATTTCCGCGCATGACCGTGCGCGCACCATCCAGGTGGCCGCCAAGGCCGACGCGAAACCGCAGGATCTCTCCCAGCCCGGCCACATCTTTCCGCTCACCGCCCAGCCCGGCGGTGTGCTCAGCCGCGCCGGCCACACCGAGGCCGGCTGCGACCTGGCCGCGCTGGCGGGGCTGGAGCCGGCGGCGGTGCTGATCGAGATCCTGCACGAGGACGGCTCGATGGCGCGGCGGCCGGAGCTGGAGGTTTTCGCGCGCAGGCACGGGCTCAGGATCGGCTCCATCGCCGACCTGATCCGCCATCGCCTGGAAACCGAGAAAACCGTGCAGCGCGTGCACGAGGAGGACGTGCAGACCGAATTCGGCGCGTTCCGGCTGTATGCCTACCGCGACCAGGTGCGCAGCGGCCTGCATTTCGCGCTGGTGCGCGGCAGCGTGGACGACGGCGCGCCGGTGCTTTCGCGCGTGCACGTGCGCAACACCTTGTCCGACGTGCTGCACCTCAAGCGCGACGACCTCGGCCTCACCGTCACCGAGGCCCTGCGCCGCATCGCCGAGGAGGATCGCGGCGTGCTGCTGGTGCTGTCCGGCGAGGACACCCCCGAGGCGCTGCTGGCCGGCCTGCAACGCCAGCCGCTCGCCGAAAACCGTCGCCGCGACACGCAGCAGGAGTGGCGCCAGCTCGGCCTGGGCGCGCAGATCCTGGCCGATCTTGGCGTGCGCCGCCTGCGCGTGCTCGGCACCCCGCGCAAGCTGGTGGGCCTGGGCGGCTTTGACCTGGAAGTCGTCGAGTACGTCTGACACCCCATCTGTCCGTCTCGTAGGAGCGCGCTCGCGCGCGATGCTTTCACCCATCTCCTGACTCCACAAAAAGCATCGCGCACAAGGTGCGCTCCTACGACAAGCCGCGGCCTGCACCGCATAATCCCCGCCATGCCCATCACCCGCGTCCGCCTGATCGCCCCTTCCGGCTACCCGCACGATCGCAGCGCCATGGCGCGCGGCGTGGAGCGGCTGCGCATCGCCGGTTGCGCCGTGAGCGGGCTGGAGGTACTGGAGCGTGGCGAGCAGCGCTACGCCGGCAGCGACGCGGAACGCGCCGGCGACATCAACGCGCTGGCCACGCTGGAGGCGCTGCCGGACATCGCGCTGGCGATTCGCGGCGGCTACGGCGCCACGCGCCTGCTGCCGCAACTGCACTACGACGCCTTGCGCGAGCGCCTGGGCACCAGCCACACCCTGTTGGTGGGCTACAGCGATTTCACCGCCCTGCAACTGGCGCTGTACGCCAGGAGCGGGTTGTGCACCTTCAGCGGGCCGATGCTGGGGCCGGATTTCGGCGCGCCCAGGCTCAGCGATTTCACCTGGCAGCACTTCTGGCAGACCGCGCGCGCGCCCGCCACCGAGGTGGGCTGGCGCACCACCGCCGACACGCCGCTGGACGTGCAGGGCCTGCTGTGGGGCGGCAACCTGGCGGTGCTGTGCAGCCTGGTCGGCACGCCGTATTTCCCCGCCATCGACGGCGGCATCCTGTACGTGGAGGACGTGGGCGAGCCGCCGTACCGCATCGAGCGTCTGCTGTACCAGTTGCACCTGTCCGGCGTGCTGGCGCGCCAGCGCGCGCTGGTGCTGGGCGATTTCAGCCAGTGCCGCCCAGGCCTCAACGACAACGGCTACGAGCTGCGCCACGCCTTCGCGCAGATCGGCGCCGTCGCCGGCCTGCCGGTGATCGACGGCCTGCCCACTGGCCACGAGCCCGACAAATTCACCCTGCCGTTCGGCGCATCCGCGCGGCTGCGGGTGGAGGGCGGCGAGGCGCGATTGAGCTTCAGCGGCTACCCGCATCTGCCCTGACGCCACGGCGGCTCCGCCTACGGCGCCTCCCCCTGCTTGCAGGGGAGGCCGGGAGGGGGTGGCTTTTGACTTTCCACAATCAAGAGCAACCCCACCCCGACCCGCCCCTGCAAGCAGGGGAGGGGGCAAAGGACGCAAGCTTGGCCCCAAACCCGTAAAATGGCCGGCCCGCATGGGCCGCGCCCACCCAAGGAACCTGCAATGAAGATCATCGAAGGCGATTTCGCCACGCCCCAAGGCCGTTTCGTCATCGTCGCCGGCCGTTTCAACGGCTTTGTCGTCGAGCCGCTGGTGGCCGGCGCGCGTGACGCGCTGGTGCGCCATGGCGTGGCCGACGACGCCATCGACCTGGTGCGCGTGCCCGGTGCCTGGGAGATCGCCCTGGTCGCCCACAAGCTGGCCACCAGCGGCAAGTACGCGGCGGTGATCGCGCTGGGCGCGGTGATCCGCGGCTCCACCCCGCACTTCGACTACGTTGCCGGCGAATGCGCCAAGGGCCTGGCGCAGGCGGCGTACGCCTCCGGTGCGCCGGTGGCGTTTGGCGTGCTCACCACCGACAGCATCGAGCAGGCCATCGAGCGCTCCGGCACCAAGGCCGGCAACAAGGGCGCGGACGCGGCCATGGCCGCGCTGGAAATGGTCAACCTGTACGGCCAGCTGGCATGAACCAGGGCATCGACATGCAGGCGCGCTCGCGCGCCCGCCGTCGCGCGCTGCAGGCGCTGTACGCCTGGCAGCTCTCGGGCAGCTCCATGGACGGGGTGATCGACCAGTTCCGCCACGAGCAGGACATGGAAGTGGCCGACCTGGACTACTTCGAGGACCTGCTGCACGGCGTGGAAAAAAACGTCGATGCGCTGGACGCCAGCCTGCGCCCGCACATCGACCGCGAGGTGGCGCAGATCGACCCGATCGAGCGCGCCGCGTTGCGCCTGGCCGCCTACGAGCTGAAATTCCGCCCCGACGTGCCGTACCGCGTGGTGATCAACGAGGCCATCGAGGTCACCAAGCGCTTCGGTGCCGACCACGGCCACAGCTACGTCAATGGCGTGCTGGACAAGCTGGCCGGCGAGCTGCGCGCGGTCGAGAAGCGCGGCTGACCCCACCCGCAAAACACCTGTAGGAGCGGCTTCAGCCGCGACGCTTTTCGCGATTCCCGATTCCCGGCCAAAAAGCATCGCGGCTGAAGCCGCTCCTACAAAAAACACAAAGGCTCCCGATGGAATTCCGGTTGATCGATCGCATCCGCGAACTCACCGCGCAGCCGCGTGACGACGTGCGGCTGGGCATCGGCGATGACGCGGCCGTGCTGGCGGTACCGGCGGGGCAGGCGCTGGCGGTGGCCATCGACACCATGGTCGAGGGTACGCATTTCCTGCCCGGCACGGCGGCGGCCGACCTCGGCTGGAAGGCGCTGGCGGTCAATCTTTCCGACCTGGCCGCGATGGGCGCCATCCCGGCGTGGGCCTTGCTGGCGTTGACGATGCCCAAGGCCGACGCGCCGTTCGTGGACGGTTTTGCCCAGGGCTTCGCGCAACTGGCCAAGCCGCACGGGTTGGCCCTGGTGGGCGGCGACACCACCGGCGGGCCGCTGTGCATCAGCGTGGCCGTGCACGGTTTCGTGCCGCCGGGGCAGGCGTTGACGCGCGGCGGTGCGCGGGTGGGCGACGAGGTGCTGGTCACCGGCACGCTGGGCGACGCGGTGGCCGGCCTGCATGCGTTGCGTGAGCCGCCGCATGACGACGCGCATCGCGCCGCGCTGCGCCAGGTGCTCTACACGCGCCTGACCCGTCCCGAGCCGCGCGTGGCCGCCGGCATCGCCTTGCGCGGGCTGGCCAGCGCCTGCGTGGATGTTTCCGACGGGCTGATCGCCGACCTGGGCCATATCTGCCACGCCAGCGGCGTGGGCGCGCAGTTGGAAGCGGCGCAACTGCCGCGCTCGCGCGCGCTGCGCGAGCTGCATGGCGAGGACGACTCCCTGCAACTGGCCCTGGCCGGCGGCGACAGCTACGAGCTGTGCTTTACCGTGCCGCCGTCGCATCTGGCGCAGGCGCAGGCCGCGCTGGCCGCCGTGGGTTGCCCGGTGACGCGCATCGGCCGCATCGTGGAGGGCCATGACGTGCAGGTACGTGCCGCCGATGGCGGGCCGCAGCTGATCTCGATGGCCAGTTGGGAGCACTTCGCATGACCGACCGCAAACGCCTCACCGCCGACCAGCGCCGCGCCCTGCTGGCCACGCCCGCCGGCTGGCTGGCCTGCGGCTTCGGCTCGGGGCTGACGCCGGTGGCACAGGGCACGTTCGGCTCGGCGGCGGCTTTCCTGCCGTGGCTGGCGCTGCGCCATGCGTCGGTGCCGGTCTACCTGGCCGTGCTGGTGGTGGCGTTTGTCATCGGCGTGGCCGCCTGCGACGCCGCCGGCCGCCGGCTGGGCGTGGACGACCACCGCAGCCTGGTCTGGGACGAGTTCGTGGGCCAGTGGATCGCGCTGCTGCCGCTGGGCCTGGCCGCGCTGCTGCCGGCCACCGGCATGGCGTGGTGGATGCCGTTGGCCGGCTTTGCGCTGTTTCGCCTGTTCGACGTGTGGAAACCCTGGCCGATCCGCTGGCTGGACCGCCGCGTGAAAGGCGGCTTCGGCGTGATGATCGACGACGTGATCGCCGGCGTATTCGCGGCGCTGGTGCTGGCTGCATTGCTGTGGGGCGCGCACGCGCCGCCGGCGGGCTAGGGCGGGCCGATGCGATTGTGGTCGCTGCATCCGCGCTACCTCGACCCGCAGGGGCTGGTGGCCTTGTGGCGCGAGGCGTTGCTGGCGCGGGCCGTGCTGCGTGGCGAGACGCGCGGCTACCGCCAGCATCCGCAACTGCAGCGGTTCAAGGCGCACGCCGCGCCGTGCCAGGCCATCGACGCCTACCTGGCCGCCGTGCATGCCGAAGCCACGCGGCGCAGCTACGCGTTTGATCCGTCCAAGCTCGGCCCACCCGCCACGGTGCCGCGCATTGCGGTGGGCGCGGGCCAGCTGGCGCTGGAGTGGCAGCACCTGCGCCGCAAGCTGGCGCAGCGCAGCTCCGCCGTGCTGGCCCAGTGGATCGACCTGGCCGAGCCGGCCTGCCACCCGCTGTTTCGTCGTCGCCCCGGGCCGGTGGCCGCATGGGAGCGGGCGTCGCTGGATGACTGACGGCGATGCCAGCGGCAAGCTGGCGTCCATGTGCCCCGCCTGCGGCGGTTGAGCGAACCCTCTCCCGCAAGCGGGAGAGGGGACGAGCGTGGTGTCGCAATCCCCTCTCCCGCTTGCGGGAGAGGGTGCCCGCAGGGCGGGAGAGGGCGCTGTCCCGCGCAAGCGCAGCCCCGGCGCCGTGCGAAAGCCACGGCAGCCGAGGCGGGATGGGCGGCGTAAGCTTCCGTTTTCGTCGCAGCGGTCCCGTCATGTCAATGTCCCCCATGCCCGCCGCCTTCATCGGCCACGGCTCGCCGATGAATGCGCTGGAGCGCAACCGCTATACCGAGGCATGGCGCGCGTTGGGCGCGGCGGTGCCGAAGCCGCGCGCGATCGTGATGGTGTCGGCGCACTGGTACGTCAACGCCACGGCGGTGACGGCGATGGCGCGGCCCAGGACCATCCACGATTTCCAGGGCTTTCCGCAGGCCTTGTTCGACATCGACTATCCGGCGCCGGGCCTGCCGGAGCTGGCCGAGGAAGTGGCCGATGCGCTCAGCCCCGACGAGGTGCTGGCCGACGCCTCCCACTGGGGCCTGGACCACGGCGCCTGGTCGGTGCTGGCGCACGCGTTTCCCGAGGCGGACGTGCCGGTGGTGCAGTTGTCGATCCATGCCGGTCGCGCGGCGGACTATCACCTGCGCCTGGGCGAGCGGCTGGCGGCGCTGCGCGAGCGCGGCGTGCTGCTGATGGGCAGCGGCAACGTGGTGCACAACCTGCGCGCCATGGACGCACGCTTGCCCGACGAGGGTTTTGACTGGGCGCGAGCGTTCAATGCGCAGGCGATCGAGGTGATGACGCGGCGCCCGATGGATGCGGTGCAACTGCTTGCGCACCCGGATTTCGCCCGCGTGGCGCCCACGCCCGAGCATTTCCTGCCGCTGCTGTACATCGCCGGTTTCGCCGCCGCGACGGGGCAGGTGGGCGAGGTGCTGGTTGACGGCTATGCCTATGGGTCGCTGTCGATGACCTCGTTCGGCGTGGGGGTGTAGCGCGCCCTGTGCGTGACGGGGTTTGCCGCGCCCCTGCCCAACCCTCCCCTGCGGGGCCGGGGAGCGGCATCGCGATGGCCTTGGCGTGCGTGCCGGGTTTCCGGCGCGGTGGCGGGCTGCGGTAAGGTCAGCGATTGCCATTGAAACGGGAGAACCCCCATGCAGTACCGCCGCCTCGGCACCTCCGGCCTCCGCTTGTCCGCGCTGTCGTTTGGCGCGTGGGTCACGTTTGGCAAGCAGGTGGGGCGCGCGCAGGCGCGCGAGTTGCTGGCGCTGGCGCATGCGCGCGGGGTCAATTTTTTCGACAACGCCGAGGTCTACAACCACGGCGTGGCCGAGGAGGTGATGGGCGACGTGCTGGCCGACCTGCGCTTTGCGCGCGACAGCTTCTGCGTGTCCAGCAAGGTGTTTTTCGGCGCGGTGGCCGACCCGGCGCCGACCCAGCGCGGGCTGTCGCGCAAGCATGTGATCGAGGCCTGCCACCAGGCGCTGCGGCGGCTGCGGGTGGATTACCTCGACCTCTATTTCTGCCATCGCCCCGACCCGGACACGCCGGTGGAGGAAACCGTGGCGGCGATGGACACGCTGGTGCGCCAGGGCAAGGTGCTGTACTGGGGCACCAGCGAGTGGTCGGCCGAACAGATCCACGCCGCCCATCGCGTGGCGCGCGACAACCACCTGTACGCGCCCACGATGGAGCAGCCCGAGTACAACCTGCTGCACCGCCATCGCGTGGAGGTGGAATACGCGCCGCTGTACGAGGCCTATGGCATGGGCACCACGACCTGGTCGCCGCTGGCGTCGGGCCTGCTCAGCGGCAAGTACAACGATGGCGTGCCGGCCGACTCGCGGCTGGCGCAGCCGGGCTACGAATGGCTGCGCGACAGCGTGCTGGGCGAGGGCAGCGGGCAGCGCATCGCCAAGGTGCGCGCGCTCAAGGCCATCGCCGACGACCTGGGCGTGAGCCAGGTGCAGCTGGCGCTGGCGTGGTGCCTGCTCAACCCGCACGTGTCCACCGTGATGCTGGGCGCCAGCCGGCTGGAGCAGCTGGAGCACAACCTGGATGCGCTGGACGTGCTGCCGCGACTGGACGCGGCCGTGGTGGCGCGGATCGCGCAGGTGGTGGGCGACGCCTGAACGCGGGACGCGGCATGGTTGACTAGGTAATGAGAATCATTATCATCCAAGGACCGTCGCCGCGCTGGAGAGTCCGATGCCGTCCCCGTCACCGCTGCTGTCCCTTCCCGCCACTGCCGCCGCCGAATCGCGCCACCGTCCGTCGCGCACGCTGGCCGGTCCGCAACGCCGTGTCAGCAGCCTGGCGCTGCTGGCCGGTGCGCGCGAGCTGGTGATCCAGCACCAGGGCAACGAGTACCACCTGCGCCTCACGCGCAACGACAAGCTCATCCTTACCAAGTAGCGCACGCGCGCCTTTTCCACCGCCTCAGCCAGCGCATGCGCCAGCCGGGCCGCCCGTCGAGGTGATCCATGTCCGGCCGTCCTTTTTCCGTCCTTCCGCATCCCGCCGCCGCGCCCGTCACCGTCACCCGACGCTGGCGGCGCCTGGCGCCGCTTGCCTTGCTGGGCCACCTGCCGGCCCTGGGCGAGGTGCTGTACCTGCCCGGCGCAAGCGTGGGCATCGATCCGCCGCCCGGCTGCCTGCTCGGTACCCGCGAGCTGGAGCCGCTGCTGCGCACGCACTGGCTGGCCGAGGCGGGCGAGGTGACCACCGACGGCCCGCGCGAATGGATCGAGTGCGTGGACGCGCGCGGCGTGGTGCAGGCGCGCGTCCACCTGCTGCCGGACACCGACTACCTCGCCTGGGACCGGCTGCTGGCGGCGGGCGAGTGCGTGGAGCCGCCGCTCGGCTGGCATGCCTCGCGGCGCTTTCAGCCGGCCAGTGCGCGCTTGTGCTGTTTCGAACGGCGGGTGCTGGCTTGCTGGCAGGTGTTCGTCGCGCGTCCCGCGCCGGCGGCTTCAACGGTGGGGCAGCGGCTGGCAGGGCAGGTTGCGCGCGAAGAGGCATTGCCGCTGCAGTGAAGGCTGGGGGCGAGGGGCGGCAAAGAGCGCCCTCATCCGCGTGGCCGCCGGCTTGCCTCGCCGCAGGCGGGCGGCCGAGCGTCGGACTGTCCGCCTGTCCGCGCCGTTGTCCGCGGACACTCGGCCTGTCACGCAGGAAACAGCCAGGTCGTTGATTTGGCTGGAATACAGGCGGCCTTTTGCGGTGGCACACCGCTTGCAGCCCTGTCCCCGCAACCGCGCTGTCCGCGGTCGGGAAGGGCAAGATGATCCGTGACACCTCCGCGCAAGACCGCCTGGTCGACGTGACGCCGAACCGCCGGCGCCGATGGCTGCTGCTTGGCGGCGCCGTGGTGGCGGTGGCGTTGCTGGCCTGGCTGGCGCCGGGCATCGCGCGCCTGTTTTCCGCATCCGCGTCGGTGAGCAGTTCGCGGCTGGCCTTCGCCACCGTGGAGCGCGGCGCGTTCGTGCGCGACATCGCGGCCGAGGGCAAGGTGGTGGCGGCGGTCAGCCCCACGCTGTACGCCACCTCCGGCGGTGCGGTGACCTTGCAGGTGCACGCCGGCGACACGGTGAAGCAGGGCCAGGTGCTGGCCACCATCGTCAGCCCCGAGCTCACCAACAAGCTGGCGCAGGAGCAGAGCAACGCCGACGCGATGGCGGTGGAGTACGAGCGCGCCAAGATCGACGCGCGCAAGCAGCGCGGCGAGTTGCAAAAGGCCTACGACAACGCCCGCATCGACGCGCAGGCTGCCCGGCGCGACCTGGACCGCAACGAAAAGGCCTTCGACAAGGGCGCCGTGCCGGGCATGGACGTGGATCGCGCCAAGGACGCGCTGAACAAGGCGCAGATCACCCTGCAGCACGCGCAGGCCGACCTGGGCATGGACAACGCCAGCCTCAACTTCGACATCCAGGCCAAGAAGCTGGCGCACGAGCGGCAGTTGCTGCTGGTGAAAGACCTGCAACGCCAGGTCGACGACCTGGACGTGAAATCGCCGGTGGACGGCCAGGTCGGCCAGCTGTTCATCGCCGAGCGCGCCACCGTGGCCAAGGACGCGCAACTGCTCAGCGTGATCGACCTGTCCGCGCTGCAGGTGGAGATGCAGGTGCCGGAAAGCTTTGCCCGCGACCTGGGCATCGGCATGGCCGGCGAGATCAGCGGCAACGGCCACGTCTGGAAAGGCCTGGTCAGCGCGATCTCGCCCGAGGTGGTCAACGGCCAGGTGGCCGCGCGGCTGCGCTTCGAGGGCGACACGCCCAAGCAACTGCGGCAAAACCAGCGCCTGTCGGTACGCGTGCTGCTGGACAAGCGCGACAACGTGCTGACCGTGCAGCGCGGCTCGTTCGTGGACGAATCCGGCGGCAGCTACGCCTACGTGGTGCGCGACGGCCTGGCCAGGAAAACACCGATCCGCGTGGGCGCCTCCAGCATCGACAAGGTGGAGATCCTCGATGGCCTGAAGGAGGGCGACCGCATCGTGATCTCCGGCACCGACAGCTTCAAGAGCGCCGATACGGTGGCGATCAGCAACTGACGATTTTCTCCCTCCCCTGCTCGCAGGGGAGGAGCCAGACAACCACACCACTGAGGGATGACACCCCATGCTGAAAATGACCCACCTGTCCAAGGTCTACCGCACCGAAGTGGTGGAGACCTATGCATTGCGTGATTTCAACATCGACGTGAAGGAGGGCGAGTTCGTGGCGGTGACCGGGCCGTCCGGTTCGGGCAAGACCACGTTTCTCACCATTGCCGGCCTGCTGGAGACGTTCAGCGGCGGGCAGTACCACCTGGACGGGATCGAGGTGAGCAACCTCGACGACAACGCCCGCTCGAAGATCCGCAACGAGAAGATCGGCTTCATCTTCCAGGCGTTCAACCTGATCCCCGACCTCAACGTGTTCGACAACATCGAGGTGCCGCTGCGCTATCGCGGCATGAAGGCGGCCGAGCGCAAGCAGCGCATCATGGACGCGCTGGAGCGCGTGGGCCTGGCCTCGCGCGCCCGGCACTACCCGGCCGAGCTTTCCGGCGGCCAGCAGCAGCGCGTGGCGATCGCCCGCGCGCTGGCCGGCAGCCCGCGCCTGCTGCTGGCGGACGAACCGACCGGCAACCTCGATACGCAGATGGCGCGCGGCGTGATGGAGCTGCTGGAGGACATCCACCGCGAGGGCGCCACCATCGTCATGGTCACCCACGACCCCGAGCTGGCCATGCGCGCCCAGCGCAACGTGCACATCATCGACGGCCAGGTGGTGGAGCTGTCCGAGGATCCGCGCTTCCACGCCGTGCGCGACGAGGCGCGGGGCTGAAGAGGGAGAAGGGAACAGGGCATCGTCAAGCGCACAAGCTCGCGGGGCCGCCGCTTTCCCGTTGCCTATGCCCCATCCCCGGATATCGATCATGCTCGCCTACTACCTCCAACTCGGCCTGCGCAGCCTGCGGCGCAACCCCGCGCTCACCGTGCTGATGGTGATGGCGATCGGTTTTGGCGTGGCCGCGTCGATGATCACCTACGCGGTGTTCCGCGCCGTGTCGGGCAATCCGATACCGGACAAGTCGGCGCAGCTGTTCACGCCGCAGATCGACGCCTGGGGGCCCAGGCAAAACCTGCAGGGCGAGCCGGCCGAGGCGCTGGGCTATCTCGACGCGGAGGCGTTGATGCGCGCGCACAAGGCGAGGCGCCAGACGCTGCTGTATCCGGTGAGCCTGGCGGTGATGCCGGATGGTCGCCGCGACCTGCCGCTGCAGGCCGGCGGCTACGCCGTCACCGCCGACTTCTTCACCATGTTCGAGGTGCCGTTCCGCCACGGCGGCGGCTGGAGCGCGCAGGACGACGACGCGCGGGCCGGCAGCGTGGTGCTCAGCGGCGAGTTCAACCAAAAGCTGTTTGGCGGTGCCGACAGCGTGGGGCGCACGCTCACCATGGGCGGGCACGACTATCACGTGGTGGGCGTCACCAGCCACTGGAACCCGCGCCCGCGCTTCTACGACCTGTTCAGCACCAGCGGCTTTGCCGACGAGCCGGACATCTACATGGTGTTCAACCGCGCGCTGGACCTGGGGATGCGCACGGCCGGCCGCAACAGTTGTCGCGGCTCGCTCGACTACACCAGCTGGCAGGGCTACCTGCAGAGCAATTGCGTGTGGATCACGCCGTGGGTGGAGCTGGACAGCCCCGCCGAGGTCGCCGCCTATCGCGATTTTCTCGCCCATTACGCCGCCGAGCAGCAGCGCGCCGGCCGCTTCGACTGGGCCGCCAACGTGCGCCTGCGCGACGTGGTGCAGTGGCTGGATGCCGAGCAGGTGGTGCCGCCGGAGAGCCGCATCGCGCTGGCGGTGGCGTTGGGCTTTTTCCTGATCTGCATCGTCAACACCATCGGCTTGCTGCTGGCCAAGTTCATGCGCCGCGCCGGCGAGATCGGCGTGCGCCGCGCGCTGGGCGCCACGCGCGGGCACATCTACGCGCAATACCTGGTCGAGGCCGGCGCGGTGGGTCTGGCCGGTGGCGTGCTGGGCCTGCTGCTGACGGCGGTGGGCGTGTCGGGGGTGGGCATTTTGTTTCAGCCGGAGATCGCGCGACTGGCGCGGCTGGATCTTTCGCTGGTGGGCGTGACGTTTGCCGTGGCCGTGGTCGCCACCGTGCTGGCGGCGTTCTACCCGGCATGGCGTGCGGCGCACGTGCAGCCGGCCTGGCAATTGAAGTCGAGCTGAGGCGCCATGAGCATCCACATCAGGCCCATCCTCACCGCGCTGCGTCGGCACAAGGCCGGCACCGCGCTGATCGCGCTGCAGATCGCGCTGACCCTGGCGATCGTGTGCAACGCGCTGTTCATCATCCACCAGCGGCTGGCCAACCTGGCCTCGGTCAGCGGCGTGGACGAGGCCAACGTGTTTGTCATCACCAACGCATGGGCCGACACGGGCCGCACCACGGCCCAGGTCGATGCGCAGGTGCGCGCCGACCTGATCGCCCTGCGCCAACTGCCTGCCGTGCGCGACGCCACGCCCGCCACCGGCTATCCGCTGCAGGGCGGCGGCTGGGACAACTTCGTCACCATGACGCCCGATCAGGTGCAGCCGACCACGGACGCGGCGGTCTACACCGGTGACGAGCACTTCATCGACACGCTGGGCCTGCGCCTGGTCGCCGGCCGCAATTTCCATCCGGACGAGGTGATGGTGATGGGTACCCAGCAGGCCGTCACCCCGTCCACGGTGATCGTGGGCAAGGCGCTGGCCGACCGCCTGTTTCCCGAGGGCGACGCGTTGGGCAAGCGTTTCTATGCGATGAGCGCCACGCCCAGCACCATCGTCGGCATCGTCGATCCGCTGCACCGGCAGGGCGTGGACCCGTGGAGCAATACCTATGCCGGCCAGGCGCTGATCTGGCCGCTGCGCTCGGCCGATGCGCGCGGCACCCGCTACATCGTGCGCGCCCGGCCGGGCCAGCTTGCGGACGCCATGCGCGAGGCGCCCGCCGCGCTGTACGCGCAGAGCCGCCTGCGCGTCATCGACCCCGGCGACGGCATCCAGGACTACGCCACCATCCGCCGCAAGGTGTTCGACCGCGACCGCGGCATGGCGATCCTGATGGGCATCATCAGCGTGGTGCTGCTGGCGATCACCGCCGCCGGCATCGTGGGGCTGACCAGTTTCTGGGTCGGGCAGCGGCGCCGGCAGATCGGCGTGCGCCGCGCGCTGGGCGCCACGCGGCGCGACATCCTGGCGTATTTCCTCACCGAAAACCTGTTGATCAGCACGGCCGGCGTGGTGCTGGGCACGGTGCTGGCGGTGGTGTTCAACCTGTGGACGGTGATGCATTTCGACATGACGCGCATGTCGATGGCCTACGTGGGCATCGGCGTGATCGTGCTGCTGTTGCTGGGGCAGGGCGCCACCTGGGCACCGGCGCGCCGCGCCTCGCACGTGCCACCGGTGGAGGCGACGCGCAGCGTATGAGGTTTTTCCCTCTCCCGCTTGCGGGAGAGGGGTGCAGGGCATGGCCTTTGGAGGCGATGCGCAGCGCATGGGTTTTCCCCTCTCCCGCTTGCGGGAGAGGGTGCCCGGCAGGGCGGGAGAGGGTGCGGGCGGAGCGTGGTGTTTCGCGCTGGCCGTGCCCTCTCCCCCGGCCCCTCTCCCGCAAGCGGGAGAGGGGAGCAAGGCATGGCCTCTCCCGCTTGCGGGAGAGGGGCGCAGGGCATGGCCTTTGGAGGCGATGCGCAGCGTATGGGTTTTCCCCTCTCCCGCTTGCGGGAGAGGGTGCCCGGCAGGGCGGGAGAGGGTGCGGGCGGAGCGTGGCGTTTCGCGCTGGCCGTGCCCTCTCCCCCGGCCCCTCTCCCGCAAGCGGGAGAGGGGAGCAAGGCGTGGCCTCTCCCGGTTGCGGGAGAGGAGAGCAAGGCATGGCCTCTCCCGCTTGCGGGAGAGGGGAGCAAGGCATGGTCTTTCCCGCTTGCGGGAGAGGGGTGCAGGGCATGGCCTTTGGAGGCGATGCGCAGCGTATGGGTTTTCCCCTCTCCCGCTTGCGGGAGAGGGTGCCCGGCAGGGCGGGAGAGGGTGCGGGCGGAGCGTGGCGTTTCGCGCTGGCCGTGCCCTCTCCCCCGGCCCCTCTCCCGCAAGCGGGAGAGGGGAGCAAGGCGTGGCCTCTCCCTCTTGCGGGAGAGGGGAGCAAGGCATGGCCTCTCTTGCTTGCGGGAGAGGGGAGCAGGGCGTGGCCTCTCTTGCAGGCGGGAGAGGGGAGCAAGGCATGGTCTTTCCCGCTTGCGGGAGAGGGGAGTCCACGGAGGAGATGCACCAAATGTTCGGCTACTACCTCGAACTGGCCCTGCGCAGCCTCAAGCGCAGCCCCGGCCTCACGGCCTTGATGGTGCTGGCCATCGGCTTTGGCGTGGCCGCGTCGATGACCACCTGGTCGGTGTTTCGCGCCGTGTCGGGCGATCCCATACCGTGGAAATCCGCGCAGCTGTTCGTGCCGCAGATCGACGCGTGGGGGCCGAAGAACCGCAACGATGATGGCGAGCCGTCCACCGCCATGGGCTACATCGACGCCATGGCCTTGATGCGCGACCACCGCGCGCGGCGGCAGTCGGCGATGTACCAGATCGCGCCGTCGGTGGTGCCCTCGACGCCCGGCAAGCATCCGCTCAACGTCAACGGCCACGCGGTCTACAGCGAGTTTTTCCCGATGCTCGACGTGCCGTTTCGCTACGGCGGCGGCTGGAGCGCGCAGGATGACGCCGAGCGCGCGGCGGTGGCGGTGATCAGCGGCAAGCTCAGCGAAAAGCTGTTCGGCGCCGGCGACAGCGTGGGCCGCACGTTGAACATCGAGGGCCACGACTACCGCGTGGTGGGCGTGCTCGACCACTGGGACCCGCAGCCGCGCTACTTCGACGTGAGCAATACCGGCGGCTTCAGCGACAGCGCCGAGGACGTATTCCTGCCGTTCGACCGCGCCATCGCCATGGGCATTCCCAACAACGGCAACACCAACTGCAGCGAGACGCCGAAGGAGTCGGGCTTTGTCGGCCTGCAGCACTCCAGCTGCGTGTGGATCGCCTACATGGTGGAGCTGGATGACGCGGCGGCGGTGACCGCGTACCGGCAATACCTGGACGGCTACGCGCGCAACCAGCAGCAGGCCGGCCGCTTCGGCTGGGCGCCCAACAACCGCCTGCGCAACCTGCCCGATTTTCTGGAGCACGAGCACGTGGTGCCGCGCGACACCAAGGTGTCGCTGCTGGTGGCGCTGGGCCTGCTGCTGGTGTGCCTGGTCAACACGGTGGGCCTGCTGCTGGCCAAGTTCCTGCGCCGCGCCGGCGAGATCGGCGTGCGCCGCGCGCTGGGTGCGCCGCGCAAGGCCATCTACCTGCAGTTTCTCACCGAGGCGGGCATGGTCGGCGCGGCCGGCGGCGTGCTGGGCCTGCTGCTTACCGGCGTGGGCGTGGCCAGCGTGGGCCTGGTGCTGCCCGCCAGCATCTCCACGCTGGCGCGGGTGGACGTGTCGCTGCTGGCGCTCTCGTTGCTGGTGGCGGTGGTCGCCACGCTGCTGGCCGGGCTGTACCCCACCTTTCGCGCCTCGCGCGTGCAGCCGGCCTGGCAATTGAAGTCGAACTGATGGGCGGCGCCATGACGTTTCCCGCTGCACACATCCGGTTGTTTCCGCTCGCCATGCCGGCGAGAGCCGGGAGCCGGCGACGTCCGCCTTCCCGTACCCAGGCCCTGGATCCCGGCTTTCGCCGGGGTGACCAACCACAGCGCAAGGAATTACAGCGATGACCCTCCCTCCCATCCTCGCCGCGCTGCGCAAGCACAAGGCCGGTGTGGTGCTGATCGCGTTGCAGATCGCGTTGACCCTGGCGATCGTGTGCAATGCCGTTTTCATCATCGGCCAGCGCATCGAGCGGGTGAACCGGCCCACCGGCCTCGACGAGAGCGACCTGTTTCTGGTGACCCAGCAATGGGTGGGCGCGCCGGCCGAGGACACGCCCGGCGCGGTGGACATGCTCGACGCCATGCAGCAGGAAGACCTGGTGGCGCTGCGCGCGCTGCCCGACGTGGCCTCGGTGACGCCCACCAACTCGGTGCCGCTGCTGGAGTCGTCGTGGAACGGCGCCATCGCCAGCAAGCCCGGCGACACCCGCATCGGCGGCAAGGGCATCACCCGCACCACCTACTACTTCGGCGACCAGGACATGCTGGCCACGCTGGGTGTGCGGCTGCTGGCCGGGCGCGGGTTCAACGCGGGCGACGTGCAGCACCAGGGCTTTCGTGACCAGCGCGAGCCGGACATCGTGATCCTCACCAAGGCGCTGGCCGACAAGCTGCATCCCGACGGCGCGGTGGGCAAGCGCGTCTACCTCAACGGCGGCACCAAGCCGGTCACCGTGGTGGGCGTGATCGAGCGCCTGCAGGTGCCGTATGCCGGTGGCGGCGACGAGGTGGCGTGGAACTCCACCCTCATTCCCACCCGGCTCAACACCAATTTCTCGCGCTACCTGGTGCGCGCCCGGCCCGGTCGCCTGGCCGCGGCGATGCACGCGGCGGCGCCCGCGCTCTACAAGGTCAACCCGATGCGCGTGCTGGACGACGACAGCGTGGACGCGTTTGCCGACATCCGCGCCCAGGCCTATCGCGCCGACCGCGGCATGGCCGTGCTGATGGGCGTGGTGTGCCTGATCCTGCTGTGCGTCACCGCCGCCGGCATCGTGGGCCTGACCAGTTTCTGGGTGGGCCAGCGCCACCGGCAGATCGGCGTGCGCCGCGCACTGGGCGCGCGCAAGGCGGACATCCTGCGCTACTTCCAGGTCGAGAACCTGCTGATCGCCGGCAGCGGCGTGCTGATCGGCGTCGCGCTGGCGGTGGGCCTCAACCAGTGGCTGATGAGCCACTACGAGATGACCCGCCTGCCGCTGCCGTACCTGCTCACCGGCGTGCTGGCGATGCTGGCGATCGGCCAGGGCGCCGTGTTCGTGCCCGCGCGGCGCGCGTCCAACGTGCCGCCGGTCGTGGCGACAAGAGCGTAAAGCGAGGAGTGAGTGGAGAGGAGTGAGAAGTGAGAGAAAAGCCGCTTTTACTCACTTCTCACTCCTCTTCACTCGCTTCTGATTCCAGGTGCTGGAAATTCCCAAGGACTTGCAGATGTTTGCCTACTACCTCGACCTCGCCCTGCGCAGCCTCCGGCGCAACAAGGTGCTGAC
>Ga0222423_1000120_pt1 | contig 78767 bp, 66 predicted proteins | sample 3A0metagenome_FD_182472 | JGI IMG/M metagenome (GOLD analysis project Ga0222423, IMG submission 182472) | Enriched microbial communities from leaf-cutter ant dump, University of Wisconsin, Madison, United States - 3A0 (version 2) | ecosystem: Environmental > Terrestrial > Nest > Insects nest >...
CGGTGACCGAGATCAGCGCCGAATCCTTCAGCGTGAGCTGCCAGACATTGCCGAGGCCGGGAATGGCGTAGCGCAGCACCTGGGGCATGACGACGCGGCGCAGGCGCAGCATGCGGTTCATGCCGATCGCCGAGGCCGCCTCGAGCTCGCCCTTGGCGATGGCGAGATAGGCGCCGCGATAGACCTCGGCCTGGTAGGAGCCGGAAATGATGCCGACCGCAAGCGCGCCGGCCGCAAAGGACGGCAGGCCGAGGAAGCCCTCATAGCCGAGCCACTGGCCGACGGCGGTGACCGCCGACGAGCCGCCGAAATAGATGAGGTAGATGATCAGCAGTTCCGGCACGCCGCGAAACACGGTCGTATAGACATTGCCGAGGCCGACCAGCAGCACGTTGCCCGAGAGCTTGGCGGTCGCGACCAGGGTGCCGAGCACGGCCCCGATCAAAAGCGCGCTCGCCGTCACCGCGAGCGTCATCAGCGTGGCGACCAGAAGCAGCGCGCCCCACCCATTCTGGCCGAAGCCCAGCAGTTCCAAGGTTGCCATGTCCGTTTTCCGTCGATTGCGGCATCAAGACAGATGCGATGGACCCCCGGCAGCGCTGCCGGAGGCTCGATCGCGACGACGTATCGCGCGGCTTACTCCGCCGGGCTGACGTCGACCTTGAACCACTTCATCGACAGGTCCTTCACGGTCCCGTCGGCAAGCGCCGACTTGATGGCCTCGTTGAACTTGTCGCGCAGGTCCGTATCCGCCTTGCGAATGCCGAGGCCTTCGCCCTCGCCCCAGATCGGGCCGACGATTTCCGGGCCCGTGAAGGCAAGCGCGCCGTTGGCGGCAGCAAAGGCGTTGCCGAAATAGACGGCATCGTCGAAGCCGAGGTCGATGCGGCCGTTCTGGAGGTCCAGATCGCGTTCGGCACCCGTCTTGTATTCGCGGATTTCAGAGGTCGCGCCGAAATTGTCGTAGATGAACTTGGCGTAGACGGTTGCCGCCTGGATGCCGATCGTCTTGCCGGCGAAGGTTTCCTTCAGGGCGTCGATTTCCTTCACGCCGGTCTGGCCGGGCGTCATCTTGACGCTCGCACCGGTTCCGGTGGCGTTGGCGAGCGGGCTGTCGGCCGCCGTCGCGAAGGCTGCCGGGGTGGCGGCATAGGGAATGGTGAAATCGATGATCTGCTTGCGCTCATCGGTGATCGACAGCGCGTCCATGATCACGTCGAACTTACCGGCGTTCAGCGCCGGGATCATACCGTCCCAGTCGGAGGCGACCAGCGTGCATTCGATCTTGGCGCGCTCGCAAAGCACCTTGGCAAGCTCGGGCTCGAAGCCGCCGAGCGTACCGTCCGCATTGGTGAGGTTCCAGGGTGCGTATGCCCCTTCGAGTGTGATCGTCGCTGATTTCCAGTCCTTGGCGAGGACGGGCGTAGAAAGCACGGCGAAAACGGCCGCGCCGGCAAGAAAGACTTTCCGCAGTTCCATGTGGAGGCTCCTCTGAAGCTCATTGACCATCATTGCTTGCCGATCTTCGCCGGCTTGCCGCCATCGCATTCGCTCTGGGGAGGTTGTATATGGTACCATAGGAGAAAATCTATGTTATGCAAGATGCATATTCGGATTTTCGATGATCGCGCGATGCCAGGAATTCGACGATGAAGCATAGCAATGAAATGCGGGACGAGCTGGCGGCGAACGACACGACGCCGCTCTACGTCAGCGTCAAGCAGATCATCCTCGACAGGATCCATAGCGGGGAATGGCCGCCGAAGCATCGCGTTCCCTCGGAGAACGAGCTGGTGGCCGAACTCGGCGTCAGCAAGATGACGGCCAACCGCGCCCTGCGCGAGCTGGCGAGCGAGGGTGAACTGGTTCGTATCCAGGGGGTCGGCTCCTTCGTCGCCGAGCCCAAGGGCGTATCGACCCTGTTCGAGGTCCGCAACATCGCGGAGGAGATCGCGGAGCGGGGCCACACGCACGAGGCAAGGGTGGTCGCGCTGGCGGAGGCGTCAGCGCCACCGGATGTCGCGGATGCCCTGGGCCTGGAGATCGGCGCGCCCGTCTTCCACTCCCTCATCGTCCACAGCGAGGAAGGGGTGCCGGTGCAGATAGAGGACCGCTACGTGCATCCCGGCGTTGCGCCCGACTATCTCAAACAGGACTTTTCGGCCACCACGCCGAACGCATACCTGTCGGCCATCGCCCCCCTCAGAGGCTCCGAACACGTCGTCGAGGCGACGATCCCGCAGCCCTGGGAATGCAAGCTGTTGATGATCCTGAAAACCGAGCCCTGCCTGATGATCCGGCGCCTGACCTGGTCGGACCGCAGCATCGTCTCCACCACCCGGATCATCTATCCGGGGCAGCGATATCGCCTCGAAAGCCGCAGCGGCATCAAGCCCGCACGCTAGTTGTATATGGAACACCCGACGGCCCTGATTGCCCCGGGCGATCCGGGAGCTTCAGCGAAAAGCGTGCCCCGAACAGGCGCTCGAACCCCTGCTCCATCCCGGGGTACGGGCCCTTGAAGGTGGCCCTGAGGCGCGGCCCGTGCCGACCGGACATCGGGAACGGTGTCCGCCGCCACCGTCACCCGGCCGGGCGTCAGGGGTTCCCGTAGGCCCGTCGGACGTCGTCCATCATGAGTTCCAGCGAGGTCACGCTGGCCGCGGTCACGTACCACGCTTCCGGGTCGACGAAGACGACCTTTCCGTTCTTCCAGGCGGACGTCTCGCGCAGGAGCGGGTTTTCGAGGCTCGCCGCATCCAGCACCGCGCGCCGTTCCATAACCGCCGTCCGGTCGATGACGAAGATGATGTCGGGGTTCGTCGCTTGAATGAACTCGCTGGTGACCGGCTGGCCGTGCAGGCCCGTTTCCGCCGCCTCGTTGGCGGGCTTCACGCCGAAGACGTCGAAGACGAAGCCGTAGCGCGAGCGCTTGCTGAAGGCGCTGAAGGCACCGTTGTTGTGCATGACGATGAGCGCCCGGTCGCCGCTTGCCCGCGTGACCGCCTGCAATGCCGCAAGCTTCGTGTCGAGTTCGGCGATTTTCCCGCGGGCGACATCCTCCTTCCCGAAGATGCGGGCGAGCGTCATCAGGTGGTCCTTGACGACATCGACATGGCTGGCGCCGCTGTCCCGGTAGTCCACGTCGAAATGGATGACCGGGGCGATGCGGCTCATCTCGCCGTAGTGCTCGGCCTGAAGGGAGGTGATCAGGATGAGGTCGGGATGGAGGGCATAGACCCGCTCGAGATTGGGCTTGACGATGAAGCCGAGGTCCGCGACGTCGGGATCGTCACGGTATTTCGAGAGGAAGTGCGGGACATAGTCCTTGGCCGTCCCGGCCACCGGCACGCCGAGCTGGTCGAGGAAATCTAGCTCGTTCATGTCGAGGGCCGCGACCCGTTGCGGCCGGTGCTCGATGACGGCCTTGCCGAGCTTGTGCTCGACGGTGACGGGCGCGAAGGCCGGATCGTCGGCGCCGGCCGGCGCGGCGGCGAAAAGGGCGACCGACAGCGCCAGGATCGCTCCGCTGAGTTTCATGCCTCGGATCATCACGTTTCTCCTTGTGGGGTGAAGTAGTTGCACAGGCAGCCCCGCTGCCGCTGAAGGATCTCGAAATCGAGGTCGTAGAGGTCGCGAAGCCCCTCTTCGGTCACCACCGCCGGAACGGGGCCGGCGGAATGCACCGCCCCGTCCTTCATGGCGACGATATGGTCCGAGTAGTTGGCGGCGAAGTTGATGTCATGGATGACGGCGATCACCGTCCGGTCGAGCGTGTCGCACAGCATCCGCAGGGCCTGCATGATCTGGACCGCGTGCTTCATGTCGAGATTGTTGAGGGGCTCGTCGAGCAGGAGGCAGCCGGTCTCCTGCGCGATCGTCATGGCGAGGAAGGCCATCTGGCGCTGGCCGCCGCTCAACTCGTCTATGAGGGCCCCGCGCAGCGGCTCCAGCGAAAGGAAGGCGATGGCCCCGTCGACGGCGCGGCGGTCCGCAGCCGTCAGCCTCCCGCGGCTGTAGGGAAACCGCCCGAAGGAGACCAGCTCCTCCACCGTCAGCCGCAGATTGAAATCCGGCCGCTGGCGCAGCGTGGCGACGCATCTCGCATAATCGCCGACGGGAATACGGGCGATGTCCGCGCCGTCCATCAGGATCGTGCCCCGCGTCGGCTCCAGCAGCCGCGCGATCAGCATGAGCAGCGTCGACTTGCCCGCGCCGTTCGGCCCGATCAGCGAGGTCAGGCGGCCTTTGGGAAACTCGGCATGGACGTCCGACAGGACGGTGCGGGAGCCGTAGCGTTTCTGAAGGGCGGTCACGGCGATCATGCGATATCCCGGAAGCGAAGCGTCAGCGCCAGGAACCAGGCGCCGCAGACGAGGTTGATCAGAATGCCAACGGTCGTCCTGTAGTTGAAGACGTGCTCGACGGCGAGCTGCGCGGCGAGGAACATGCCGACGGCGATGGCGCAGCCGAGGGGCAGCGTCAGCCGATGCCGCCCGCTGCGGGCACATGCATAGGCAAGGTTGGCGACGAAGATGCCCATGAAGGCCGTCGGGCCGATCAGGCTGGTGGAGACCGCCACCAGCACGGCGACCAGCGCCAGCAGAAAGCGCACATGCCGGTGATGATCGACGCCGAGCGAAACGGCCTGGTCGCGCCCGAGCGCCAGCACGTCGAGGACCGGCAGGCTTGGCCGGCCCGCAACGCAGACCGCCGCCACGAGGCCGCCGGACCACAGGATCCGGCCCCACTCCACCCGGTCGAAGGAGACGAGCGCGAAGCCCTGGAATATCGCGAACTCGCCCGGGCTGATGCGCAATTGCACGAACTGGGTGAAGGTGCCGATAATCAGGGTCAGCACCAGCCCGATGAGAAGGGGATAGCCGATATCGGCCTGCCGGTCGCTGAACAGCCAGCGATGGACCGCAAGCGAATAGGCCAGCATCAGGAGGATCGAGACGAGGAAGTTGCCGTAGTCCCCGAGCAGGACGAGGCTGGACGTGCCCAGCATCAGCACGAGCAGCGACTGGAGCAGCAGGTAGACGGCCTCGTAGCCCATGACGGCCGGCGTCAGCACGCGGTTTCCGGCAAGGGTCTGGAAGACGATGGAGGAAAGGCCGACCGCGATCCCGCCGATGACCATCGCCGCGAGCTTCGCCAGCCGGCGCGGGATGATGTAGTTGAAGTCCAGCCCGGAATCGAACAGCAGGAAGGCCGCCGCCATGGCGGCAAGGCCCGTCCAGAACGCCAGCAGGCCGGCCCTTCCGCTCATCGGCCGCTCCTGACGATCAGGAGGAGGAAGAGTAGGCCGCCGATGCCGCCCATGGTGAGGCCGATCGGCACCTCGAAAGGATAGATCAGCAGCCGCCCGAGGATATCGCAGGCAAGCACGAGCGAGGCCCCGCCGAGCGCCACCGAGGGCAGCGTGCGGGCAAGGTTGTCGCCCTGCCGCAGGGCAACGACATTCGGCACGACAAGGCCGACGAACGGAATGGCCCCGACGGCAACGACCGTCGCCGCGACCGTGGTGGAAACCAGGAGCAGGCCGAGCGTGACCATGGCGCGGTAGCTGATGCCGAGGCTGGTCGCCATGTCGCTGCCCATGCCGAGGACGGTGAAGCGGTGGGCGAAGAGATAGGCCGCGCCCACGACCGGCAGGATCAGCCAGACGATCTCGTAGTTGCCCTGCACGATCTTCGAGAAATCGCCCAGCAGCCATCCCTGCATGCTCTGCAGCATGTTGCGGCCATAGGCGTAGAATTCCGCGAGCGCGCCGAGCACGCTGCCGTACATGAGGCCGATGACGGGAACCAGGATCGTGTTGCGCAGCCGCAGGCGCGCGATGATCGCCACATAGACGAGGCTCGCGACAAGGCAGAAGGCAAGGGCGAGCGCCATGCGCACCGCCGCGCCGCCCGCCGGGGACACCGAGAGGGAAATGAGGATGCCGAGCTTGGCGGCCTCCAGCCCGCCGGTGGTGGCGGGCTCCACGAAACGGTTGCGCACGACATGCTGCAGGATCACGCCGCAGACGGCCAGCCCCACCCCCGTCAGCACGAGGGCTGCAAGCCGCGGCAGGCGGCTTGCCGTCAGCGTCAGCCACGCGGCGTCGGAAAAGGACGCAAGCTGCGCAAGGCTCAGCCGGTTGACGCCCACCGTGAGCGAGACGACGCAGAGCGCGGCGAAAAGAAGCGGCAGGCCCGCGCGGCTCATGGCGACGGCCCGGGCGGAGCGACGATCACGTTCCGGCACCGATCCGCCATCCCTTCGCGGCCCGCCGCTGGCGCAGGAAACGCCCGTAGAGCCCGTCCATGGCCTCCAGCGCGCCGGGCGTGCCCGCCTCGGCGACCCGCCCGCCATCCAGCACGACGATGGCGTCGGCCATCCGCACGGTGGAAAGCTGGTGGGCGATCACGATAAGGGTGCGCTTGCCGCGCAGGCGGGAAAGCGTGCTCGCGACGACCTGCTGGTTCTCCGCGTCCAGCGCCGCCGTCGCCTCATCCACGAGCAGGATCGGGGCATCCTTGATCAGCCCGCGCGCCACGGCGACGCGCTGGCGCTCCCCGCCCGACAGCCGCGCCCCGCCCTCGCCGACGATCGTGTCGAGGCCGTCCGGCAGGCGGGCGGCGATCTCCCCGACACCGGCAAGGCGCGCCGCCTCGCAAATCTCGTCCTCCGTCGCCTCGGGGCGGCCGATGCGGATGTTGTCGGCGATGCTGCCCTCGAAAAGCCAGTTCTCCTGGAATATCTGGCTGATCTGCGCGCAGAGATCCTCCGTGCGCATGTCCTTGATATCGACGCCGCCGACCAGCACCCGGCCGGCAGTAACATCGAAGAAGCGCGCGATCAGGCGCAGCAGCGTCGTCTTGCCGGAACCGGACGCGCCGACCAGCGCCACCATGCTGCCCGGCTCGACCCTGAGGCTCACGCCATCGAGGACATCCGCGTCCTCGGGCCGATAGCGGAAGCTGACATCGCGGAGCTCGACCGACGCGTCCTGCGGGCGCTGCGGGGCGGCCGGTTCCGGCAGCGGCCTTTCCGCGAGGATACGGTCGACCGCCTCCAACTGGTTGCGGGCCCCGCGCACCGCCGAACCGTAAGCCGCCACGTCGAGCAGGGGATCGACGAAGCGGATGGCGAGAAGCATCGCGGCGATAAGACCGGCCGCTTCCGGCCCGGGCAGCCGCATTGCCGCGACGACCAGGAATGCCGCGAAGACGGCCTGCAGGACCCAGGCGTTCAGGACCGTCGCAAGCGTGGACAGCCAGATGAGCCGCCGGCCTGCGCGGTGCTGGCGGTCGATGGCCTCCTCCAGGAAGCGCAGGCCGCCGCCTTCGCCGTTGAACGCGCGGAGAACGGATTGCGCCTGCGCGAACTCCACCGTCCTCTGGCCGGTCTCCGCAGCGCTTTGCTGATAGGCGGCATCCGCGGCGCGGCCGAGGCGCGCGGAAAACAGGAAGATGCCGGCCATCAGCGGCAGCGTGGCGAGCGCGATCGTCCCCATCCGGACATCGAGCGCAAAGAGCGCGAGCACCAGCACGAGCGGGGTCACCGCGCCGCTGACGAGCGGCGTGACGACATGGGCCGGAAGCTGGGCGATCTCCATCATACCGTGCGTGACGACATGGGCGAGCCTTGCGGTGTTGTCCGACGAGAACCACCCGACGGGAAGGCTGGCGACGTGATCGCCGATCCTCTGCCGCGCGCCGCCGAGAACGGCGATGCCGACGCCGATGCCGGCCGTCTCGACCCGCCGCCGCAGAAGCCAGCAGGCCACAACGCCCGTAAGGAGGATCGCGAGCCAGCGCACCGCCGCACCGCCCTCCCCGCGCAGCAGGTTTCCGAGAGCCGGGGCCACCGCGGCGATGGTCGCGCCGCTGAGCACGCCGTAGAGCACGGCCATCGACAGGTAGCGGCGGAACACCGCGGCATCGTCCGCAAGCAGGCGAAGAAGCATTTTCATCATGGCCGGACCTCCAGGCCTGACGCCTGCGCGACATCGCGATCGCCATAGGCGCCCGCCCGCCAGAGCCGGGCATAGCATCCGCCGCGCGCCAGGAGGGCGGCATGATCGCCGGTCTCGACGATCCGGCCCCTTTCCATGACGACGATCCGGTCGGCATGCATGATCGTGTCCAGCCGGTGCGCGATGACGAGGAGGGTGCGCCCCCGGGCGAACCGCGAAAGGGCGTCCTGAACGGCAGCCTCGGTTTCGGCATCGGCGGCAGCCGTCGCCTCGTCGAGCACCAGGACCGGAGGATCGAGCAGGATCGCCCGCGCGATGCCGACGCGCTGCTCCTCTCCCCCGGAAAGCCGCGCCTGCCTGCCGACAATCGTGTCGTAGCCGCGCGGCAGCGCCGCGATCCGGTCGTGGATACCGGCGGCGCGCGCCGCGGCCTCGACCTCCTGCCGGCTCGACGACGGCCGGCCGAGCGCGATGTTGTCGTGCAGGCTCGCATGGATCAGGCGAACGTCCTGCAGCACGAAGCCGACCCGCCGGTAGAGGGCGGGCAGCGCCATGCGCCGCAGGTCCGCGCCGCCGAGCGTGATCTTCCCGCCATCCGGGTCGAAGAAGCGCAGGAGCAGCCGGGCGATCGTCGATTTTCCCGCGCCCGACGGCCCGACGATCGCCGTCACCGTTCCGGGCTCGAGGGTGAAGCCGATATCGTGGACGGCATCGCCCTTGCCGCCATAAGCATAGCGAACGGCCTCGAACCGGATTTCCGCACCGCCGGGCTCCTCGGCAGCATCCGGGCCGGGCTGTTCGAGCAGCGGCGTTTCGAGCAGCGCCGATATCCTTTCGGCGGCGCCGGTGGCGTTGGCGACGGCGTGTCCCAGGAAGCCGAGGAGCATCATCGGGCCGGAAATACCCGGGGCCACGAGCACGAAGGGCAGCACGTCGACGGCCTCGATCCAGCCCAGGCGGACGAAGAGCGCGCCGGAGGCCAGGGCGACCGCCAGCACCGTGACGGGCGCGATGACCGCATTGGCATTGGCGAGCGGCGCGACGAGCGGGCCGGTGAACCGCAGGAAGGCGCGCTGGAAACCGTCGACCGCTTCCCGATAGGCCGCATGCGCCCTGCCCGTGGCGCCGAACGCCTTGACGACCGGGATGCCGTCGATGAACTCGACGACCGCATTGCCGATCCGGTTCTGCCCGGCGATGAAATCCCTGAGGCGTTCCTTGCTGATCGATTTCTTCGCAGCGCCGAAGATCAGGTGGAAAAGCGGAAAAGGCAGCAGGGACAGGACGGCGAGCCGCCAGTCCATCGCCAGCAGGTAGACGACCGAGGCCGCCATGGCGCCGACGCAGCGCCCGCGGGTCGTGTAGTAGTGCGCCGTCAGCTCGTGCAGGGTCGCAACGTCGTCCTGCAGGGCGTGCCTCACCTTTCCCGAGGCATTGTCGGAAAACCAGCCGAGGGGAACCTGCGAAAGCCTTTCCGCCATCGACCGGCGCAGGCGCACCGTCAGCCAGTCGTCGGCAAGGTGGGCCAGAAGCTCGCCTACCGTCATCAGCGCCATGCCGGCAAGAAGGCATGCCAGGCTGACGGCGACGATCTCCCCGATGCCGCCCGAGGCACCCCCCGCCCCATCGCGGAGGACGGACTTCGCGATGAGCGCGATCCCGGCCAGCGGCACGAGCACGAGGACCTGCCCGAGCGCCGCAAGGCCGACCGCCACGGCCAGCCGTCCGCGGACAGGCCGCAGGAGCCGCTTCACCGGGGAGGCGCTCCGAGGCCCGGCTTCTGTCGTTTCGTCGCTCATCGTTTTCCTGACGTCATGGGGGTATCGCCGCAATGCCCCTGCCGTCGGGGCGATGCGGCGACCTCGTTCTATCGTCCGCTCAGAAGTCGACCGTGGCCGAAAGCAGGTAGGTGCGCGGCGCGCCGAACCCTCCCGCCAGGCTGTTGCCGCCCCAATAGGCCTCATTGGTGACATTCTGGACGGAGGCGCGCAGCACCAGCGGATTCCCGCCCATGTCCACCGTGTAGCGCGCGCCCAGATCGAGCGTGGTGAAGGCCGGGAGGGACAGCGTGTTGCCGGCGTCCACATGGCGCCTGCCGACATGGTTGACATTGCCCGACAGCGTCAGGCCGGGGACCGAGGCCACGTCGTATTCGGCTCCCATCTTGGCCATCACCGCCGGCACGCCGACCGCCTTCTTGCCGTCCTGGGACCCGTTGAGGGACTTCGTCACCTTCGCATCCAGATACGAGACGCCGCCGAGCAGGCGCAGGCCCGGCCGCACCTCGCCGAAGGCGCTCAGTTCCACGCCGCGATTGCGCTGCTCGCCGTAGGTGCCGAACAGGTTCGTGACGGGATCGGTGTAGGCGTTCGGCTTTTCGATCTGGAACAGGCTGAGGGTCGTCGTGACGTCGCCCAGGTCCCACTTCGCCCCCACCTCGACCTGGCTGGTCTGGTAGGGCGCGAGCACTTCTCCCGCATTGCTGGCGGTCAGGGGCGCCGTCGCGCCCTGGCTCAGGCCCTCGATATAGTTCGCGTAGAACGACAGGTTCTCGTTCGCCTTGAAGAGGACGGCGACCGCAGGCGTGACCCGGCTGGAATCGTAGCTGGAGGTCAGCGCGCCCGTGAGGAGATTGCGGTTCGCGCTCTCGACGCTCTGGTAGCGCAGGCCCAGGGTCAGCAGCAGGCGGTCGTCGGCAAAGCTCATCGTATCGGACACGGCAAGGCTGCTCAGGTCCAGGTCCATGGCGGAGGTGTTCCCCATGGCGTTATAGCCCGCCAGGTTCGGTGCGATGCCGAAATCGAGGTTGTAGTAGTTGGTCAGGCCGTGGTTGGCGTAGCGTTGGTCCTTGAAGACGTTGTGCGAGCTGAAGCGCGTCGCCGCCACGTTCCATTCATGACCGATCTCCCCGGTCGTGAAGTTTCCGCGCAGGCCCACCTCGCCGGAATCCTGCCGGCCGTCGCGCGCCGAGCGAAGGGCCGTAATGCCCATGTTGCCCGCATTGTTCAGCAGCGAGTTCTGCGTGATCAGCGCGTCGTATCCCCCGAAGCGCCAGCCCCATGCGGCATAGGCCGTGACGGCATCCGACAGGTCGACTTCACCGCGCAGCACGAAGGTCTCGGTCTCGTTCGTGTTGAACGACCAGGGCGCGGCGAGCGAATGGTCGCCGGTGCGCGGCTCCGGAAGCGCGGTGACGGCGGCCCCGAGACTGGAAAGGCCGAAATAGTTCACGCCGTCCATGTCCTCCTTCAGCCTGTAATAGTCGAAGGAGAAACGCGCATTCTCGCCGCGCCAATCGACGGCGGCCGAGCCCAGCGCCGTGCGGTGGCGCTCGTCGTCGACGGCGGTGTCGCCGCCGCGCAGGACCCCGTTGAGACGAACGCCCCACTCTTTCTCCTGCCCGAAGCGTCGCCCAAGATCGACATGGGTGCCGAAGAGGCCGTCGGAGGCGTAGGTGGTCGTCACGCGCGTCAGCGGATCGTCGCCGGCCCGCTTCGGGATCAGCGCGACGCTGCCGCCGACGCTGCCGCCCGGCGGCATGCCGTAAAGGAACGCGGAGGGCCCTTTCAGCACCTCGACCCGTTCGACGAATTCCGACGAGCCGCGCATGTTGGGCGCCATGCCGATGAGGCCGGCAAACGTGGCATCGTCCACCGAGCCGGAGAAGCCGCGGATATAATATGTCTCGTAGATATTGCGCTTGTTGGGAACGAAGACGGATGGATCGGTCGCACCGATGACGGCGCCGATATCCTGTGCTTCCCGGTTCCGGATGTAGTCCTCGGTATAGGAGATCGTGGTGAACGGGGTCTCCATGAAGTCCTTGTTGCCGAGGACGCCGACCTTGCTGCCCACAGCGACCTGTCCGCCCGCATAGGCGGCCGGGACGTCGCCCGCCCCGGTGACGGTGATCGTCTCGAGCGTGGTGGTGCCGTCCGCGCCCGGGGACGATTGCGCGGTTTCCTCCGGCTTTGCGGTCCGCGCCGTCTTGCGCGCGCCCTGCGCCATGGCGGGCACGCCGGCAAGGGCGGCGGCCGCGGTGCCTGCCAGCAGGATTTTCAGAAGAGAACGTCCCGTTCCACGTGCCTGCCGGGAGGCAGACCCAAGCCTTGTATTGCGCTGAATATTCATGTACCCGACCCCCATTCAAATTAGTTTACGCCCACTAAACTAATTGCGGCGGCCGGTCAATATTATTGAGAAAAAGAGTCAACTTTTCCAAAGCCGGCATTGCAACATGCAGATTTTCCTCACGAAAGCGCCGGGCGCGCTATACTGGACGAGCATGATCGCGGCCTCGCCCGCGGCAGAAAGGTGAAGATGAAGCCCGACACCCCCGCTCCCCGCGGACGTCCTCCGGTCCTGACGCGCACACGCATTGCGGACGCGGGCATTGCCATCGGCCTGCCGAAGCTCACGATGGTCGCCATCGCGGCGGAGCTCGGCGTCAGCCAGATGGCGCTCTACAAGCATGTCGCCGGCCTCGATGCGCTGAAGACGCTGATCGCGGAGGAAATCTTCCTGCGCTGGCCGCTGCCCGCGCCCCGCGGCGGCGACCGCTCGGACCTCAAGGCCTATATGGCGCCGTTCAGCGCCTCGATGTGGAAGCTCGTCGAGGCCCATCCGGGCATCGCTCCCTACATGCTCCGGCGCGACATGGTCACCCCGGCCATGATGGCCAAGATAACCGCGCACCAGCAGCGCCTGGCCGATGCCTACGGCCTGACCTTCGATCAATCGAACTGGCTGCTGTTCACCGTGGCCTATCACTGTGTCGCCGTCGCAGACACCGTCCTGCCGAAACCGGATCCCGGGGCGGATGGCGACACGACGGTCAACGGCATCCCGGAACCCGACTACACCAAGGGCATCCGCGCCCTCATCCTCGGCGCCCTCGCCATGCTGGACGATATCTGACACGGAGAACGCCGTCAGCGCCGTTTCTCCCCGTCGCCGCGGCCGCCTCGATCCGCCAGCCGGCGGCAGGCAGACGATAGGCGAGGCGCTGGGTGGCGGCGACGGCCGGCCTAAACATGTGTGATTCACTCAAGTTTTGACTCTTGTTTGCGCTAGCGCAAAGAGCGTGGCTTGCCGGATGTGCGATTTGCCCTCCGGTACAAGCGGCAAGCGGGGGTTATCATGATGCGCATCGTTGGACCGAGGGTTCTGACGGCATGCCTTCTGGCGGGAACGGCGACGGGGGCCTGGGCGCAGTCGGCGACGCCGGGATCGACCACGATCCTCGATCCGATCGTCGTCGAGGGCAGCGGCAGGTGGAGCGACACGGCCGAAAGGGCGCGCGAACGGCTCGCGGCCATTCCCGGCGGCGTGACGGCGATCGGCCCCGAAGAGAAGACGGCGCGGGCGGTACCGACGCTCTCGGAGGCGCTGGCCTCGGTCCCGGGCGTCGTCGTACAGCGCTTCTTCGGCGGCAACGACCAGCCGCGCGTGCAGATCCGCGGCTCGGGCCTGCAGCAGAATCCGGTCGAGCGCGGCATCCTCGTGCTGAAGGACGGCCTGCCGATCAACCGGGCGGACGGCTCCTATATCGTCGGCCTCGCCAATCCCGGCCAGGCGAGCCTGATCGAGGTCTACCGCGGCTATACTGCCAACCGGCTCGGCGCGAGCGTGCTCGGCGGGGCGATCAACTTCGCTTCGCCGGTGGAGGCGGGAACGAGCATATCGGCCGGGGGCGGTAGCTTCGGCACGGCGGAGGCATCGGCACGCACGGGCTTCGACGACGAGCGCTTCGCAGGCAGCGTCTTCGTCGACAGCAGCCGGCGCGACGGCTTCCGACGGCACAACGAATCCCGCCGCACCAGCGTCGGCGGCACGGTCGAGGCGGAGATTTCCGATATCGTCACGACGCGCGCCTTCATCGGCTATACCGATCTCGGCTTCGACGTCTCCGGCCCCCTGACGCTGAGCGCGCTGGAGGCGGATCCGACGCAGATCTCGCTCGGCCCGCCGACCAGTCTCGGCCCCAATGTCGAACGCGACAGGCCGCGCCGCGAGGCAAGCCAGTTCCTCGTCGGCTCGCGCACCTCGATCGCGCTGGACGACCACCTGTTCGATATCGGTCTCGGCTACACCTATACGAAGGACATGTTCCGCTTCCCCGTGTCGAGCGGCGTGCGCCGCACGGAGGGCGGCGACCTCACCGGGCTTTTCCGCTACGCCTACCAGCCGGATGCGGACGCCCTGCTGCCGCTCTTCGAGACGACCGCGCAATATTCGCTCGGCTCGGCGGATCGGACCTACAGCATCAATCGCGCCGGCGCCGACGGGCCGGCCTTTTCGAAGAACGACCTCGACGCCTCGACCCTGTCGCTGACCACCGGCTTCAACGTGCCGGTCGGCGATGCGGTGACGCTGTCTCCCTCGCTCTCCTACACCCATGCGACACGCGGAAACGACGACCTGTGGCGCGCGGCGACCCGTCCGCGTCTGAGCTTCACGCCCGGCGGGCCGGTCCTGTCGAGCCTTTCCGCCGCCGATACGAGCTATGACCGCAGCTACAGCGGCTGGTCGCCGGCGCTGGCGGCAAGCTGGCGACCTGACGAGAGCAACATGCTGTTCGCCGCCATCAGCCGGAGCTTCGAGCCGCCGACCCATGACGACCTGCTCGGCACGACGGGCGGCACGCCCAACGCCTCGCCAACCGGCTTCTCCACGCCCGACCTCGATGCCCAGACGGCAACCACCGTCGAGATCGGCTGGCGGGGCGGCTATGATACATGGAACGTCGACGCCGTCGCCTATTATTCCTGGGTAGACAGCGAGCTTCTCAGCCTGCGCGACAGCAGCGGCTCGCTGCTGGCCGCCTTCAATGCCGACCGGACGATCCACGCCGGATTGGAGCTCGGCGTCTCGGGCGAGATCGCCCAGCGGCTCACGGGCCGGCTTGCCTATACCTATCAGGACTTCCGCTTCGACGACGATCCGATGCGCGGCGACAACCGCCTTGCCGGCGCGCCTCGCCATGTCGTGCACCTCGCGCTGCAATATGCGGTGACGGAGGATTGGGATATCGGCGCGGCGCTGCAATGGGTTCCGGCAAAGACGCCCGTGGACAACATGAACACGCTCCATGCCGATCCCTATGCGGTCCTCGACCTGAAGACCGAATACCGCATCAACGACACCTTCAGCCTCTACGGGGCCGTCACCAACGTCTTCGACAAGACCTATGCCTCCTCGACCCTGATCCTCGATCAGGCGAGCCCCGGGCAGGCGGTCTATCTGCCCGGCGACGGCCGCGGCTTCTATGCCGGCATCAAGGCGCGCTTCTGACGAAAGGATGATGGACATGACCCTTCTCACCCGCCGCGAGGCCCTTGCCGGCCTTGCCGCCGTAACCACCGCGACCTTTGCCGTGCCCTCCGTCCTGCGGGCAGAGACGGCGCTGACGCTCTACGGCCCGCCCGCGGCGCCTTCCGCCGTGCTCGCCCATGCGGTCGAGGCCGGCTTCCTGAAGGAGGTCGCGCCCGGCGCGACCTTCCGCGCCTGGAAGACGCCGGACGAGATGCGCGCCGCCGTCGCCTCAGGTTCGATGGGCGCGGTGGTGATGCCGAGCTACGCGGCGGCCAACCTGCACAACCGGGGCCTCGGCCTCGGGCTCCTCAATGTGCTGACCACCGGCCTCCTCTATGTCGTTTCGAAGGACGAGACGCTGAAGACGGTCGCCGGCCTCAAGGGCAGGACGCTGGCCGTACCGTTCAAGAACGACATGCCGGATTTCGTGATGGCGCGGCTTCTCAAGCAGGCTGGTCTCGGCGAAGGCGGGGTCGCTATCGAATACACTGCCTCGCCGCCCGAGGCCGTGCAGCTTCTGCTGACAGGCCGCGTCGACGCCGCTCTCCTCAGCGAGCCCGCGGCGACCGGCGTTGCCATCAAGGCGAAGTCGCTGTTCATGACGGTTCATCGCGCAATCGACGTGCAGGCTGAATGGCAGGCGGTCGCCGGCACGCCGGATATCCCCCAGGCTGGCCTCGCGCTCACCTCCGAGGTACGGCAGGCGCTGGGCGCGGGCGGGCTCGCCGGCTTGCAGAAGGGGATCGAGGCCGCCCTTGCCGATGCGCTCGCCGACCCCAAGGTCGCCGCCGAGACGGTCGCCGACGCCCTCGGCTTCCCGGCGGAGATCATCGCGGCCTCTTTCCCGACCAGCCGGCTCTGCGCGACCCCGGCCAGCGGCGCCCGCAAGACGCTGGAAGACTTCTACGGCGTGCTGGCCGAGGCCAATCCGGCGATCATCGGCGGCAAGCTGCCCGGCGACGGGTTCTATCTGGTGTGAGCCATGCAAATGCTGCTTGCCGGCCTCGGCTGGACGGGTCGCTATCTCTGGGCCGGCTGGGCGGGTCTTGCCGGCATCTTCTGCTTCCTCGCCGCCTGGCAGGCGGGCCATGAAATCTACGGCTCCTTCATCCTGCCTTCGCCGATAGAAACCGGAGCCGCCATCGGCACGCTGTTTTCCCGGCCGGATTTCTGGGCGATCATCGGCGAGAGCGCGGCGCGGGCGCTGACGGGCTTTTCGCTCGCCGCCGTCATCGGCACGGCAACGGGGGTCGCCGCCGGCTATTCCTTCGCCGCCATGCGGCTCATGAAGCCGCTGGTGACGGTGATGCTCGGCGTGCCGCCGATCGGCTGGATCGTGCTGGCGCTGATCTGGTTCGGCTCCTCCGGCGGCACGGCGGTGATGACCGTCGTTATCGCATCGGCCCCGCTCTCCTTCGCCGGCGCGCTGGAAGGGGTCGCCAAGCGCGACCGGCATCTCGACGTCATGGCGCAGTCCTTCGGCGCATCTTGGCTCTACCGCCTGCGCACAATCACCCTGCCGCATGTGCTGTCCTACCTGTTTCCCGCCTGGACGACGACGGCCGGCAGCGCCTGGAAGGTGACGGTGATGGCGGAACTCCTGTCCAATTCCGGCGGCATCGGCGGCGAGCTCGCGACCGCGCGCGCCCTCTTCGACATTCCGCTCGTCACCGCATGGCTGGCGATCACCGTCGTGCTGGCGCTCGCCACCGACTACGGCCTGCTGCATGTGGTGCGTGAGGCCGCCGAGCGCTGGCGCAGCGCCGGCCTGCCCTGGGGCGTGAAGCGATGAACGACGCCGCACTCACCTTCCTCCATGTCGGTCATGCCTTTCTCGGCCGCAGCCTGTTCGAGGATTTCGACCTCTCCATCGGCAAGGGCGAGGCGGTGGCGCTGCTCGGGCCTTCCGGCAGCGGCAAGACGACGCTGCTGCAGATCGCGGCCGGCATCATCGAACCGGTCCGGGGCCGGGTGACACGGGGATATGCCCGGCAGGCCGTGGTGTTCCAGGAACCGCGCCTGCTGCCGTGGATGACGCTGACGGACAATATCGCCTACGGCCTCGCCGCCCGGGGCGAAAGCAAGGTCGCACGCCGCGCGGCGGCCGAGCGTCTGGCGCTCGCCGTCGGCCTCGAGGCGGCGGATTTCGAAAAATATCCCTCCGAGCTATCCGGCGGCATGCGCCAGCGGGCGAACGTGGCGCGCGCGCTTGCCGTCGATCCCGACATGCTGTTCCTCGACGAACCGTTCAGCGCCACCGATGTCGGCCTGCGCCGCCACCTGCAGGACCTGCTGATCGCCGCCGCCCGCGAAAGGGGCTTTTCCGTGCTGCTGGTCACGCACGATCTCGCCGAGGCCGTGCGCATCGCCGACCGCATCGTCGTGCTCTCCTCCCGCGACGGTCATATCGCGGCAAGCCGCGCGATCGCCGGCCGGCCGGGCGAGCGTTCCGAGCGGGCGATCTTCGACCAGGTGGAGGCGTGGTCGGAGGATCCGCTGTTCGACGAGCTGTTCTCGGCGGCGGAGCGGCGGCGATGAGTACGCGACCGATCCTTGCCGAGGCCCTCAGGCTGTTCTTTCCGCTCGCCGCCGTCCACGGCGCGCTGCTTCCCTTCTTCTGGGTGGTCCTCGGCGGCTACGGCCTGCCCTTCGCCCTCGACATCCCGCCCTCGCAATGGCACGCGCATGAGATGATCTTCGGCACCTACGGCATGGCGCTCGCCGGTTTTCTCGGCTCGGCCGTGCCGGAATGGACCGACACGCGGCCGCCGCAGGGCCGGACGCTGCTCCTGCTCGCAGCCCTCTGGCTCCCCGCCCGGCTGGTCGGCGTGCTGGGGGCCGATGCGCTGAGCCCGCTCGCCGGCCTTTTCGACATCGCCTTCCTTGCAGCCCTCGCACTCCTGATCGCTCGGGCGATGCTGGAACGGCGCACGACAAAACACCTCGCCTTCCTGTTCTGGCTCTCCTGCTTCATCGCGGCGGAGGCGGGTATCCGTTTCGCATGGTTCACCGGCGACATCGCCCTTGCCGCCCGCCTGCTGGAAGCCGCCCTCTGCATCTTCATCGTGCTGTTTTCGCTCTCCGCCTCGCGTATCAACGTGGTGGTGATCAACCTCGCGCTCGACCCCAGCGGCGAGACGACGCCCTATCGGCCTCATCCCGGGCGGCGCCATGCGGCGGCCGCGATGGCGGTGCTCTACATGGTGACTGCCCCCGCCTTGCCGGAAAGCGACATTCCCGCCTGGCTGGCGCTGGCGGCGGGCGCGGCCTTCCTCGACCGGCTGGCGGAATGGTTCATCGGCCGGCCGGCCCTACGCACGGAGGTGGCGATGCTGGCGCTCGGCAACGCCTTTGCCGGCGCGGGCTTCCTCGCGCTCGGCGCGACGCGGCTCGGCCTCGACCTCCCGCCCTTCGCCGGCCTGCACATGCTGTCGATGGGCGCGCTCGGCTCGGCGATCATGGCGGTGTTCATCATCGCCGGCCTGCGCCACACCGGCCGCGACCTGCAGCACCTTCCCTGGCAGGCGCATGGCGCGGCACTCATGATGGCGGCCGCCGCTTTCGTGCGCATCCTTCCCGAGTTCGACTTCGCCTCCAGCCTTGCCCCCGCCCATCATGGCGCAAGCGCCGTGCTCTGGGCCGCGAGCCTCGGCCTCTGGCTGCACGGCTTCCTGCCGATGCTGGCCGCGCCGGCCATCGGCGAGGACGGCTGCAGGTAACGCATCCGGACCGACGGTCCCGGCCGTCGATGGTGGCCGGCTCGCCTCTGTCCTCGCAGCGATGGAAGCGACGCCGATCATGGAGAACCGGCGAGCGCAAGCTGGTGCGGCCGCTCCGGTTCGACTTGCCAAGTGGAAATAATATGATAATCGGAGGCAAGTTTTAACGTGAGCAGTGGGGGCACCCTGTATCATGGGGTTTGGAGCGGGGTCCATCGCCGAACTGTATGTGCATGAATATGCGCGGCTCAAGCGGATCGTTTCGCGGATACTCAACCGGCCGGAGGCGGCCGAGGACGTCATCCAGGACACGTTCGTCAAACTCTCCGACCGCGCGCTCACCGTCTCCGACAGGGGGCTCGTCGTGCGGGCGGCGCAGAACATGGCGCGTGACTACAACCGCAACGACAGAATCCGGGCGGCCCTTCCCGAAAACCTGCGCAACGGTCATCTCGTCGGCGCCCCGGCCTCTCCCGAACAGGAGGCGGTGGCGCGTGACGGGCTGCAGGCGCTTCTGGAGGCCATCCGTTCGCTGCCGCGCCGCCGGGCGCAGATCTTCCTCCTCGCCAAGCTGGACGGCATGCCTTATGCGCGCATCGCCGAAGAACTTGGGGTTTCGCTCAGCACCGTCGAGAAGGAGATGGCGGCGGCCATCGCTTTTTGCCACAAATGGCAGCGCGATCACGATTTTCTTTAAGGGTTCGCGGCTCTACAAACGTCCTGTGATTGAAGAACGGGCACGAGCGGGCGATGGACAGGTCGCAAACCAGTGACGACGGCAAACTGAGCGACGAGGCCATCCGCCAGGCGGCGGACTGGTTCGCGCGCCTGCGCGCCTCCGGTCCCACGGACGAGGTGCGCCGGGAGTTTCGCGACTGGCTTGCCGAGGACCCGGAGCACCACCGCGCTTTCGCCGCGACGAAGGCGCTCTGGTATCGAATGGACGATCCCGCAAGGCTTGCCGGCGCCGGCCTGTGGTACAGGCAGGGCCTCGGTCGACCTGCCCGGCGGCGCAAGCGGCTTGCCTCGCTCGCCACGGCCGCCGTCCTTTTCGGGCTCCTCTGTTCGGCAGCACTCTGGCGTGACGCGGGCCTGATCGACCGGGCAATGGCGGACTACGCGACCCACCCCGGCGAACAGCGCGAGATCCGCCTTGCCGACGGATCTCTTGCCTTTCTCGACGGCGACAGCGCGCTCGATGTGGACATGACGGGCGCCGGCAGGCAGGTTCGCCTTCTTCGCGGCCGCGTCTGGTTCGATGTCAAGCATGATCCCGCCCGGCCCTTCACCGTTCATTCGGGCATCGTGGATACCCACGTCCTCGGCACTGCCTTTGCGGTGGACAGCGGCGCCCGCTCGATCGACGTCACCGTCGAGCGCGGCCATGTCGCGGTCTCGCTCGACGATGGGGAGGCCGTGAACCTTGAAGCCGGCGAGCAGGTTTCCGTCACCCTCGGGCATCTCGCCGAAAAGTCGGCCGCCGACGTCGAAAGCCGGCTTGCCTGGCGGCGCGGCCTGCTCGTGCTCAACCATACCCCTCTTGCCGATGTCGCCGAGGCCCTGTCCCGCATGACGACCGGCCGCGTCGTCCTGCGCGAGAGCGAGGCCAATGCCGGCATCTTCCTCACCGGCGTCTTCAGGGTCGACAACCCGGATGCCGTCGTATCGGCGCTGCGCTCCGCGGGTGTCAATGCCGTGCATATCGCCGGGCTTGCGACGGTGATCTACTGAGCCCTTCTTAAAATTTCGCCCGATCTTTACGGGTCGCCCGACCTCCAGTCGTTCAGCCATCGAGACAGGCTGCAACGGATCGCAGGGGACAGGCGAAATGCGCAAATACAATCACCCGCTTCTGAAAGGGAGCGCGTCGCTTCTGGTCGTAACGATTATGCTCGCCGGAGCGCCCGTATTCGCGCAGCAGCCCGGCGCCGCGGGCGGCTACAACGTGTCCATACCGGCAAAGCCGCTTCTGGCGGCGCTGGCCGATTTCACCGCGGCCACCGGTATCCAGATCGTGCGGCCGGGCGGTGCGCCCATCGCCGGCAACTCCGCACCCGTCAGCGGCACGCTGCCCCCTGGGGTCGCGATCGACCGGCTCCTTTCCGGCACGGGCCTTTCCTGGCGCCTCGTCGACCGCCGGACCATCGCGCTCTACCGCCCCGGCGAAGCCGTTCCGGTCCAGGCCGTGGCTGACGGCTCGACCGCGCTTGAAACGGTCACGGTGGAAGGCGACCAGGCATGGGGCCCGGTCGGTGGGCTCGTCGCTACGCAGACCGGCGCGGCGACCAAGACCGGCGCGGACGTGCTGACGCTCGCCCAGTCCGTCACGACCGTCTCGCGCGAACAGGTGGAAAAGCAGGGCGCGCGCACCGTCGAGGAGGCGCTGAACTATTCCTCCGGCATCAACACCCAGATAGCCGGCCTCAACAACAGCCAGGACATCCTTTCCATCCGCGGCTTTTCCGGTGAGAACCAGTATCTCGACGGCCTCTCCATCCCGATGGGCACGCTGACGGGCGCGCGCATCGAGCCCTACGGCCTCGAACGCCTCGACCTCGTGCGCGGTCCTTCCTCCAGCCTCTACGGCGAGATGCCGCCCGGCGGCATCGTCAGCATGACGAGCAAGCGCCCGACCGGCGAGCCGTTCCGCGAGGTACGCCTGCAATACGGCAACAACGGACAGGCCAGCGCCGCTTTCGATCTCTCCGGGCCGGTCGATCCGGATCGGACGCTGCTCTATCGCCTGACGGGATTGACCAGCCTCGACGGTACGCAGGTGGATTTCGAGGACAGGAAGCGGATCTTTGTCGCACCGGCATTCACCTGGAAGCCGGACGAGGACACGTCCTTCACGCTGCTCGGCCAGTATCAGAAGGACCGCGGCCTGCAGGCTTTCCAGGTCCTGCCGGTCTACGGCACGCTCTGGGACAATCCGGGCTTCGGCAGCATTGCTCCCGATCTCTATCATGGCGAACCAAGCTTCGACCGCTATATCCATGAGCAATGGTCGGTCGGCTATGCCTTCGAGCACCGTTTCGACGAAACCTTCACGATCCGCCAGAACCTGCAAAGCCGCCGTCACAAGGTGGATTCCCACGCCGTCAGCTCGGCGACGCTCGATCCCGGCACCTCGCTCGGCTATGACCGCTGGCTCTCCGCCGAAACACAGGATGACAGCGTCTTCGCCGTCGACACCAGCCTGGAGGCGAAGTTCGACACCGGACCGTTCTCCCACACCGCCCTTCTCGGCATCGACTACCGGCGCTCGACGGGCGACTATACGTTCGCAACCGATGGCGGCGCCGCCGGCCTGACGCTCGATTTCTACAATCCCGTCTACAGCGGCAGCAGCGCCCTGGCCGTGCCGCTCGACCTGTGGAGCCACGACTGGCAGCAGCAGCGGCAGATCGGGGTCTATGCGCAGGACCAGATCCAGTTCGGCGGCTGGACCCTCGTGGCCAGCGGCCGCCAGGACTGGGCGGATGGACGATCACGCGACGAGATGACCGGCATCGATGGAACGCCGACGCGAAATTCGCGCTTCACCGGCCGCCTCGGCCTCAGTTACCTCTTCGACAACGGCATCGCGCCCTATGCCTCCGTCTCCTCATCCTTCAACCCCTTGAGCGGCAGCACCTTCGACGGCGCGCCCTTCGAGCCGACGACAGCGCTGCAATACGAGGCCGGCATCAAATACCGGCCGGAAGCCTTCGATGCCCTCTTCTCCGCCTCGGTCTTCGAGATCACACAGCAGAACATCCTGACGCCCGATCCCGATGCCGTCCATATCGCTGCCATGCCCTGGGCGAAGGTGCAGCTCGGCGAAGGCCGGGTACGCGGGCTGGAGCTGGAGGCACGCGGCGAGCTCGGCCACGGTTTCTCGCTGATCGGCGCCTATACCCACCTCCAGTCCGAGATCACCAGGGGTACCGGCGCCGACACTACCATCGGCAACGACCTGCCGACGACGCCGCGCCACCAGGCGGCGCTGTGGCTGGACTACACGGCGCAGGACGGCGCACTCGAAGGGGTCTCCATCGGCGGGGGCCTGCGCTACAAGGGTGCGAATTACGGCGATGCGGACAATGTCTTCAAGGCGCCGGGCGTCCTGCTGGCCGACGCAGCCATCCGCTACGACTTCAAGGCGCTCTCGCCGGACTACGAGGGCCTGACCTTCGCCCTCAACGCCTCGAACCTGTTCGACAAGGTTTACGTGGCCAATTGCCAGAGCGAAATCTCCTGCTCGTTCGGCTCGCGCCGCAGCGTGGTCGCCACGCTGAACTATCAATGGTGAACCGGACGATGGAAGACGGGGATCTCGCCGCATCGGTGGAGGCGCTGGTCGCCGCGAAGGTCGGCAACACGCAGCCCGGCTGCGTGGTTGGCCTTTATCGAGGGAGGGAGCTCGTGCATGCCGCGGGCTTCGGACTGGCGGAGCTTTCCACCGGCGCGGCGCTCGGCGCGGAAAGCCTCTTCAACATCGCCTCGACCTCCAAGCAGTTCACCGCCTTCGCGCTGCTGCTTCTCGCAGAGGACGGCGCGGTCGGGCTGGAGGACCCGGTGCGGCGCTACATTCCCGAGCTTCCGAGCTATGCGGACGCGGTGTGCCTGCGCCATCTCCTGCATCATACGGCAGGCCTGCGCGACTATGTGGCGCTCTGGCGGCTGAACGGCCGGGCCTTCAGCGACCGGGTGGAGAAGGGTGAGACGCTGGCGCTTATCGCCGCCCAGGAGGCGCCGAATGCACCGGCCGGCACAGACTACAGCTACAACAATACCGGCTATTTCCTGCTGTCGCTCGTCGTGGAGCGGGCAAGCGGGCGCTCGCTTGCCGAGTTCTCCCGCGCCCGCATCTTCGCGCCGCTCGGTATGGCCTCGACCGTCATCGTCGACCGCTATCCCGCCGATCTGCAAAACCTCGCCATCGGCTACAGCCGGGATGAGGACGGCGGCTTCGGCGTCGACGTCTCGCGCTGGGAGCCGACGGGCGACGGGCAGGTCCACACAACCATATGCGACCTCCAGCGCTGGCACGACAATTTTGCCCTCGCCATGGTGGGCGGCAAGTCCGCACTCGCCGCGCTGCGCATGCCGGGCCGGCTCGACGACGGACGGCCCCTTCCCTATGCTGGCGGGCTGGAGATCGGTCGCTTCGGCGCCCATCCCGCGGAACGCCACAGCGGCGGCTGGGCCGGTTACCGCAGCGAGTTCCTGCGGCTTGTCGATTGCGACCTCTCCGTCGCCGTGCTCGCCAATCGCTCCGACATCGACCCATCGGCCATCGCCGACGCCGCCGCGCGCCTTGCGCTCGACGAACGAGCCCCGGAAAGCCCCACCGAGCGGGCGCATGCCGGCCTTAGGCCCGGCTTCTATCGCAATATCCGCTTTACCGACCATGTCGCGGTCGATGCCCTCGACAATGGCCTCGTTCTCGACGATGGCTGGGAGGCGCAGCCGCTTTACATCGAAAGCGGACGGATCGTCGCCGTGGAAGACGGCCATCTCACGCTGTCGGGCAACGATGCCGAACTGACGATCGACAGCGGCGACGGCTGGGAAACCTACCGACCTTGCGAAAGATGGAGCCCGGATACAGCCGCCCTTGCAAACCTTGCCGGCCGCTACAGCAACGGGGAAACCGGCCTTGCCTACGAGATTGTCCTCACGGACGGCAGGCTGACGGCCGCCGGGCCGCTCGGCCCCCTGGCACTGACGCCGCAAGGGCCGCTGACCTTCTCGACGGATGGTCGCCCGGCCTTCCGTTTCGAGGATGGGGACCTCATCGTCGATATTGGCCAGCGGGTACGGCATGTGCGCTTTTCGAGGCAGGGCTGATGCATCGCCTGTTTCTCGTTCTGGCGCTGCTCGTCCTTCCACCCGTCGCCTGCGCCGCTCCAATTTCCCTCGTCGATGCGGCAGGCCGCACGGTCGAGCTTGCCGGCCCCGCCCGCCGCGTCGTGCTGGCCGATGCGCTCGATATCCTGACCCTGTCCTTCCTGCTCGACGATCCGCTCGCCCCCGTTGCCGGCTGGGCAGGCGCCGACCGGCTGGACGAGAACCTTGCCGCGCGCCTGCATCAGGGCTTCCCCTCCGCCGCGGCTGTGAAATCCGTCGGTCTCTCGGCCTCGGAACTCTCCGCCGAGGCAATCATCGCCGCTGCACCCGACCTGCTGATCGCCGGCGGCGGCACGACGCCCACCGACCCGGTGCTCGCCCGCATCGCCGAGGCGGGCATCGCCACCCTCTTCATCTATCCGCCGCCCGGCCGCATGGGCGAGCAGGGGGCGAACGTCGAGCGCGCCATCTCGCTGCTCGGCGCGGCATTCGGGACCGGGGAGCGGGCGGAACGCTTCATCACCTTCCACAGGGCGCGGATCGACCGCATTCGGGACCGCCTGCGCACGGTCGCAGACCGTCCGTCCGTCCTCGTCGAGGCGCATGCCGGCTCGCAGGATTGCTGCTGGTCGCCGGGTGCGGAGACCGACTATGTGGAATTTGCCGGCGGGCGCAATCTCGGCGCCGGCCTGTCGGGCATCGAGGCCGGCCGGCTCAGCCTGGAATATATCATCGCTGCCGATCCCGACGTCGTCATCGGCACGGGCGGCATCCACATGCGCCCGGAGGGCGGGCTGGTTCTCGGCGCGGGCGTTTCCGCCGGGGAAGCGGCGCAATCCTTCGCCCGTATCCGGGCGCGGCCCGGCTTCGACACGCTGACCGCCGTGCGCACGGGGCGGGTCTACGGCATCTGGCACCAGTTGCTCGGCACGCCCTTCGATCTCGTCGCGCTGGAGGCCATGGCGCGCTGGATTCACCCGTCCCTTTTCGCCGACCTCGATCCGTCGGCGACGCTTCGCGCGATCGATGGCTTCACCGCGCTGCCGCTTTCCGGCAAGTTTCTGATCGAGCCCGCGTCGTGAATGGGCTCGTTGCCGCTCACCGCCGTATACGCCGGCGCCGCTCGCTGCTGGTCGCGATCATGGTGGTGCTGCTCTGTCTCGGCCTTTGCCTCGACCTTGCCACCGGCCCTGCCGGGGTACCCGTCCGCGAGGCTCTGGCAAGCCTCCTGCGCCTTGGCGACGTGCCCCTCTCGACGGACGTGATCGTCTGGCGGGTGCGCCTGCCCATGGCGACGATGGCGGTTCTGGTCGGGGCCGCGCTCGGACTTGCCGGCGTCGAGATGCAGGCAGTGCTCGACAATTCGCTCGCCGAACCCTTTACGCTCGGCGTCTCGGCCGCGGCAGCGCTGGGAGCCGCCCTTGTCATCGTTCTCGGCCTCGGCCTTCCCGGCCTCGCCGGCGCCTGGCTGGTGCCGGCCAACGCCTTCTTCTTCTCACTCGGCGCGCTCTTCCTGTTGCAGATGGCGCTGCGCCTGCCGGGCGCCGACACGCAGACGCTGGTGCTGTTCGGCGTGGCGCTCGGCTTTTGCGCCGGCACGGCACTATCCCTGCTCCAGTTCGCCGCCTCGCCCGATGCTCTGCAGCAGCTCGCCTTCTGGAGCATGGGCAGCCTGTCGCGCAGCGACTGGCCGGGCGTCGGCGCCCTTTCCGCCCTGCTCCTGGCCGTCCTGCCCTTTTCCCTGCGCAGCCGCTGGGCGATGACCATGCTGCTTCTCGGCGAGGAGCGGGCGCGCGGGGCGGGCATCGACGTCAATCGCCTGCGCCGCCGCGCATTGCTGCGTATAGGCCTTCTGGCCGCCGGCGCCGTCTCCTTCGTCGGCATCATCGGCTTCGTCGGCCTTGCCGCTCCGCATATGGCGCGCCTTGCGGTGGGTGAGGATCATCGCCATCTCGTGCCGGCGAGCCTGCTTACGGGCGCGCTGCTGATGTCCTCTGCCTCCGTCGTCTCGAAGGTGCTGGTGCCCGGCATTCTCCTGCCGGTCGGCATCGTCACGGCGCTGATCGGCCTGCCACTCTTCATCGCCCTGATCGCGCGGCGGGGCCGAAGCGCATGAGCGGCGAACTTCTGGTCGAAAACGTACGCATCGTCTACGGCCGCCAGCCGGCGATCGACGGCGTCGACCTGCCGCCGCTCCGTCCGGGCGAACTGGTCGCGCTGGCGGGACCGAACGGCGCCGGGAAGACGACGCTGATGAAGGCGATCGGCGGGCTGGCCCACCATGAGGGGCGGGTGACGCTTGCCGGCCGGCCGCTCTCTGCACTCGGCGCCCGCGAGCGTGCCGCCCTTGTCGGCTACATGCCACAGGTCCTGCCGGCGACGATCTCGCTCACCGTGCTTGAAAGCGTGATCCTCACGCTCGACGGCGCGCCCCGCCGACAGGAAGCGCCTGCCGATGTCCGTGCCGCCGCCCTTCTGGAGCGGCTCGGTCTTGCCGGCATTGCGCTGAAGCCGCTTCGGGCGCTTTCCGGTGGCGAGCGGCAGATGGCGGCGTTCGCGCAGGCCGTCGCCTGCGATCCCCCGCTTCTTCTTCTCGACGAGCCGGTGAGCGCGCTCGATCCCGCACGGCAATTCCTCGTCATGGCCATGGCCCGCCGGGCGGCCGCGGAAGGCCGCATCGTGCTCGTGGTGCTGCACGACCTCGCGCTCGCCTGCCAATGGGCCGACCGGATCATCCTGCTGCGCGAAGGTCGCCTCCACGCCTGCGCCTCCCCCGACCGGGCGGTGACACCGCAAGCGCTGCGCGCGGTCTACGGTGTCGACGCCCGCGTGGAACGCTGCTCCCGCGGCCGTGTGCAGATCATGGTGGACGGCATATCGGCGACGCGTACTTCCTGGACCATGTCGGGGGGACCGGATCCTGATATCGACGGCGCTCTCGATGTCGAGGCCGGCGGAACGGTTGTTTGATCCGACGGTTTGATGGTGTTTTGGTTCAACCAGGCTTCAATCCCATGCGCGCTGCATGCCAGGACGCCTCGGCTCGTGATGATATGCCCAGTTTGCGGTAGATGGACTTGAGATGGGTCGCCACGGTCGCCTCGGCCATGCCGAGCTGGCTGGCGACATCGACGTTGCGCAGACCGCGGCTGATGAAGGCAAGCACCTCCTTTTCGCGCGCGGTCAACTCACCATCTTCATTGGCGGCCGGGCCGGTGTGCCGAAAATGCTCCATGAGGCGCTGCGCGATCGATGGCGATAGCGCGGGGATGCCCTCGGCCAGCTGGGAGAGCTGCCGGGATATGCGCTCGGCCGGCTGCTCCTTGAGGAGATAGCCGTTCGCGCCGACCGACAGGGCGGCCACGATATTGGCGTCGTCGCCCATGACGGTGGTGATGACGCAGAGTGCCTCCGGCCGGCTGCTTCTGAGTTCACGCAGGACGTCGATGCCGGACCCGTCGGGAAGGCCGAGGTCGATCAAGGCGACGTCCGGGTCGACACGCCTGATTTCGGCGAGGGCGGCCCGCACGCTGTCGGCATAGACGATCTTACAGCCCGGAAAGGCTTCGGTCGCGATCACCGCCAGCCAACGACTGGTTTCAACGACGTCCTCCACAATCAGAACTATGGACATGGGGGCAACCTCGTCAGGACGAAAACACAACACTGAGCCGCGTGCCGGGATCGGCCTGGTCGATCTCGAAGCTGCCGCCGAGCGCACTGATGCGGGTACGGATACTGGCGAGGCCGTTGCCTTTACCGTCATCGCCATTCTCGATCCCGCGGCCGTCATCGCAGACGTCAACCGACACATGCCCGCTGCGACAAGCGATGGTGATCGACACCGCCGTCGCGTTGGCATGTCGAATGACGTTGCTCACCGCCTCGCGAACGATGGAGCACAAGGTCTGCGCGATGGCCGGCGGCATGGCCGTATAATGGTCGTCGGCCGTTTCCCATTTCAGGACGATTCCTGCATCTTCGAGCCGCTCGGCGGTTTCGATACGAAGTTCGGCCAGCGTCTCGTCCAGAGGCCGTGTCGCGCCGAAGGCGTTGTTGATGATGATGCGGAAATCGGTCAGGGCGTCGCGGATCAATGCGTTCTTGCGCGCCTCGCCGGTGCTGTGGAGGGCGCTGAGCATCTTGGCCCCGATATTGTCGTGCATGTCGCGCGAAATGCGCGCGCGCTCCTCCGCGACGCCTTCCTCGCGCGCCTGCCGGCTGCGGATGGCGTGGTCCAGCATCATGCACAACTCGCGCGCCAGCTTCTGGTCGTCGCGGGAGAACAGCTTGCGCCCGGCATGGGCGTAGACAAGCGTGACCGGCCTGACGTCGCCGAAGCCGGGCAGCGCCAGCGTCAGGCCATCATTGCGGATTGCCGGGTCGCTGGGAATACTGTCCTCAGCGACACCCTCGATGCGGAGAGGGTTGAAGGCGCGCGCGAGCAGGACGGTCCAGCGCGCGTTCTGGTCAGCACCGGGGGGCGACAGGGCTACGTCCACGGTCTGCTGGAACAGGGCACCGTGGTCGATGGTGCGCTGAACAATACGTCGATGAAGGGCGTCACGCAGTGGCAGATAGAGTAGAGCCACCGCCACCAGCGACAGGCCGAGGGCGGGAATGCGATCGAGCGACAGCACGAAAATCAGGAAGGCGTCGAGCAGGACGAGCAGCAGTGCGCCGGCGACATAGAACAGGACGCCGAAGGCCCAGCCTTCGAGCTCGAACAGCCGGTAACGCGCGACGCCGATGGCGACGCCGCCATAAACGATGATGAACAGAAGAAAGGCGGGCGCCTGGGCGAGCGCGGGCTCAAGGCCAAGCACATTGGGCAGTATAATGAGCGAAGTGAAGCTCCCGGTACCGAGAGCGACGGAGAGAGCGAACCAACGCATTGCCGCTCGTGTTACCGGGTCATCCCGCGTCATGCGGTATTGCAGCACGGCAGCCGGAAAGAAGAGGAGCATGAGGATCAGCACCGGCAGGTGAAAGCCGAAGGGTGGGCCGTCGAAGGCGATCCAGGCAGTATCGGCAATCCACAAAGCACCGAACAAAACCGCCAGCGCGATGAGGACAGCGGGTGGGACGAGGCGGTGCGGATAGGCGTAGAACAGCGCCAACATGGAGACGGCGAATGTCAGAGCCCCGAAATGGTCGGTTGCCGCGAGCCATCGGAACAGAGTCGGATCGAGCGCCAGTTCGCGCGTGCTGTAGATAGCGGCCGGGAAGATCATGATGAGGAGGCCGACACCGCCTATCGCCATGAGCCAGCCGCCCAGGTCGCGCATGCGCAGGCTCCAGACCCAGGCGCCGATGAGAAAGCCGGCCACGCCGGCGAACATCTGCGTCCAGAAGGCGAGCGGCAAGGACGTGAACGGTCGCCTTGGCGCGGGTGTGATCGTCTCGGTGGTCATGCCGCCGGGACGGAGCCCGAGCGAGACGGTCTGCTCCAGAAGCCGTTCGCGCAACTGCCCCTGCCGCACCAGCATGCGTTCGTAGCTGGCATAGGTATCGAGCGTGTCGGGTTCCTCGACAAGATCGTTCAGCTCCAGAACGATCTTGTCCACCGAGTAGAGGATCTGGCCGGGACGGATGGCGGCTGCTGGGCCGTTCGCGGCCACATTGGCAATGCGGATCGCCGTGCCCGAGGAATATCGCTCAAGGCGAAGGCCGAGCCAAGGCTGGTTCATGGCGACATAGACGACGGCAAGCGCCAGCGCGGCGGCACAGGCGGTCGCGAGGCTCGTGACGATTGTGGGTGTCGTCGCCTTGGATAGTGCCGCCGTCGCCGATCCTCCCCTTTCCCTTCCCGGCAATCTAGCCCGATTTCCCGAAGGTTACAGCTACCCTGAACAGGGGATGGCGGGATGATGCCGCTTGCCGCCTTATCGTAGGGGGAACCCGGCGCGGGAGCGCGGTCGGGCTGTTTTCGACGAGGGGCGCATGCGTTATCGAATCCGAACCACAAGGCTGCTTGCCTGCACCGCAATCGGCGTGTCGACGGCGGCACTGGCGGCCGCAGCGGCGGAACTGCTGCCGGTGACGCCGCCCGACGACAAGGGCGTGATCGTCGGCGGCGTCTCCGCCGACGGTTCGGTGGTCGTCGGCACCCTCAATCCTTGGTCGGCCACGTCTCGCAGCGGGTTCGTGTGGACGCAGCCCGACGGCATGCGCCTGATCGGCGATGCCACTCTCGGCGGTACATATACCCAGAGGTTCACGGCAACGGGCGTGTCGAATGACGGCGGCGTCATCGTCGGTCAAGCGTCGGTCGACATGTTCGCCGGAGGCGAGACTGGATGGTGGTCGCGCGCCTATATGTGGACAGACGCAGGCGGGTTCGCCGACCTCGGCGTCCTCGATGGCCATGCCACGTCGAACGCGTTGGGTGTTTCCGGCGACGGGCAGGCCGTCGTCGGCCTGTCATACGATCTTTACGGCATAGCCCGCGGCTTTCGCTGGACGCAGGCCGAAGGCATGGTCGATATCGGTGAATTCTCCGCCGGCTATCCCTTCATGGCCGCCAGCTACGATGGTTCGGTCGTAGCCGGCAACACGGCGAGCGGATACCTGTCGCGCGCCTCGGTCTGGAGGAAAGCGAGCGGTCAGATCGAAAGCCTGCCCCTGCTCAACGGCGGCACTCAATCCATCGCGCGAGACATTTCCGACGACGGACGGGTCATCGTCGGCCAGGCCCACAACGGCGCGAGCGGCAAGATGCACGCCGTACGCTGGGTGGACACCGCTCCCCAAGACCTGACGACGCCGGGCTCGGGCCTCGGCGACAATTATTCCTTCGCCTTCGGCGTTTCCGGCAATGGCGAAGTGGTCGTCGGCGAGACGCAGATCGACAATACCACCACGCAGCGCGGCTTCCGCTGGACGGAGGGCGACGGGATGCAGACCGTCGAGGACTGGCTGCGCGATAGCGGGGCAACAATCGTCACCGACATCACCTATGCCGCCCGCGCGACCAATTGCAACGGCAGCGTCGTGGTGGGTGAAACCGGCGCCGCGACCGGCCAGAACCAGATGTTCATCGCGCGCGGCAACGGCACCGGGTCCGCGACCTGCGACGGCACAACGGGAGGCGGCGATACTGGCGGTGGCGACACAGGCGGCGGCGATACCGGGGGCGGAGACACTGGAGGAAGCGACACTGGTGGCAGCGACACCGGAGGCGGAGATACTGCCGGCAGCGACACCAGCGGTGATGATACCGGGGGTGGAGGCGCTGGCGGCGTCGGCCTGATCATTGTGGACGAATACAACGCCAGCCTGGCCGATACCGGCGCGGCCAACGCGGCCATGCTCGGCAATGTCAATCTGCTCCTCAACGGCGCCGGGAGCCGCCCGCTCGACCGGCGCGCCGACCCCGGCAAGGCGATTGCCTGGATCGGCGGCGATTGGGGCCGCATCGACGTTAGCGGCGATGATGGCGGCATCGGCGTCGGCGAGATCGGCGTCGGCTACAATTTCGGCGCCGTGCAGGTCAATGCGGCGGCCGGCTACACGCGCTTCGACCAGTCCCTTGCCTTCGGCGGCAACGCCGCTCTTTCCGCGGGCTATGTGAAGGTGGAGGCCCTTTCCCAGCTCTATGCCACGGACAATGGCGGGCTTTGGGGCGCCCTGACCGCCTCCGGCATGTGGGGCAACGCCGACTTCACCCGGAACTATATGAACGGGGGCGTGGTCGACTCTTCGGTCGGCTCGACGGATGCGTCCGGCTACGGGGTTCGCGGCCGCCTACAATGGGAAAACGCCATTCAGTATTTCTCACCCTATGCCGACCTCTCGTATTCGCGGGGATGCTTCGACGCCTATCGCGAGACCGGCGGCGGTTTCCCGGCTGCGTTCAACAAGCTCTGCGACGCCTCGACCGAACTGCGCTACGGCTTCGACGTCACCTATCCCGTCACCGATGCGCTCCGGCTGATCGGCACGCTGGAGGGGGTGCATCGCTTCGAGCACAAGAGCGCCAACGTGACCGGTCAGGCGATCGGCCTCTATGCGTTCAATCTCGGCAGCGTCACCTACCAGCAGGATTGGCTGCGCGCCGGAGCAGGCTTCGAGGCCGACATCGGCGCGTCGACGCTTTCGCTCACGGGCAATGCGACAACACAGTCGAACGGCCCAAAAGCGTGGATCGCCGCCAACTGGCGCATGACGTTCTAGGTAGGATTAAGACGACATGAGCCGACTTTTATTGCGAGCGCGGCGGCGCTAGTGTTCAGCGACAAGGCTAATGCTGGACCGAGAGAATATCAGAGCGACAACTACGGCCATGAGGCATAGCAGGGGTCGGCAAATGGCGACTACGTGCCCCTGAGCTTTTTATGGAATCTTCAAAATTCGGGGGCAGAGCCCTACGAGAAGACCACAAGCTACGCCGATCAAGTCACCGGCGACGGGCGTGGGTATCATCCCTGCGGCACGGCCGCAGGCGAACAGGCCGCAGCGGAAGAATCCACCGATTGCCGAGCCGGCCCATATCCGTTTCATGGCAAGGGTCCGGCAGATTGCGACGACAGGTTGACAATCCTTAACGCGCTGAACATCCTTCCCGTCTTTATTCGGGAGGATCTTATGAGCATTTCGATTACTCGCCGCGCCTTTACCATCGGTGCCGCCGCCGCGGGATTTGCAGCAACCGGCTTTGCGCCGGCCCGTGCACAGCAGGCCTTCTTTCGTATCGGGACGGGCGGCACGTCGGGGACCTATTATCCCGTCGGCGGCCTGATCGCCAATGCGATCTCGGCAACGGGGCCGGCGGGCGTCGAGGGGCTCGTCTCCACCGCGGTGTCCTCGAACGGCTCGGTCGCCAATATCAGCGCCATCCAGTCGGGCGCCTCCGAATCCGGCTTCACGCAATCCGACGTCGCCTACTGGGCCCACTCGGGAACGGGCCTTTATGAAGGCAAGGGCAAGGTCGAGGAGCTGCGCTTGATCGCAACGCTCTATCCCGAAACCATCCATCTCGTCGCCCGTGCCGATGCCGGCATCAAGTCGGTGGCGGACCTGAAGGGCAAGCGCGTCTCCCTCGACGAACCCGGCTCCGGCACCATCGTCGATGCGCGGCTCGTGCTCGGAGCCTATGGCCTGACGGAGAAGGACGTCGAGCCGGAATACCTCAAGCCCGGCCCGGCCGGCGAGCGCCTGCAGGACGGTGCGCTCGATGCCTATTTCTTCGTCGGCGGCTATCCGACCGGCGCCATCGTCGAGCTTGCCAGCACCAACAACATCACGCTCGTACCGATCTCCGGCCCGGAGGCCGACAAGCTCCTGTCGGAACAGAAGTTCTTCTCCACCGATACCGTGCCGGACGGCACCTACAAGAATGTCGGCGAGACCAAGACCATATCCGTCGCCGCCCAGTGGGTGACGAGCGCCAAGCAGTCCGACGACCTCGTCTACAACATCGTCAAGTCGCTTTACAGCGAGGAGACCCAGAAGGCACTGCAGGCCGGTCACGCCAAGGGCAAGCTCATCACGCTGGAGAATGCGGTCACCAGCGCCGGCATTCCGTTCCACCCCGGCGCGGAGAAGTTCTACAAGGAAGTCGGCGCCCTGAAATAGGCTCCCGGGACAGACTGACAACGGCGGGGCGGAAGGCAAGCCTTCCGCCCCTTCTGTCTCAAAGAGTCAAAAAGGGAACCGGCATGAGCGACGGCGGCAGCGACAAGATCAAACTTTCCGGCATGGAATTCGACGAGGAGAAGGCGCGGGAACTGGAGGAGAAATTCGACTCCGAGATCCGCTTCCGGCCCCTGACGCCGGCTGCCGGCTGGCTGGTCGGCTTCCTGCTGGTCGCCCTGTCGCTGTTCCACTACTACACCGCCGGCTTCGGCCTCCTGCAGGAGATGCTTCACCGGGGCATCCATCTGTCGATGGTCCTGGCTCTGGTCTTCCTCGTCTTCCCCATGGTGAAGACGGGCTATGACGCCCCCGCGCAATCCAGCCTGCTGCGCCCGCTCGGCATATCCGTCTTCGACTGGCTTTTGGCGATCGCCGCCGTGGTGGTCGTCATGCATGTGCCGATGATCCCGCTCGACGACCTTGCCTTCCGCGTCGGCAATCCGACGCGGCTGGACGTGGTTCTCGGTCTCATCCTCATCGTGCTCCTGCTCGAGGCGACGCGCCGCTCTGTCGGCATTCCGCTGCCCATCATCGCCGTGATCTTCATGGCCTATGCGCTGTTCGGGCCCTATATGCCGAGCATCCTCATCCATCCAGGCGCATCCGTCTCCCAGCTCGTCGACCATCTCTACCTGACGACGCAGGGCATCTACGGCATCGCCCTCGGTGTCGTCGCCACCTACGTCTTCCATTTCGTGTTGTTCGGCGTCTTTGCCACCCGCATCGGCCTCGGCCAGCTCTTCCTCGACTGCGCGGCGTGGGTCGCCGGCCGCTATGCAGGCGGCCCCGCCAAGGTGTCGATCTTCGGCTCGGCGCTGTTCGGCATGATCTCCGGCTCGTCGGTCGCCAACACCGTCACCGTCGGCTCGCTGACCATCCCGGCAATGATCCGCCTCGGCTACAAGAAGCATTTCGCCGCGGCGGTCGAAGCGGCCTCCTCGACGGGCGGGCAGGTGACGCCGCCGATCATGGGCGCGGCCGCCTTCCTGATGATCGAGTTCCTGGAGCTGCCCTACACGACCATCATCCTGGCGGCCATCGTGCCGGCCTTCATGCATTTCTTCGGCGTCTTCATGCAGGTGCATTTCGAGGCCAAGCGCACCGGCCTTCGCGGCCTCAGGCCAGACGAAATGCCCGACGTGGTCGAGGCGCTGAAGCGGGACTGGCCAACAGTCATTCCGCTCGTCGTCCTCATCGGCGTCCTGCTCTCAGGGTTCACCCCCTATCTCGCCGCCTTCTGGGGCATCACCATGTGCATCGTCGTCGGCCTTCTCAACCCGCGGCGGCGCATGTCGGTCGCCGAGATCGTGGTGTGCCTGCGCGACGGAGCCAAATATGCGCTCGCCGTCGGCGCGGCCGCCGCCACGGTCGGCGTCGTCGTGGGCGTTGTGACGCTGACGGGCGTTGGCTTCAAGCTATCCTATATCGTCACCTCGACGGCAGGACATCTTTCGCTGCTGTTCAGCACCTTCATTCCCGAGATGATCTTCTCCACGCAGGGCCTGACGCTGCTGTTTACCCTGCTGATGACCGGCGTGGTGTGCATCCTCATGGGCTGCGGCATTCCGACGACGGCCAACTACATCATCATGGTGACCATCGCGGCACCGGCGCTGGTCATGCTCGGGGTCGAGCCCATCGTCGCCCACTTCTTCGTCTTCTATTACGGACTGCTGGCGGACATCACGCCGCCCGTGGCGCTTGCCGCCTATGCGGCGGCGGGCATGGCCGGCTCGGACCCGTTCAAAACCGGCAACACGGCCTTTCGCCTTGGTCTCGGCAAGGCGCTCGTGCCCTTCGTCTTCGTCTTCTCCCCGTCCCTGCTCCTGGTGACGAAGGGGTTCAACTGGCCGGACTTCTTCCTGGCGTTTACCGGCTGCATCCTCGGCATCACCTGCCTCGGCGCCGCGCTGTCGCGCTATCTGCTGGTGCGCACGCGCTCGTGGGAAAATGCACTTCTGGTGCTGGCCGCGCTGCTGCTCGTCGCGCCGGAACTCTATTCGTCGCTGCTCGGCGTCGCCCTGTTCATCCCCGTCCTCATCCGCCATTGGCAGGCGCGCCATTCCGACGAAGCCCAACCCGCCTGAGGCTCCGCGTCATCGGCAGAGCCAGCGGTGGCCGGTGACCGGCGAGCGAGAAGATTGGCACGTGTGAATTCGGCATGATCTTGCCGAGACGACCGAGGTTTCGGCAATTTTCCGCCTGAATAACCCGCCGAGCGCCGGCCACCGCACGAAAATACAATGACTTACGCTTGGCCCGGCTCTTGCTGGATTGCTGGACGGCGCGGAGGGAGAGAGCCGCGCCGATTCACACCACGGGAGGATTTTCCATGAAGCAAATCATGCAACGTATCGCCATCACCGCGATCGCCGGCCTGTCCATCGCCCTGCCGGGCACCTCGGCAAGAGCGGACGAATTCATCAACATCCTGACGGGCGGCACGTCCGGCGTCTATTATCCGCTCGGCGTCGCGCTGTCGAAGATCTACGGCGACAAGATCGAGGGCGTACGCACCCAGGTGCAGGCGACCAAGGCCTCGGTCGAGAACCTCAACCTCCTGCAGCAGGGCCGCGGCGAGATCGCCTTCGCATTGGGCGACTCCGTCAAGCTCGCCTGGGAAGGCAATGCGGAGGCCGGTTTCAAGGCGCCGCTCGACAAGCTGCGCGGCATCGCAGCCATCTACCCGAACTACATCCAGATCATGGCGTCCAAGGAATCCGGCATTGCCACACTCGCCGACTTCAAGGGCAAGAGCCTTTCGGTCGGCGCGCCGAAGTCGGGAACGGAACTCAATGCCCGCGCCATCCTGACGGCGGCCGGCATGAGCTATGACGACCTCGGCAAGACGGAATATCTGCCCTTCGCCGAATCCGTCGAGCTGATGAAGAACCGTCAGCTCGACGCCACGCTGCAATCGGCCGGTCTCGGCGTTTCCTCCTTCAAGGACCTCGCAACGTCGCTCGACGTGCAGATGGTGGCCGTGCCGGAAGACATCGCCACCAAGCTGGGCGCGCCCTACATTGCCGCAACCGTTCCGGCCGGCACCTACGAGGGGCAGGACAAGGACGTTCCGACCGTTGCCGTCGTCAACTTCCTCGTGACCCATTCCGACGTTTCCGACGAGACCGCCTACCAGATGACCAAGCAGCTCTTCGAGAACCTGCCGGCCATGGTCGCGGCTCACAAAGCGGCCGAACAGATCGACCTCAAGCAGGCTCTGAAGGGCATGCCGATCCCGCTGCATCCGGGGGCAGAGCGCTACTACAAGGAAAAGGGGCTGCTCTGACCGTCAGGGACCCATGCGGCGATGGAGGATCGCCGCATGGAGACCCGATATCCAATCATCTCCCGGGAGGAACCTATGCACGACACCCATGGACCGGCCGGCGATGCCGCCGCCGAGCTCAGCAAGCATGACGCGCTCGCGGGCGCTTTTCCCGCCACGACGGAAGGACGCCTGCTCTTCGCGATCGCCTTCCTGTTCTCCGTCTTTCAGATCGCGACCGCCGCGCATCTGCTCGATCCGCCGAGCCAGCTCGTCCGGGCGATCCATGTCGGTTTCGTCACGGTGCTGATCTTTCCGCTGCTCGCCGCCATATCCGGCAAGGGCACGGCCGTGCGCGCCATCGCCTGGGGCCTTTCGGTTCTCGGCGCGGCCGTCGCCTTCTATCAATGCTACGAATATGCCGATCTCCTGGTGCGCGCGGGCGATCCCCTGCCGCAGGACATGGTCTTCGGGGTCATCGCCATCGGCGTCGTCTTCGCCGCCGCATGGGTGCTGATGGGGCCGGCGCTGCCGATCATCTCCGGCGTCTTCCTCGCCTATTGCCTTTTCGGCCAGTACCTGCCCTCGCCGCTCAATCATCGCGGCTATGCCTTCTCGCAGGTCATCGACCACATGGCCTATGGTACGGAAGGCATCTACGGCATTCCGACGCTGGTTTCCTCCAGCTACATCTTCCTCTTCATCCTCTTCGGCGCCTTCCTCGAGAAGGCAGGCATGATCCAGCTCTTCAACGACGTCTCGCTCAGCCTCGTCGGGGCGCGGCGCGGCGGGGCGGCAAAGGTGGCGATCATCTCGTCCGCACTGATGGGCACGATTTCCGGCTCGGGCGTCGCCAATGTGGTCACCACCGGCCAGTTCACCATTCCGCTGATGAAACGCTTCGGCTACCGCTCGGCCTTTGCCGGCGGCGTGGAGGCCACCGCCTCCATGGGCGGGCAGATCATGCCGCCGGTCATGGGCGCCGTCGCCTTCATCATGGCCGAGACGCTGGGCGTGGAATACCACGAGATCGTCAAGGCCGCGATCATTCCGGCCATCCTCTACTTCGCCTCCGCCTTCTGGATGGTGCATCTGGAAGCCGGCAAGCGCGGGCTGCTCGGCCTGCCGCGCAATGAGCTGCCCTCGGCCCGCGCCGCGATCATGGAGGGATGGTATCTGGTCCTGCCGCTCGGCGCGCTCATCTGGCTGCTGTTTTCCGGCTACACGCCGCTCTTCGCCGGCACCGTCGGCCTCGGCTTCACGATGCTGCTCATTCTCGGCGGCTCCATCGCCATCGGCCTGCCCTCGACGGCCGTGCGGGTCATCTTCTGGATCGGCCTCGGCCTCGTGGCCGCCAGCTTCTTCGAGTTCGGCATAAAGGTGGTGATCCTGGCGCTGGCAGCGCTGATCGTTGCGAATGCACTCTGGAAGGGTGGGCGCGAAACGCTCATCGTCTGCCGCGACGCGCTTGCAGAAGGCGCCAAGACCGCCCTGCCCGTGGCGATCGCCTGCGCGCTCGTCGGCATCATCATCGGCACCATGACGCTGACCGGCGCGGCAAACACCTTCGGCCAGTTCATCGTTTCGGTCGGCGGCAAGAGCCTCTTCCTGTCGCTGCTCCTGACGATGGTGACATGCCTCGTGCTCGGCATGGGCATTCCGACGATCCCGAACTACATCATCACCTCGTCGATCGCGGGGCCGGCGCTTCTCGAACTCGGCGTGCCGCTCATCGTCAGCCACATGTTCGTATTCTATTTCGGCATTCTCGCCGACCTGACGCCGCCGGTGGCGCTCGCCTGCTTCGCCGCCGCGCCGATCGCCCGCGAAAGCGGCCTGAAGATATCCATCGAGGCCATCAAGGTCGCGGCGGCCGGCTTCGTCATCCCCTTCATGGCCGTCTATTCGCCCGCGCTGATGCTCCAGGACGGCGGAGCGCTCGCCGCCTCCGTCGGCTATCCGGCCGCGGTCGTCTACATCGTCGTCAAGACGGGCTTCGCCATCGGCCTCTGGGGGGCCGCGGTGGTCGGCTTCGCCGCCATCCGGCTCACGATCGCCGAACGGGCGCTCGCCACCGTCGCCTCCTTCAGCATGCTCGCGGCGCTGCCGCTGACGGACGAGGTGGGCTTTGCCCTCGGCGCCCTCTTCGCCTTCATCATCTGGCGCAAGGCGAAGGCGGCAGAGCCGCCGGCAACCACGCCGCGTCCGGCATGAGCATGTCGGTCTGCATTGCCGGCGGCAAGGCTATCGCCGTTGCCGCCGGCCTCTTCACCCTCAGCTGGACCCATTCGGTGGAAAAGATCGCCTGGCAGGAAAGCTGGGCGGCGACCAAGGACGGGCTGGTGCTGAAGGAGGCACGCGTCAAGGGATCGGGCGCGGGCATGGATCCCGGCGAGGGCGCACGGCTACAGGACGGCTGGTGGGTGTGGGAGCCGCATGTCCCGCCGCTGCCGGAACTCGTCCTCGCCGCATCCGGCGCGACCGTTTCCGGCTGGACGCTCTGCGATGCGGACGGTTGCCGGGAATTCGGCCGGGAGCGCCAGGCGTCCCTCGTGCTGCGCCCCTGCACAGGCATAGAGGCCGGAAAGGAAACCGGAGAGTGAAGCCCGCGCGTGAATCGGGTCGGCCTTGCCATTCTCCTGTTCTTTCCGTCCGGAACTGGCGTTAAGGTCATGGACAAGAGGACACAAGGACGGATCGGCCCGAGAATGACGCGCACCATCGGTCGCATGACGATCGGCATGCTCATCGCAACGTGCGCCGCGCCGTTCGTCGCCTACGATCTTGCGAACGGCGTTGCGGTCGGCTCGCTCGAAAGCCAGCTCCAGCGCAGCCTCGTCCTGACCAACCGGACGATCGGGACGGAGATCGAGCGCTTCCGGTATCTGCCGATGGTGGTCGGCGAGGATGCGCGCATCCGCGCGGTGGCGGACCCTGCCCGCAGCGAAGCCTCGCTTGCCGCCGCTAACAGCTATCTGGAGACCATCGTGCGGGAGGCCGGCGCCGCCGACCTCTATGTGCTGGACGAGCAAGGCATCACGCTCGCGGCAAGCAACCATGCAACGCCGGAGAGCTTCGTCGGGCAGGACTACAGTTTCCGCCCTTACTTCCGCAACGCGATGCGTAAAGGCGAAGGCCGCTATTATGCCATCGGCGTGACCACCAGGAAGCCCGGCTATTTCCTCGCCTCGCGGATCGACATCGCCGGCAAGCCGCCTCTCGTGGTCGTCGTCAAGGCGGACCTGTCGCCGCTGGAGCTGGCCTGGGAGGCGGCCGGCGTGCAGACCGCCATCGCCGACCAATGGGGCATCGTCTTCCTGTCGGGCAATCCGGACTGGAAGTACCGGCCGCTCGTCCCGCTCGGGAAGCACGCCTCCGAACGGCTTGCCGCCGAACGCACCTATGAAGGCGCCGATCTTGCGGCGCGCGCGCCGATCCTGCCGGATGAAACAGGCCTTCCATCGGGCACGGCGGAAGACCCCGCCCTCACGCTTCGCGAGGGCAAGGACCGCCTGCTTGCCCGCTTCTCGACGGTCGAGCCGGACGGCTGGCGCGTGCTGGCGGCGACCAGCACCGCCGATACCGGAAAGCTCGCCGGCTTCTGGGCGCTCGCCACGCTGATCGCCGGTCTCCTGGCGACCGGCGCCCTCTATTTCCTCCACCAGCGCGCCCAGCTCATCCGCATGCGGCTGCGGCAGGGCCAGTTGCTCGAGCGCATGGTGGCCGAGCGCACGCAGGACCTCGCCCTGGAAATCGACCTGCACCGGAAAACCGAGGAGGAGCTGCGCCGCACGCAGGAAGGCCTCATCCATTCGGCGAAGATGGCGGCCCTCGGGCGCATGTCGACAGCGATCGTGCATGAGGTAAGCCAGCCGCTCGCCGCCCTCGATGCGACGCTGGCGACAGCCGGCGTGCTGGCCGGCAAACAGGCGGCAGAGGCCGCCGGCGAGCGCATCGTCGACGCGCGGTCCCTCGTCAAGCGCATGCAGCGCACGGTCAAGCACCCGAAGACCTTCGCACGCAAGGATGCCTCGGAGCTGGAGGACGTCTCCATCGACACGGTCATCCGCAACGTGGTGGACCTTGCCGCCCCGCGCGCCAAAACCCTCGGCGTCACGCCGGTCATCGAGGCTGAGACCCCCTCGCCCGTGGTAAGGGCCGTCGCGCTGAAGCTGGAACAGGCGATGCTCAATCTCCTGCTGAACGCGCTGGACGCGGTGGAGGGACGCCCCGATCCGTCCATCCTCATCCGGCGCACGCAGGACGAGGCTCACGTCGCGGTCGCGATCATCGACAACGGGTCCGGCATCGCGCCGGAACATCGCGGCCGCATCGCCGAGCCCTTCTTCACGACGAAGCTGACGGGGGAAGGTCTCGGCCTCGGCCTGTCGATCGCCACGACGATCGTGCGCGAATGCGGCGGCGAGATCCGCTTCGCCGAGGTGCCGGGCGGAGGAACCTCCGCCACCATCTGCGTGCCGCTCGGCAAACGCGGCACCGCCCGCCTGGAGGCCGCGCAATGAGCCGCGGCCGCATCCTGCTCGTCGACGACGACCGCGACCTCCTGAAGGCCGCGGCGGACTGGCTTGCCGTCAGCGGCTTTTCCGTCGACGCGTTCCACCGGCCGGAGGAAGCTTTCGCGGCCGCGCTGCACGAGGAGCCGGACGTCGTGGTCACCGACGTGCGCATGCCCGGCATCGACGGGATGACCCTCCTCAACTCGCTGACCCGCCGCAAGGGCGACATCCCGGTCGTGCTCATCACCGCCCACGGCGATGTGAGCCTTGCGGTACAGGCGATGAAGCAGGGCGCCGAGGATTTCCTGGAAAAGCCCTACGATGCCGACCGCCTGCTTTCCGTGCTGGACAAGGCCGTCGAGAAGCGGCGGATGAAGCAGGAGATATCGCGCCTGCAAACCCTTGTCGGCGCGCGGGAAGAGCCGGACCGCATCGTCGGCGACAGCCCGGCGATCCGGGACCTGCGCGAGCGCGTGGCAACGCTCGCGGATGTCGATATCGACGTCCTGATCGTCGGCGAGACGGGCACGGGCAAGGAACTGGTCGCCCAGGCGCTCCATCGGCTCAGCCGGCGCGCCGCGGGCCCCTTCGTCGCGATCAATTGCGGAGCGCTGCCGGAAACGATCTTCGAAAGCGAGGTCTTCGGCCATGTGAAAGGGGCCTTCACCGGCGCCATTCACGACCGCGAAGGCAAGTTCGAGCATGCCGCGGGCGGAACCGTGTTCCTCGACGAGATCGAGTCGATGCCCCTCGGCTTGCAGGCAAAAATCCTGCGCGTGTTGCAGGAGCGGGTCGTCGAACGCCTCGGCGAGAACCGCCCGCGCGCCGTCGACGTGCGCATCGTGGCAGCGGCCAAGAGCGATCTTTCGGCCGACATCGCCGCCGGGCGCTTCCGCGAAGACCTCTTCTACCGGCTGGCGACCGTGGATATCCACATTCCGCCCCTGCGCCAGCGGCAGAGCGACATCGGCCTTCTGTTCGGGCACTTCGCCTCTCTCGCGGCGCATCGCTATGGCCGCCCGATTCGGCCGGTTCCCGCCGAGCGGATCGCGCAGTTGCAGCAACAGGAATGGCGCGGGAATGTGCGCGAACTGAAGGCGCAAGCCGAGCGGTTCGCCCTCGGCCTAGACGAGCCGGCCACGCCGACGAACGACGTCCGGTTCCGCACTGAAGCACCCACGCTGCCGGAACGGGTAGCGGCCTACGAGGCGCACCTTATTTCCGAGGCGTACAATCTGAGCGAAGGCAATGCGGCCCGTGCCGCCGCAAGCCTCGGCATTCCCCTGCGCACATTCAACGAGAAACTGGCCCGCCATGGCCTGGCAGACCTGCGCAAAAGGCGTTCGCAGGCCGGTGACGACCGATAGGCCGGCGAAGGCTTCGGCGCCCCTATTTTGCCAGCAGGGGGATATTCTCGCGGAAGATGATTTCCATGCTCAACGGAGGGCAGGCAAGTCCCGTCGCATTCCTCGACGGGGACGTCGCGAACTGCTCGAGCGCCCGGGCGATCACTTGATCCGGATCGGAGTTGATGACGGCATCCATCGTTCCCTCGATCAGGAAGCGGCGCGTATCGGCGGTCAATCCATGCCCGATGAAGACCACGCTGTCGCCCTTGCCCCGTTCGCGCAGGGCCCGCGCGATCCCGTCCGACGAGCCGCCGACATTGTAGATGCCGACGAGATCGGGGTTCTGGTCGATCAGCGACAATGTGTGCCGATAGTTCTCGTTGCGGTCGTCGTGGCCCTCGCGCATCCCCACCACGCGCAAGCGGGGATAAGTTTCTTCGAGAAGGCCGAGAAAGCCGAGCTCGCGTTCCGAGTGGGTGCGGTATGTGCGGCTGCCGGCGACGAGCGCCACGCTGCCCTCGCGCGAGCCGCAGAACCGGCCGAGCAGATAAGCGGCCGTGCGGCCCGCCGCATGATTGTCCAGGCCGACATAGGCCTCGCGGGCCGGATGGATCATGTCCGAGACGATGGTGACCAGACGGGTACCCGCCGCGCTGACCTCTTCGGCTGCCTCGCGCACCAGCGGGTGGTCGATCGCCATGAAGGCAATACCGTCGGCCCATTTGGAATGGAGGCGCAGGGCGGCCGCGATGGCCGCGGCGTTGAAGCTCTCGATGAAGAAGCATCGCACGGGGCTTGCATCGCGGCGGTCGGTCTCCGCCACGTCCCGGACCTTCTCTCCCAGCAGCTTGAGATAGGGATTGCCGCCCATCGGCAGCAGGAAGGCGATATGGGCGGGGCGCGGGGCCGACAGAAGGTCGCGCTCCTCCCCGCTGAGATAGCCGAGGTCCACCGCAGCAGCCAGAACCCGCTCCACCGTGCGCGCCTTGACGCCCTTGCGGCGGTTCATCACGCGGTCGACCGTTGCCAGCGACACGCGCGCGGCGGACGCGACATCGTTCAGGGATGGATTTCCCGGCCTGACCAAATTCACCTCAAATCACCTCAATTTTTGCTGTTTGACCTGAGGCTTTCCGTTTCTTACCGTAATGTCAAGAGGAGCAGATTATCCGGTGCCCGCGCGAGCGGCCGCGGGATGATCACATCAATTTCACTCAGGGAGGATATCATGAACCGGAAGTCATTCGATATTACGCGCCGTGGCGTGATGGGTCTCGGCCTTGGCGCCGGCGTGGCTCTGTTCGCACCGGCCATCGTGCGCGCGGCGCCCGTTTCGCTGCGCTACGGCCACAACAACGAGCCGGCGAGCGTCGCCGGGGCGCAGGCGGACTGGTTCGCCGAGGCGGTCGGCAAGCATTCGAACGGCGACGTCAAGGTCGAGGTCTTCCCCTCCTCGCAGCTCGGCAAGCTCCAGGAACTGGCCGAGGCGGTCTCGCTCGGCACCATCGCCTTCTCGCACAACACCGCCGGCGGCATCGGTTCGCTCTACGAGCCCTTCGCCGCGCTGGACACGCCCTATCTCTATCGCGATATCGATCACCTGATGAAGGTGATGGACATCAATTCGCCGGTCATGCAGGAGCTCAACGAGGGTCTGATCCAGGCGGCGAACTGCCGCGTCATCTACGCCCACTATTTCGGCCGCCGGAACCTGACCTGCAATAAGGAGGTCAAGACGCCCGCCGACCTCGCGGGCATGAAGATCCGCGCCGTGCCGTTCCCGATCTACCAGGCCGCCGTCGAGGGGATGGGCGCGGCGCCCGTTCCGGTCGACTGGTCGGAAGTGCCGACCGCCCTTGCAACCGGCGTCGTCAACGGCCAGGAGAACCCGGTCAACGTCATCCTCAACGTCAAGCTCTACGAAGTGCAGTCGCACCTCATGCTGACGGGCCACATGTCGAATGCCGAGGTCGTCGTGATGAACGAAGACGCCTGGCAGGGCCTGTCGGACACACAGAAGGAAGCGGTCGCGAAGGCCTCGCTCGAAATCCGCGACCGCGCCACCAAGGCGATCGAGGACAATGAGGAAAAGGACACCCAGGCGCTGCGCGACAAGGGCATGAAGGTGATCGGCCCGGCAGAAGGCCTCGATGTCGATGCCTTCCGCGCTTCGGTCGGCAAGGTCGTCGAGGAACGCTTCGGCGAGAAGTTCGGCGCACTCTACGAGAAGATCAAGGCGATCGCCTGATCCTCATCCGGCCTGAGAGGACAATCCGATGGTGAACGAAACGGCACGCGTGCCGGGCGGCAAGGTCTTGGCGACCATATCCAGGGCCTGCCTCAATCTCGGCATCTTCCTGCTCGCCCTGATGAGCATACTCATCGTCGCTCAGGTCGCCGGCCGGAACCTCTTCGACCTCGGCATGCCCTGGGCGGACGAGCTTTCCCGCTTTTGCGGCGTGGCGCTCGTCTTCCTTGGTGTGCCGCTGCTGACCCTGCGCGGCAGCCACGTCGCCGTCGACATGGTGCCGACGATGCTGCCGCCGGCCGGCCGGCATGTCTGCGCCCTGATCGTCGAGATCATGGTTCTCACCTTCGGCGCAATCTTCGTGTGGTCGGTCTACGCCTTCCTGTCGCGCGCCTGGAAGTTCGCCACGCCCACCCTCGGCATTCCGAACTGGGTCTACTACGCGCCGGCGGCGATCGCGCTGGCGCTGCTCACGATCATCACCGTCGCCCGGATAACAGCCTTGCTGCGCGGCGCCGACCTGTCACACGACGAGCCCGGGGTTCCGCCGTCATGAGCCTGCTCCTTATCGCCCTCTTCGCCGTCGCGCTCATCGTGGGCGCGCCGATCGCGGTCACACTCGGCCTGTCGTCGGCTGTCACGATCCTGACTTATGGTCTCCCGATCCATGTGCTGGCGCAACGCGGCGTCAACGCGCTGGACTCGACGCCGCTTCTGGCTGTGCCGCTGTTCATCCTGGCCGCCAGCCTGCTGAGCTCGATCGGCGTCACCCAGCACATCTTCGACCTGATCCGCATGCTGGTCGGGCGCATCCGCGGCTCCTTCGCCCAGGTGTCCATCCTCGTGAGCCTCATCTTCTCCGGTGTTTCGGGCGCGGCGCTGGCCGATATCGGTGCGCTCGGCAGGATCCAGATCGACGAGATGGTCAGGCAGGGCTACAAGAAGAACTTCGCGGCGGGCCTGACCATCGCCGCGGCGACGATCGGTCCGATCTTCCCGCCGTCCATCCCCATCATCATCTATGCCAGCGTCACCAACGTGTCGGCTGTTCAACTGCTCGTCGCCGGCGTCGTGCCCGCGATCCTGATCACCTTGTTCCTCATGCTTCAGGTCGCGGTGATGGCGCGTCTCTACGACCTGCCCCGCGACACCGTGAAGCCGACGGTGCGCCAGGTCGCCGCAAAGGCCGTGATCTCCCTCCCCGCGCTGCTCGCCCCGGTCATCCTGATCGGCGGCCTGCTCAGCGGCTATTTCGGCCCGACGGAGGTTGCCGGCGTCACGGTCGCCTATGCGCTCCTCATCGGCGCCTTCATTTATCGCTCGCTCACGCTGAAGGCGATCCTGGACGGCCTGCGGGAGACCGTCGAGGCGACCGCCAGCATCCTCTTCATCGTCTCGACAGCCGCCGTGTTCGCCTGGGTACTGACCCTCGACCAGGTGCCCGCCAAGGCCGGCGCCCTGCTGCTCGGTCTTTCCGACAGCCCCTTCGTGCTCCTGTTGCTGGTCAACCTGCTGCTGCTGATCGTCGGGATGTTCCTCGAATCGATCGCCGCGATCCTGATCATCGCGCCCATCGTCGCGCCCACCCTGCATGCGGCGGGCGTCGATCCGCTGCAGCTCGGCATCGTCTTCGTGCTCAACCTGATGATCGGCCTGCTGACGCCGCCGGTGGGCATGAGCCTCTACATGGTGTCGATCATCGCCAAGATGCCGGTTCATTCGGTCGTGCGCGGCGTCTTGCCCTTCTTCATTCCGCTGATCCTGTCGCTGCTGGTGGTCACCATCGTGCCCGCCGTATCGACCTGGCTGCCGCACCTCATTTCTCAATAGGACACTTCCATGAGCAAGTTTCTCGGGCCAATCCGCCAGCTCGGCTACGTCGTCGACGACATCGAAGCGGCAATGAAGCACTGGTACGACGTGATGGGGGTCGGTCCCTGGTACTACAATCCGCGCGTGCCGATCGAGGATTACCGCTACGACGGCAAGGCCTACGACGTGCATAATTCGGTGGCGCTGGCCAATAGCGGCTATATCCAGGTCGAGCTGATCCAGTGCCGCAACGATGCACCGTCGATGTATCGCGACTTCCGCCAGGCAGGCCATCGCGGGCTTCAGCATGTCGCCTACTGGACGCAGCAATACGACGCCGACCTTACGGCGATGGAAGCCGAGGGCTTCAAGATCAAGATGAGCGGCAAGGTGGGAGAGAACGGCCGCTTCTGCTATTTCGACCGCGAGGCCCATCCCGGCACGGTGATCGAGCTCTCCGAGGTCATGGGGCCCAAGGGCCGCATGTTCGACCTCATCCGCGCGGCATCGGAAGGTTGGGACGGCAACGACCCCGTCAGGCCCTTCCCCGACCTGTCGGCGATCTGACCATGGCCGCCGAACGCATAGAGGCGTCCTACCTGATCGAGACGCCGCTCGATCCGCGCCGGATCGCCGACATCATGGCCGGCGAACAGTCGAGCGGCACCTTCGTGCGCGTCGCCAACGAGACCGACGAACTGCGCGAACGCGCCGCCGCAGAAGTCCTTTCCGTCGAGGAACTGGAGCCCGCCGGAGCGCTCAGCCTCGCAAGCGCCTATCTCGAGCGCAAGGCCATCGGCGGGCCCTGGCGGCGCGCGCATGTGCGTGTCGCCTTTCCTGTGGCGAACATCGGCGCCAACCTGCCGACGCTCGCGGCGACCGTTTCCGGCAACCTCTACGATCTCGGCGAGGTCACCGGCCTGAGGCTGGTCGACGTCACGCTGCCGCAGGCCTATCGCGACCGCTTCGAGCAGCCCGCCATGGGCGTTGCCGGGACGCGCCGCGCAACCGATGTCCATAACCGGCCGCTGTTCGGCACGATCATCAAGCCCAATGTCGGCATGCGCCCGCATGAGATCGCGGATATCGTGGAGCTTCTGTGCGAGGCGGGCATCGACTTCATCAAGGACGACGAGGTCTGCGCCAATCCGGACCATGCCCCGATTGCCGAACGCGTGCCGGCGGTGATGGCCAAGGTCCGGGCGCACCGCGACAGGACCGGCAAGCATGTGATGGTCGCCTTCAACATCACCGACGAGACCGACGCCATGCGCCGTCATGCCGAACTGGTCGAGCGCGAAGGCGGTTCCTGCGTCATGGCAAGCCTCAACTGGTGCGGCCTGTCCGGGATGCAGACATTGCGCCGCGCGACAGGGCTGGCTGTCCACGGCCACCGCAATGGCTACGGCGCCCTCGCCCGCCACCCGGCGCTCGGCATCGGCTTCGATGCCTATCAGGCGCTGTACCGGCTCGCCGGCGTCGACCATATGCATGTCCACGGCATCGGCGGAAAATTCTCCGACGCGGCGGAAGAGGTGAAAGCCGCCGCACGGCGCTGCCTCCAGCCGCTTGCGGCGGATGCTGCCGGCGACGGCGACATCGTCATGCCGGCCTTTTCGTCCGGCCAGTGGGCCGGCACCTTGCCGGTAACCCTCGATGCGGCCGGCTCCGCCGACTTCATGTTCATGGCGGGCGGCGGCATCCTTGCCCATCCGGACGGCCCGGCGGCGGGCATCCGCAGCCTGCGACAGGCCTGGGACGCTCTTTGCCTCGGTGAAACCCTTGAAAGGGCTGCATCCTCGCATGGCGAGCTTGCGGCGGCCCTCCGGTTCTTCGGTTCATAGATGGCCCGGGTCCTGTTCATCGGCGACGACTTCACGGGGGCGTCGGACACGCTGGCAACGCTCTGCGAACGCGGCGCCAGGGTCCGCCTGTTTCTCGATGCGCCGGAGGCCGACGAGGCCGCCGGGCTCGATGCCGTGGGGATCGCGACCGATCTCAGGGCCCGGTCTCCCGAGGAGATTGCCGCGCGGCTGGATGCATTGGCGCCCGCTCTTCGCTCGCTTTCCCCGCGTTTCGTCCATTACAAAGTGTGCTCCACATTCGATTCGGCGCCGCATACCGGCAGTATCGGCGCTGCGGTGAAGGCGCTCGAACGGGCTTTCACGCCTTCCCGGACGATCATCGTCGGCGGCCAGCCGAGCCTCGGGCGCTATTGCCTCTTCGGAACGCTCTTCGCGCGTGCGCCGGACGGCGAGGTATACCGGATCGACCGGCACCCCATCATGAGCCGCCACCCCGTCACGCCCATGGACGAGGCGGACCTGCGGGTTCACCTGGCCAAGCAGGGCCTGGAAGGCCTTTCGCTGACGGGCCGCAAAACGTTGGATGCCGCCCTGAAGACCGACCGAACCCTGATCGACGCGATCGAACAGCCGGATATCGACCGCCTCGGCAGGCGGCTGGCCGAAATCGAAGGCCGCGAGGCCCCCCTGCTCCTTGTCGGCGCCAGCAGCGTGGCCGAGGCGCTTTTTCCCGCAGGGCCGCCGACTGAACCGGACACGGCCCCGGCTGCATGGGAACACGGCCCGATCCTTGCCATTGCCGGCAGCCGGTCCTCGGCAACGGCGGCTCAGGTCGCGGCCGCCGACAGCTATGAACGCCTCACGCTCCAGCGGGAGGACCTCGGGCATCCGGAAGACCTTGCAAGCCGATGCGCCCACCGGCTCGAGGCCGGCGTGAACGTGATGGTCCACCTACAGCCGGATCTGGACTACGGCACGACGCCGGCCGCGCTGTCCGATTGGCTGGCCCGGCTGGCCGGATCGATCCTGAGCCGATGCCGCGTTGCAGGCATCGCGGTGGCCGGCGGCGATACGTCCAGCGTGCTCGTGAAACAACTCGGGTTCAGAAGCCTTTCATTCATCGAACGGGCAGGCCCGGGCGTTGCGATCTGCCGGGGGCATGCGGCCGGAAGCCCCCTCGACGGAACCGTCCTCCTGCTGAAGGGCGGGCAGGTGGGTGCGCCGGACCTGTTCGAGCGCTTCGCGGCGCGGTTCCCGCGATAGCCTGTCACCGTAAAAGCTATACGTGCCGACGCACCTTGAAAATGCGGCCGGCGGCGATGGCGATGACGGCGCTCCCCAGGCTGAACAGGGGCCCCCATCTTCGCGGCGTCCTGAACCGGGCCGGCCGGGAAGGCGACCGAGGCCGCTTTCCCTTCGTCAGGGTCGAGCAGCATGGCGAGGTCATCGTAGTGCCGGGAGAAATACGCGGGCGTCGCCGACGCGGAAGGCCGATGCGCCTCAGCATGGAGCGCCGTCGCCTTCTCCCAGAACGTACGCCGCCCGGCGGACTTCCTCCTGTTGCTCAACCGCGCCACTACGGTCGGAACAGCAATGACCAGGATCAGCAGCGAGCCGATGAAGCCGGTCCTAATTGGAGCTGATGCCGGCGTCTGCATCTCTCGAAAACACCCAGGCCGTCGTCTCCGATTTCAGCGCCCTCGGCGCGATGAACAGCTCCATGTTTTGCCGCGACAGATCCCAATGATCGAAGACGAGGTTCACCATGGCCGTTTCGTTCCGCTCGGCGAGCGCCGTGATCATCTCGTCGTGATGCGCGCAGGATTTCGCGAGGTTGACAGCCATGTCGTCGGTGGAGGGCCGGAAGAACGTATGGCCGATGCGGGCGTGATCGATAAGAAGGCGGTTGAGGGTCGGCTTCAGGAAGACGCTTCCGGCCATTTCGCCGATCAGTTCATGAAAGCGGTTATTCTCGACGACCATCTTCTCCGCATCGTTCTGCGCGATCGCAGTCCGGAACCGTTCCTGACAGGCCTTGAGAGCCTCGAACTGGCTTGCCCGCCAGTTCTGCACCGCAAGGCGTCCGATAGCCTCGTAAATCATCGGCGCGACGAGGAAGAAATCGCGAAGCGTGGCATGGTTCATGGGCACGACGCGCGCACCGCGGTTCTCGCGGATATCGACGTAGCCCTCAACGGCGAGTTGACGCAGCACGTCACGTACGGGTGTGCGGGAAATCCCATATTCTTCGCTGAGCCTGACCTCGTCGAGATCCTGGTCGGGCTCCAGTTCGAGTGTCAGGATCTGTCGCCGCAGCGTTTCGTGGAGCGCAGATTTGCCCTTCATATTCCATCGCCTTCAATTGTTTCGCGTCACATGGCTCTCTCGCCCGGGACGGAAACACAAATAATTATCAATGTACACAATGACCAGATCGGTGGCGCGTTTCCCGGCGGGATTTCCCCGGCCTGCAAGGGGCCCGGACGCCTCGAAAGCACCGTCGCACAACTGATCCACAGCAAAGAGCTGATCGCTCATCCTCACGCGGAGCGCCGGTCAGCAGGACGCGTTTTCGTTAGCAGCATGCTTCTGCGCTTGCGTCGACGTGATGACGTGCCGGGTGGCTGCGAGAACCTGCCAGTCGGCCGAGACGCGGCCTGATCGGTCGTGCCTGTCGCTTGCAAGCCGCAACGTATCCACGAACAACGCGAAGGCGGACAGCGTGAACGAGCGTGCGAGGACGAAGCCGATGGTCAGCTTGCCCGTCGCGCTTCCCTTCCGGGGTTTCGTCACCTGACCGATGCCGGCCATCTCGACGCTCCTCTACCGGATCTGAAACCCGCATGCCAACGGATCGCGATCGTCGACGAAGATCGTGTTGTGGCGGCGGATAGAGGATCGAGCCGGACATGATGTCATGGCCGCGCGGCTCGAACATCAGGGCCTTGCGGACCCAGTCGTGGTCGCGCACGAAGATGTCGCGCCGGTCGGCCATCGGCAGGTGCGGCAGGAGGGGGCCGCCGCCGGCCACGAGCCGGACCGGGTTGCCGCAGGTGTGGGCATCGATGCAGAAGAAGCTGTGGCGCATGTCACGCTCCGCCCGCAGCCGGCGTGCGATGCAGCGCGCCGCGCGAAAGCCTGTCGAGAAGGATGGCGACGGCGACGATGGCAAGGCCCGCGCGAAGGCCGAGGCCCATTTCCATGCGGGTGAGACCGCGCGTCACTTCCGCCCCGAGCCCGCCCGCCCCGACGAGGCCCGCCAGCACCACCATGGCCAGCGACAGCAGGATGCACTGGTTGAGGCCCACCAGCAGCGTCGGCATGGCGGAGGGTATCTCGATCTTGAACAGGATGGCGCGCGGCGGCGCGCCGATGGCCTTGCCGAGCTCGACGAGGTCCTTCGGGAGCTGGTTGAAGGCGAGCGTCGTCAGGCGCAGCATGGGCGGGATGCCGTAGACGATGGTGGCGATGATCGCCGGCACCCGGCCGAGGCTGAAGATCATCACCGCTGGAATGAGATAGACCCACGGCGGCACCGTCTGCATGATGTCCAGCACCGGCCTCAGCGCCGCCTCGACCCTCTTGCGGCGCGCGGCGAGGATGCCGAGCGGGAAGGCGATGGCAACGGAGATCAGCACCGCAACCGTGACGAGCGCGATGGTCTGCATCGATGCCGTCCAGAGGCCGGAAAGAAGGCAGAAGGCGAGCGCCGCGGCCGTCACCACGCCGAGCCGGATACCGACGAAGAAGCCGGCGAGCAGCGCGGCGATTACGATCACCGCATAGGCCGGCAAGGCCAGCAGCGCGAACTCGATGCCGCCGAGGACCGCCTCGATCACCCGCGTGACGAGGCTGAAGAAGGGGTGGAAGTTGGCATTCAGCCAATCCACCGCCGGCGCGAGATAGGCGCCCGGCGAGAATTGCAGCGTCTCGAGGTTCATGCCGGCCTCCCGTTCCTGCCCGCCGCCGCGCTCTGGGTGAGGCGGTCGAGAACCATCGTCAGGATCACGATGGCGATGGCGGCGTTGATCGATGTGGCGATGTCGAGCGTGCGCACCGCGCCGTAGATCGTCTCGCCGAGCCCGCCCGAGCCGACGATGCCGGCGATGACCACCATGCCGAAGGCCATCATCAGGCTCTGGTTGACGCCGGCCATGATGGACGGCAGGGCGAAGGGCAGGCGAATCTTGGTGAACATCTGCCAGGGCGTGAGGCCGCTCGCCGCGCCGAGCTCGAGGAACTCCCTGGGCGTCCTGCGGATGCCGAGCGCCGTCAGGCGCACGGCCGGCGGCATGGCGACGACGAAGGTGGCGACGAGCGCGGTGGCCGGCCCGAAGCCCATCAGGGCGATGGCCGGCAGGAGATAGATATAGGGCGGCAGCGTCTGGATGAGGTCCAGCACCGGCTCCAGCACGCGGTCGAGCGAGCGCAGGAAGCCGGCGGCGATGCCGATCGGAATGCCGACGGCAAGTGCCAGCACCGTCGCAGCCAGCACCAGTGCGAGCGTCGCCATGGTCTCGGTCCAAAGTCCCATCAGCGCGCAGAAGGCGAGTGCCAGCCCGACCGCAAGGCCGAACCAGCGGTTCGCCAGCCGCCAGCCGAGAAGCCCCGCCAGCACGGCCACGCCATAGAAGGGCACGAGTTCCAGCAGCCAGAGGATCGCGCCGTAGGTGCCCTCCAGCACGGCGCGCAGGAAATCGAACAGGCCCTCGCCGTTGTCGCTGATCCAGAACAGCGCGTCGTCGACGGTGGTGTCGAAGGCGGCAGGAAGTTCCGACATGTCCATGACGACACCCTCCCCTCAGGCCGCGACACCGCGCAGCAGATCGCGGGTCGTAACGACGCCGACGACGGCCCCGTTCTCGACGACCGCGATCGCGTCGCGATCCGATTGCATGGTGAGTTCGATCAGCGCGCTGATATCGGCCTCCGGCGTCGCCTGCGGCAGCCCTGCCACGTCACCGGGATAGCCGGCGGCCGGCTGCATGATGGAATGTGCCCTGACGAGATGGATACGGGAGATGCCGGCGACGAACTCGGCGACATAGTCGTCGGCCGGTTTCGTGACGATCTCCTCGGCATTGCCGACCTGCACGATGACACCATCCTTCATGATGGCGATGCGGTCGCCGATGCGGATGGCTTCCTCAAGATCGTGGGTGATGAAGACTGCGGACTTGCCGAGCGATTTGGTGAGTTCACGGAATTCATCCTGCAACTGGCGACGGATCAACGGGTCGAGTGCGCTGAACGGCTCGTCCATCAGGATGATCTCGGGATCGGCGGCAATCGCCCGGGCAAGGCCGACACGCTGCTGCATGCCGCCCGACAGTTCCGAGGGAAAGCGCTCCGTCCAGTCCGCAAGGCCGACCTTTTCGAGCGCGGCGCGGGCGACCTTGTTGCGCTCCTCCCGCGCAACGCCCCTGACCTCCAGACCGAAGGCTGCATTTTCAAGCACCGTGCGATAGGGCAGCAGCGCGACGCTCTGGAACACCATGCCGATGTTGCGCGCCCGCATGTCGCGAAGCTGGGCCGCGTCGAGCCTGGCGATATCCTTGCCCTTGACGATTACCTGGCCGAGGCTCGGCTCGATCAGGCGGTTGAGCAGGCGGATGAGCGTGGACTTGCCGGAGCCCGACAGGCCCATGATGCAGAAGATCTCGCCGCGGCGCACCTGGAGATCGGCGCCGGAAACGCCGACCACGCAGTTGAATTCCTTCAGGACGTCTGTTTTCGACAGCCCACGCCTTTCCACGGCCTCGATGGCGGCTGCGGCACGATTGCCGAAAATCTTCCAGACCGACCGGCAGTCGACCAGAACCTCGTTCGCCTCGATATGCGCATTGTCCATGACGTCCCCCGATCAGCCGCTTCGGCTCTTTTGGTTGGAACGGGCCGCGCGCTGCCGCAGGCGGCCCGCGATATCGCTTATTCGTCCTTGATGTTTTCCCAGCGCTTCAGGAGGTCGGCGTGTGCAGCCGTCCAGTCGGCCACGGCCTGATCCATGGTCTTGCCGTCGCTGACCGCGCCGTTGATCGCGGTGATGTCGGCAAGCGGCACGTAGACGCTGGCGATCACTTCACGCGCATGGGGGTTCTCCGCGGAAAAGCCCTTCTGGCCGATCCAGTAATAGCTCTGCGCCGGCGGGAAGACGCCCTTCGGGTCCTTGAGGAACTTCACGTCGTACTTCTGCATCATCCAGGACGGCTCCCAGATCGTGACGGCGACCCATTCCTGCCGGTCGATCGCCGACTTCAGGGCGGCGGTCATCGCCGCACTCGAGCCTTCGACGAGCTGCAGGTTCAGCCCGTATTCCTTCACCGCGTTTGCGGCGTCGCGCATCAGGCCCGAGCCCGGCTCGATGCCGACGATCTTGCCGCCGAACTTGTCGGCATTGTCGTTGAGCTCTTCCAGCGAGTCGATCGTCACGTATTTCGGCACGGCGACGGCCTGGTAGAGGCCGTGCGAGACGGGCGAGATCTTTTCCAGCCGCTTCTTGTTCTTGTCCCAGTAGTCCTGCGCGACATAGTCGGTTTGCGAAGCGAGGATTTGCACGTCATCCTTGGCGAGCGCCGCATAGGCAATGCCCCATTCGGCGAATTCGACGACCTTGACCGTGTAGCCCTTGTCTTCCAGCACCTTCTTGGTGATGCCGGTGATCGGCGTGAGGTCCTCCCACGACAGTGTCCCCACCGTGATCGTCTTTTCCTCGGCGCGGGCGGATACCATGCTCAGGCCGACCATGGCGGCCGCGCAAAGCGCTTTCCATACGAATTTCATTTTCACTCTCTCCTGTTTGGGTTCCCTTTATTGCGCGTTGTCAGCCCTCGCGGCCGGCGCGCAATTCCTGCAAGCGGATCACCGAATTGATGCCGAGCCAGGCGAAGGGCTGCGGCGGCAGCCGAGAGGGCCGCGGGTGATCCCTGTATTGGTCGAGCTCGTGCGAGCGGGCGCCGGCGGCCAACTCCGCCGCCATCATGCCGGCAAGCGTGCTCTTCACCGTGCCGAGCCCGTTCTCGCAGCAGGCGGAATAAAGCCCCTCCTCGATCTCGCCGAAGGCGGGCACATGGTTGAGGCTGAGGCACAGGCGACCGGCCCAGCTATGCTCGAAAGGCAGGCCCGCAAGGTCCGGAAAGCGGGCGTCGAGCGAGCGCCGGTGCTCCTGCGCCATCTTCACGAGGCGGCGCATCGAGATGGCGACGGTGGTGTCGTAGGTGTAGCGCGTGCGGATGACGATGCGCGACTGGCCGCCGGAGGTGATCTTGCGCACGGTCGCGCCCATGGCGTCGGCCGGCAGGAGCGCCCAACGGTCGTGCCCCGAAGCCTTTCGTCCGAAACCTTCGGCGGAGAACGGCGCGGTCATCGAGGCATAGGCGAAGATGTGCATCAGCCGCCCGCCAAAATGGCCGAAATCCTCTATATGGCCATTGACGCCGAGAATGACCCTGGGCGCGGTGACAGCGCCGCCGGGCGTCGTCGCCGTCCAGGCGCCGTCCGCGCGTTTCAGCGAGGTGACCGGCGACCGCTCGAAAAGATCGATGCGGCGGGCAAGGCCGGCGGCGAAGGCGCGCACATAGTCCGCCGGCTGGATCAGCACCGCGCCGGGCGTGTAAAGACCGCCTCGGTAGTAATCCGACCCGGTGATCTCGCGCAGCTCGGCGGCGTCGAGGAAGGCGTGCGGCTCGCCCGCGCCCTTCAGCGAAGCCCCGAAGCTCGCATTGAGCCTCATTCCGCGGGCGGTCGCCGCCGCGTTGATCTTGCCGGCGGGATCGAAGGTTTCCCGCGACATGCCGTATTCTTCGGCAGCCGCCCTGGCAAAACCGATGGCGAGACGGTTCTGCGCCATTTCCAGCCGGGTCGCATCCACCCCGCCGCTCGAATACTCGCTCGAGGAGAGATTATGCGGCACGTCGATCATGAAGCCGGAATTGCGTCCCGCCGGCCCCTTGCCGACCTCGCTCGCCTCCGTGAGGACGATCTTGTCGTGCGGGCGAAGCTCGATAAGGCGGCGGGCGGCGGAAAGACCCGCAAAGCCCGCCCCGACGATCAGCCAGTCCGCCGTCACGTTGCCTTCAAGGCTCCGTGCCGGGAACGAGCGCTGACTGATCGCCTCCCAGCCCGAGACGCCATTTTCCACCGGCAATCGTCTGACGGCGCCCGCACTCATCGGACCGTCTCGTCCACCGAGCGTTCCGAGACGTCGATCCAGATCGTCTTCAGCTCGCAATAATTGTCATGGGCGAAGATGGATTTGTCACGTCCGCCGAAGCCGGACTCCTTGTAGCCGCCGAAGGGCGTGGAGGCGTCCCCCTCACCGAAGCAGTTGACAGTGACGAGGCCGGCGCGGACGTCGCGGGAAAGCCGGATCGCATTGCGCAGGCTTCCCGTATAGATCGACGCCGTGAGGCCGTAATTGGTGTCGTTGGCGAGCGCGACGGCTTCGGCAAGGGTCTCGAAGGTCGTTACCGACAGGATCGGACCGAAGATCTCCTCCTGGAACAGCCGGCTCTTCGGCGTCACGCCGTCGATCACCGTCGGCTCGATGAAGACGCCCTCATAGGTCTTGCCGCCCTGCGCAATTGCGAGCTTTTCCGTCTTCACGTCGTCGAGGAAGGATTTCACTTTCTCGAAGTGGCTCTTGCTGACGAGCGCGCCGATGCGGTTTTCCGGGTCGAGCGGGTCGCCGGTCTTCCATTCGCGCATATAAGCGCCGATGCGCTGCATCAGGTCGTCCTTGATGCTGGAATGGACGATCAGGCGGGAGGTCGCCGAGCAATTCTCGCCCATGTTCCAGAAGGCGCCGTTGACGACCTGCTCGGCGACGAGGTCGAGGTCCTCGGCATCGGCAAGCACGAGCGCGGGGTTCTTGCCGCCGCATTCGAGCACGACCTTCTTCAGGTTGGAATCGGCCGCATAGCGCAGGAACCGCCGGCCGGTCGGCGTGGAGCCGGTGAAGGCCACCATGTCGACGTCCATATGCAGGCCGATCGGCTCGCCGACATCCTTGCCGCTGCCCGTCACCACGCTGAACACGCCGGCCGGGATGCCGGCCTCATGCGCAAGCTCGGCGACGCGCAGCGTCGTCAGCGTGGTTTCCGCGGCCGGCTTGACGACGACCGAGCAGCCGGCGGCAAGCGCCGGGCCGATCTTCCAGGCCAGCATCAGCAGCGGGAAATTCCACGGCAGCACGCAGCCGACGACGCCGATGGGCTCGCGCACCACCATGGCAAGCGCATTCGCCCCGACATTGTTGGTGTTGTCGTAGAGCTTGTCGATCAGCTCGGCGTGCCAGCGGATGGTATGGATAGTATCGGGAACGTCGACGGCCTGGCACTCGCGCACCGGCTTGCCGCTGTCGATGCTCTCCATCACGGCAAGTTCGTAGCGGTTGTCCTCCAGCAGCCGGGCGAGCCGGAGCAGCACCGCCTTGCGCTCGCCGGGCGACATCAGCCGCCAGCGGCCGTCATCGAAGGCCTGCCGTGCCCTGGCAACGGCGAAATCGACGTCGGAGGCGTCGCAGGCCGCGATCTCGGCAAGCACGTCGCCCGTCGCCGGATTGGTCGTCTTGAAGGTCTTGCCCGATTTCGCCGGCACGAAGGCACCGTCGATGAAGGCGTTGGTGGGCAGCGTGAGGCCGGCGGCTATGGCCTTGTATTCGGCGGCGGTCAGAGGTTCATGCATTGTTGGCTCCCGACGTGATCTGGTCGACCGTGCGCTTCAGGGTGGAAACGACAGTCTGGAGGGTTCGCTTTTCTTCGGAATTCATCGGGCGCAGCGGCGCGCGGACCGGGCCGGTCCTGAGGCCGACGATCTCGCAGCCGTGCTTGATCGACTGGACGAACTTGCCGCCCTCCAGGAAATCCATCAGCGGCAGCATGGCCGTCATGATCGCCCGGCCCTTGTCGAAATTCTTCTCCAGCACGCAGGCCTCGTAGAGCGCCACATGCTCGCGCGGCAGGAAATTCGAGCCGGCGCAGACCCAGCTCCGCGCGCCCCAGGCGAAGAATTCCAGCGCCTGGTCGTCCCAGCCGCAGGAGAGGCCGATATGCGGGAACTTGCGGGCGAGCAGGTGCAGGTTGCCCATGTCGCCGGAGCTTTCCTTGATGGCGACGACGTTCCGCGACTGGCCGACGCGGGCGAAATACTCCTCGCCCATCACCACGCCCATGCGGGCCGGATAGTTGTAGAGCATGATCGGCAGGTTCGCCGCCCGATCCACCGTCAGCGCATGGACGGCGTTTTCCTTTTCGGTCGGCAGGGCGTAGGGCGGCGACGACACGAGGATAGCGTCCGCGCCGATCTCCTTCGCCGCCTTGGCGTAGTCGACCGAATCCTCGGTGCGGATCGCACCCGTGCCGATGACGAGCGGCAGGCGCGTGCCGATGACCTCTTTCGCATAGGCACCAAGGTCGTAGCGCTCCTGCGCGCTCTGGGCATAGTATTCGCCCGTCGAGCCGCCGACGATGATGCCGTGAACCTTTGCTTCGATCAGGTATTCCAGCACGGCGGCGAACGCCTTCCTGTCTATCTGCCCGTCCGGGCCGAGCGGCGTCACCGCCGGCGTGAAGATGCCTTCGAATTTCAAGACGATCTCTCCATGGTTGCGCCGGGCACGCCGAAGCGGGCGTCGGCCTTCATCTCTCTCGGCGCGACGAACAGCTCCGTGTTCTCGCGCGACAATTCCCAATGCTCGAAGACCAGGTCGACGACCGCGTCCTCGTCCCTCGCGGCGATGGCCGCGATGAAGCCGTCATGATGGTCCACGGCCATCCGCAGGCGCCCGCGCATGTCGTCGTTCAGCGGGCGGAAGAAGGTGTGGCCGATGCGGGCAGTGTCTATCAGCAGGCGCCCGAGGCTCGGCTGCAGATAGACACTGCCGGACATCTCGCCGATGATCTCGTGGAAGCGCGTGTTCTCCAGCACCATCCCGTAAGTATCGCCGGCCACGCTCGCCGCCCGGAAGCGTTCCTGCGTTTGCCTCAGATCGTCGAGCTGGCGCGGCTTGAAATGCTGCACGGCCAGCCGGCCGATCGCCGCATAGATCATCGGCGCACCGAGGAAGAAATGGCGGAGCGTGTGATGGTTCATCGAAATGACGCGCGCGCGCCGGTTCTCCTGGATATCGAGATATCCGTCCCCGGCCAGGCGCTGGATCACCTCCCGCACCGGCGTGCGCGACAGACCGTAGCGCTCCCCCAGCAGCTTCTCGTCGAGGCTCTCGTCGGGGTCCAGCTCCATGGTCAGGATCTGCCGTTTCAAGTCCTCGTAAAGGCCCTGCTTGCCACCCCTCACCGGTCCCTCCCCGGACAGCGGTTTCGATGGCGGGAAACTGGCACACGGATAAACCGGAGTCAATCAAATTGTATAATTTCATTATACATATGAAACACCAACAGGATACAATCCCGAGGACTACACAAGACGACGACGGAAATATTCCACGAAACCAATGGGTTGGCATGGCCGACAGGTGCTTTATCCAATCCCCTGGATGCGTGATCGCCACTGGAGAGCCATACCGGCCCCTCCTTGGGAAAAGGCGACGGCCGGCGACCGGCGCCGTCATCGATCTCAACGGAGGCGATCCCTGCTGCGGCGTGAATGGCCGATCCCGGGTCAGTTCCCTGTGGCAATCAACACCTCAGACAGCTGCGCGTTTGCAGGGTTGGAATGTCAGTGGAAAGCAGTCGCCTAAAACCTGCTCCAGCGCGCCCAAACCAAGCGGGGACGGAGCGATACGAGATTTTGCACACCCGTCTTATGGTCAGCGGGCAAGAAAATCGCTTAGCGCCGCGTCAATGAAGGTGGCGTCGGCAGGCCTCTGGTCCGGGCTATTGACTGCAGCGGCACATTTCGAGACCTGCCGGGAGCGCCGGCAGCCAGCTCAGATTGGCGCGCTGGAAACGGGATCGTCCAGCGATTTCAACGCTATGCCTACAGCAAACGTGGTGCCGATATCGTCCGGCTCGCGGCCTCGCCCCGCCGGGCAGGACGGAGGGTCGTTCGAGGAGCGCCGCGGGCTGGTCAGCAGGTGAATCCATGAGCGCGGCCATATCGCGGTCGCGCACTTCATGCCACAAAATAAGATATAAACCGCACGATATGTCCCTATCATATAACGACGGATAATCTTGCATTATCGTTCGTTATGCTCTTTATAGAGAGAATGCCCCAGATCGACGACCAAATGCCCGAAAATTCCCCTCCGGAGCCTTCCGCGCCGCCTGTCGGAACGCACGCGGAAACGGCTGCGCTGCGGGCGCCGGAGCAAAAATTCCTTCCCGCCCCTCTGCAGGAGCTTGCCGATCGTGCCCGCGGCTATGTCGAGGCGGCGAGCTCGGCCAATACGCGGCGGGCCTATGCGGCGGACTGGAAGCATTTTTGCGCCTGGTGCCGGCGGCAGGGATTTCCCGCGTTTCCCGCCGAGCCGCAGGTCGTCGGGCTCTACATCACGGCTTGCGCCTCGGGCACGGCCGAACGCGGCGGCAAGCCGAATGCCGTTTCCACCATCGAGCGGCGGCTGTCGGCGATCGGCTGGAACTGCGCCCAGCGCGGCCAGCCCTTCGACCGCAAGGACCGCGCCGTTGCCACGGTCCTTGCCGGTATCCGCAACCGCCATGCGGCTCCGCCCCGGCAGAAGGAAGCGATCCTGCCGGAAGACCTGATCGCCATGCTGGAAACGCTCGAGCGCGGTACCCTTCGCGGCCTGCGCGACCGGGCCATGCTGCTCCTCGGCTTCGCGGGGGGCCTGCGCCGTTCGGAGATCACCGGCCTCGACCTCGGCCGCGACCAGAGCGAGGACGGGCGCGGCTGGATAGACATCTTCGACCAGGGCGTGCTCCTGACGCTGCGCGGCAAGACGGGCTGGCGCGAGGTGGAGATCGGCCGCGGATCGTCGGATGCCACCTGCCCCGTCGCCGCACTCGAAACCTGGATTCGCCTTGCCCGGCTCGCCAGGGGGCCCCTCTTCCGCCGCGTCACCGGTAGGGGCAAGGACGTCGGCGCCGACCGGCTCCACGATCAGGAAGTGGCGCGCCTCGTCAAGAAGACGGCCCTTGCCGCCGGCGTGCGCGGCGACCTTTCCGAAGCCGAACGCGGCCAGAAATTCGCCGGCCATTCGCTGCGCGCCGGCCTTGCCTCCTCGGCCGAGGTCGACGAGCGCCATGTCCAGAAGCAGCTCGGCCACGCCTCGGCCGAAATGACCCGCCGCTACCAGCGCCGGCGCGACAGGTTCCGCGTCAACCTCACGAAGGCGGCCGGACTGTAGGGCCGCAACCGGAGCGCTGGTTCCCACGCCGTCCGACCGTTCACAGCACCGACCTCTTCCCGCAAGAGGCGGTGCGCCCCCGCCGCGCCCAAAGACCGCCGCATGATCGCTATCCGGCATTCCCGATCCCCGTCCCGTTGGCGTTTGCCCGCAGCAGGGCCATCAGCATCGGGCCGAGCGAGAATTCGCCGCGTGCGGCCTTGCGCGTCAGGTCCCGCAGATAGCCGCCCGGCGAGCTGATGTGCCCTGCCCTCTCGAGAATGCAGGCGATGGCGACCGCCGCGTTTTCAGGCCCCATGACCTCGCAGGCTTCCTGATAGGCCGACGGACTGACCCCCAGCATGGAGCGGACCACCACGGCCGCCGTCATCAGGTCCCGCCAGTTCGAAACCGCTCCATCCGGGCCGTACATCGCAATGTCCGGGCAAGCCCTCAGCACCATACCGAGGGGAAACGCCTTCAGCGGCTCATGCCGGCGTCTGTTGGTGGAAACCGGCGGCGCACCCTGCTCCGGTTCGGAGCTTGGTTCAAGTTCATGGATGGAGTCGGGTTTTGAATTCTGTTTGTGCTGACGGCATTCGGCATCATTGCCGTCGCTTTTTTCTGAAATAAGCTGCGCTTCCAGCAGGTTGGCGACTTCCGCCTCCAGCAGGGCCATCTCGTCGAGGCAATCCGTCAGGTCCGGCAGGGTCTTTGCCGTGCGCAGGCGGGCAACGGCGGCAAGGTAGTGCGTCTCGACCATGCCCCAGTCGCCGGCAGCCCCCTCCTCCATCGCAGCGGAGATCAGCTTGCGGATATTGCGGCGGGTGATGGTGATCCGCTCGCGGACGATCTTCAGGCGGCGGCGCTCCTCGGCAACCTCCTGGGCCATCTGCGCGAGCTCTTCCGCCCGGGCGAGCAGCGGGGCGAGGTTGAAGCCGTAGGCCGTCTCGATCACCCCGTCCCTGCCCTTGCGCGCATAGCGCTTGCCGTTCGGGCTGTCCTGGCGGTGGATGAGCCCGGCCTGCACGAGAAGCGCCAGGTTTTCACGGAGCGTCGTGCCGGCAATGCCGTTCGCCCGCGTCGAAAGCTGCGCGTTGGACGGAAAGACGATGAGGTTCCCGCCTTCCTTCAGCTCGACCTCGGGATGGAAGGAAAGCAGCGCGTTGAGGACGGCAAGCGCACGGTCGCGCAGGCCGAGCCGCGTGCGCGCGTCGCAGGCGTCCCGGTAGATCTTCCACTTGTCCGCGGATTTCCCGCTCCTGATATTGGCCGTCTCGAACTGGCCTTTCACCAGCGCAAGCGTCATCGGCCGCCGCCCGAAGGGCGTCGTCACATGTCCAGTCTGCATTTTCCTTCACCTTCCAAAAGGCAAAAGAAATCCGCTCACCAAATTCGGTGCCAAAGACTCTTGACTGTGATTCGTGGAAATGCGATTCTCGGAGTGCTTAGTTCTGAGAGAGGCTTCCACGACGGGTAACCGCTTTGGGGGCCTTTTTCTTTTGCTGTTCAGTCTCCCTTGTTTTCCTCGTCCAGGAATTGCGCATAGAGCGCATCCAGATTGCGCGACAGAAAATCGCCAAAACGGGCGGCGTTCTTCGCCTTCATCGAGAGCGAGAAGACCTTCCCGCTGTTCTTGATCTCCGCCACGACGGCCTTGTCCTGCGGCGCCCACTTCGCTTTGGCTGCGAGGGGCTCCGTCTTCCGGACGGCCCGCGCGGACGTGTTGAGCGCGCCATAGAGCGACAGGAAGCGCTCGTCCGAGGCGAGCGCGGCAAAGTCGGGCGCCCCGACGATATCGCGCACCTTGCCGAGGCCGGACGGCTTGCCGACGAGCAAGGACAGCTCCACCCAGCGCTCGCGCCCGATGCCCGGCGTCTCGCCGATCGCGCGGACGATGTCGGCGGGGATGCGCTCGGTCACCGACATCATCTTGGAGACGGCAGCCGCATTGGCCGCGAGCGCCGCCGAGATAACCTCGCGGTCGTAGCCGAGATCGTCGAGCCGGCGGGCGAAAAGCGCCCGCTCGATGAAGGTCAGGTTGGCGCGGGCGGAATTCTCCTGTCCCTGCGCGATGACGTGCGTGCGGTCGTCGATGGTCTTGACGACCGCCCTCACCTTGCGGCCGAGCTCACGGGCGGCCCTGAGGCGGCGATGGCCGAAGACAACCTGATAGCGCCCGGCAAGGCTTGCATGCGGACGCACGAGAATGGGCGTGTCCTGGCCGCGCGCGCGGATCGCCTCGACCAGCTCGCGGAAGTCGTCGTTGTCCTCCGCCAGCCGGTCCTGCACGAAGGAATCCTCGATAAGCTCAGGGTCGAACTCGACGACCGCCTCCCCTTCCAGGAAGCGGTCCGCCTGCTTGGCAAGCTCGTCCAGCGAGCGCACGAGCGACTTGCCGGCCCCGCGCATCGGATAGGAAGACGGGCCTGCCGTGTCGTCCGTCAGAGTGGCCAAGCCCTCGAGAAGATTCTTCCGCGCCATTCCTTCAGTCTCCGATAGGCATCAGCCTATTGTTTTTCCTTCATTAAACGCCGTTTTTGTCAGCCGACAAATCAGCGTCCCCATGCCTGGTGGATGAGATCGGCAATTTCGCCGTTCACGGCCTCCAGCGATTCCAGCGCGCGGTCGTAGGTGCCGCGGTTCATGGAGGCGCGCTCGACCTCATACAGCGTCTGCTTGGTGATGCCGGCGTCGGAAACGGCGGTCGACTTCACCATCTGGTGCTTCAGCATGAATTCGTGGAACATGGTCGACATGAAGCCGACCATCTGCGCCTGCGGCACGTCCGTCGGCTCGTAGCGCGTGATGAGATAGCGGTACCAGGAGAGATTGACTTCCGCGCCCGCCGAGCGGATCGGCTTCAGGATGCCGCCGAGCATGAGCAGGAACTGGCCCATCGACATGACGTCCAGCATCTGCGGATGGATGGTGATGAGCACGCTCGTGGCGGCCGTCAGCGCCGTCAGCGTCAGGTAGCCGAGCTGCGGCGGGCAGTCGATCACCACCACGTCGTAGCGATCGTCCACCTCGGCGAGCGCCCGCGAGATGCGCGTGAAGAACGTGCGCCCCTCGTTGGACGACTTGTCGGACATGGCGAGCGGCGTATCGTACTCGTATTCCTGAAGGTCGAGATTGGCCGGGACGATGTCCAGCCCCGGGAAATTGGTCGGCCGGATGATGTCGGAGAGCGGCTTGCGCTCTCCGTCATAGCGGATGGCGTCGTAGATCGAGGCCACCTGGTCCAGCTCCGGCTGGAAGCCGTGCAGCGAGGAGAGCGAGGCCTGCGGGTCGAGGTCGACGGCAAGGACCCGGTGGCCCGTTAGGGCGAGGTATTGAGCCAGATGCGCCGCCGTCGTCGTCTTGCCCGAGCCGCCCTTGAAGTTGACGACGGCAAGGACCTGCAGCTTCTCGCCGTTCCGGCGATGGGGAACGTACATGCGGCTTTCCGAGCGGCCGTGCGCGTCGAGATACTGGCGCAGCTCCAGCATCTGCTCGGCGGTATAGGAGCGGCGCCCGGAGGAAGAGGTCTGCGGGGAGGGGCCTTTCCCGTCGAGATGCAGCTTCTTCAGCGTGCTCTGCGAAACGCCGACATAGGCGGCGACCTCCGCCAGCGAGAACGACCGAAGGGTCTTCTTCGCATTGGGCGGGAATCGCTGCACACTGAGCAGATGCAGCTTCTTCGAGATCAGATCGCCCTGTTCGAGGATCTGGTCTTCGAAGTTCATCGGAGCATGCAGCGAAGCGCTCGGATTAGCGTTCATGAACGGTCATTCTTTCAGATAACGATTTTCGGCCGTGAAAAGCCCAATAAGCGTGATTATGAGCGATTCTCTAGGGGGGGCAAGAGATTTAGGATCGGGTCTCCACCGCTCTTTGCCTCCCTTGCGCGTTTCCTTCCGGCTAACGCCTTGCCTGCGCTTCCCTTTCCCGCCGGCGGCATGAGGAAGCCCGGCGGCGGACCGTCACGGTTCCGGGAGTGTTTCATCCCCGCCGGGAGGGCGCAAGATCGCCCCCTGCCCCGAATCGCCGGCCGGCGGGAGTCGGGCCGCCAGCCGGAAAACGGGTGGAAAGGCTTGCATTCGCCGGCAAGATGGCATGCCCTGCGACAAACGCCGATGCATCGTTTCGGACGGATGGATTCCATGCCTCTTCAGAACCGCGTGACACCCTTCGGCGATATCCTCGCCATAGCGCAACGGGGCCTGTTCACCGGCAACCGCGGCATCATCCACGATCCGGCGACCAGGACGCTTCTTTCGCGTCGTTGGACGAGCAAGGCATGGATCGTCTGCAGCTGCGACTACAAGGAGACGCGGCGCACGGTGATGGGCGGGCGGAGCTGGACAGAACTGTTCTTCCTCGACGAGGCCGTCGCGCTCGCCGCCGGCCACCGCCCCTGTTTCTTCTGCCGGAGGCAAGTGGCGGTTCGTTTCCGCGCCTGCTGGGCGGAGGGACGGAACGAGGCGCCGCCCCGCGCCGGCGCGATGGATGCGGTCCTCCACCGCCAGCGCCTCGACGGCACGCGCAAGCGCCTCCACCCCGTTCCCGCGCCGTTGCCGATGCTTCCCGATGGCGCGGTCGTCGCCCTCGGGCAGGATGCGTTCACGCTCCATGCCGGCCACGCCTGGCGCTGGACGGAGGAGGGCTATGCCGCACCGCGCCGGCTGGAGAGGGCCGACTGGCTGGTGACGCCGCCGGCCACCCTGCAGGTCCTTCAGGCCGGCTACCGGCCCGTCCTGCATCCATCCATCGCGGGGGAGGGCCTATGAGCGGCTGTAGGCGCCGCCCGCCCCGCTGATCGCGGCGAGGAAGCTTGCAAGGCCCGCCGAGCGCAGCGGCAGGTAGGGCTTGGCCTGCTGGCGGCAAAGCCGCTTCACAAGGCCGACCGCCGCATGGCTGATGTGATCGACGGGGAAGAGCACCGTCGTCGCCTGCCCGACGAGCGCCGGCAGCAGGGTCGTGCTGTCCTCCATGCCGCCGTCGTGCAGGAGAAGATCGACATTGCGGCTTTCGGCATAGGCGCGCAGATGGTCGAAGAGGTTGCGCCGACCGCCGACATAGAGGATCGGGCCGGCCGGGGAGGGCGGCGCAGGCTCCCTGCCCGCCTGGAGCTGCGCGGCGACCGCCGCCTCCAGCGCCTCGTTCTCCCGCAGGACCGAATGGGACAGGTCCTGCAATTGCTCCAGCTCGCGTTGCAGGGCGCGGCATCGCGCTTCCGTTTCGGTCAGGCGGCGCACCAGCGCGTCGCCCCGGGCCGCGCCCGCCTTTTCCTCCGCGGAAAGGCTGCCCTCCTCCGCCCGGCGGGCCGAAAGCGCGCTCGCCCGCGCCTGCATGACGCTCGCCTCGAGCTGGCCGATGCGCTGCTGCAGCTCGATCCGCCCGGCCGCGGCGGCCTTCAGCCGGGCCTGCTGGCGCCGGCTCTTGTCCTTCTCCTGCGCAAGGTCCCGTTCCAGCCGCGTCAGCCGGGCGAGATCGAGGCGGCTTGCGCTTCCCACGAGATGGGACAGCATGTGGACCTCGCCGAAGATTTCGCGCGCGAAGGCCGGGGAGCTTGCCGGATGGCTCATCAGCGCCCAATAGGGGCCGGCGATATCGCCGCGATCGAAGCACTCCCGCCACATCGCGCGAAGCGCCTCTTCGTCCGCCTGGCGGGCTATACGCCGGATACTCGTCTCATGGCGTCTGTCGAGGGTCTTGTTGAGCAGCCGGGCGGCCTGGTCGCGCTGACCGGCAAGGCGGACGCCCCGCCCGTGCAGGACATGGTCCGTCGCCGTGCGCGCATCCTCTTGCCCGGCCCGGATCAGCAGCTGGCGCAATTCGCCGGCGGTCAGGCAGGTGCCGATGATCGAGCAATGGAACATCGCCGGGATATCCCAGATCCGCAGCCGCTGCACGCCGGATTTTGCCGCACCGTCCCCGGACGGCGGCTGGAAGGGCAGGGGCACAGCGAAGGCGGAAGACCGGGGAAGAGCGAGACGGGGAAGGGTCGGCATGGCTGGTCCATTCGTTATGTTTTTATAAACATAACGAATGGCACGGGTGCTTCACAAGCAAAATCCGCGCGGCCGGGGGATGGAGCAGGCCGGCGGGGCGCGGCTATGTCAGGAAAGCGCCGTCGGCGTCACGATGCGGCGGCGGGGGCCGCCTCGTGCGCCCTCTGCCGGTCGGCATAGACACGGGCGAGCCAGGCGCAGATCATGAGCTGGATCTGGTGGAAGAGCATCAGCGGCAGCACGATCACGCCGATCGGCTGGCCGGCGAAGATGACGCTGGCCATCGGCACGCCGCTCGCAAGGCTCTTCTTCGAGCCGCAGAAGACGGCGGTGATGCGATCCTCCCGGCGGAAGCCGAGCAGGCGGCCGGCAAGGCCGGTGATCGCCAGCACCACGGCGAGCAGCAGGCAGTCGACGAGGACGATGAGGGCGAGGTCCCGTGCCGCCAGCCGATGCCAGATACCTTCCGTCACCGCCTCGGAGAAGGCGAGGTAGACCACCATGAGGATGGAGCCGCGGTCGAAGGGCGTCAGAAGCCTCTTGCGCGCGCGCACCCAGTTGCCGATGAACGGCTGGAGCGCCTGGCCGAAGACGAAGGGCAGGAAGAGCTGCAGCATGATCTTCCAGATCATGTCGAAGGAGATGCCCGCCTGTCCGCCCGTCGAGAAGAAGAGCGCCATCAGCGCGGGCGTCAGGAAGATGCCGAGAATGTTCGACGTGGAGGCCGCGCAGATCGCGGCCGGCACGTTGCCGCCGGCAATGGAGGTGAAGGCGATGGACGACTGCACCGTCGAGGGCAGCACGCACAGGAAGAGCAGGCCCATATAGATCGGCGGATCGATGAGCCAGGGCGACAGCAGGCCGAGCGCAAGGCCGAGCAGGGGGAACAGGCCGAAGGTGGCAAGGAGGATGAAGAGCTGCAGGCGCCAGTGCAGGAAGCCCGCGATCACCACGTCGGTGGAAAGCCGCGCACCATGCAGGAAGAACAGGAGGGCGATCGCAAGGTTGGTCGCAACCGCGAACCACTCCGCCGGCACGCCGGAAATCGGCAGCAGGGAGGCAAGGACCACGGTTCCCAGGAGAAGCAGGGTGAAGGTATCGGGCAGCAGGCGTTTCATGGGGCTCGGTGGAAAAAGAATATCGACAGGATTTCCAGTCTAGCTATCCTGCTTCGCGATGCAAAGAATAACACTTATCGAGTATCGCGATATGCTTGACCTCGTGCAATTGCGCAGCTTCGTCATGGTGGCGCAGACGAAGAGCTTCACGCTCTCGGCCGAACGGCTCAATCTCGGCCAGTCGACCGTCAGCCAGCACGTCCAGCGGCTGGAGCGCGCCCTGAAGCGCCGGCTCATCGATCGCGACACCCACGCCGTGCGGCTGACCGCCGACGGCGAGGCGCTGCTGCCGCATGCCCGCCAGCTTCTCGCGCTGGAGCGGCAGGCCGCGGCGCGCTTCGAAGGGGAGGGGCCTCGGGGCACGTTCCGGCTCGGCATTTCGGAAGACCTCGTCAGCGGCCAGCTGCCGGGCCTGCTGGAGGACTTCATGGCCGACTATCCCTCCGTCGACCTGCAGCTTTCCGTGGCGCTCTCCAAGACGCTGGCCGAGATGCAGGATCGCGGCGAGCTCGACCTCGTCATGGCCAAGCGCCGCATCGGCGAGCAGCGCGGGCAGGTCGTCGTGCGCGAGCCGCTCGTCTGGCTGGCGAGCGATCCGCAGGCCATGCTCGCCAAGCCGGCGCTGCCGCTGATCGTCTTTCCGCCGCCGAGCCTTACCCGCCTCCTGCTGATGGAGGCGCTGGAGCGCAGCGGAACGCCCTGGCGCATCGTCTGCTCCTGCCAGAGCCTCAGCGGATTGACCGCAGCCGCCCGCGCGGGCATGGGCGTTCTCGTCCAGCCGCGCAGCCTCGCCCCGGCCGGCCTGCGGGAAATCCCGCCGCCGGCCCTGCCGCCGCTGGAGGATGTGGAATTCATCCTCGTCACCGCGCTTTCGGCCGATCAGGCCACCGCCTCGGCCTTCGCCCGCAAGGTGCGCGAGCGCTTCGGCAAGGGCTTTGCCGGTACCGCGGGGGCAGGGGATATCGCCTGAGGGCGGGCGCAGGCTTGACATGCATCAAGGGTGACGCCCCTCATGCGCGCTACACCCGTGCCGCCCCCTCCATCCTTCCGGTCCCCGCCGTGGTCTCGCTGTCCTTCGTCCTTTCCGCAACGCTCCTTCTCCTGACGCCGGGGCCGACCAATACGCTTCTCGCCGGCTGCGGCGCCTCGTTCGGCGGACGGCGGGCGGCGCTCCTACCGCTTGCCGAGGCGCTGGGCTATATCCTTGCCGTTTCCTTCTTCGTGGCGTTCGCCGATGCGGTGCGCGGCAATGTCACGGCCTTCGCCGCCATCAGGGTACTGGCGGCCGCCTGGCTGCTCTATTCGGCCGTCAGGCTTTGGAGCGCGCCGTTCAGGGCCGATGCGCAATCGGTGCGCGACACCTTCGTCCGCGTCTTCCTGACCACGCTGGTCAATCCCAAGGCCATGCTCGTCGGAACGGTGCTCATTCCCGCCGGAGCTGTCGCCATACCGGCATGGGTCGCCACCTATGCGATCCTCTCCACCGCCGCCGGCTTCGGCTGGGTCGTGTTCGGCGCCTGCCTGCCGCTCGGCCTTCGCCGCCACGCCTACAGGGCCGCGTCTGTCGTGCTCGGCGGATTCTCGCTGGCGGCGGTCGCAAGCGTCCTATCCAGTTGAATAAGAAAACGCCGCGCGATCCTGCGACCGCGCGGCGCTTCAATCCCGGAAAGACCGCTTCAGAGCAGGCCGGCGGCCGTCATCAGTTCCACGACCTTCTTGCTGTCGAGCGTCGAGGCCTCGACCTTCGGCGCGTCGAGCTCCTTCAGCGGCACCAGCTTGGGGTTGGATTCGCCGGCCACGGCATATTCGAAGGAATCGCCGTCCTTGAGGATGGACTGCCCGCCCTTGCCGGTGACCCACTTGAGGAAGGCCTGCGCCTCCTTCGGGTGCTTGCTGCTCTTGAGCACCGCGCCGCCGGAAATGCTGACGAAGGCGCCCGGATCCTGGTTCTTGAAATAGTGCAGCGCGACGTTGCTGCTGTTCTCGCCGGTCTTCGCCTGATCGCCGAACCAGTAGTAGTGATAGATCACCGCGCCTTCGATCTCGCCGGCATTGACCGCCTTCATGGCGACGCTGTTGCCCTTGTAGGGCGTCGCGCCGGCTTTCAGCGCCGCAAGCCAGGATGCCGTCGTCTCCCCGCCCTTGAGCTGGAGCAGGGCGCCGACGATCGCCTGGAAGTCCGCGCCGGCGGGCGCCGCACCCCAGCGGCCCTTCCAGGCGGGATCGGCAAGGTCGAGCAGCGATTTCGGCAGCTTGTCCTCGGTCAGCTTCGTCTTGTCGTAGGCAAAGACCGTCGAGCGGGCGGCAATGCCCGTCCACATGCCGTCGGCCGGGCGGTATTCGGCCGGGACCTGGTCGAGCGTTTCCTTGTCGACCGGCGCGAAGCGCCCGGCATTGTCGAGCAGGACCATGGCCGGGGAATTTTCCGTCAGGAACACGTCGGCGGGCGTCAGGTCGCCTTCCTGGAGGAGAAGGTTGGCGATCTGCATGTCGCTGCCCTTGCGCACCGTGACCTTGATGCCCGTCTCCTTGGTGAACGCCTCGATCCAGGCATTGCCGAGCCCTTCGTGCTGGGCGTTATAGACGACGATCCCCTCGGAATCCTCGGCCGCCGCGCCCGAGACGGCCACCATCAGCAACGACAGCGCCGTCAGCGCGGTCCGGATCGATCTGTTCATACTGCTCTCCTTTTCAAGACGGATACCGGCGCGTTCCCGCCGGCGCCGCGATACTGCCACAAAAACATGAAAATAAAAGTCAACTTATTGCGAGAAGCCGGCCCCGGAAAATCGCGCGGGCATCGTTACCCGCCGGCCCGGCGCATCACAAACCATTGCGTTTCAGTCAAGAAATCCTTAGGGCAGGGGGCTGGCGTCGCACAAGACGGCAAATGGTCTTCTTCTCAGGCATAAGGGCATGGGCCTGTTGCAGGATAACACGGCAGAGGCACTCGATACGGCATGGCCGGCCGTGCGCGGGCGGCAGGGCGCCCGCGTGCCGCATGCGCCCATGGTGGTGCTGGCCGCACTGGTGGCGCTGTTCAGCCTCGTTCCCCTCGGCTTCATCGGCTGGGTGACCTACGATGTCGGCTGGGAGACGGTGAAAACCCTCGTCTTCCGCCCCCGCGTCGGCGAACTGGTCCTCAATACCGTCTATCTCGAACTGATCGCCATTCCGCTGTCCATCGCCGTCGCGGTCGCCACCGCCTTCCTGACGGAGCGCTCGGACATTCCTTTCGCCCGCCTGTGGGCGTGGCTGGCGGTCACGCCGCTCGCCGTGCCCGCCTTCGTGCACAGCTATGCCTGGGTCAGCCTGATCCCGAGCATGCACGGGCTTGCAAGCGGCGTCTTCGTCGCCGTGCTCGCCTATTATCCGTTCCTCTATCTCCCCGTCGCCGCCACGCTGCGCCGTCTCGACCCGGCGGTGGAGGATGCCGCCGCCTCGCTCGGCCTTGCGCCGGCCGCCGTGTTCTTCCGCGTGGTGCTGCCGCAACTGCGCATCCCCCTTTGCGGCGGCTCGCTGCTGATCGGCCTCCACCTTCTTTCCGAATACGGCCTCTTCGCGATGATCCGGTTCGACACACTGGCGACGGCGATCGTCGACCAGTTCCAGTCCTCCTACAACAGCCCGGCCGCCAACATGATCGGCGGCGTGCTGGTCGCCTGCTGCCTCTTCCTGCTGGCGCTCGAAGTGCTGCTGCGCGGCAACGAGCGCTATGCGCGCGTCGGCTCCGGCACGGCACGGCCGGCCGACCGGCAGAAGCTCGGCCGCTTGCGCCTGCCCGCCCTGCTGTTGCCCGCGGCGATGGCGGCGCTGACGCTCGGCGTGCCGCTGGTCACGCTCGGCCGCTGGCTCTGGCTGGGGGGCATCGGCATCTGGGACGGCGCGGTGACGGGCGCGGTCGTGCAGACCCTCGTGCTCGCCCTTGCCGGCGGGATACTGACGACCATCGCCGCCGTGCCGATGGCCTGGCTGTCGGTGCGCGCTCCGGGCAGGCTGCAAAGGCTGCTCGAGGCCTGCCACTACTATGTCGGCTCGCTGCCGGGCGTCGTGGTGGCGCTGGCGCTGGTGTCGATCACCGTGCGCTTCCTGCTGCCGCTCTACCAGACCTTCGCCATGCTGCTCGCCGGCTATGTCCTCATGTTCCTGCCGCGCGCGCTGGTCGGCCTTCGCGCCAGCATCGCGCAGGCGCCCGTCGAGCTGGAGTGCGCGGCGATGGCGCTCGGGCGCACGCCCGGACAGGCCCTGCGGCAGGTCACCCTGCGGCTCGCCGCACCGGGCGCGGCGGCCGGCGTTGCGCTCGTGGCGCTCGGCATCACCAACGAGCTGACGGCGACGCTGATGCTCGCACCGAACGGCGTGGAGACGCTGGCCACCCGCTTCTGGTCGCTGACCAGCGAGATCGACTACGTCGCGGCCGCGCCCTATGCGGTGATGATGGTGGCGCTCTCCCTGCCGCTCACCCTTCTCCTCCATGCCCAATCGAAACGGACGGCCGGTCAATGACGCTGCTCGACCTCGAAGACATCTCCAAGCGCTACGGCTCGGTGCAGGCGCTCGACGGCGTCAGCTTCGCCGTCAACGCGGGCAGCCGCGCGGCGGTGGTCGGCCCCTCGGGCTCCGGCAAGACGACGCTGCTGCGCATCATCGCCGGCTTCGAATTTCCCGACAGCGGCCGCGTGCGCTTCGACGGCGCATTGCTCGCCGATGGCCCGCAGGGCGTGCCCGCATACCGGCGCGGCATCGGCATCGTCTCGCAGGACGGCGCGCTCTTTCCCCATCTCAGCGTTGCCGACAACATCGCCTTCGGCTTCGAGCGCGGCGCGCCGGACCGGGAAAAACGCATCGCCGATCTTCTCGAAATGGTGGAGCTGGAAGGCGCCATGGCCGCGCGCCGGCCGCACCAGCTTTCCGGCGGGCAGCAGCAGCGCGTGGCGCTTGCCCGCGCGCTCGGCCGCCGGCCGCGCCTGATGCTGCTGGACGAGCCCTTTTCGGCGCTCGACACGGGCCTTCGGGAAAACATGCGCAAGGCGGTCTCGCGCGTGCTGCAGGCGGCCGGCATTACGGCGATCCTCGTCACCCACGACCAGTCCGAGGCGCTTTCCTTCGCCGACAAGGTGGCGGTGCTGCGCGAGGGCCGGCTGGTGCAGGCCGGCTCGCCCCAGACGCTCTACCATCATCCGCGCGACCGCGAGACGGCGCTGTTCCTCGGCGATGCGGTGCTGCTGCCGGCCTTCGTGCGCGATGGCGTTGCCGATTGCGCGTTGGGCCGCGTGGCGGTGGAGGGGGATCATGCCGGCAAGGTGGAGATCATGCTGCGGCCCGAGCAGATCCGCGTCGTCGCCGACAGCGCCTTACCGCAGAACGGCGGGCGCGTGGTCGACGTGCAGTTCGGCGGCGCCGTCTGCACCGTGGCGGTGGCGCTCGCCGACGTCGCCCTGCCGCCGATCCTCATCAAGACGTCCAGCGTCGCCCTGCCTGCGCCGGGCGACCTGGTGCGCCTCGACGTTGCGGGCAGGGCGCATGTCTTTGCCTGACGGCCGCCCTCAGGCGGCCGCGCCCGGCAGGTAGGGCATGACCTCGACCGCGCCGCGATAGATCATGTCGAGCGCGACATAGAGGATGATCGCAAGGCCGACATAGGCGATCCAGCGGTGCTTGTTGAGCAGGCGCGCGATGAAGTTGGCCGCAATGCCCATCAGCGCGATGGAGAGCGCAAGGCCGAGGATCAGCACGCTCGGATGCTCGCGCGCGGCGCCCGCGACGGCGAGCACGTTGTCGAGCGACATGGAGACGTCGGCGACGACGATCTGGGTGGCAGCCTGGAAGAAGGTCTTCTTCGGCGCGTTCTCGACGTCGGCGCCCGTCTCGTCCTCATGGCCGGTGGCCCGCAGCTCGCGCCACATCTTCCAGCACACCCACAAGAGCAGCAGGCCGCCGGCGAGCAGGAGGCCGATGATGGCCAGGAGATGCACGGCAACCGTGGCGAAGAGGATGCGCAGCACGGTGGCCGCGATGATGCCGACGAAGATCGCCTTCTTGCGCTGCGCGGGATCGAGCCCCGCGGCGGCAAGGCCGATGACCACCGCATTGTCCCCCGCAAGGACCAGGTCGATCGCAATCACCTGCAGGAGCGCCGTCAGGCCGGCCGCTGTCAGAATTTCCATGATGTCCCACCTTCGCTATGCTGTCTGCCGGTGCCGCGCGCCGCGGCCCGATATCATCTCCGCCGGAATGGCCGTCGGGCGCGGCGATCCGCCGCCACCCCGGCCTTTCCGACCAGTACAGCGTCCGCTTTGCCTTTTGCAAGGCCGCGCTGCACTTCTTCAGGCGGTTCGGCGGAATCCTTCGCTGGCGGAAAGCAGCCCCCGCGTATAGTCCTGCGTCACCCGGCGCGCGGCAAGGTCCGCGGCGGTCAGCTGCTCGACCGCCCGCCCGTTCTGCATGACCATCAGCCGGTCGCACATATGCGTGACGACGGCAAGGTCGTGGCTAACCATGACGAAGGTGAGCCCCCGCGCCGCGCGGAGCTGTTCGAGCAGGTTCAGGACCTCCGCCTGCACCGAGGCGTCGAGCGCCGAGGTCGGCTCGTCGAGCAGCAGGATGGACGGCTCGAGGATCAGCGCGCGGGCGATCGCCACACGCTGGCGCTGGCCGCCGGAAAGCTGGTGCGAATAGCGGAAACGGAAGCCCGCGCCGAGGCCCACCTCGTCGAGCGCGCGCACGATGCGGCTTTCCGTGTCCCCGAAGCCGTGGATGGCGAGCGGTTCCAAAAGCAGCCGGTCGACCGTCTGGCGCGGGTGCAGCGAACCGTAGGGGTCCTGGAACACCATCTGTACCGTGCGGTAGAACGCCTTGTCGCGCCTGTCGCCGAACACCTTGCCGTCGACCGCGATGGTGCCGCCGGCAACGGGCGCAAGGCCCGCAACGGCGCGCAGCAGGGTCGACTTGCCCGAGCCGGATTCTCCGACGAGGCCGAAGGATTCGCCCGGCGCGACGGAGAGGCTGACATCCTCCACCGCGACGAAATCGTCGAAGGCGACGCGAAGGCTGTCGATGGCGAGAGCCGGCGTCATTCTTTCCACTCCGCTTTGCGCTCCAGAACGGGCAGGGGATGCCGGTCCGCGCCGATCTCGGGCATGCAGTTGAGAAGGCCCCGCGTATAGGGATGCTTAGCCTCGGCGAGCCGGGCGGCCGGCAGCTCCTCGACGATGCGGCCGGCATACATGACGATGACGCGATCGCAGAAGGAGGAGACGAGGCGCAGGTCGTGCGAGATGAAGATGAGGCCCATGCCGCGCTCGGCCACCAGCCGGTTGAGGATGGCGAGCACTTCGAGCTGCACCGTCACGTCGAGGGCCGAGGTCGGCTCGTCGGCGATCAGCAGTTCCGGGCCGGCGACCAGCATCATCGCGATCATCGCGCGCTGGCCCATGCCGCCGGAGACCTCGTGCGGGTAGAGGTCGAAGACGCGCTCGGGATCGCGGATCTGCACGGCGGCGAGCATGTCGAGCGCGCGTTTGCGGGCCTCCGCCCTGCTCACCGGCTCATGCGCACGCAAGGTCTCGACGATCTGCCGGCCGATGGTCATCACCGGGTTCAGCGAATATTTCGGGTCCTGCAGCACCATGGCGATGCGCTTGCCGCGCAGCGCCCGCCGCTCGGCCTTCGATGCCGTGAGAAGGTCGATGCCGTTGAAATCGAGCCGCTTGGCCGTGATCACGCCGTGCTCGGGCGTCAGGCCCATGATGGCGCGGCCGGTCTGCGACTTGCCGGAGCCGCTCTCGCCGACGATGCCGAGGCGTTCGCGGCCGAGCGTGAAGGAGACGCCGCGCACCGCCTCCACCACGCCGGTGCGGGTGGGGAAAGTGACGCGCAGGTCCTCGACGGTCAGAAGCGCGCTCACTGGCCGCTTCCCCGCGGATCGAGCGCATCGCGCAGCCCGTCGCCGAGCAGGTTGAAGCCGAGGCTGACGATGAGGATGGCAAAGCCCGGCATGGCGGCGACCCACCACTGGTCGAGGATGAAGCGGCGGCCGGAGGCGATCATGGCGCCCCATTCGGGCAGCGGCGGCTGCGCGCCGAGGCCGAGGAAGCCGAGGCCGGCGGCCGTGAGGATGATACCGGCCATGTCAAGCGTCACGCGCACGATGAGCGAGGAGATGCAGAGCGGCATGATATGGCGCAGCACGATGCGCCAGGGCGAGGCGCCCATCAGCCGCACGGCAAGGATATAGTCGGAATTGCGCACCGTCAGCGTCTCGGCCCGCGCGATGCGCGCATAGGGCGGCCAGGAGGTGATGGCGATGGCGATGATGGCATTGCCGATGCCGGGGCCGAGCGCGGCGACGAAGGCGAGCGCCAGCACGAGCTTGGGGAAGGCGAGGAAGATGTCGGTGATGCGCATCAGCACCGCATCCACCCAGCCGCCCGCATAGCCGGCGACCGTGCCGACGAGAAGGCCGATCGGCGCGGCGATGACCGCCACCAGCACGACCACCTGGAGCGTGAGGCGCGAGCCGTAGATGAGGCGCGAGAGGATGTCGCGGCCCTGGTCGTCCGTGCCGAGCCAGTGGCCCGGCCCCGGCGTCATCAGGCGCGCATTGGCAAGGTCGCCGACATAGGGCGAATGGGGCGCCAGAAGCGGCGCGAAGACGGCAAGGACGATCAGCCCGAGGATGATCGCAAGGCCGACAACGGCGAGCCGGTTGGCGGTGAAGCGCCGCCAGGCGACATAGGCGCGGCCGAGCCGGGCCTGCAGGCGCGATTGCGGCCGGTCGGTCAGGAGCCATTCGCGGCGGGTCATGGTGGCCTCGCTCATCGTGTCCTCGTCCTCGGGTCGAGCATGCGGTAGAGCACGTCGGAAAGAAGGTTGATGGCGATGAAGACGGAACCGATGACGATGGTGCCGCCGAGCACCGCGTTCATGTCGGCGTTTT